>WNGM01004795.1_pt1 | contig 10638 bp, 13 predicted proteins | sample 5400571 | NCBI WGS metagenome assembly WNGM01 (sample SAMN13153378, study PRJNA577476) | soil metagenome | isolation source: 100 cm soil or saprolite under Garry oak tree replicate 2 | place: USA:California | collected 2016-06-15 | reverse complement strand
CAGAACAGTGGACACGGGTTCAGCTCAGCGTCGCACGTATCGCCGAAATCCGGACGCTGGTTATGGCCGAGCTGGAGCGCCGGCAAGCCCAACAACAAGCAGAACTCGAACGGCAGCGCCGTCGCGTCGCTGAACTGAAAAACCAACAACAGAAGCTCATCGAAGCGCGTTACGCCGACGCTATCTCGCTCGATCTACTGAAAACAGAACAGGAACGCATCGGTCGTGAGCTGGCTGGTGCACAGCAGATCATCGCTCGATACTCAACCGAGGTCGCCGCCGTTCTTCGGACGGTCGACGAAGCCCTGCTGCTATGCGCCGACGCCCACCGTCTGTACCTGAGCGCGCCGCCCGCCATCAAGCGGCAGCTCAACCTGGCCGTCTTCACCCGCTTCTGGGTCGTTGACGACCGGGTACAGGCCGCCGATCTGGCCGAGCCTTTCGCCGAACTCCTGGCCTCTGGCCTGCCGGTCAACACTGTCGACAGCGGTGACAAGGCTGACGGACACCAAGCGGACGGCAATAGTCAGGAAACGCCAAACCCGGCCCTCGACCAGCAAGAACCGGGTTTGAACATCACTACTCTGGTGGAGCTGAGGGGATTTGAACCCCTGACCCCCTCGATGCGAACGAGGTGCGCTACCGGTCTGCGCCACAGCCCCTGACCGTCCCGAAAGCCCTCGGGACCGGCGCCTAGGTTAACAGGTCGCCACCGGGTACCGCGAACCAGTACACCCGCGACACGCGTCAGTACCCGGCAGCCCGCGCCTCGTACGGGCGACCGCGCACGTACCGCTGGGACAGCCGTACCGACTCCCGTTGCGCTGCCGCCCGGGCAGCTGCGGCCCGGCGGAGTGCCTCGCGTCGGGCGGCGGCGCGGAGAGCCTGCTCGCGGCGCAGTTCGGCCTCGCGGGCAGCCAGCCACGCGGCCCGCCGGGCGGCAGCCCGGAAACAGCGGCGGTCGGACAGGGCGCGGTTGCGCAGGTGCACGAGGTACGCGGCAAGCAGGAACAGGCTCGGTGCCGATCCGATCCAGAGGCCCGGCCCGAGCAGCCATACCCCGCACAGCTCGCTGGCATTGAGCAGGACGAGGGCGGCGAGTACCCGGCGCCGGCGGTAGATGGCCGGAGTCTGCCCGGAGGTGTGCGGCCGGCGCCCCGAGGACCGGCGGACCTGGAGCGCACGCCCCGAACGTGACCCCCGGCCGGCCCCGGAAACCGGCACCGAAGACACCGGAACAGAAGACACCGGAGGCGCCGAGACGGGCACGACGGACACCGGAACAGCGGACACCGGCGAGGCGAGCGCCATCATCAGGCGCGGCGGGTTGACCGGCCGGCGGCCGGGCACGGTGCGGGGACGGCGGCGGCGTTCGATGACCCGCGCCGTGCTCAGCGCCCGCTCCGCGGCCAGCCGCTCGGTTGCGTCGTACCGGCGGACCAGCGCCGGCGCGAGCGCGAGCAGCCCGGCCGCGGCGAGGACGGCAAGGAGCACCGAGGTCGGCACCCGTACCCCTTCCCCGTCACGAAATCACAACGTTGTGATTCGAGGTTACGGCCCAGTCGTGAACAAGAGTGCACGCCACGCTCAGGTACGGCCGCTCACCCGGTGCCAGCGGGCCAGCAGGCCGCCTTCGTCGGCCACGTCCTCGGCCGTGATCGCGTATCCGACGTGGTCCCGCCAGGCGCCGTCGATGTGCAGGTACCGGGGGTGGTACGCCTCCTCACGGAAGCCCAGCTTTTCCACGACGCGGCGCGATGCGGTGTTCTCCGGCCGGATGTTGACCTCGATGCGGTGCAGCCCGCCCGCGTGGAACGCGTGGTCGACGACGAGCGCGAGCGCGGTCGGGATGATGCCCTTCCCGGCCACCCGGTGGTCCACCCAGTACCCGGCGTACCCGGAGCAGAACGCCCGCCGCACGATGTTCCCGATGGAGAGCTGCCCGACGAGCTGGCCCGAGTAGCAGACGGCGAACGGCATCGCCTCGCCGGTACGCCCGGAGCGGCGCAGCTCGCGCAGCACGTACCGGAATGCCGACGGCGCGTTGAGCTCGGACCACGATCCGGGCGGGGTCGGTTCCCAGGGGGCCAGCCACTGCTCGTTGGCGCGGCGTACCTCGGACCAGACCCGGGCGTCGGAGCGGTGGTAGGGCCGCAGCGTCACCGGGCCGTCCGCCAGCACCGCCGGCCACCCGGGCGCCAGCATCACCGTCTCCGGTCCAGCAGCAGCACGTCCACAGTGGAGCCGGCGGGCGCGCTGGTCACCTTCTCGCCGAGCACCATCAGCGCGTTCGCGTCGGCCAGGCCGGACAGCGTGTACGGGCCACCCGCCATCGGTTGCACGGTGTACCCGCCGCCGCGCCGCTCGGCGACCGTTGCCGGGCGGAACTCGCGCAGCCCGGTCGGCGAGTGCACGGTCTCCAGCAGGTGGGCGCGCACGCTGGGCCGGAAGACCGGTTCGGCGCCGGCCAGTACCTGGATGACCGGCCGGGCGAGCACCTCGAACCCGATCAGCGCCGAACCCGGATCGCCGGGCAGGCAGGCGACCGGCACCTCGGCGCCCCCGATGGTACCGAATCCCAGTGACGAGCATGGATACACCGATACGTCGGTGAAGGATACCGTCCCCCGCGACAGGATCCGCCGCACCATGTCACCCGGCCCGGTACCGGTACCCCCGGTGGTGATGATGAGGTCGGCCCGCAGCGTCTGGTCGTCGAGTACCCCGCGCACGGCTTCGGGGTCGTCGTCGCAGATGCCCACCCGGTAGGCGTGCGCGCCGGCCTCGGCGGCGGCCGCGGTCAAGGCGTGCGAGTTGACGTCGACCACCTGTCCGGGCTGGCTCGCCCGGCCCGCGTCGACCAGTTCGTCGCCGGTCGCCACGACGACCACCCGCGGGCAGGGCCGGACCACGACGTGCCCGATGCCGGTCGCGGCGAGGATCGCGACCAGCGCCGGCGTGACGTAGGTACCGGCGCCGGCGAGTACCGCACCAGCCGGCAATTCGTCGCCGGCCCGCCGGACGCCGTGGCCCTTCTTGGGCGCGCCGTAGATCTCCACCGCGGCCATGCCCTGGTCGGTCGACGACGCCGGCACGATCACGTCGCAGGTGGCCGGCAGCGGGGCGCCGGCCGCGACGGAGAAGCAGGTACCGGCGGTCAGGCGCACCGGCCGCCAACTCGACGCGGTGAGGTCGCCGACGACGTTGAGGCGTACCGGCCGGCTCGGCGTCGCGGGCGTCACGTCCTCGCACCGGGCCGCGTACCCGTCGATCGCGGCGTGGTCGAACGCCGGCAGCGGGCCGGGCGCGATGACGTCCTCGGCGAGCGTATTGCCGTACGCCTGGGTGAGGTCGAGGTCCAGCGCCGGCAGCGGACGCAGGCCGCGCAGCACGGTACCGAGGTAGTCGGCCAGCGGAAGCAGCGACTCCGGCGACGGATGCGGAGCCGTCGCGGTCATGGCCCGCCTCCCAGCTCGGTCGCCACGAAGTCCACCAGCCACCCGCGGAACGCGCGGAGATCCTCGCGCCGGCAGGCCAGCTCGACGACCGCCTGCAGGTACCCGAGCGGCGCGCCGGTGTCGTACCGGACCCCGCGGAACACCACCCCGTGCACCGGTGTGCCCTCCTCGAGCATCAGCGCCATGGCGTCGGTGAGCTGGATCTCCCCGCCCGCGCCCGGGCCGATCCGGCGGATCGCGTCGAAGATGGCGTTCGGCAGCACGTACCGGCCGACCACCGCGAGGTTACTCGGCGCCTCCTCGCGCGAGGGCTTCTCCACCAGCCCGGTCACCTGGACGACCTCAGCACCGCCGGCCGGGACCTCGGAGGGTTGGACCGAGGCGATCCCGTACCGGGACACCTCGTCCTTGCCGACCTCCAGCAGGGCAAGCACGATGCCGCCGGTACGGGCCTGCAGGTCGAGCATGTCCGGCAGCAACGGGTCGGACTCGTCGGTGAACTCGTCGCCGAGCAGCACCGCGAAGGACTCGTCACCCACGTGCGACTCCGCGTACGACACGGCATGGCCGAGCCCGAGCTGCTCGGGCTGCCGGCAGGTGTAGATCTCGGCAAGTTCGCTGGGCTTGACGATGGCGGCCAGCCGCTCGGTGTCGCCCTTCGCCTCCAACCGCTGCTCCAGGTCGGGGCGCCGGTCGAAGTGGTCGACCATGCTGGTCTTGCCGCGACCGGTGACCAGCAGGATGTCGTGGATCCCGGCGGCCGCCGCCTCCTCGACGATGTACTGCAACACCGGCCGATCGACGACGGGCAACAGCTCCTTGGGCACCGCCTTGGTGGCGGGCAGGAACCGGGTGGCCAACCCGGCCGCGGGGATGACCGCCTTGCGGGCGCGCCCGGAAAGGTCGGGGGTCGGAAACTCCGGCATCCCGTCAGGCTATCGGCCGGCGCCGGGCAGTGCGGGCTGCGGCCCGCCCGACGCGCCGCCGGCCCCGGCCGCGACCAAGGGCTCCGCCAGCCGGTACCGGTCGCGGCCGCGCGCCTTCGCCTGGTACAGGGCGTCGTCGGCCACCTCCAGCACCTGCTGGCCGGTACCGCCGTGTTCGGGATAGACGGCGATGCCGATGGAGACGGTCACCGGGATCGCCGCCTTCGCCGGTACCGCGATCGGCGCGGCGCGGATCGCCGCGTTCAGCCGCTCGGCGACAACGGTCCCGCCGAGCGCGTCGGTCTCCGGCAGCAGCACGACGAACTCCTCCCCGCCGCGCCGGAACGCCAGGTCCACCTCGCGGATCACCGACCGGACCCGCCGGGCGAACTCGACCAGCACGACGTCCCCGGCCGCATGCCCGTACGAGTCGTTGACCTGCTTGAACCGGTCCAGGTCCAGGGCCAGCACGCACAGCCGGTGCCCGAACCGGCTGGCCCGCTCGACCTCGCGACGCAGCGAGTCCTTGAGCGTGCGGTAGTTGTACAGGCTGGTGAGCGGGTCGGTGTGGGACAGCCGCTGCGCCTCCTCGTGTACCCGGACGTTCTCCACCGCGATCGCGGCCTGACCGGCGAAGGTCCGCAGGGTCACCAGGTCGGCGTCGTCGAACTCGTCGTCGCCCACCCGGTCGTAGAGGGCGAGCACACCCTTCACCGAGTCCGGCACGCTGAACGGTACGGCCATGTAGGTCCGGCAGGCCGGCTCGCCGGGGGCGAGGATCGGCCCGTCCCGCCCCACCCGGCCGCGCCGGGCGACGCCGGTACCCGCGACCGAGCCGAGCAGCCCTACCCCGACCGGGATCCGGATGCCCGGCCCGACCAGCTCCTCGTCGTCGAGGAGCAGGACCGCGCCGGACTCCGCGCCGGTCGCGGCGCGCGCGGTCTGCAGGATCACATCGAGGATCCGCTGCAGGTCGTGGGTACTGGACAGGGTGTCGCCGAGCAGCCCGAGCTGGCCGCGCAACTGGTCGCGGCTCGCGGTCAGCGCGGCCACGTAGGACTGCATCTCCCGGGTCATCCGGTTGAACGTCGCCGCGAGCCGGCCGACCTCGTCGCGCGTGCGCACCGGTACCCGCGTCGACAGGTCCCCCTCGGCGACCCGGTCAGCGGCGGCAGCCAGCTCGGCCAGCGGCTGGGTCGTGCCCCGGGCCAGCCACCAGGCCGCCGCGACCGCCCCGACCGCGGCGACCAGGACGACGCCGAGCAGGACCGGCAGGAGCACCGGCGTGGTCGGCACCGGTACCGACACGGCCAGCGGCAACGGCCCCTCCACCCGCCGCTCGTACGGACCGCCGGCCCCGGACGCGGTCACCGCCGCTCCCCCGGTGACGTCGGTCAGCTGGTCGAGCAGCGCGTCGTCGACCGGCCGCACGGCATACGCGTACCCGACCAGGCGCCCGGCAGGGTTGTGCAGCTCGGCCCTGGCCGCCAGCGCCGTGTACGCCCCGGGCCGGCCGGACTGCCCGCACACCGCCCACGGCGGCGGGGGCGTGCCGTCGCCGGTCCGGACCGGACGGTCCGCAGCGTCGCGGAGCGCGACGGTGAAGCCCGACGGCCGCTGCCCCGCGAGCGCCGCGGTGGTCGCGTCGGCCCGCAGCTGCGCGCAGAGCGCGTCGAGCGCGCCGCGCACCGCGCCGCTGGCCCGGTCCAGCCGCTCGACGGCGCGGGCGCGGTTCACCGCGGTCACCGTCATGCCGACGAAGACCGCACCGAGCAGCACCGGGCCGAGAACCACGGCAAGGAACGCCGCGGTCAGTCGAACACGGAGCGTCACGCTTCCCCTCTCGTATACTGGCGGCCTGTCCGATTTCTCACACCAGTCCAAGGCCGGCGTGCGTGGTGGGTTGCTCGCCGCCCGCCGGTCCCGCACCGATCTGGTCAACGCCGATGCGGGGGTACGCGCAACGCTCGCCGCCCTCGCGACCGGCCTCGGTACCGTCGCGGCCTACGTACCGCTGCGCCTGGAGCCGGGCGGCCCGGAACTTCCCGACGCGCTCGCCGCCGTGTGCAGCCGGCTCCTGCTCCCGGTCGTGCGCCCCGATCTGGATCTGGACTGGGCGCAGTACACCGGTGCCCTGGTACGCGCGGGTTTCGGGCTGCGCGAACCGGCCGGGCCCCGGCTCGGGCCGGCCGCCGTCGCCTCCGCCGACCTCGTCGTGGTGCCGGCCCTGGCCGTCGACCGCAAGGGCGTCCGGCTCGGCCGCGGCGGTGGCTCGTACGACCGCGCCCTTGCCCGGGTACCGGCCGGCACGCTGGTCGTCGCGGCGCTCTACGACGGCGAACTGGTCGACGCGCTGCCGGCCGACCCGCACGACGTGCGGGTCAACGCTGTCGCCATGCCGTCCGGGCTGGCCCGGCTGTGACGCGGTACCGCTGGACGAAAGGCCCGATGATGCCGCACTATTGGCACTCAGAGTACGAGAGTGCCAGGAGGATGCCGTGCCGACGTACCAGTACGCCTGTACCGCGTGCGGGCACCAGCTCGAGGCGGTGCAGTCCTTCGCCGACGAGCCGTTGACCGAGTGCCCGGCCTGCGAGGGCCGGCTGCGCAAGCTGTTCTCCTCGGTCGGCGTGGTCTTCAAGGGCTCCGGGTTCTACCGGACCGACTCCCGTACCGGTGCCGGCGAGGACGCGCCCGGCAAGGACACGGCCGGCAAGGACACGGCCGGCAAGGACACGGCCGGCAAGGACACGGCCGGCAAGGACACGCCCGGCAAGGACACGCCCGGCAAGCACGCGCCGGCCAAGGACACCTCGACGAAGACCGAGACACCGACCGCGGCGCCGAAGAAGGAAGCGGCCGCCCCGGCCGCCTGAGTCACTCCCAGTGCGGCGGCCGCTCGTCGAGCAGGCGCTCGTCGTTGCCGGCCGGGCGCTCGCCCCAACCCTGGTCGGTGTCGTCGCGCGTCTGCTCCGGCAGCGCCGCCCGCTCCTCGTCGTCGAGCGGGACCTCGCGCTCCTCGTCCGACGGGTACCTGCCCATGCCCGTAGGGTAGCGTCCATTTCGTGACCGGCGACCTTCGCGGCAGCGACGACCTGCAGTGGCGCCGCCCGCCGGAGGATGGCGGCCCGACGCCGGGCCGCCCACCGGTACCGACCGGCCCGACGGATCCGCCGCCGTACACCGGCCCGCCGCCCACCGCGCCGCCGCCGCCGGACTGGCGACCGCAGTTGCTCATCCAGCCGCCGCCACCCCGCGACCTTCCGGCTCAGGACATGGACGCGCTCGACGCCCAGGAGCGGGAGGCGCGCACGATCACCTACGGCATCGGCATGGTCGCCGGCGCGGTCCTGCTGGTCGTGCTGCTCGTCCTGTGCGGCCGGGCGCTGTTCTAGTACCCGGTCCAGACGATGCGCGCTCCGGCGTCGCCGGTCCGGTAGACGTAGTACACCGTCACCAGCCCGAGCCCGACCGTGAGCACCGCCAGTACCACCGAGGCTCCACGTGGCACGTTGCGGAGCAGGACCAGCGCCAGTACCACCACGGCGAGCGCGATGGTCAGGTAAAGGGTGGTCGTGCCGAGGCTCCGGTGACTGTCGATCTTGACCAGGATCTCCTGGCTGGCAAGGTGCTTGCGCACGATCCGGCGCCGGAAGGCGTCCCCGGACAGCTTAGCGAGCAGCGTCGATCCCACCCCGGCGAGGGCAAGCAGCACGGTGACCCAGGCGATGCGGCCGCGCAGGCGCGGTACCAGGGCATACGCCAGTCCGGCGAGGACGAGCAGCGGCACGAGCACTACCACCGCGTGGATCACGAGGGGGTGGAGCGGGAGACCTGTGATCGTCTCGAAGATTGCCACGCAACGATCATGGCACCTGGCCATCGGCGAGGGAAGGCCGACGTTTTCTTGATGGATTCCAGCTTGCGTGGTGCAATAGCCATCATGGACGGCACTGAGCAGCGGCTACGCGAGCGGGGACTGCGCGTCACCCGGCCGCGGCTCACCGTGCTGAAGATCCTCGGCGAAGGCGGCCACCTGGAGGTCGACGAGATCGCCAACCAGGTCCGCGCCCGCCTCGACTCGGTGTCGACCCAGGCCGTCTACGACGTCCTCGGTGCCCTTGCCCGCGCCGGGCTGGCCCGGCGGATCGAACCGGCTGGCAGCCCGGCCCGGTACGAGGCGCGTACCGGCGACAACCACCACCATGTGGTATGCCGCGCCTGCGGGCAGATCGGCGACATCGACTGCACGGTCGGCTCGGCGCCCTGCCTCGACCCGGACACCGCGGTCGGGTACGAGATCGACGAGGCCGAGGTGACCTTCTGGGGCTTGTGCCCGGATTGCCAGAGCCTGCGAAACCATGATTGACTCTGACCTTGGTCTGTTCGGCCCGGGCTCGGTCAGTTGGAAGATCCACGATGAGCCGATCCTGTGGCTGGCCGGGCTCCGCTCGCTGTATCTCCAGGCGCTGCATCCCCGGGCCATGGCCGGCGTGGCGCAGAACTCCGACTTCAAGCGCGACCCGTGGCGGCGGCTGCTGCGAACCAGCGACTACATCGGCGCGGTGATCTACGGGACGACCGGGCAGGCCCACGCGGCGGGTGCCCGGGTACGCGCGATCCACGGCCGGCTGCGCGCCGTCGATCCGCGCACCGGTGAGCTGTTCCGGGTGGACGATCCGGACCTGCTGCGCTGGGTACACGTCACCGAGGTGGAGTCGTTCCTCACGACCGCGGTACGCGCCGGCGTCGCGCTCACCCCGGCCGAGATCGACGGGTACTACGCCGAACAGCGGCGGGCCGCCGAACTGGTCGGGCTGGATCCGGCGACGGTACCGGGCTCGGCGGCCGAGGTCGACGGGTACTACGAGCGGATCCGTCCGGAGCTCGCGCTGACCCGCGACTCCGCCGGTACCGCGGTGTTCCTCACTGCGCCGCCGCTGCCGTACCGGTTGGGGCTGACCCCGGTCCGTCTCGTGTACAGCGGGATCGCCGCGCTGGCCATCGGCCTCCTGCCGCCCTGGGCCCGGCGCCTGTACGGACTACCCGGCCTGCCCACCACGGACCTGTCCGCCGCGCTGTCGGCCAAGGCGCTGCGCCGCCTGCTCGCGGCTATTCCGAGCCGGCTGTACGAGGGCCCGATCTACCGGGCTGCAATGTCCCGGGCGGCGGCGGCCGCATCCGGGGCCGGATCGGCGGTGCCGGGCGCGCCGACCGGCTGAATCCGCCGCGCCACCGCGAACGACGGCGCCAGCGCGACGATCGCCAGAGCGAGTACCGCCGGCACCACGAACGCGAAGCGCAGGCTCGCTCCCTTGGCCACGGCGCCGATCAGCGCCGCCCCAACCACGAAGCCGATGTAGTTGAACAGGTTGACCCGGGCGATGGCGACTCCGCTCCCGGTCGGGTCGAGCGCACCGGCCGCGGAGAACGACTGCGGGACGACCACGCACAGTCCCGCTCCCACGATCGCGAACCCGAGTACCCCCACGGCCGGCCGGGGTGCCGCAGCGACCACCGCCATGCCGGCCGCACCGATGAGCCCACCGGCCGCCACGACCCGGACCGGCCCGAACCGCCGGACCAGCCGGTCGGCACCGGCGCGCCCGAGCACCTGGCAGGTCAGGTATGCGCCGAGTCCGAGCGCCGCGATGCTCTTGCTGCCGTGCAGCGCGTCATGCAGGTAGACGGCACTCCAGTTCGAGGTGGCGGAGTCGGAGATGTACATGAGCATGACCGCGAGCCCGACCAGGACGATCGGCCCCCACGGGATGCGCGGGCCGGCCTCGTCCGCCCCGGCCGGGATCGCGGTGACCTCTTCCGGCCGGCGCAGGAGCAGCGGTCCGACCGACAGCGCGACCGCGATGCCGGCCAGCGCGACGGTACCGAGCGCGACCGGGAGCGGAAGGTCGATCTTGTTGGCGCCCGCCGTCGCGAGGGCGCCGAGGATGCCGGCCAGGCTCCACCAGCCGTGGAAGGAGGCGAGCAGGCTGCGCCCGTACCGGCGCTGCACGGCCACGCCCTGCATGTTCATGCTCGCGTCGACCGCGCCGAGGAACACCCCGAACGCCCCGACCGCGAGGTAGAGCCCGACCCGGGTGGGTACCAGACCGACCATGGTCATCGTGACGCCGACCAGCGGACCGCTGATACGCAGGACGAGCGCGCTGCCGACCCGGGGCGCCAGGTATCCGGCCAGCACGCTGCCGAGCCCGGCGATCACCGGTACCGCGAGCAGTACCAGGGTCAGGTCG
>WNGM01005515.1_pt1 | contig 10639 bp, 10 predicted proteins | sample 5400571 | NCBI WGS metagenome assembly WNGM01 (sample SAMN13153378, study PRJNA577476) | soil metagenome | isolation source: 100 cm soil or saprolite under Garry oak tree replicate 2 | place: USA:California | collected 2016-06-15 | reverse complement strand
GGTCGTCGCCGCGGAGACCGTGACCACGCACGACCCCGTGCCGGAGCAGCCGCCGCCGCTCCAGCCGGTGAAGGTGGAGCCCGCGGCCGGAGTAGCAGTGAGTGTGACGGTGGTACCGCTCGTGAAGCTCGCCGCGCAGGTCGCGCCACAGGTGATCCCTGCCGGGGAGCTAGTGACTGTGCCGCTCCCGGTGCCCGCCTTACTGACGGTGAGCGCGAAGGTCGGGAGGGCGAAGGTGGCGGTGACGGTGGTCGCGGCGCTGAGGGTCACGGTGCAGGCGCCGGTGCCCGAGCATCCGCCGCCGCTCCAGCCGGTGAAGGTGGAGCCCGCGGCAGGAGTAGCAGTGAGCGTGACGGCGGTACCGCTCGCGAAGCTCGCCGCGCAGGTCGCGCCACAGTTGATGCCCGCCGGCGCGCTTGTGACTGTGCCGCTCCCGGTGCCCGCCGGGGTAACCGTGAGGGTAAAGGTTTGAAGGGTGAAGGTCGCGGTGACCGTCGTCGCCGCTGAGACCGTGACCACGCACGACCCCGTGCCGGAGCATCCGCCGCCGCTCCAACCGGTGAAGGTGGAGCCTGCGGCGGGCGCCGCGGTGAGCGTCACGGCGGTGCCGCTCGTGAAGCTCGCCGCGCAGGTCGCACCACAGGTGATCCCCGCCGGGCTGCTCGTGACTGTTCCGGTGCCCGTGCCGGCCTTAGAGACCGTTAGGGCGAAGGTTGGAGTGAAGGTAACCGTCAAGATGTCCGCCGTCCAGCTCGTCGTCCCGGTCGCCGTGCCGCTGCCGCCCGCGCTGTTCGTCCACGTCACCTGGGTCACGCCGACGTTGTCCGACGCCGTCCCCCCGAGCGTCAGAGGAGTCGTGCTCGTGCTGAAGGTCGGATTGGAGGTGGGCGAGGTGACAGTCAGCGTGGGAGGTGTCGCATCCACCCCGATGCCGGTCACGATTCGCGAGAGGGTATCTCCGTCCGCGGTGAAGCTGACATTCGTCGTCGCGGTCGCCGGTGTGGTCGGGGTGAAGCGCACCGTCACTGTTTGGGTCGTCCCCAGGCCCACGAGGCTGAACGGACTTCCGGAGACGATGCTGAAGGGGGCGGCAGCTGCCGCGGTCCCCGAGACTGTTCCGCCCACCGTGTTTTGCACGGTGAAGGTTTGATTCGCGAAGCTTCCCAGGTTCACGGTCCCGAAATTCACCGTGCCGGTCGGGCTCACGGAGAACTCGATCCGCGCCGCAGCGCTCGCGACGGTCGAACAGGCGCTCTCATTGCTGCTCGTATCGACTGCGCTGACCGCCACGTTGTAGAGGGTGCCCGCGGAGAGCCCCGTGAGCCTGAAGCTCACGGTCGTGTTGGGACTCGGGCTGGGCGTCGGTGATACGACCGGAAAGAAGGAGGATCCGGAACAGGGAGAGCCAGCGGTGCCGTAGTAGACGCTGTAGGACGCCAGATCTGTTAAGGGGCTTCCGTCGCTATTCGTGGTGGGGGCGGTCCAGGACGCATCCAGGATCCCGGCTTCACCGGGGGCGGTGACCAGGAGGAGTCCCCCTAACGCGAGACTGAGTGCGAGAAGCCACCGAGGACAGGCACCTGCGAGAATGCTCGTGGTCTCCCTTGAGGAAGACCACCGTGTTCCCGCGGGGTGACCACCACCCCTCCTTCGGTAGCCCGGCTGTCAGGCTCTCGGCCTGACCCGTGGCTTTGCGTCCCCGCCTCACGGCGGGTTTGCCCTTATCGAGAAGGGGTCTTCCTAGGGCACGATCGTGCACAGGGGCTGCCAAATCCGGAATCGCACCGGGTCAGGGCCGCCACAAGAAATATCTGAAGTCATCGGGTCTTCAGCGGCTGGCGGAGTCCTGCCAGCGGTCAGAGTGCGAACACGCGGTGTCACGCTCGGCGATGGCTCGACGGTGGGCAAGGTCATTCTGACATTCATAGGTTGCATCCACATATTCTTGACCACCCGCAGCCCTCCGGCTAAGCTCGACCCGCTTCAATGATCGTCCACAAGCTCCTGCCGCTCGTGGCGCTCGGCCTGAACCTCCTGCTCCTCGGAAGCGCTCTCGCTCCCGACCGTCGAAGCCTCCGCAACGTGCGCTTCGCCTATCTCGCGACGGCCCTGGCCGTATGGAACCTGGGGGTGTTCGGGCTGCGCGCGAGCGCGGACCCCGACGTCGCGCTCTTCTGGGAGCGGGTCCTCCACGTTGGCGTGATTCCGATCCCCGTGCTCTTCTACCACTACGTCATCGCGTTCCTGGACCTGCCGCGACGGCGCCCGGAGCTGATCGGCGGCTACGTGCTCTGCGGAGTGTTCCTCGCTGCCGGGCCAACGCCCCTGTTCCTCCGCGGCGTCACGGACTCGGATTGGGGATTCATGCCCGCCGCGGGCCCGCTGTACGTGCCGTTCTTCGTCTACTTCCAGAGCTACCTGGTGCTCGGTCTCGTCCAGCTCGTCCGGGCCTACACCTCGCAGTCCTCGAGCTTCAAGCGCAACCGCACGCTCCTGGTGATCATCGGCGTCGAGGTGAGCCTGCTCGGCGGTATCGTCGACATCGTCCGGTTCTTGTTCCGCTGGGAATGGCTCTACCCGGTCGGCATCCCGAGCAACGCGATCTTCGCACTTGCCCTGGGCGTCGCCATCGTCCGCTACCGCCTGATGGACATCGGCGTCCTCGCCAAGCGTATCGTCCTCTACCTCCTCACCTCGGTGGCGCTCGCGCCGATTCTGTTCCTCGGGCTGTGGGCGCTCGACCAGTTCGTCGATCGCCCGGCCACAGCGCTGACGCCGGACGGGTTCGGGGTCGACACGCTGACCCGGGACGCCGCCATCTTGCTGCTCGTGTTCACGGTGGCCCTGCCCGTGCTCAGAAAGCTCGAGGGAGGCCTGGAGCGGCTGATGTTCCGGCGCCGCCACGGCGTTCGCGACGCGCTGGTCAAGCTGATGCGGGAGCTGGGATCGCTGCTCGAGGTCAGCGCGCTCGGGCGGACGCTCACCGAGGGGCTGGTCACCCGGATTCCGGTGCTCGGCGCGAGTCTGTATCGCTACGACAGGACGGCGGGTCGATTCACGCGGCTCGCGCACGCAACGTCCGAGGCGGCGGACGCGCCGTCGACGAGGCCGGGCCTCGACAAGGCGCTCGCGCTCTGGCTCGGCATGACCGGTCGAACGCTGATCGTCGAAGAGGCCTCGTTCCAGGGCGACGCCTCCAGGTGGATGCGGCCCGGGGTCACACAGCTGGAGCGGGAGCGCATCGCGCTCGTCGTGCCGCTCTTCATGGAGGGCGAGGTGGCCGGGGTGCTCTTCGTCGGCGAGAAGCTGTCGGGCGAGATCTTCGACGGCGACGAGATCGAGCTGCTGGAAATGCTCGCGGGCGAGACGGTCATCGCCTTGAAGAACGCCGGCCTGTATCAGGATCTCCGATCGCGCATGGACGAGCTCCAGCGCACGCAGGAGAGCCTGCTAGAGTCCGCGAAGCTCGCGGCCATCGGCGAGCTCGCAGCGAGCGTGGCCCACGAGATCAACAACCCCCTCATGGTGATTCTGGGCAACAGCAATCTCCTGCTCCGGCACATGCCGTCCGACTCACCGGCCTTCAAGAAAGTCACGGACATCGAGACGGAGACGAAGCGGGCGGGCAAGATCGTGCGCGACCTGCTGGACTTTGCCCGCCGCCGGGAGCCGAAGAGGGAGCGGGTGTCGATCCACGAGCTCCTGGACCGGGCAATCGAGTTGCTCCGTCCCAAGCTCGCCGGTGGGAGCGTGGAGGTCGAACGGGTGTTCGACCTTTCATTGCCCCCGATCGCGGGCGATCGCGACCAGCTGACGCAGGTCTTTCTCAATCTGATCACGAACGCGCTGGACGCGATGGAGCGCGGCGGACGCGTCGTGCTCGAGACGAGCATCCATCAGGAAGACGACGGTCGAACGATGGTCACCGTGAGCGTGGCCGACACGGGCAGGGGTATTCCGCCCGAGCACCGGGCACGCATCTTCGAGCCGTTCTACACGACGAAGGACGAGGGGCGCGGCACGGGGCTCGGGCTGTCGGTCAGCCTCGGCATCGTGCAAATGCATGAGGGCTCCATCGAGGTGGAGAGCAAGCTCGGCCACGGCACGACCGTGCGCGTCACGCTGCCTGTCTGGGAAGCCCCGGGGGCACCCTGAGCTTCAGAGGCAATCGGTCTCAAGCCTGACAAATTAACGCGCCTTTGTGTCGTCTTGCGCGCGGGATTTCACCCCGAGAGGCGCGAGATTCTCGGTGGTTAGGCCACGCTCCCCGCCTGGTGTCCGTTTTGCAACACGCTGGCCCGGAAAGCCATGCCCGAGGAACCCGAGGTCGAGCTGGTCTTTCACGAGTCGCTGACGAGCCTCGTCACGCCGGCGTTCTGCCGGACGGTGCTCCAGGCCCTCGCCACCCCTCCCGCCCACCTACGGCTCGACCTCGAGGACGTGAAGGTCGCGGACGTCACGGGACCGGCGGCGCTGCTCCAGGCGGTCAGGCTCTGCGACACGCGCGGCGTGAGCGTGTCGATCCTGCCCAGTCCCACGATCTATCGGGCGCTCCTCACGGCTGGCGTCCTCGAGGAGCTGCCGCTCGAAGGACCCGGCGCCGGGTCCGCCATGCCTGCGGTCGTGTCGCGGCCAGACGAGCTCGCGCAGCCTCCGAGGTTCCTCGCGCGCACCGCCCGGCTCGGCCTGCGACCGCCCACATGGGAAGAACTGGAGATCTTCGAGACGTGGTCGAACGACCCGCTGCTCGACCAGATGGTGGGCAGCCAGCTCCTCTCTCTGTGCCGTCACCGCGGCCCATATCATCCGGACTTCGTCGCCAGTGCTCTGTACGACGCCTCCGCGCTCACGCTCGTCGTCCTGCCCCTGGTCCCGGACCCGAAGCCCGTCGGATTCGTCCGGCTCTTCAACGTCAACCTGGCCGAACGCTTCGCGTTCCTCGAGGTCGGGATCGCCAACGCTCGCGCCTTCCGCGCGGGCTGGGGCATCGAGGCCGCTCGCCTTGCGCTCGCGTGGGCGCAGGACGCCCTCGAGCTCCGTCGCATCGAGGCCAAGGCCTACGCGTACAACGCCCTCAGCATCAACTCGCTCCGGCGCAACGGGTTCCAGCAGGAGGGTGTGCTGCGCGAGGCGAAGACGTACGAGGGCCAGCGCTGGGACATCCTCGTCTTCGCGATCCTGGAGGACGAGATGCGCGCCCAGCGAGTCCGGGAGGGGTTCCCGTACATGGGGTTCTGGGAGAGCGCTGAGCGTTCGTCTGGCGCGCCCCTTACGTAGGCCCCCCTGATATATGCGCTGGTGGCCTCGCAAACCTGCCCCGCCCGACGCGACCCCGTTCATCGAAGAAGACCCCGCGCTCGAGACGTCGCCCGTCACGACCAAGTGCGCGCGGCCGGATTGCTTCAAAGACATCCCGCCCGACCGCGAGCGCTTCTGCAGCGATGAATGCCTGAAGGCGTACTCCGTAAGCGTGATGGGGAAGATTCGTGGTCTCCGAACGCTCCGGGGCTACACCTATCAAGCGAGCCGCTCAAGACGACGCGCCGAGAGGAGGTGAGGGAATGGATCAGTTCAAGTGCGGGAAGTGCGGCAAGACGTCGGCGAAGCCGGGGATGTGCTGCGGGGCGCCGATGAGGAAGAGCTGACCCGCATCGACACGGCGACCCGGGTGATGGGCCCCGCGCCCGGCATCTGGGTCGCCGTGCGCCCCTCCGTTCCGGCCAATCACCTGGCTAATCCCAGAGACCGGTCGAAAAGTAGCGCTCCCCCAGGTCGTTGAACAGGGTGACGAAGCGCCCGACTCTCTCGCGGCGCGCCACGCCTTCGACGCCCACCAGGTAGGCGCCAGACGACTGCCCGACGAAGAAGCCGGCACGCGCCAGCCTCCCGCACATCGTGTATGCCTCGCCGCTCGTGACGGGGATACGCTCGTCGATGACACTCTCATCCAGGATCGCGGGGACGATGTCTGTGGGACCCCCGAGTGGCTTGAGGCCTTCGATCCCGGGAAACGTCTCCGGGAGCACACAGACCAGGCGAATTCTCGGGTCGTGCTCCTTCAAGCGTCTCCCCACGCCCGTCGCCGTGCCGCCGGTCCCGACGCCGACGACGACGTGGGTGAGCTCGCCTCCCGTCTGCTCGAGAATCTCCGCGGCGGTTGTTTCGTAGTGCGCGCGCCAGTTATCGTGATTGCTGTACTGGTCGCAGAAGAAGTAGCGCTCCGTGTCCGTGTGATACCGCCGGTGAACCTCGCGGAGCGCTTCGTCGTAGCCTTTCAAGGCGTCCGTGAAAGTGAGCCGAGCGCCATGTGCGAGGAGGCGCTTCTTGCGCTCGAGGCTGGCGTTCTCAGGGATGACGATCTCAACCGGATAGCCGAGGACCCGACCGATCATCGCGTAGGCGATGCCGGCATTGCCCGAGGAGCTGTCCAGGATGATCTTCCCGGGCTGAAGCCGCCCGTCGGCCAGCGCGCCGAGCAGCATGCGCAGGACGGGACGGTCCTTCAGCGAGCCGCCCGGGTTGAGGTGCTCCATCTTTGCCCATACCTCGACGCCGGGCAGCTCGTGGCTGAAGAGGTGGACCGGCACTAACGGGGTCTGCCCGATTGCGCGGAGCGCCGGGTAACGATCGAGCCAGGGCTCGAGGCGCCGATCCCAAGGCATCGCGGGTGACTCGGCGCCCGTCGAGCTCTTGCGCGACCCTACTTGGGTTGCGCCACGGTCCGCAGATAGGGCTTCAGCGTCTTGAAGCCCTGCGGATATTTCTTCTTGGCCTCCTCGTCGGACACGGACGTCGGGATGATGACGTCCTGCCCCGGCTTCCAGTTGACCGGCGTGGCGACCATGTGTCTGGAACTGAGCTGCACCGAATCGAGCAGGCGCAGCACCTCGTCGAAATTGCGGCCGGTGCTCATTGGATAAATGATCATGGCCTTGACCTTCTTGTCCGGCCCGACGACGAACACCGAGCGCACCGTCGCATTGTCGACCGCGGTGCGGCGGCCGCCCGTCGCGTTCGGGTGAATCATGTCGTAGAGCTTCGCCACCGTCAGGTCGGCGTCGCCGATGACCGGGTAGTTCACGGCGTGCCCCTGGGTCTCCTGAATGTCTTTGGCCCAGGCCTTGTGATCGGTCACCGGATCGATGCTGAGCCCGATGATCTTGGTGTTGCGCTTGTCGAACTCGGGCTTGAGCCCGGCCATGTAGCCGAGTTCGGTGGTGCACACGGGCGTGAAGTCCTTCGGATGGGAGAAGAGGATCGCCCACTTGTCGCCGATCCACTCGTGGAAACGGATCTTTCCTTCCGTGGTCTCAGCGGTGAAGTCGGGGGCTTCGTCTCCGATGCGTATAGCCATGTTCAACCTCCATCACGTTGGTGTTTCAAGCTGGACGTTACCGTTCAAGACGGCGATTCTAGCACCGCTCGCTCGGCGGGCCAACCCCGTCTCGCTCGGATTGGCAGCTGACGCCCCACGAGGTGGTGTCAGTAGCCACCAGCCGAGGACACCACCAAGGCCCATTTCCAAGCTAGAAGCGGAGGGTGAAGCGCGCTTGTACGCCGTTGTCGATCAGCTCGAAGAGGTTTTTGTCCTCGTGACTGGCCTCGTACTGGAAGAAGTAGGTGAAGTGATATCCCAGCTCGACGTGGCCGTTCCGGCCGAGCAAGTAGGCGAGCCCAACGCCGGCGTCGGCGTGGCTCTGCTGCAAGTACACGGTGCCCCCCTCCTTGCGTAAGCTGTCGACCCGGGGCAGCGCTCCGCCCGCGAGCGAGGCCCGCAAGAGCAGGCGCTGACGGAGCGGATAATCCCACCGCAGTCCCAAGATCGGAACGGGGAGCTCTTGCCGATAGAAGTCCTCACTGTTGCTCTTCCCATGGCCTGTCAGCGTAGGGTTGAGGCTCACATACGTGAGCCCGGCACTGCCGATGAGCCGCTCCCCGACGGGCCGGCTGAGCAGCGTGCGCTCGTAGGCGAGGCTGAGGCGGGAGAAGTCCGAATTCGTCCGCAGCTGACCGGGCGCGAACTCCTGGCCGTTGTAGACGACCGGGACATGCGGCGTGCTGCTACCGTCCAGGAAGTAGTAGAGGTAGCTGGCGCGCACGGCATCACGGGGAGTGACATAAAACGCGACCGTGCCTTCGAGCGCCTCGGACACGTCGATTCCTAGGGTGTGCAGCCGAAGAAGTGTGCCCGGCGTCCCTCCTCCCCCGCTCCTGTTGCTGCCAGTGGGAAATTCCCCGACCTTGAGGCGGCCGATTGGGAAGCCGATGCGGCCGTCCAGCGTGACCTCCCACAGGCCGTCGATTACGGGGTTCGCTCCCTCGAGCGCATCCTCCAGCGCCAAGCCCCCGGGCGTCGGGGCCGGAGCTTGCGCCCGACAGACCAGCGGAACCGCGAGCATCACCGCGCACGCAATCAGCCCCAAGGAGTCCTTAAGATTCGTCAAGGTTACCTCTCATGCCCGTTGTTGTGCGGACCTCCGGATCAATCGCCGCGGACAGACCCGCGGCTACGTCGAGGGCAGACGCCTAGGCGGCGAGAGGCGGAGCGCGGGTGTCGTGGGACGGAAGGGGTGGCGCCGGAGTGGACCGTTCGCCGTACTCGACGATGAAGACGACAATCGAGGACACGGGAGACGCGTCCCACCCGGCCTTCGCGGAGATGACGGGGCAGTGCGCGGTAATCAGGAGGTTGACGTCGCCCCAGTCGTCGTCGTCCCAGATCCCCCCGAGCCACAGCTGGTCGGGGGGACTCGAGAATGCCATCGGCCCGAGCACCAGCACCACCCCGAGCACTGCGAACGCGAGCAGCCTACGGAGCATCATCGCGCGGTCATTAGAGCCCGCGGCGCGACCGCGCGTCAAGGGTGGCGGCATCGCAAGTCGATGCCGCCCGACCTGCCGACTCGTGCATGGAGGAAGGCCCCAGCCGGAACGCGCCAACCCAGAATGCCGCCGTGCTCACGAGGAGTCCGGGTGGTACTCTTCGTATGCTCCAAGCGGTCATCGTCGTGAAGGCGTGAGTCCGGAAACGCGCGTCCAGCCGTCGCCGCGCGGCGACTTGGCGATCACGCTCAGCGGCGGTGGCGCCCGGGCCGCCTACCAGGTTGGTGTGCTCCGCGGCCTCGCGCGACACTTTCCACAGGCCCGGCCCGAGATCCTCACTGGCGAATCGGCGGGCGCGATCAACGTGGCTTACCTGGCGGCCCATCGCGGCGCGCTCCCGGAGGCCGTCGAGGATCTCGCCGGCCTGTGGAGCCGACTCACGCCGCACCAGGTCTTCCGGGTCGGCGTGCCCGCGCTCGCGCGAAACGCCCTGCGCTGGGGGACGCGGTTGCTGTCGGGTGGCGCGGCCATTGCGCCCACAGTGCACGGCCTCCTCGATACAGCGCCGTTGCGCTTGCTACTCGAACGAAGCCTGCCAACCGCCAACGGCGAGATCCTCGGCATCGCCGATAAGCTCGAGCGCGGTCTCTTGAACGCGATCGCCCTCACCACGATCGATTACTCGACAGGTCGAACGGTGACCTGGGTGCAAGGCCGCCAGATCCGCGACTGGGAGCGACCGCTCCGGCGAAGCACGAGCGCCCGGCTGACGATCGACCACGTGCTCGCCTCGGCGTCGCTTCCGTTCATCTTCCCGGCGGTGCGGCTCGGCGACGACTGGTACGGCGATGGCGGCGTCCGCCTCCACGCGCCACTCTCGCCGGCGATTCACCTCGGAGCGAGACGGATCCTCGCCGTCTCGACCCGCTATCAGCCCACTCACGAGGAGGCCGACCGGCCGGTCATTCGCGGCTATCCGCCGCCCGGCCACGTAGCCGGGATCCTCCTGGACGCGATCTTCCTCGACCTCATGGACTACGATGCGCTGGTGCTCGAGCGCCTCAACAGGTTGCTCGGGAAGCTGCCGCAGCAGGAGTGGGGTGACTTGCGACCCGTGGATCTCCTCGTGCTTCGCCCGTCGCAGGACTTGGCCAGGCTCGCCGCGGATTGCGAGTCGAGTCTCCCTCGGGGCTTGCGATTCTTGACCCGTGGCCTGGGCACCCACGAGACGTCGAGACCGGCGTTGCTCAGCCTCTTCTTGTTTGTTCCGGAGTTCCTCCAGCCGCTGATCCAGATCGGCGAGTCGGACGTCGAGGCCCGTCTGGATGAGGTGGGGGCGTTCTTGACGGGTGCCGGCGGCCTCTCGCGCTGAATTTCTCGTCGGGGCGCGCCACCGTATACGACAATCGAGCCGTATGGCGAGCCGAGCCCCCGACTGGTTCAGACAGGCCGAGCGCGACGTCGAGCAGGCGGCGGACTCGCGCCGCGCCGGGCGTCACGAATGGGCCTGTTTCGCGGCGCACCAGGCCGCTAAGAAGGGTGTGAAGGCCCTCCACCTCCATCTCGGTCAGGAGGCCTGGGGCCACGTCGTGGCAAAGTTGCTTCGAGCACTACGGCCCACTTCAGAGCGAGGAGGCACTGCGCTTTGCCGGTGCGATCATTGAGTTCGTCCGTCGTCATCTGGCCTGACCGGGCAGCGGTCGAGTCGGCTCTTCGCCTGTGGGCCGAGAAGGCGGCTCGAATCCCGGAGCTCGTCCGCGTCGGTTATTTCGGCTCCTACGCCCGAGGCGACTGGGGCGTCGGGAGCGACCTGGAT
>WNGM01020632.1_pt1 | contig 10646 bp, 14 predicted proteins | sample 5400571 | NCBI WGS metagenome assembly WNGM01 (sample SAMN13153378, study PRJNA577476) | soil metagenome | isolation source: 100 cm soil or saprolite under Garry oak tree replicate 2 | place: USA:California | collected 2016-06-15 | reverse complement strand
TGGAGCGGTCGCTGATCGTGGAGCGTGTGAAAGCAGGACTGCGGAACGCGAGAGCCAAGGGAAAACGCCTCGGTCGTCCGAAGCGCACGGTGGATGCTCGAAGGATTGCCGCGCTGCGCGCCCAGGGCACCGGCTGGAAGCGAATCGCGACGGAGATGGGGATTGGCGTGGGAACGCTTTATCGACTCGCCGCAGAGGGTTCCAAAATTAAGGAAAGGGTTATCTGAACCTCAGTTGCCACCTAGGGATGCGTGAGAAGAAGGCAATTCGCAGGGTACGTCCGGTCGCGCCGGATCTGGCGTAGTTCCTCAGCTCTCTGCGTCAAGTTCAGGCAAAGTATTCCCTGAATTGCGCAAGGAATCGGGAACCCTTCCAAGCAAGTCAAGCGGATGCATTGCGTTCGTGCGGCCAAAGAATTGCACCGATAGAGCGAAACAGCGGTTGTACCAGTCCGTCAAACGGAGGTGTCCCCATGCGTTGGTTCGCGACTCTGGCTTCTGCACTCGTTCTCTGTGCGTATGCTGTGCCTGTCAAAGCTGACTCGGTTGTCAATACGGGTAATCCCGATGGACTAATGGCGACGGCCTCGCAGCCGTCAAGTGCCGGCAAGCCGGAGATCGAAAGCGCGGACGACTTTATTCTCAGTCAGGACACGGCAATTACCGGCGGGACGTTTATCGGTCTCCTGCCCACCGGAGCCGCGTTGTCCAGCGTTTTGGGAGTAACGATTGAGTTTTACCGCGTTTTCCCCCTGGATTCGACCAATCCGCCGAATGGAGCCGTGCTTACCCGCGTCAATTCCCCTTCGGACGTGGCATTTGACAGCCGCAGTTCTAGTTCTTCAGATTTGAATTTTACGACTGCCTTGCTGAGCAGCAGTTTTACCGCCGCAAATTCTGTCGTTAATGGAATCAATCCTTTGCCAAACCAATTTACCGGTGGCGAAGGCGCCGTGACAGGGCAGGAAGTGCAGTTCACTTTTTCGATCAATCCCGATTCGCTGCCTGCCGACCACTATTTCTTCGTACCGCAGGTGCAGCTCAGTGATGGAACGTTTCTCTGGTTGTCCGCTCCGAAGCCGATCGTTGCGCCGGGGCAGCCCTTTCTCCCTGACCTCCAGACTTGGATCCGCAACGCCAATCTCGATCCCAATTGGTCGCGCGTCGGTACCGACATTACGCATCAAGGCCCGTTCAACGCTGCTTTTTCGCTCAATGGAACCCCAACTCCGGAGCCTTCCACGCTCTTGCTGATTGGCGCTGGTTTGCTCGGGCTGGTCACGTTAAAGCGCAAAGGGTAGTCGGCCCTACGACTGGCCGAATTTTGAGCTTGCATCAATCATCCGACGTTGATTAGCGGCTATTCAACCGTGCGACGAATGGAAGGCACGGGCCGTGACGCAGTTTGGAAACTAGCGCGATTCTTTTGAAGGCTGCTCAGCCGTTCGTTGGGGAGGTGTTGCTGGAACTCTATCGAGAGATTCGGGTCGAGAATACTTTGAGCGATGAACGTGGCAATGAGGTCGGCCTGAAACCAGGTGCTGAGGTGGATGTAACCATCGAAGCAGATGCCGACGCCACGAAGCCTAAAAACGAGCCGGATGAAAAGCGAAAGAAATAGGCTATCAGTTGTTGAAAGCACCTCGCGTGCTCGTTCCTGCCAGCAACCGCCCCACTTTGCTCTTTGTGGTATCCTCGCCATCGATGGCCACAGCCGTGAACGTCGATCAAACAGTGGACCGCATCGCTTTGGTTCGGAAGGTCCTAAGCTAACCTTGAGCCCTTAGTTCTGCTATCCACTTATCCAAAACCAACTGGTCGTTCGGCTCAATATTGGTGAAGTGAATGCCCATCCCCTCGTTCTGTCGAGAATAAACGACCTTACCCAGAGCTTCGAAGCTCTCACTTCTGTGGGATATCTTTATCCTGACCTTTGTCCCCGCCGGTAATGGTTTCACAGTGTCCACACGGCACCCGAACAGGCTCAGGTCACTGGTTTGCGCCTTAGTCTGAGTTTCCGACGCCAGGTCGGTCAGTTCGATGCTCGCATGGAAGGAATAACGCCGTGCGCGGTGGCGCTCAAGCTGCATTCAAGACATCCCCAGTAAGCTCTGTGCTGCTTCCCAATTCAAATTCGAATGAGCAATTCTGGACCAAAGGGAAGCCACGGCTGCTCTCAGTGACACAGATTCTAACGCACGGAAAATCAGAGGTATATGCATCCGTTTCCATTTGAGACAAGGCTGGCCTGTAGGGCAGTTGTGATCTGCCTATGCCGACGTAAGAATGAAGTAGATGCTTGGGGGTCTTATTATGAGAAAAGCTAGTATTCTTGTCCTCGCCATGTTCCTAGCGTGTCCTACATTCGCAGCCAAAGAAAGCAGAGAACAAAAGCGCCTCGAAACGTGCGGCCAGGTGTTGAAGGAAATCATGAACATCCCCGACGGAATCCCGAAGGACCTGCTCAACAAGGCCGAATGCGTAATTGTGATCCCGTCCGTCCTCAAGTTCGCTATCGGCATTGGAGGCGATTTCGGCAGGGGTGCGATCACGTGTCGCACCGGCGAACATTTCACCGGTCGTTGGAGCGCCCCAGCCCTGTTCGCACTCGAAGGAGCAAACATCGGATTCCAGTTAGGCGGCCAGGCCACGGACTTCGTTCTTTTGGTGATGAATCCCAAAGGGGCGAACTCCATCATGAGCAGCAAAGTGAAGCTCGGTGCCGACGCTGCGGCAGCCGCGGGACCTAAAGGGCGTACCGCCGCTGCGGATACCGACATCGTGATGAGGGCAGAAGTGCTGACCTATTCACGCTCACGTGGACTGTTTGCCGGGATATCGCTCGAGGGCTCGACGCTTCGGTCTGACGGCAGCGCCAACAAGAAACTGTACGGCCGCGACATCAGCGCTAAGGAGATTGTCCGACAAGGCAAGGCCGGCATCCCAGCCTCTGGCCGCGAGTTAATCTCCTTGTTGGACAAGCAGTCGCCCAAGAACGAATCCGATCCCGTATCGTTGAAGGAATAGCATCTTTCTCGGAGTTTCTAGTCAATCGTTAGGAGGCACGGATGCCCGAAGCCAAAGGAATGTTGGAAGGCTTGATGGATTTTTCCTTCCGCTTGTACGCCACTCCGAGGATGTTGAAATTTCTGTACGCGCTGCATTTGCTCATGGGGCTTATCGCAGGGGTTGCCTGGGTCGTGCTGGCGTTCCAGCAGACGCCAGTGCAAGGATTGATTGCGCTGCTCTCCGCATCGGTCGGGTATTTTCTCTGGATACTGTACTGCCGCGTCGTTCTCGAAGTACTTGCAGCTGTGTTTCGCATGACCGACGCGATAGCTCCTGACCGTGGAACTTCGCAACAACAATAGCCCTAGAAGTCGCACTCCGTAGGCCATCGAATATGCACGCCTAAATCAAGCGGCGGATTGCAAAGCCAGTCCAAAAACGGAAATTTGGACCCCGTTGCCCCCGGTTTAGATGCCCGAAGCGGGCACTCTTAGGTCGAGAGACTTTAATCCCACACACCTTCACCGATGGTCAAAATGGATGCGCAGTTTTGTTGGTGAAGGTGCGCAAAGGTTTTTCTCGATTTACGTTACACAAAGAAGCAGGCGAAAGAGTAATCAGCCAAACCAGTAAGTACACAGGGCTTAGAGCTTGTGGAAATCACGTGAATCTGTCCGCAGGTGGCGCGGCAATTGCACGAAGTGGACTAAGTCCCCGATTCTCGCTCTCAGCCGAGGCAAATTAATGACAATTACCAGATTCTTAAGTTCAGCATTGGTAGTGGCAGTCCTATGCGCTCTAGTTCCGTCCCGAACTAGGGCAGACAGCCTGACGTACACGCCTACTCCGGTGGGCATTCAGCAAACTTCAAACAATCCTTGTGTTATCGGCGACCCATCCTGTGACACTAACCTTCCAGCAGGAAATAGTTTGACCTACACAAGCAACTCCGGTCCGTGCAATGGCGGTGCTGGCGGTGTTTGTGACTTCTTCTCACCGGTCTACGTGGCGGGATCAACGCTCGCGGCACCCCTGACCATCCCTCTCACATTCTCGATCGGCGTGGACGAGAACGTTGCACTCGGCCACGCCCCTGAAACTCTGACCTCTTTCCAACTCCTTCTGTGCAGCGGAACCGGAGCGGGATCCTGCAACACGGTGCTGGACTCCACGACCGGACCTAACACGCTCGTACCTGAGAACAACGGCAATGGGTTTACGGACGGGATCCTGAGCGGTTTCAGCACCCTCACTGCCGGCAACCACTATGAGTTCCACGCTACGTGGAGCAACGATACGGATGGCATGGAGCAATTCTGGATTATTCCGGGAACTCCTACTTCCACTCCCGAACCGGCGTCATTGACGCTCCTCGGGTTGGGCCTATTGGGCCTTGGAGGTGTGACGCGGCGTCGCTACGCAAACAAGTAAAAAAAATAACTCCTTAAAAATAACACCTTTAAGGGACATGTCTTGCAGAAGCCTCGCTTCGCCACTGAAAGCGGGGCTTCTGAGTTTGTGTCACCAGGACCGCCGCTGTATCGCAGGACACCAGACGCTTCCCGCCAGCGCTGATCTTAATCGTTCTTGTCCGATCATTCCAGCAGGCCAGAACCACCACAGGGAAAAGTCTCGTTTGAGGAGCGACCACACGAAATTGACTGCAAGCCCGAGAGCGAAGAGTCCCGACAAGATATGGAAGCCGAAGCCGAGAACCCCTAAATAGCCCCTTAGTGTACCTACCATCTGCGGGTCCTCCGCCCATGAACCTTCAAAATCAACGAACAGTACCTTGCCTTCGTCTTACTCGGCCCAGGTTGTTTCTGCGAGCGGTTTCGTTGTGAGAAACAGTCTTACATTTTCCTGTTCGACGCCAGCGGAATCCGCTGTCAAAGGGTGTGCGTTAGCGTACGCTCTGAAAATCCGCGTTGACTCGCACTCGCTTTGGCTCATTCGGATGCCTCACCGGTTAGTTCTTCTACGCGTAGAAACGGCAATTTCTGACGCGAACAACTCATTCGCGATGCTGAAACTGTTAGAGAACCGAAAAATCGCTCTACGGCGAACTCCGAGGGCGAACTCCGAGGGGTTCGGTAATCCCCGGCAAAACCGTGCCGGCAACTCCCGCAGTTTCAGCAAGCGCCAGTGCTGACTGAAGGGTTCGGAAAAGAGTTGTTTTTCGAGGAATCAGAGAAGGTAAACCGTAAGGAACGCGGCCCCGGATCAGGGGAGACAGAGCCGAAGATGCACGCCTCAATCACGCGGCGGATTGTAAGCCCGATCAAAAAATGGCATTTAGCGCACACGCGCGCGTGTGTGCACTACCTGTTGACAACTTTTTCGGAGATAATGGGTTTAACTCCGCAGACTAGCCGAAAAGGTGAATCATGGAAGGCGCAACCAAAGAACGCTGGTGGATTCTCTGCGAGCAAGCTGCAAAGGAGCAGGACTCCGAGAGATTGATGGAACTGGTGAAAGAGATCAACGACCTTTTGGGAAAGAAACAAGACCTTTTAGGCCACGGAGCCCCATCCGATAAGTCGAAGGATTCAATCTGACCCGCCGAGATGGATTAAAAGACCTTGATCCGGCCTACCATGCTTTCGTCGCGAAACGCCGCGCTAGAGTCTGAGGTTTCAACGCAAACGTAGTTCGGGAGAGAAGAACCGCGGCCGCTAAAAACGTGGTCGGAAGAACCACCGCAACTGTCCTTGAATCAGCGGCAGATTGATGTAGATTTCACCCGCCAAAAGGAAATGATTGTGAAAGGGGTTGCGTCCGTTGGTCTTACATCCGACCGCCATTGAAGACGAGAGCGATGCTCGTGGAATTCTCATTGTGATACACTTTTCGGCATGATCAAGCCACAGCAATACGATGAAGCACTTCGGAACACCGCACGAATTAACGAAGAGGATATTGCGTGGTGGAACGACCGCGTCGCTCGCGGACTCAACACACCAGAACAGGTACGAGGATATGTTGAGGCATCCGAGAGGGTCGTTTCGAACTGTCGGTTCATTCTGAGCTTCCGATGAACACACGCGAAGCCCGACTCCGAGTCCTGCACCCTGTTCACGATCTCATGGCTTACATCGAGCAGCGATACCAAGACCTTGAAAATGGTCGTGCGACGCCCGAACAAGCGCTTCCCATGATTCGTGCGGCTAACAAGCAAATCGAAGAACGTATGCTCCCTGACGACCTGCAAATAGCTACGTTGGACTGGCTCGACGGGGATGACCGCTACAGGCTGAAGCACTTCACCGCCAGACTGAGCTAACAGCACCACCCACTATTCTGCGCGCAGTGGAGGGGGGCACTTCCCTCAGTTCACTTCCACTGAATTGCGCCGTATAGCATCGCAACGTAGCGCTCAAGGATCTGCCGATCGTCGTGCTTAAACCAATGCGCTCCGTCAGGCTGTTCAACGTAAAGGATGAAAGGCCCTTGACCTGGAGCTTTCATCAGCTCCGCGTTTTGGTCCTGGCACTTCCCGCTCGCTACGTACACCTCGTGCAAAATCGGTTGATGTTCGCGTCTATGCGTGGGTTGTCGGTGAACACCTTTGAAGCTTTCTGTATTCCAACGGTAAAGAGTCTGCCACGTGATTTCAGTTCCGAAGTCAGCAGCACCAGGAAGTTCTTTGGCCCCCGAGCGCTTCTCGTACCATACCTCCACAAAGACCCCGCTCCGGACTAGTGTCTCAACCACAGGTCGAAAATCCAGATCGCCCGAGATTAAGATGGCATGTGTCATGTTACGGTTGAACCCGTGCGTGAGCATATCGACCGCGAGGAGGATGTCCACTTCCTTTTGCGTGCGACGCCGGCCACCCTTTAACGTCCCGAGCCGAAGATGAAGGCCGCGCCGGGAATGCATCCGTTCGAAACTATTATTCTGCGCCTCAACCCTAGACTTGAATTCCGCTTCGCTCTCCGATTCTTTTTTCAGGTCGTCGAGACAATCGTAAAAGTAAGTTCGAAATGAGTCGGATGGCCCGATCTCTTCCGGTGCTAGCTCCCCTGGAACCGCGAACACCTCATTCATGGCGCGCTCAACGGCTTGGCGAACATAGTTCCCGTCGATGAATACGTACGTAATCCGGTTCGTGATTGGGGCTGATCCAGAAACGCTACTCACGATTTTCGTACCGCGACATGGGTAGCCTCAAAGTAACTCTTAGTTCCTGCTGTCTCGCAACAACTTCATCATACCCAGTTCCTTGCTCCACTGACGAGAAAGGGTCAAGCATTGCTCGCACTTCCCTTCGTTTAGGTGATCAGCGAACTCGTAGATGTTTGCTTTGCGGAATTTCGGGCAGGGTTTGAGGTCAGGCGAGATTCGCAAGACGGCCAGAACTTCTTCGGGTAGTTCGCCTTTCAGTTTCTTGCGTGGCATGTGATATTGCCCAAGAGTGCGGTGCTCCATTTCGCTCAGAAAGCCAGTCAGCGGCGTAGGCGGTTTCGAGGAAGGACCGATCGCTTTCCAGCCTGCTCAACCGCCGTCTGATTGAGTGCGAGTTCAGTTTCGCTAGAAGAACTCAATGATGCAGTCGGCATCAGAGTCCGCTGTATTTCAGTGAGGTCGATGCCGAACAGCAACATAGGAACGATCATAGATCTGGGACCACCAGTGGTGTTGTGAAACTCACTTTCGAAAGGTTCACCGGCTGGAGGGATGTACGATGTGACGCAACCGCGACTGATCGATCTCCCTGCTTTACTCGCGGCAGCGCGGTAGTTAATAGAGGCTAGAAGTTTACGGAAGTCTTTGGGGTGTCGCGGCTTCTTAGCCGCAATCGTCATTAGTCTCTTCTGGTCTGAAGGAACAACTGCACCTGGGTCGCCGCCAAATATGAACCCTTGACCTGCGTGAGAGATCTCTTTCGCCACAGTATCAAAGTGATTGAGGATTATGCCGCCCGCCAACGGGTCGAAATTGCGAATCTGAACCACCCAAGGCCGACCTTGGAGAAATGCGCCAATTGAAAACATGTGCTGGATGTTAGGGGCACGAAGAAGCGGGGCAAGGTCACGAGTAGCATTCTCTCGAATGTGAATACAGGTCTGGTCGAGTGTGCGACTTTCACCACGCAGTATTTCGCGGAGCCAGTCAGAAAGATCAAGAGAGTTGATTCGCCCTGCTCCTGCGTAGGCGAGAAGCGCAGCGCCATCGGGGCAACGGAGAATGACATGCTTAATAGAATAGTCATCCACAAGCTTCCCGGTGACTGTGTCTGTTAATCGGTGATCGGAGCATTGCCAGATGCCCCAAGGATTGACGATGGTGAGGTTAAGGGTCATGTACGATTTGATCGGCCCATACTCGGAGGTCCGCTCGATCAGATTCTAAACTCCGCAGGGAGCAATCTGCGACACGTCCCAGGACCTTTGTGTCTCGCACGACACAGGGCCGTGGAGCAACGAAGTTCAACGGCAAGCTTCTTACCTCGTGCTGAGCAACGATCTCGAATCGCATTTCTTGTTACGGATAAGCTCCTAAATCAGGCTTCGGCTATGGGGATAGCGGGCAGCCTAAAATCCGTGCAAAAACCCGTATAATTCGACCCTTTTGTTACGGATAATTGGGAAGTCTTAGACCTGTGCGCATTCTGCTTGCACGCGTCGTCGCAATACAGTGCCCCGCGCCGCTTTCCTTCCGGCAATCTCGCACCACATCCCTTGCAGGTTCCAGGCGTGTGCGCCTCCACTCCGTCACGACATTCCCGCGAGCACCATTCTCCTGGCTCATCCGTGAATGTGAAGCGGACCCAACCCAATACTTGCCCACACTTATCACAAGCTTCGTTGACGCAGACTCCGTACCGTTCACGGATCTCTGTTTGCTGCTCGGCGGATAGTTTCATTCGTTTCTCCTCCTACGCACACACGTCCGCCTCGTCTGCGGAATCGTGGCTTACCGCTCTCAGGCTCGCGTCCAACTGGATTTTCTAATGTGAAATCCGCGTCCAACTGCGTCCAAAACTAGGTGATTTAACGGTCAGATTCGGGGGTGGAAGTCAGTAAAGCCAACTGCATCAACAGGGTTTATGGAGCGGGCGATGGGAATCGAACCCACGTCCGAAGCTTGGGAAGGCTCGCGCGGCCTTCACTTCCTAGCAGGTCTGGTAAGCACGCTATCTTAGTGGTTCGGTGTCTAGCAAGACACCGGCCCTCAGAGCGACGAACTCAACCTGCAAGGCTCTTACCTCGTGGAGTTCCGCTTTCGCGCTTCTGCGCCGGAGGGTACGTTGATGCCCAATCGGGAACGACTTCTCTAAAGAAAGTACAATTCGGCGGCGCATTGCAATGATTCTGTAAAGAGAAAGGCCGATTCGCAGAGAGTCGGCCTCTTTCTCTGTTGGTAGGGGCGGTGGGGATCGAACCCATCGCCTATCCAAAGTCTCACCATGACGCTCTTCTCGTTTCCGATCTTCGACACAAGGCTAAAAGCGGCGGACCAACCCATCTCTACTAACCACAAACGTCAGTTCAAGCGATGTCCTCGAACGGGACTTCTGGACAACGAAGTGAGTTGTGCAGCGACGTAGCTGTTGACATTCAACCAATTCGGTAATATATGTCGAAGCTCTAGGTATAATTATGAGTAAAGCCCAAATCGAGCTTTTGAAGGGGACTCTCGACATGTTGGTCCTGAAGGTTGTCGCTTTGGGTCCCAGCCACGGCTACGCGATCGCGCAGCGTCTTCAACAGATATCGAGAGACTTCTTCCAGGTCCATCAGGGTTCCCTCTATCCTGCACTCCATCGTTTGGAAGATCGCGGCTGGCTGCAGGCTGAATGGAAAGAATCTGAGACGGGTCGCGAAGCCAAGTTCTATTCGCTTACCAAGAAGGGCCGCAGACAGATGGAGGAGGAGGCCCGCAACTGGGAACGGGTTTGCGATGCCGTCGCCCTCGTTCTGAAAGCACCGGAAAAGGAATCCTAGCCATGCGCTGGCTTCGCCGCCGTTTTGGCAAATCCCACGCCGAAAACGAGCTCGATCGGGAGCTCCGCTTCCATCTCGAACAACAAGTGTCAGACAGCCTCGCCGGCGGCATGCCTGTCGAAGAAGCTCGGCGCGACGCTCTTATCAAGCTTGGTGGTATCGAACGCGTTAAGGCGAGGAAGTCCGCGATACGCGTTGGGTAACCCACATCGACAATATTATCCGCGACTTTCGCTTCGCTCTCCGAAGTCTTCGCAAGGATCGCCGTTTCGCCTTCATCGCGATTTTCGCCCTTGCCCTTGGCATCGGTGCGACCAGCGTGATGTTCAGCGTTGTCTATAACGTTCTGCTCGACCCTCTGCCATATAAGAGTTCCAATCGATCGGTGGTCATTCGATTGGAGAATCTGGCTAAGGCCGGAGGATGGAAGGGCCGTAGTAATTTCTCCCCTCCAGAGGTCACAGCTTTTCGTGAACAGAACCATGTCTTTGAAGATCTCGTCGCCTATGAACAAAGCAGCGTCTTTTACGACGACGGCAAGTCTCGTCGAGCAGTGAACGGAGTGTCTGTAACCACGAATACGTTCGAATACCTCGGTGTCCCTCCGCTCCTTGGCCGTGCGCTGATACCTGTGGATGGAACACCCGCATCGCCGCTCGTGTTCATGATGAATTACAGACTGTGGCAA
>WNGM01004786.1_pt1 | contig 10650 bp, 9 predicted proteins | sample 5400571 | NCBI WGS metagenome assembly WNGM01 (sample SAMN13153378, study PRJNA577476) | soil metagenome | isolation source: 100 cm soil or saprolite under Garry oak tree replicate 2 | place: USA:California | collected 2016-06-15 | reverse complement strand
TCACTACTATGCCTGGCGCCTCTACCTTAATGACGCGAATAGCCTGCTGGATAACCCCATGTGGGTTATATGCCTGTGATCCAACTTCGTCCTTCTCATTGGGAATGCCAAAGAGCAATACCGCGGGAATCCCCAACTGCGCAATGCGTTCTACTTCGCGACCAAGATGCTCCAGCGGCCACTGCATAATCCCAGGCATAGCGGCAATTTCGCGAGGCTGGCTCAATCCCTCGGCAACAAAGAGGGGATAAATCAATTGCTCAACGGATAAACGAGTCTCACGTACCAGCCCACGCAGCCTTTCGTTTTGGCGCGTGCGCCTCAAGCGCACGGCAGGAAAATTAGCCATATTAATAAACTCCTTTCTAACTCTGCTTGCTTTTTGTTGCACTTGTTGCACTTGTTGCGGTTGTAACGCATGTAGCAGATGTGCTCTTCTAGCAGAATATGAGGCAACGGCAGCCCCTCCAGATGCAAGCATTGTCAAAGGTGGTTCATTCTGGCTGGGGCAGAAACCAGTTTACTCAAAATGTGTCAGGGAATGAGGGTGCGATGAGGTAGGGTGACCCGAAATTACCCACATTCGCGCAAAGCCACCCTTGCGGCCTGCACAGTTTCTTCAATCATCTCATCCTCTAGCGCCAACGAAATAAAACAACCCTCGAACTGCGATGGCGGCAGATAGACTCCCTGTTTCAACATGCTCCAGAAGAAACGCGCAAAACGGGCCGTATCCGAGGTTTTGGCGCTGGTGTAATCAACCACAAGCTGTGTGGTAAAGAACAGGCAAAATAGGGCGCCTATTCTCACCAGTTGTGCCTTAACCCTACTCTCATGGATTGCCTGCGAGATGCCATCGCTGAGTAGCTGCCCTTTTTGTTCAAGCTTTTCATACTGTCCAGGTTTGCGTAACTCGGTAAGGGTCGCAATGCCGGCCGCCATCGCCAGTGGATTGCCTGAGAGCGTGCCGGCCTGGTACATCGCTCCCGCCGGAGCAACAAGCGTCATCACCTCACGACGTCCACCATAGGCCCCAACTGGCAGACCACCGCCGATGATCTTCCCCAGGCAGGTCAAATCAGGCACAATGCCTGTCCACTCTTGTACGCCTCCCATGGCTATACGAAATCCCGTCAGCACCTCATCGAAGATCAGCAGCGCTCCATACGTCCTGGTCAGTTCGCGCAACGTTTCCAGGAAGCCTGGCTGTGGTAGGACAAGTCCCATGTTGGCCGCGACAGGCTCAACGATGATAGCAGCAATCTCCCGGTGATAGCTGCGAAACAGCCTTGCTACGGCTGCGCTATCGTTGTAGGCCACTACGAGAGTATTCCCCGTCGTCTCTGCCGGCACTCCAGGACTGTCAGGCAGACCCATTGTCGCGACTCCGGAACCAGCCTGAACAAGCAGCATATCGGCATGACCGTGATAGCAGCCGCTGAACTTGATGATTTTGTTGCGCCCGGTATACGCTCGTGCCAGGCGCAAAGCGCTCATCGTCGCCTCGGTGCCAGAATTGACGAAGCGCACCATCTCAACCGATGGCACACTCTCAATGACCAGTTTCGCCAGTTCGTTCTCGGCCTGCGTGGGCGCTCCGAAACTAAAGCCACGCGTACTCGCCTGTATGACGGCCTCCAACACCGCGGGATGTGCATGTCCGAGGATCATTGGCCCCCATGATTGGACATAATCCAGGTAGCGATGACCATCCGCGTCATAGAGATAAGGGCCGCTGGCATGATCGATGAAGATAGGTTCGCCCCCTACGCCACGAAAGGCCCGCACGGGACTATTGACGCCTCCGGGCAAAAGTCTCAATGCCTCCTTGAAAAGGGCATGAGAATGCGCTAGATTCAGTTCGTCGCCCCTCTGGGTTTGGTTGTTCATCGCGCTCCCCTATGCTCCTATCGCTTCCAAAATTTCACGTAAAGGCTCCGCGACACAGGTAAACATCGGCGTGTCACGCAGTGTGTAACTGCTTGCTTCCGTCTCGCGCAATTCCTGCACAAGATCAAGGAAATCGCTGATCTCATCCGTCTCGAAAGCGACAACAAACTCCTGGTCGTCCAGGCCAAAGGAGTAGGTCGTGTTCAGTGATACCGTTGGATAGGTCAGCCCAACCCGGATGTGCTCGTTCATCATACGTTTGCGCTCTGGCATAGGCAGGGCATACCAGGCGCGCGTCTTCACAAAGGGGTAGACAAACAGGTACTTCTTATCCTCAGGTGAAATGACGAGGCGAGGATCATGCGCGCCACGAGCATTTTTCCCAACATAGATAGAGCGTTTGGTCATCGAAAGTAAGGCATATGTCTCACTCAGATAGGGACCCATGGCACTACGACGAATGCGGCTGCTGAGGTCCCGCAGGTCCTCAATGGCAGTAGTGGCCTGCCAGAGCATAAAGTCGCAATTCGCACGCAGTCCATACACCCCATAGCTTCTGATGAGTGTGTGTTGAGCATAATCATCCAAAGTTTGTAGCAATTCTTGTTTTCCCCGCTGGCGAGTTTCAGCAGGTAACCGTAGCCATTGCGGATCAAGTTTGTAGAAGGTAAAGCGCACCAATTGACGTGGCTGCTTTGGTTTCGTTGGAGCAGTCGCCTGCTCGTGTTGTGTTGCTATGGTAGAATCAGTCAAGTTTATCCCTCATGTTCAACTATTGCCCCCACAAGACCATCGATCGTAAAATCCCTGGCCTGGATATCGACTTCCAGGCCAAGTTCATGTGCGGTTTGTGAGGTGATTGGGCCAATACAACCAATTTTGAGATGCGGATTGCGTGTTACGAGATCTGTCGGTACAGACCCGGTTTCTAACGCACAACCCGCGAGCCAGTGCATAAAATGGCGAACGGTGCTCGAACTGGTGAAGGTGAGCATATCAAGTTGCTGTGCCTGTAAGAGGCGCAGCACTTCGCGTCCCTGTTCATCATCGCCGGCGGCGGTAACAGTGCGATAAGCGGCTACTTCGTCCACTACTGCCCCCGCCTGCTGTAATCCGGTAACCAATACTTTGCGCGCCTCGGCAGCGCGCGCCAACAACACCCGCTTCCCCGCCAATGATTCCCCCCGCCGTCGACTATCCGCAACCAGGGCCGAGACAACCTGCTCTGCTATGTACTCGGATGGCACCAGGTCAGCCGTGACACCATACTGTGCCAGCGCAGCAGCAGTGGCCGGGCCAATCACTGCCAGGCGTATCCTTGCCAGGGCTTGTCTCACCTGTGCCGTATAGCCGAGAGTGGCGAGGCGATCGAAGCAACTTCTCACGCCATTCGCGCTGGTAAAGATGAGCCAGGTGTAGTAAGGATTACCTGTCTCGTCTAGTGCGCAAAGCCGCTGCAAAGCCTCATCAAGCGGCGTCCAATCCAACGGAGTGTCAATACGAATGGTAGGAAACTCAACAGGTATTGCTCCCAATGCCCTCAAACGATCACTTAGCGCACGCACCTGTTCACGGGTGCGCGTCACCAGGATTCGCTTTCCTTGCAAGGGAGGCGCTGAGAAGGTGCTCTCAGACATGGTAGCGCTCCTCCCTTCTGCCAGCATCCATATGGCGAATAATGTCATCTGCCCCCTGATCCAGGGCGCGCTCTGCCAACCTTGTCCCGAGTTGCTCAGCATTTGCAAGTAGACCCCGATTTATCGAGGGGCGAGCGAAGCGAGGAGTGTGCGCTGTCCACCCTATGCTCTGCTGGACACGCACCTGGCGCTGCCCATCCATGCTAATCACCAGCCCCATCAGCGAAAGTTCCTCGCCCACAATTTCGCCATAAGCGCCGACAGGTAGCAAGCAGCCTGCTCCCAGCCGGCGCATAAATGTGCGCTCAGCAAGGGTAGCAGCTTGCGTCAGGGAGTCACAGAGTGGGGCAACAAGTGCCTGCATTTCTGCTTCATCACGTATTTCCAGGCCCAATGCTCCCTGCCCAGGCGCAGGCATCATCACTTCGAGAGGCAGGTAGGTGAGACGGCCCTCAAGGCGTTCTTGCAAGCCCAGGCGGTGCAGCCCGGCGGCAGCAAGCACAATAGCATCATAGTCGCCTACGTCGAGTTTACGCAGGCGAGTATCGACGTTTCCCCGGAGCGGCAAAATCTCCACGCCGGGATACAAAGCGCGAATCTGAGCCATGCGTCGCAGGCTACATGTGCCTATACGTATAGTGGCTGGCTGTTCAAGAAGCTCACTCACAGCGGTCGTCCCGCGTGAAATGAGCACGTCGCGCGCGTCCTCTCGCGGGCCGGTGACCACCAGTTGCAAGCCTTCTGGTTGGGCAGTAGGCAGGTCTTTGAGGCTATGGACGGCCAGGTCGATGTGTCCCTTTTGCAGGGCCTCCTCGATCTCTGTGATAAAAATGCCATCTCCACCTGCCTGAGTTATAGGAACATCGGTGATACGATCTCCCCTGGTGCGAATGTGCTTAACAGTGATCGACAGGTCTGGCCATAGCTGCCGCAGCCGTTCGACCATTGCTTGTGCCTGTATCAATGCGAGCTTGCTGGCTCGCGTCCCTACTACGATGTGTTTCATCAGTATTCACTTCCAAATCGAATAAATACCGGAGTGCCTCGGTATATATATGTCCCTGTCCCGCGGCTGCCGCATCCTTGAGGCGTAGCAGGGGTTTGTGTAAAAGTTTGTTTACAAGCCGGGTCGTCAATTCCTGAACGGCTGCAGCCTCCCTCTCAGTCAGTGATGATGGCAATTGCTGCATAGTGCGTGCCAGTTCTTGATGACGCAGCGCATCAGCGTATTGCCGCAGGTCATTAATGGCATCCACAACGCTCAGCGAACGCAGCCAGCGCTCAAATGTGCTGACTTCCTGGTCAATGATCGACTGGACAAGTTCGACTTCCTGCAAACGCAGGCGAATCCCCTCACTGACCGCGGCCTCCACATCATCAAGGTTGTAGAGATGCACTCCCGGCAACGTGTCAACCGTGGGTTCAACGTCACGCGGAAGAGCAATATCAATCAAGAGCAGCGAACGACCGGCACGCTGTTGCATCACCTTTTGCATCAGTTCATGAGTGATGATGGCTCGTGGAGCAATCGTCGAGCTAATCACCACATCTGCCTCTGCTAAGGCTTCAGCAAGCTCGGTGAAGGAGCGGTGGACTGCTCCAAGGCGCTGTGCAAGGTCGACAGCGTGGGCCAGTGTGCGATTAATGATCGTGAGTCGCTGCGCACCGTTATCGTAGAGAGTGCGCGCCGCCAGTTCGCTCATCTGACCGGAGCCTATCAATAACACCGAGGCTTCATTGAGCGTGGGGAAGAGTTGCCGGGCCAATTGTACCGCGACAGAACTTACCGAGGCCGTATGACGACCGATATCTGTCTCACTACGCGCGCGCTTCCCTGCCACAATTGCGGCCCGGAATAAGGCCGAAGTGATCGGGCCAGCACAGCCAGCGCTCTGGGCAAGTTCGAGGGCCTGCACAACCTGTCCCTGAATCTGTGACTCGCCCGGTACAACCGAGTTAAGTCCGCAGGCCACTTCAAAGAGATGCCTCACGGCTTCTTCATCGTTAAAGATGTAACAATGCGCCTGCAGTTCAGCAAGTTCAACCTGGCAAGTTTCACTGAGGATACGCAGGAGATTCGTTTGACCTTCATTGATATCTGGAGAGACTGCATACACTTCTATGCGATAACAGGTTGCGAGCAGGACATTCTCCCGCAACACCGGTTGTGCCTCCCGCAGTACCTCTGGCAACAGGCGCCGCCCGCCAACTAACCGCTCACGCAACGCAATAGGGGCAGTGCTTTGATCAGTGCCGATAGCAACAATATGCATGAAAACCTCAAAATTGTCATAATCACAAACAAGTTATTAGAGATTTTAGTAGTTTTTTTGGGGAGAGTCAAGGGCACACGCAGACAATTTCGAGAGGAACACGATTTATGGTGATCATAAAAATAACTGCAAGCGTAAAAGAGAGAGCATGCTCTGAAAGGCTCTCCCTTTTACACTTACCAAGCAAACCCACTTATCCCATCGGGCCAACAAGGTCACTCATCGGTGTCACATTTGTGGTATCACACGTGAACCCCAGGCACCCCAGATTCCATCCGCCCTCAACTGTAGCAAGCATCGAATAGTGGTTATAGGCCACATTCGAAGTGCGCGATGAGTGATCCGAGTGCGAGATCGTTAGCGTCACAACGTGCCCACCACCGGGATTAGCGTCACAGCAACCGCTAGTGTCGCTGAACGGGAAATCGCTCTCGTCCCACGTGATGATTATGACCGAGTTGCCATTAAAGGCGCTGGAGCTCATAATCGCACTGACAGTTGAACTCAGAAAGGCATCGCCTGTCGCGATCAAGCCCTGCACGTTGCCAAAGTTACAGGGATCACTTGAAGGCCCGCCGCGTCCATGCATGTCATTGCATTGGTCCGGGCTGATCCAGGAAAAGTCTGCCAAGTTCTTGTTCGCCAGGTCGGTAGAAAACTGGCTAAAGTCCACGATGTTCGCCATGCGCGCCGGGTTGTTCTGTACATCCTCGTACGAGACAAAGGGATTGTGCTTGCGCTCGTAGAGCTGGTTGCCGCATGTGGACGCCAGCAGGTTGCCGTTGCACAGTGACAGCGACTGCATATACGCCTTCCAGGTCCTGCCACTCCCCTCAATCTGATCCACGATGTTGGGCACAGTAAGGGTCACATCATTATCATTGGTGACGCCATTGGTCGAGCCGGAGGTTGCCGCGATGTAATTAGGCTGGCTGGGGTGGGCAACTCCAGTATAGTTGGTCGCGAACCCATAGGTTGCCGCCGCGAAGTTAATCCAGGGTGCATTTTTATTGCCAATCAGGCTCGTGAAGCTCGTGTTCTCCATCATGATAACGAAGACATGCTGGAAGTTCTTGAGCTTCCCATTGCTAACGTTCGTGTGTGCCGAAGCTGCAAGCGGCACCATCAATGCCAGGGCTACCATTACCGCGATACCGATGCGAGTCACGAGGCGCATGCTACGTCTGTCGCTGTTCATAAAATAAAACCCTGCTTTGGACAATAAAACGGGTTTGCCTATCTTATAGGATAGGCAACTGACAAGAACTTACCCTACAAATCACAAAAATACTTGGATGTCTGAAAAGAAAAATATGTTACCCCCCAGGAGAAGTATACACAATTTTTCGGATTAAAAGAAGTGATCACCACACCTCTCCTAATTCCAGAACCCCAACCGACAAGAGAGGGCGCAGAAACCTATGTACGTATATAATGAGAGGAAATACGTCAACAAAAGAAGCAGGGAATGGTCTCCAACAAAGTCACAGTCTGCTCCCAAAAGTCACACGCAGTTCCGGCCTGAGCAGGATGGCGATTGACACAAGCTGAACTTCGTCGTAATTTGGGAATAGCTGGAGGTATGCGTTTCCTAATATGGATGCCACCCGTCTGGATGTCACCCGATTCCATAAAAAAATGGACCGAGGAGCTTCAAGAGGAATCGAGACCATTCCATTTTGGGAGCTGACTCTGGTTACAACCCCTGTTATTAAAATTGTGCGCTGTAATAAACAAATAAGGAGCTGCGATGGATAGGCAATTTGTAATTCCATTGATTATAACTCTACCGTTGGTAGTATTTTGGCTATGGATGGCCTGGGATTTGGGTGGAAATGACAACTTGTCTCGTAGCGAGAAGTTTTACTGGCTGTTAGCATTTCTTTTTATGAACGTCTTCGCTGCAGTTTTCTATTACGTCACTGAGTATAGAAAAAGGCATTAACCACTGTTTACTTGTCTTGAAGGGGTAGTCGCCCCGCCGCTCAGCTTATGTAGGCGGGAATCTTGAGATCCGCTTGATCCAACTTCCAATCTCGTTCACCACCTCTTCAGCCACATGACCAGCCACGGTGTAGGTGGCAGGAGTGGCCTTTTGCCCGCCTTCGATGGGCATAAAGAGGTGGCTGAGGCCAGGATACATGATAAATTGCACGTCACTCCGCCCACCCAACGCGTCCTGCCAGATCTGGAAATCCTCTCGCGTGACCTGGTAGTCGCTCTCTCCCAGGAGGAAGAGCATCGGCTGTTTGAGCGTTTGCGCCACTTTCTCCGGCTGATAGGCGTTCAAGTCGAGCCAGTAGGCAGCCGGGACGTTGAGCGGCAAGTCGGCCGCGGCGGCCGTCGGCAAGCGCTTGGGATCTTTGACCAGCTCCACTTGTTTTTTGACGACCGCCAGCTGCTGCTGTCGCACCACCGGATCTGGCGTACTCAGCGAAAGTACATAGGTCATCTGATCCAGGATCACATCCTCAAACGGCCGCGCAGAACCTGCCAGGATGATCAGGCCACGAATCTGCGGGGAGGCCTCGCCAAGGCGTGGAGCCAGGTAGCCGCCCAGGCTATGTCCCAGCACAAAGATCTGCTGCGCGTCTATCTCTGGCCGCTCGCGCAAGAGGGCCACCGCTTCCAGCGCATCGTCAATGACCTCTTCCTTGACCGTGAGTGTGTCCCTCTCACTCCCCAAGATGGCGGCATAGACTTTCGTGCGTTTCTCGTAGCGCAGCACAGCGATGCCCTGCGAGGTCAGTCCCCAGGCCAGATCGCGGAACGGCTTGTTGGGCGGGATCGTCTCGTCGCGGTCACTGCGTCCCGATCCAGGCACCAGAAGCACCGCCGCAAACGGCCCGTCGCCCTGCGGAATGCTCACTGTTCCTGGCAACACCCATCTTCCGTGTCCTATCTGCACCTCGTGTTCTTGAAAACGCTCGGGATGCGCGTACGGCGGAGGCTCATAGATCGCGTGCGCCTGCTGTTCAACGGTTCCCACAGGCGTAATCGTTAAACCGATGATCTCACCCGCGTCATTCAAGACGACGTTCACATCGAGACGTGCCCGCTCAAAGACGCAGGTGACCACCTGCACCAAGCCATCTTGTGTCTGCACGGCAGACGTTTTTCCCTGCTCCTGAAACGCTCCCACCTGCTGTTCAAGCCCCTGCCAGCTGGCCCGCAGTGCTTCAACAGGGAGCAAAGGTTTGATGAGACCCGCCAGGCGTTGCTCTACTGCGGCAAAATCACCTTGGGCCAGTTGTGTGACGATTTGTTGAGCAGTATCCATCATGTATCCTTTCTGGTGACAAAAACCTGGTTTATTGGTTGTTGCTTTCGCTGTCCTCTGGAAGCCTTATCAATGCAAAACCAGCAACTTCCACAACTCAAATAGACTATGATAACCAATAACGACAACCGCAAGGCAAGCCAAAGAAATATGTAGATAGCGCCACACGCGTATAAGCAGGCGTGCGCGTCGCTGGCGCAGCAGTGAATGTTCAAGTTGGGCGCGGTCGCCGAGTACTTCATAGGTGCGTTGAAAGTCCTTGACTTCATGAGGAGCCAGCATTGATAAGAGCTGTGGGAGCGCGCCTTGCATCTGTAGAGCCTGGTCGCAATACTGCTTGAATTGGGCTGATTTGCCCGCGCTGAGTCGTTCAACCGCTAACTCCAGTTCAAACAGCCGATCCTCAACAGCACGCGTGATACCTACCCCATTGGTATCGGCCTCGCTGGCGATGACACGCGCCTGCCACATATCCAGCAACCGGCCAAGAACACCGGTCAGCACCAACAGGAGCAGCGCCAGCAGGGCCGACATTCCGAAGGACGCTTCGGTGAAACGAGATACTCTCAAGGCAAAATCATGGGTGATATTGAGGAAGTTTTCATGCATGAAGGCGATCAAGATACTGATAACGCCAAACCAGATATGCAGCCAGAGCCAGTTCTGCACTTTGCCAGGAAGGCTACGCACAAAACGCCGGCGCAATGTATAGGCGGCTACAAGCAGTACCAGGCAAAAGGAAACAATACCGAATTGGCGGAAAGGATCATTATATGGGCCGGGATAGAGCTGCGTAGCAAGGGCGGAACGATAGGGCAGGTAGACGCACCCGAGGATGACCAGGGAGAGAAGCAGGAAAAGCCAGTTGAACCATGAGCCAGGCGTTTTCCAAATACGTCGAACCGTGCGTTGTTGCACAGGTGGTTTCGTTATCAGCGCCATCAATTGATCCTTCTTAGTTTGCCTGTCGGCGGAGAATCTCTTCGGTTGAACCAAAGAATGTTGTCGGTTGGATGCGCAGCGCCGCTCCTGTTGGACAAGCCTGAACACATGCCTGGTCGGCGTACCCGGCACACAGGTCGCATTTGATAGCCACTTTCTTGCGCATAGTATCGTAACCATTAGTCGGTAAGGAGATATCGAGCGGTCCTGGCGCTGCGTAGCTTCCACCAGCAGTGACTGCACTCACCACAGGTAATGTTTTGCGTCCACGTTCTTTGCCCCCGCCTTTTGTGAAGAAGCCACTGAAGCGTTGCCAGGAAGAACTAGCAATTTGCTCATCCTCAATGCTCACAATGGAAATTGCTCCGTAGGGACAACGTTCCGCGCAGATGCCGCAGCCAATGCAGCTTTGGGTAATATAGACCTCGCCGTTGGGATGGCGCGCAATACCGGCCCGGCTGCAAAGCATACATACCGGGTCCTGGCACTGGCGACAGGCAGTGGCGATACTGATATTACCAACGACCATCCCCTTGCGGTTCATACGCGAATGCCCATGTCGTCGCGTGCATGCTTCTTCGCATTCATCACAATGAATACATTTGTCCAGGTCAATTACTAGCACCTC
>WNGM01019846.1_pt1 | contig 10654 bp, 6 predicted proteins | sample 5400571 | NCBI WGS metagenome assembly WNGM01 (sample SAMN13153378, study PRJNA577476) | soil metagenome | isolation source: 100 cm soil or saprolite under Garry oak tree replicate 2 | place: USA:California | collected 2016-06-15 | reverse complement strand
CGTCATCGATCCCGAAGTGACTGTCACGCCGCAGGGAACCATTCGCGTGCCATCGCGTCCCGGCATAGGTTACGAGCCTCGGCGCGAACGCATTGACCGGCTCACGGTGCGGCGCGAGGTCTTGCGCTAGTCCGTGGGTGCTGGCTTCGGTTTCGGGAGTCCGGCGGATTCCGCGTTCCCGGGATCCCGGAAGCAACTGCGGGACCGAAAGCCGGACCGCACCCTTCGAGCCTCAGGGCAGGCGGGCTCTGGAAGAAAGTCCGCGGAACGCCGTCAATCTTCCGGCTGGATTTTCCCCGCCATGTCATTTCTGATCTTCGTGTGGTCCCTGAACTATATTGTCGCCAAAATCGGGCTCCGCGAACTTCCGGCGCTGGCGCTCGGATCATTTCGGCTGCTAACGGCGGGAATTGTGTCGCTGCCGGTGCTGTTTTTGCCGAGATCGGGGAAGCAGCAGGGAATTAAAGCAACACTTGAAGTATCGCGCAAGGGACCGACACGACGCAACGAGCTTTGGACCGTCACCTACCTCGGATTCTTCGGCGTCTTTCTCAATCAAGGCTGCTTCACGGTGGGCTTGAACTACACCTCCGTCAGCCACTCTTCTTTGATCATCGGCTGCGCGCCGATCCTTACATTGCTCTTCTCCTGGGCTCTACGACTCGAAGCGCTCACAAGGCGCAAAGCGATGGGTATGGCGTTCGCCTTCCTGGGTGCCGCGGCGGTGGGCGCGGAACAGGCCGGGAGCGCCGGCGCGGGCAGGCTTAGCGGCGATCTGCTCACGTTTCTTGCCGGCGTCGGGCTGGCGCTTTACACCGTGCTGGGGAAGCGAGTGGTTGCGGAATATAGCGCCGTGCGCCTGAGCCTGCTGAGTAATATTGCGGCGGCGGTGATGGCTTTGCCGGTCGCGGTTTGGCAGATTCGCGCACTCGCTCGCGGCGGCCGGTTGGGCGCGGTCGGCCTGGAGGGCTGGGGCGCGGTCATCTACATGGGGGTGCTGGCCTCGGCGGTTTCCTACATCTCACCTCATGCCAAACACGTTCCAGCGAGGGCCAACAGCCAAACGCATTGCGGTCATTCCGGGCGACGGCATCGGCGGGGAAGTCGTACCGGAAGCCGTGCGGATTCTTCGCGCCGCCGTCGCCAAAACCAAGCGCCAAGCTGAATTCTTGGAGTTCGACTGGGGCGCGGAGCGCTTCCTGCGCGACGACACCACGCTTCCCGCCGGAGCGGTGGAGATGTTCCGGCGCGATTTTGACGCTATTCTCTTCGGCGCCGTGGGCGATCCGCGCGTGCCGTCGAATCGCCATGCCGCCGATATTCTTCTCGGCCTGCGTGCCCAGCTCGATCTTTACGTGAACGCGCGCCCCGTCGAGCTGCTCGATCGTTCGCTCACGCCTTTGCGCGACCGCAGCGAAGACGATATTCGCTTCATCATTTTTCGCGAGAATACCGAAGGGCTCTACGCCGGCGCGGGCGGGCAATTCCGGCGCGGCGATCCCGAAGAGATCGCCATCCAGGAAGACATCAACACGCGCCGCGGCGTCGAGCGCATCATTCGTTACGCCTTTGAATACGCGCACGCGCGCAAGCTGGGCAAGGTGCTGATGAGCGATAAATCGAACGCGCTCACCTTCGGCCACGAGCTCTGGCAGCGCGTTTTTGCGGAAGTGCGCCGCGAATTTCCGGAGATCGAGGCGCGCCATCTTTATATCGATACGTTAACTGCGGAACTGGTGCGCGATCCGAGCCAGTTTCGCGTGATCGTCACGTGCAATCTTTTCGGCGATATCGCCAGTGATCTCGCGGCGCAATTGGCGGGAGGATTGGGGCTCGCGCCTTCGGGGAATATTCATCCGGGGCAGGTTTCCTTATTCGAGCCGGTGCATGGTTCGGCGCCAAACATCGCGGGGAAGGGCATCGCCAATCCCATGGGCGCGGTGCTCGCTTCAGCGATGCTGTGCGACCACATTGGCTGGAGCGATTTGGGAGACTTGCTTCGCGCGGCGGTGCGCGCGGCCGTGCGCGCGGGGCAGACGACGCGCGACCTCGGCGGAACGAGCTCGACCCGTGAAGTCGGCGACTGGCTGCTCGAATACGTCGCGCGCGCGCGGCCCGCGGGGGCTTAGCCGCTGGCGCCCCAGTAATTGTATTGGCGGCGCTGCTGGCGCAGTCCCCACACCAGAAACATCCCCAAAATAAAGCCGCCGATATGCGCCCACCAGGCCACGCCGCCTTGATTGATCTGTCCCAGCGTGCTCAGGCCGCTCAGGAACTGAATGACGAACCAGTAGCCCAGCATGAGCAGCGCCGGAATTCGGATGGTGAAGAAAAAGAAGAGCAGCGGAACCAGCGTCAGCACGCGCGCACCCGGAAACAGCACGATGTAAGCTCCCATCACGCCCGATATGGCGCCGCTCGCTCCGATGGACGGGAGCCGCGAACCCCAGTTCACCACGATTTGCGCCAGGCCCGCGCCGATGCCACAAATAAAGTAAAACCCCAGATATCGCAGATGGCCCAGCCGGTCTTCCACATTTCCGCCAAAGACCCACAGGAAGAGCATATTCCCCAGAATATGCAGAAAGCCGCCATGCAGAAACATGCTGGTCACCAGCGGCACGATGGCCGGACCCAACTGCGCGCCGGGATGCGTCAGAGCTCGTTCCGCGCGCAGGGGAACCAAGCCAAACTGTTGCACGAGCAAGTCTCCGGCGCGGGGAGGGAGGGAAAGTTGATAAACGAACACGAGAAGATTCGCCACGATCAGCAGGATATTCACGATCGGGAACGTACGGCGCGGCGTTTCGCTCCGAAGAGGTATCATTTAATCTTCACTTTTTACTTGAACTATCTTTCGGCGACGCTGTGCCCGCACGAGCCGCGGCTCGGCTCAACTCCTCATCCGCGTACAGGCGCTCGTGACGAATCCCGCCGCGCCGCAATTGCTCGATTTCGTCTACCGGGCGAATGCCGCCGCGAGCGCCGAGCGCCGTACAGTTCAGCCCCGCCGCGGCGCAACTAAATTCAAGTATCACTGGAAGTACATCGCCGCGCAGCAGGGCATAAGCGAATCCGGCATGAAAGACGTCGCCCGCTCCGGTGGTGTCCACCGTGTCCACGCGGAAGGCCGGGCAGTAGTGGAATTGCGTTCCGTCCCACGCCAGGACGCCGTCGCGTCCGAGCGTCGCCCCGGCCACACGGCAGCCAAAGCGGCGCGTGATCTCCGGCAGCGATTCCAGCAGGTCCGGCATGCCGAGGAGGCGTTCGGGAAAATCGCGCGAGCTGAGCATGAAATCGGCATGTTCAAGTAATTCTTCAACTCCGGGATAGATGTTGTCCAGGTCGGCGGTGACCACCGCGCCCGCTTCGCGAGCCCACCGCGCCGCCGCGGCTGCGGGTGCGCAGGGATGTCCGTCCACGTGGACCAGGCGCGCGCCGCGAATCCATTCCCTCGGCAATTCCTCCGGGCGCAGATCGAGCCGATCATCCCGTTGCCACAAAATCGTGCGTTCGCCAGTCGATTGATCGACAATGATGAAGGCCAATTGGCTCGCGCAATTGGGCACCTCGATCAGATCCGCCTCGACTCCTTCGCGTGCGAACTCTTCCCGTTGCAGCCGGCCCGCGGCATCGTCGCCGATCTTGCCCACGTAGCGGCTGCGCAATCCCCAGCGGCGGCAGGCTACGGCGGCCGTGGCGGCTTGTCCTCCGGGAAGCAAAGAGGACGAGAGGATCTTCGTCTTAGAGTCGAAGGCGGGGAAGCGGGGCACACGAATCAGCGTGTCGGTGGCGTTGAGCCCGATGGCGACGATATCGGCGCGGTTTGAGTCAATGGGCTTTGCAGCGGTGCGGGAACCGTGCGCATCGCCTCGGCGTGTGCTGTTTCGCTGCGGAGGCATGAGCCAAAGACTTTATGCAATTGGCGATGATTTGCAAGCACTGCGTTAGCTACGTTGCGCGACGCGCCGCGCTATGATAATTACTTTCAGTTGTGTTTTTGCGGCGCGAGTCTGCTGGCTGCTGGCGGTCGGCGCGCCGACACGCCGATGCCGGTTCGCGAATCCGAAGCGCTGATTCTCCGCAGCTTTCCTCTCGGCGAGGCCGACAAGCTGGTGAGTTTTCTCAGTCGCAGCGAAGGACGCCTGCGCGGCGTGGCCAGCGGTGCGCGCCGGCCCAAGAGCCGCTTCGGCTCGACGCTCGAGCCGTTTTCCTACGTGCGCATGTGGTTCTACGAGCGCGAGACGCGGGAACTGGTGCGCATCAACCAGTGCGAGCTGATCGAATCGTTCTTCGAGGCGCAGCGGGATTACGCCGTGAGCCTGGCTCTGGCCCTGGTGAGCGAAGTGACCGAAGCCGTGCTCGGCGAACATGAAGTCGCCGAGCCTAATTTTCGCCTGCTGCTGGTGATCGCGCGGGCCATCAAGGGGGGCGCGAAGCTGTCCGCGGCACTTGCTTATTTCGCGTTTTGGACTGTGCGCTTGGGCGGCTGGATGCCCGCGCTCGATCGCTGCTCGCGTTGCGGCGCGGCTTTGACGGACCGCGCGTCTATGGCCAGAAGCGGGCTGTATTGCCCAAATTGCGCCCTGCCGGGGCAGCGCTCTATATCTCAAGATGCACTTCAACTCGCGCGCCGCATGAGCAGCGAGAAACTGGAGCAATTGGTGAAGGCCGAAATAACCCCTGCGGCGATGGATGAACTAAAGGACCACATGCTGAACCTGATCGAGCAGCACATCGAGAAAAAGTTGCAGACCAGAAAAATGCTGGCGGATGAGCCGGAGCAACTGAAGTGAAAGAGGGAGTGAGAAAGGGCGTGAAACCGGAACCCGTGAAATCGCAAGTAAAACTTGAGAAAGTAAAAGCGGGGAAGCTGGCGGGGCCGAGCTTCCAGGATCTTATCCTGGAACTTCAGAAATTCTGGGCCGACCGCGATTGCGTTCTTCAGCAGCCCTATGACGTCGAGGTCGGCGCCGGCACTATGCACCCGGAGACGTTTCTTCGGGTTCTCGGTCCCGAGCCGTATCGCGTCGCCTACGTGCAGCCAAGCCGCCGCCCCGCGGACGGGCGTTACGGCGAGAATCCCAACCGGCTCTACAAACACCTTCAGCTTCAAGTAATACTTAAACCTCCGCCGGCCGATATACAGAATCTCTATCTCGAGAGCATTCGGGCCATCGGCATCCAACTTTCCGAGCACGACATTCGCTTCGAGGAAGACAATTGGGAATCTCCCACACTGGGCGCCTGGGGCATCGGATGGCAAGTGTTACTTGATGGCTTGGAGATTACCCAGTTCACTTATTTCCAGCAGTGCGGAGGCATTGACCTGGACCCGGTTTCGGTCGAACTGACCTACGGGCTCGATCGCATCGCCGCTTACTTACAGAACGTGGATAACGTTTTCGATTTGCGATGGTCGCGCGGCCGCCGCTACGGGGAAGTGCGGCTGGCCGAGGAGCAGCAGTTCTCGGCCTACAGTTTCGATTACGCCAATGCGGAAATCACGCGCAAGCTCTTCGACCTGCACGAGCGCGAAGCTAATGCGTTACTTGAAGCTTTCGGCCAGGCGAGCGAAGAGGAGAAGCGGCGCTTTCCGGTACTCGCCGCTTATGACCAGTGCTTGAAGTGCTCGCACCTATTTAATGTGCTCGATTCGCGCGGCGTAATTTCGGTGACGGAGCGAGCCACGCTGATCGGACGCGTGCGGCAGATCGCCTGCCGAAGGCTTACCTCGCGCAGCACGAGCTTGCGTCCGCGCCGCCGCACGCGAAACAAGCCGAGGTGAGCGCATGAAGGCGGACATGAAGACCCCCGCGCCGGCTCACAAACAGGGCCACACAGCCGCCCCGATTAAAGCTGGATTCGCGGAGCTATTCCTGGAAGTGGGATGCGAAGAGATACCGGCCGGCATGATCGCGGCTGCGGCCAAGGAACTTCAAGTAATTCTTAACAAATATCTGGCGCTCGAAAAACTGGCGGATGGCGGAGAGGCACTTGCGTTTGGCGCTCCGCGGCGGCTCGTGGCCACGTGCCCGCGCGTTCGGCTCAAGCAGGAGGACGTCCAGCGTCAAATTAATGGGCCGCCCAAGTCCGCGGCGTTCGATGGACAGAATGCGCCGACGCGCGTGGCCGAGGGCTTTGCCGCCAAATACGGCGTCGGGGTCGAGAGGCTTTTCATCGTGAGCACGCCGCGCGGCGAATACGTCGCCGTCGAACAACTCGTGCCGGGGCGGGCGGCTGCCGAACGCCTGGCCGAAATCATTCCGCGGGCGATTGCGGAGATCCCCTGGCCTAAGACGATGTACTGGACGGGCGCTTCGGGCCTGCGCTTCATCCGGCCGATCCGCTGGCTGGTGGCTCTACTCGGAGGGCGCGCGCTACGCCTGGAAATCGCCGGAGTAGCTGCCGGTGCGTCCACGGTGGGTCACCGCTTCCTCGGCAAATCTTCGATTGCCGTCAGCGGATATAACGATTATCTCGCCAAGCTCGCGAAGAATTACGTGTTGGCGCTGCCAGAAAAGCGCCGCGAAAAAGTGGAGCGCGAGCTTACCAAGCTCGCGGCGGGGAAGGGGCTTCGCGTGAACGCGGATGCCGCGCTTTCCGAGCTCGTCGTCTACCTGAACGAATACCCCTCGGCGATTTTAGGGAGCTTCGATCCCGCTTATCTGGAACTGCCGGAAGAGATTCTCATCACGGTCATGCGCGATCACCAGAAATATTTCGCCGTGCGCCGTCGCGACGGCAAACTGGCGCCGCATTTTCTGGCGGTGATCAATTTGAATCGGGACGCGAAGGGACTGGTACGCGCCGGACACGAGCGCGTCCTGCGCGCGCGCTTTGCCGACGCCAAATTCTTCTGGGAAGTGGACCAGAAATGTCGGCTCGCCGACTATCTCCCCAAACTCGCGAGCGTCACCTTCCAGGCCAAGCTCGGTTCCTACGGCGACAAAGTCGAAAGACTTCGCGCGCTCTCGCGCTGGCTCGCCGAACAGTGGTTCGCGCGCGGAATTCACGAAGCGCGCGTGGCCCATGCCGACCGCGCCGCCGAATTGGCGAAATGCGATCTCGTCACGGACATGGTCCGCGAGTTTACCGAATTGCAGGGAATCGTCGGCGGCCTGTACGCAAGAGTTCAAGGAGAACCTGAAGAAGTCTCCTGGGCCGTTTACGATCACTATCGCCCCACCGGACTCGATGAACCCGCGCCCAGAAATTTGACGGGCGCCACCGTTTCCATCGCCGACAAGCTCGATACGCTGGTCGGCTGTTTCGCTGTCGGTCTCGCGCCCACGGGTTCAAGTGATCCTTTCGGTTTGCGGCGGGCCGGTCTCGGAATCGTCAAGATCATCCTCGAACGCAAGCTGCCGTTTTCTCTCTCTGAAGCGATCGGTGCCGCGGCGCGCGGTCTTTTCGGATATGCGCCAAAACTTAAAGTAACACCTGAAGTCGAGAAATCCGTGTTCGATTTTCTCATTGACCGCGCCCGGTATATTTTTCTCGAACGCGAGGGCTTCGCCTATGACGAAATCAACGCCGTGGTCGCCGCGGGCGCCGACGATCTGGTGGATGCGCGGGACCGCCTCGCGGCCGTGCGCGAAATTCGCAAGACGCGAAACTTCGAGCCGCTGGCTGTCTCCTTCAAGCGCGTTCGCAAGATTCTGGAAAAGGCGGGCAGCGAGAAGACCTGGCGTTTTCCCGCCGTGCGTCCGGAATTATTTCAAGAAGAAGCGGAACGCCGGCTGCATGCCGCCGCTCATCGTGTGGCCCAGGAAGCCGAGGGGCACAAAAAAGTTCGAGGATATCGTGAAGCCCTGCAGGGAATCGCCAAGCTGCGGCCCGAAGTGGATGAATTCTTTGACCGCGTGCTGGTGATGGCCGAACAGGAAGACATTCGCCGCAATCGGCTGACGCTGCTGGCGGAGCTTCTGCGCGAATTTTCGACGATTGCCGATTTCTCCGAAATCGTCGCCGCCGAGAAGTGACCATGCGATCAGCATGGTCATCACGAGCGACAAACTGGAGCGAGGGATCTGTTTTTGGTTTAGGGTTGAGTTTTGTGTAGCCCACCCTTTACGCCTGCTTTAGCGTGTGAGCGCTGCTTGCGTTGGAGGGCGGAAAGGGTGGGGTTTTCGCCGGGCTGGCTCGCGCGATTAAAAGGCGCATGGTTGAGTCCGAGAAAAGCCCCAGCCTTTGCGGAATGGCGCAAAGGCTGGGCTACACGCTTTTCGTGCACGTTTAAGTCGACGACTTGATCTAAAGTAATCCTCGATACGTCGTCGACGCGCCGACGACTTATCAACTGCAACTTGAAGATGCATCCAGTGTATGGAAAACCCGCAGCCTCACGTGGGCATCTTCAGGAAGAAATAAAGTCCGCAAAAGAGAAAGATAAAATCGGGAGACCAGGCGCTCAGAATCGGCGGAAGCTGCCCGACGCCGCCGAGCGCCTCGAAGAGCGCCGCCGTGGCCCAATAGACCACCGCCAGGCCCACACCCAGCGCCAGCCCGCCCACGGCGCCCCGGCTTCCCACCAGAATCGAAAACGGAATCGCCAGCATGATGACGATGGGCGCGATGAGCGGAAACGCCAGCTTCTTGTGCAACTGCACCGAGAAGCGCGCCACGTCAAAGCCCGAATGTCGCAGCCTGGCGATATAATTTCGCAACTCGAACCAATCCATCTCCGAGCTTTGCCGGGTTTCGCGCGTGAAGTAAGAGGGCGGCTCATCGAGTTCGGGCAGCTCCATCACCTGAAACTCTGCGTAGCGCGAGATGGCGCCGCCCTGAAAATCGCGAATCCAGCCGGACTCCAGAATCCAGGCGTGCTGTTGCGGCTCCCAGTAGGCGCGGCCGGCGTAGACGCGGCGGCGAAGCGAGAAACGTTGCGGATCCAGCTCAAAGACGCTCAGTCCGCCAAACAGAACGCGATCCGGATCGAAGAGCTGATAGTTGTAGATCTTCGAGTTGTTGCCGAAGATCCATTGCCGCTGCGGCTGGAAATAGGTCTGCGGCGGGAGCCCTTTGATGATGCTGTGCAGTTCCTCAGCGCGCTGATTGGCGTAAGGCAGATAGCTTTGATCGAAGGCGATGAGCCCGGCGGTCATGATCCCGCCCGCCAATAGCAAGGGAAGCGCGACGCGATAGAGGCTGATGCCGGCAGCCTTGAACGCGACCAGTTCGTTATTCTTGGTCATGATTCCGAGCGTGATCAGGATGGAAACCAGGCAGGCCAGCGGCGCAAGCTGATACAGCAAGTAATAGCCGAGGTATCGGAAATAATTCGCCACTTGAAGGAACGAGGCGCGGTGGCGCGCAATGTCGTCCAGCAGATCGAAGAAAGTAAAGATCTCGAACAGAAGAATGAAGCCCGCGAGCAGCAGCACAAAATAGAAGAGGAAATTGCGCAGCAGATAATAGTCCAGGACTTGCGGGAATCTGCCGACATAGCGCCTGCGTGAGCCCTCGAGCGGCGCGGCGAAATCCGACCGCGACACCGCGGCTTCAAGTCTTTCTTTAGCTTTTAAGTGAGCTTTTAACTGGCGCCACCAATGCCTCAGCCCGGTCAGCGCTTCGCCCAGCCAGGTTTCGCCACCCAGTCTTTCCACCGAAGGCAGCAGGGCAATGGCGGCGGCGGTCATCAAGATATTCGCGGTCCAAATGCCCAGCCAGATAGGCATGGAGCCGTCGCGGGCCAGTTCGGCGCAAAAGACAAAGATGATGTAGTAAGCACAGACCAGCGATACGGCCAGAACGAAGCCGGCCGCGCGCCCTCCGCGGCGCGGCCGCGAGCCCACCGGGAGCGCGACCAAGGCAAAAACCAGGCACGCCGCAGGGAAGGCGAAGCGCCGATGAAACTCCACGCGCGACTCCCTCGCGCTCGGCCCGTGGTCGGCTAAAAGCTGGCGGAGAGGGCGCTCGGAATTGACCAGCGCGGTGGCCTGCGTTGCGCCGTTGCCGGCCACAGCCACGCCCAGGTCGCGCTCGCTATAAACCGAAAGCCCGTAATGTTCCGGGCCCTGCGTTTGCGATTCGTGCACACTGCCGTTGCGCAAATAGAGCTGCAGCTTGCCCTGATTGCGGTCGGCTACTACAATGGCGTCCTCCGCCAGCGTCAGGCGCGAAACGTCGCCCCCATCGGATTCCGCCAAAAAGACGCCATGCCAATTCATGGCGGCGGCCGGGATGTCCTGCACGTAGAGCACCAGGTGAGGAAATTGCTCGTTGAAAATGCGCGGCTGGACTTCGAAAGAGGCCTGCGTGCTGCGCAAGCGTTCTTCGAGCGAGCGCAGAGTGCGGATGGATATCGGACCGAGCCACACGGTCATGCATAGCGTGATGCCGGCGGCCAGCAGCGCCAGCACGCTCACCGGAACGAGGATGCGCTTCAGCCCCATTCCCGCCGCGTTCATGGCGATCAATTCGCTATCGGCGGACATGCGGCCCAGGCCGATCAGCACGCCCACCAGCACGCCGATGGGCACGCTGAAGGTGAGCACGCGCGGAAATGCGCTGAGGAAGAGAAGCGCAATCTGGCGCGCGTCGCCGGAATGCCGCGCCACCACGTTCATGATCTGCACGAGCTGTGGAACAAAAATGACGAAGGTGAAAATGCCCAGCCCCAGCAGTGCGTGAGAGAGAACCTCGCGGAAGA
>WNGM01004782.1_pt1 | contig 10655 bp, 9 predicted proteins | sample 5400571 | NCBI WGS metagenome assembly WNGM01 (sample SAMN13153378, study PRJNA577476) | soil metagenome | isolation source: 100 cm soil or saprolite under Garry oak tree replicate 2 | place: USA:California | collected 2016-06-15 | reverse complement strand
CGTGCTAAGTGCCGGATGGTTACACGGAGGCATCTTGCACATCTTTTTCAACATGATGTGGGTTCGACAGCTCGCGCCAGCCACGTCCGAGATGTACGGCGCGAGTCGTATGGTCATCATTTACACCGTTGCGGGGATCGCGGGCTTCGCGGCAAGTACGGTCTTCAGTGTGACGCTCGGCTTTATACCGTTTGTCGGCGGCGCCGGCTACACCGTCGGCGCATCGGCCTCGATTTTCGGTCTGCTCGGCGCATTGGTTTACTACGGGAGACGCACAGGCAGCCGGGTCATCGGAGAACAAGCGAAATCCTGGGCAATCATGCTCCTCATCTTTGGTTTCATCATGCGCGGCGTGGACAATTGGGCACACCTCGGAGGCTTTGCCGGTGGCTATGGAGCCGCGAAATTTTTGGATCCGCTACGACCGGAACGCCTGGATCACCTGATTGGCGCCCTAATATGTCTGGTGTTGACTGGGATCGCTATCGCAATTTCGATTGTGGACGGGTTGTCTGTGTTTAGGCTGTAGGTCCCCACTAGAGTTACGCAGCCTCAGATCTCCGATGAGCTTGTTTTCTAATCTTCCAATGCACGAAGGGGTAGATGTGACCACACTGAGGGCATTGCCATGCGCCTCGAGCGGGGTCGGCATCTCGCTCATGAACCATCTCCACGATCAGGTGACAATGCAGGCACATCGTTGGCTTGCTGTAGACAAATTCCGATTGAACGGTCTTTCGCACGATTCCCCTCCTTGTGAGTTTGATTGGCTTAAGCAATTTTGCTGCCGTAAGCCAAAGGCCGGAAATCAACAAGACCCGAGCATTTTGTTGGACGCGCCTACCGCGAATCAGGTAGAAATTCCACAAATGCGGTGAGGTTTGTTTGAATTTCGGGTAGAGGGAAAATCCTGGGTATGTACCGGTTCCCCTCTGTCCCGAAATTCACGAATTGCCCAATTTTGAACCTGGAGGCATCCGTGCGACTTGGCGAAAGCCTCGTGGGAGAGTTATAGTGAGTGCCAAAAAACAAAACTACGAATTACCGGGGGTTACTGCACCAACAGAATTGACAAAACAGAAAGGACAACCAACATGAAAAAGATCGTAGGCGTCCTTGGCCTGTGGGTCATATTACTGAGCACGTTTGGTGTGCTCGCCCAACAGCAAGGTCAACGAGGTCAACAACCACCACCACCACCAATGAGTTTCTTCGTCACAAGCGCCCCTAAGGGCGATGGAGCCAATTATGGCGGTCTCGCCGGAGCCGATGCATACTGCCAACAGTTAGCGAAAGCCGCGGGCTCGACCAAAACTTTCCATGCCTATCTCAGCACCCAGGGACCGGGTGCGGTGAACGCTCGCGATCGTATCGGCAACGGACCATGGTACAACTCTCGCGGGGGGATGATTGGCATGAACCTGGCCGAGCTCCACGGCGACACGCTCGACCTGGCACGAGTGGGAAACAGGGTCAACAAACAGAGCGCTCGAACCGAAAAGGGAGATCTCGTGAACGGCGTCGGTGATATGCCGAACCAGCACGACATGCTGACTGGATCAACCCCGGACGGCCGCGCGTATACAGACGGCATGGACCATACCTGCAGCAACTACACAAGCAACGCCGACGGCAGAGGTCAGGTGCAGCTCGGCCACCACGACAAGAACGGTGGCGGCAACGGCTCGTGGAACTCCGCGCACGGCAGCCGCGGCTGCAGCCAGCCTAACCTGATAACGACCGGCGGCGCCGGCTTGTTGTATTGTTTCGCGATCGAGTAACACGGCTAATGTGTAGCGGCGGTCTCGGCCGCCGCTACAGTTTGAAATTGACACAAACCGGCGCCAGGTCTACCGTTCGAACAGCAAAAAACGAAGCTCCACTCGCAATCTTAAGGAAAGGAGAATTCAACGTGAGGACTTACTTGAATTCGATCATTACTGCGGTGGCCGTGATAGCGATCCTGTCGTTGGCCCCGATGGTTGTCGCTCAGAGAGGCCAACGCGGTGCAGGAGGTGGCGGGCCCGATATGAAGGGACCGGCGCCACGGCTTCCGAACGGCAAACCGAGCATGTCCGGAGTTTGGGGTCAGGTGCGGCGAGCCGACGTAACGGATAGTCATCTACCAGGATATGTGAAGGAACTCCCATACACGGCCTGGGGAAAACAGCAATGGGAATCCTACGACGCGGCAAAGGGAGACTACACCGGCAGTTGTCTTCCCTTCGGTATGTCAAGGACAATATACGGACCGCATCCGATCCAGCTCATTCAGGACAACGACAACCTCGTGTTTCTCGCCGAGCAAAATACATGGTTCCACATCGTCCCCACGAATGGGCAGCCGGTCGACAAGGATCTGCCACCATCATGGTTTGGGGATTCGAGGGGCCATTGGGATGGAGATACGCTGGTCATCGAAACAACCAATCTGAATGGCTATACGCGTGTCGATACTATCGGTCATCCGATGAGCGAAAGGGCCCGCATCCTCCAAACGTTCAAGCGCGTCGACTTCGGCCACGCCGAGCACACCTACACCCTCGATGATCCGAAGACATACACGAAGCCCTGGACGATTACGGAAACATGGACTCTCAAGCCAGACGTCCGGATCATGGAATACTCCTGCGAAGAGGGCAACCACGACCTCTATAGCGGTCATATCAAACCCTGGCAACCGCCAGATGAGAAGGAGTGAGGGGCAATTTCGGATTGCGGATTTCGGATTTCGGATCGCGAATTCCCTGTCGTTAAGCCAGAGGGAAGCTTCGTCCTTCCAAACCTCTGATTGTTGCCAAAGTTGTGGGCTTGAAGCGAATTCCCCTCCTTGGGAAGGGAGGGGAGGCTGCGCTCATTAAGAAAATGTCGCGAAGCCACCTTTCGGGCGCAGACGGGTGGTTCGTTCAAGAGAATTGTTTTGGAGTTTGAACGAACCACCCCGTCCGCGCCTCCAAAGGAACGGGACCATTTACTTGATGGCGCGGCCACCCCTCCTTTGCCAAGGAGTATTCAGAGCTGTCCTGCTGGCCAGCTCCATAACAGAAAGGAAGTTGGCGGCACGAAAACAAAGAACTTATCGGCCTACTTCCTTGAGAGGGGACTTCGCCCTTCCCGCCGGTTGTCCCAGACGCCTGTGTCCAGCGGACGACTTGTGGGTAATGATCAGTTTGCCAAGGAGGGGTGTTCGCTAACCCGCTGCGACACCTTGAAATCGAAGTGTACGCACTCTCTTGCCTGCTGCCGCTCATCCCCATATACTGCGCGTATTCGGGTCATCATTTTTTGATTGGAAGGTTAAAGATGAACTATCGATTTCTATTTCCAGTGATCGCAGTAGCGTTGCTGACCGCAATGCCCCTGGCGGCTCAGCCCTCGAAGACTTACGCGCCACGCCACACCCCCGACGGCCAGCCGGACCTGCAGGGAATATGGACGAATCCCACCATTACGCCCTTTGAACGGCCGGTTGAACTTGCAAGCAAAGAATTTCTCACGCAGAAGGAAGTGGCTGAACTGGAATCGCGCGCGGCTGACAATCGCGTCGATCGTCCTCCCAGGGAAGGCGATGTCGGCAACTACAATCAGTTCTGGTTCGATTCGGGAACAAAGGTCGTTTCGACCAGAAGAACGTCGCTGGTCGTGGAACCGCGTGATGGGAGAGTTCCGGTAAGGCCCGAGGCCGAAGCGAAAAGAGATTACGACCTTGCACACAACGCCGACTCCTACGAGTACATGAGCCTGTGGGACCGGTGTATCACGCGCGGCGTGCCGGCCGGGATGTTCCCTGCCGGTTACAACAACGCATACCAGATTGTCCAGATTCCCGGCTACGTCGTGATTCTCTACGAGATGATTCACGAGGCTCGTATCATTCCGCTGGACGGGCGCCCGCATCTCTCAGCCGACATCCGGCAGTGGAACGGCGACTCGCGTGGCCGCTGGGAAGGCAATACGCTGGTCGTTGACACCACGAATTACAACGGAAAGGGCTGGATCGCTACAAGCGCGGCGACCGGACGCATTAAGGGAATTCCGCAGAGTGAAGTTTTGCATGTCGTGGAACGCTTCACGCGTGTCGACGCCGACACCATCGGCTACGAAGTCACAATCAATGATCCCAACGTGTATACATCATCGTGGAAAGTGGCTATTCCCTTGGTCAGGGACGCGAGCTATCAAATCTTTGAGTATGCGTGCCACGAGGGCAATCAAGCTGTCGGAAATGTCCTCAGTGGAGGCCGCGCTCTGGACAAGGCCGGCGAAGAAGCCGCGAAGAAGGGATCGAAGTGAAAGACCTTTTCCGGACGGAGAGTTTATGCGCCTGAGCAAGATACTGCTTTGTGCTCTGCTTTTGGTTGCGGCGTGTCTGTCGGCGGTTGGAATGCAACAGCGCCAGGCAACCGGAGCTGCGATCCTGTTCGAAGGCGCGCGGCTGATCATGGGCGATGGCAAGGCGCCTATCGAAAACTCCGCGTTCATCGTCAATAACGACCGGTTCTCCAGCGTCGGCCGGAAAGGTGAGCTTCAACCTCCTCCGGGCGCGGCGCGCATCGATTTGACCGGCAAAACCGTCATGCCGGCGATGGTCGACGTCCACAGCCACTTCGGGTTCCTGAAGCAACTGGACGGAAGCATGTCGAAGGCGAACTTCAACCCAGACAATCTGCTCGACCATCTGAAGCGCTACGCATATCACGGGTTCGCTGCGGCCATCAGTATGGGCACGGACATGGGGGATTTGCCGTATCAGTTACGGGAAGAGGTCCACCCGGGCGCCGCGCTGTTTCGCACGGTGGGCCGTGGATTGGCCTGGCCAGGATCGGGGCCAAACGATCCCGCGAGAAATGACGTGCCGTATGTGGTCACGACCGTCGAGCAGGCCAGAAACGCCGTGCAGGATCTGGCCCCTCATCGTCCCGACTTTGTCAAGATCTGGGTCGACGATAGAAACCACACCCAAAAGAAGCTGACTCCGGAACTCTATGGAGCGGCTATCGCCGAAGCTCACAAACACAATCTCCGTACAATCGCTCATGTTTACGATTTGGAGGATGCCAAGGGTCTGGTGCGAGCGGGCATCGAGGGCTTCACGCACCTGGTTCGGGATAAAGATATTGATGACGAATTCATCGCGCTGCTCAAGCAACACCCGGGTGTCTTCTTCACGCCCAACCTGGGGGTCACCAGCCGTGCGATGGAACCCGGACGGCCCGCGTGGCTCGACGACCCGCTGTTGCATGAGACCATTCCTCCCCGTGAGATCGCACGCCTGGAGAATCAATTTGCGAACAGGAAACCCGATGCACTCGCAAACACGCGTGCATCGTGGGACCTGCAGGTCCGCAATCTGACGAAACTGCGAGCGGCCGGCGTGAGGATTGTCTTGGGCAGTGACTCCGCCGGAGATCCCTCACGCACGATGGGCTGGCATGCGATATGGGAATTGGATGCGCTCGCAAAGGCCGGGATGACGCCATCGGAGGTGATTGTCGCCTCGACCCGCCTCGCCGCCGAAACCCTGAAGCTCGATCAACTCGGGATGGTGGCGCCAGGCAATAGCGCCGACTTCGTTGTGCTTAACGCGAATCCCCTGGACAACATCGCCAATACTCGAAAGATTTACAAGGTCTACCTCCGTGGCCAGGAAGTCGACCGCGCCGCGATGAAGGCCGCGTGGACTGGCGCGCGGTAGCGGGCGTATCGGACACAGAGGGGGTGACAAGTGTTGAAGAAAAACGTATTCCCCTTCTATCAAAGCCGATCCTTACCCATAAGTTCGTGCTGAAACACGGGGGCTTGCGGAACGAATGTTGAACAAGAACGTATTCCCCTCCTTCGAAAGGAGGGAATATGCTGCGTTCGATGCCGGACTTCAAACTCCTGGTACGCCTTCGGCGTGCGAATGGATTTCTTATGAAGCGAAAACTTTGGAGTCTCGTCCTCCTGATAACCGGATCGCTGGCGCTGCTTGCCGCGCAAGGACGCGGTTCGCGTCAGGTCGAGTGGCTCTACTACGGCGGTGATCCGGCGAATACCAAATACTCGCCGCTGGCGGACATCACTGTCCAGAACGTCGAACGACTGCAAGTCGCGTGGCAATGGAAACATTGGGAAACGGCTCTCGGACAGTACGGCACGACGCCCGGCTTTTTTGAAAGCACGCCGCTCATGATCGATGGCGTCCTGTATGTGACGACGCCATACAACAGCATTGCGGCACTGGATGCGGAGACGGGAAAGGAACTGTGGCGGTTCGATGGCGAAGCGTACAAGCTGGGCCAGGTTTTGTCGGCGAGCGGGTGGAAGCTTCGCGGCACTGCCTTCTGGCGTGAGGGCGGGAGGCTGTTCATTTTCCTAAATAGCCGTCATCGGCTCTTCTCACTGGACGCCAAGACGGGAGAACCGGTGCACTCGTTCGGAGACAACGGTGTGGCATCGCTAACGGACGGTTTACCACGAATATCCGATATCAAGCACGCCACGCAAAGCTCACCCCCGGTTGTGTACAAGGAGCTGGTCATCGTTGGAAGCCAGGTGCCGGACCGCGTCCAGGTGGCCGATCCGGTTGGGTATGTACAGGCCTTCAATGCGCGCACGGGCAAACGCGTCTGGACATTCTCCGTAATCCCGCAGTCGCCAAATGATCCGGGCGCCGAAACATGGGAGAACGAATCGTGGCGTACCAGCGGACATGGCAACGTCTGGGCCCCGATGGCTCTGGATGAGGCGCGCGGGCTTCTCTACTTACCAACGTCGACGCCGAGCAGTGACTACTACGGAGGCCAGCGGCCAGGCGCAAACCTTTTCGCGGAGTCGTTGGTCTGCCTTGATGCCGCGACCGGAAAAATGAAGTGGTACTTTCAAACCGTCCATCACGGCTTGTGGGATTGGGACATTCCCGCGCCGCCAAACCTGGTCACGATTCGCGTGAATGGCCAACGCATCGACGCGGTGGCCCAGGTGACGAAACGCGGCGATACGTTCGTGTTCGATCGCGTAACCGGCAAGCCGGTGTGGCCAATGGTCGAGCGTCCCGTGCCGGCGGACAGCGACGTGCCGGGCGAGAAGCCGTATCCAACCCAGCCGTTTCCCAGCAAGCCGCCGTCATTTGTCGGACAAGGCGTTTTACTCGAGGATGCGAATAGCCTGACACCCGAGATCAAAGCCATGGCGCAGGCACAAATGCAGAAATTCCGTATCGGCCCGATGTTCACGCCACCCTCGCTGAAAGGGACACTACAGCGTCCTTCGCAGGGCGGAGGCGCCAATTGGGGCGGCGCGGCGTTCGATCCGGAAAGTGGCTACCTTTTCGTACGCGCGGCAAATTCGGTGGGTGTGAACCGGCTTGCAAAGAACGATGGATCCGATCCTATCGTCGCCGTCGCCTATTCGAATGTGTTTGCGCGCGGCGGCGAATCTGTCAATTTGGCGGGTGGTCTGCCACTCGTGTCGCCGCCGTACGCCGTCCTGACTGCGATTGACCTCAACAAAGGAGAGATCGCTTGGAAGGCGCCGTTGGGGGAAGGCAGCCCTGCCCTTCGCAACCATCCTCTGCTGAAAGGCGTAAAGCTACCGGATCGCCTGGGATCGCCAAACAGCAACGGCGGTGCGATGGTGACCCGAAGCGGACTCGTATTCATCGGAGGCGGCGATACTTATTTCTACGCGTTCGACAAGAAAACGGGAAAGGAAATCTGGCGTGGAAAAATCCCGTATGAAAACACGGCCGTCCCGATGACCTATCGCACGCGCTCGGGCCGGCAGTTCATCGTTGTCGCCACGGGCGCAGGCGCGGAAAATGCGCTGGTGGCATTCGCGTTGAAGTAAGGACCAGCTTGTCTTCAATATGAAATCAGCAACCGCCGATACGCAACCGCCAACATCCATGTGCAATCAGCCACAGCAATTGCTGAGGATATTGCACATTTTTGTTGCGTACCTGACGATTGGCGATTGCAGATTTCAGATCTAGCTGCCTGGCCTTGCCCGACTTTTTGTGCAAAGCCCCCAGGAGGGGAATCGGCTTGTGGGAGATCGAAATGAAAGCCCTGGTGAAAATGAGGAACCGTACACTTGATTCAATCAGGACAGCGGGTGCCGTGATGGCCATCTTGTCCGTCTTATCCACACCCCTCCATGCTCAGTGGCTGAATTACCCGACTGCCGGTGTTCCGAAAACATCGAACGGATCGCCAGACCTGAATGCGCCCACACCCAGAACAGCCGATGGAAAACCGGATCTGTCCGGCATATGGGACATCGAGCACAACAGGCCCTGCCCGCCCGGAGGTTGTTTGGACATGTTTGTCGGACAGGAGTTCATAGACATTGGTTCGGGAGTAAAGGGCGGTCTGCCTCTTCAACCGTGGGCGGCGGCCATTGTGAAAGAACGGACGGAGGAAAACGGAAAAGATGATCCCACTTCGCATTGCCGGCCAGGAGGGATCATCAACATACACACGACTCCTTTACTCAGCAAGTTCCTCCAGGTTCCGGGACTGCTCGTCATTCTGAACGAGCGCAATGCAACTTACAGGCAGATATTCACAGACGCACGGCCCCTGCCCGCTATCGACATACCATCTTATAACGGCTACTCTTCCGGGCATTGGGAAGGTGACACGCTGGTTGTGGAGACCACTGGTTTTAAGGACGGGATCTGGCTCGACCGAAACGGCGCTCCGATGACCGATGCCGCCAAAATGACTGAACGTTTCCGGCGCGTGAATTATGGCAAGATGGAAATCGAAGTCACCATCGACGATCCTAAAGCCTATACGGCTCCATGGACAATCACGCTCAATCACTTCATCGTGCTCGATACGGACTTGCTGGACTACATCTGCCTGGAAAACGAAAAGGACATTCCGCGCCTGTTGGGTAAGTAGAAAAGACAGTTGGTCATTGGGTCCGTGTTGCCGCACGCTCGAGCTTCCCCCAAGATGTCAAATGTTGGGATGTCCCATGTACGATCTCAAATGCACTTGTCCAACAACCAAATTACCAAATTACTCATTGACGAACTGACCAAATGGCCGTTTTGCTTCCGGCCATTCACACTTCCATTGAGCGCTTCGCTACAGTAGAAGGTTTTCGAATTTTGTGAAAGAGACCTCCCCTGAGGCTGACGGCCGGTATGAAACTCGGGCCTCCAAGATCGATACAGAGTTCTACTTGACAATCACGTGACAATCAAGTATTTCTCCTGATTCGGAGGTCAGGTCATGCATGTACATGAGGAAGTTCTCGAAGTAGCGAACCAAATCGCCTCTCAACGAAGCGATGGGACGTTCGGGGTCGACGAGATTGTGCGTGCGCTCCCGCATTTGAATGAAAGTTCCGTGCGTACGCACGTAGTAAGCCGATGTTGCGTTAACGCTCCGAAGAATCATCTTCACAAATGGGACTATTTCCGCCGGGTTGGCCGTGGCAGATATCAGGTACTGCCAGCGTACCGGCAGACGAGTCCTGCGGGGCAAAAGCTGAGACAGAAGGTGCCAGGGCGAACTGCTAAGGACTCGAAAGCTACAGGCTTGTTCCGTTCGCGATCGCGTCGCGAGACCATCCATGCGGTCGTTCAAAGGGACGAGACAGCCTATGTCGCCGAATGCCTGGAATTAGCGGTTGTAACCCAGGGAGGCACCCTGGATGAAGTGATTGATAACCTAAGGCAGGCGGTGGCCCTGCACCTGGAGGGCGAAGATATGGCGGCGCTTGGGCTGGCTGAGCGTCCGCGTCTCCAGCTTGTTTATGATGTGCCGCTTGCCCCATGACACGGCTGCGGCAACTGGCTGCAAGAGAAGTGCTGCGGGCATTCGCCAGTTTTGGTTTCCAGGTGCTGAAAATCCGCGGAAGCCATGCAAAGCTCCGGCGCGTGCTCCCCAGTGGTGAAAAACGGACACTGACCATTCCGCTTCATAAGAACCTTGCGCCAGGAACACTTCATGCAATTTTCCGGCAGGCGTTGCGGTACATCCCTGAGGCCGATTTGAAACCTTGGTTCTTCAGTGAGGATCCGTAGCCTCCGTTCGATCCTTCTTATTGGATGCTTCGGTTGTGCATCCTGAGATAAACTGACGCGCAAAATGTCATCCGTCATGCCCGGTTCGCGCCTTGGTCCGTACGAGGTGCTTGCTCTAATTGGAGCAGGCGGAATGGGCGAAGTGTGGAAGGCGCGCGATACGCGGCTCGACCGCATCGTCGCGATCAAGGTTTCGAAAGAGAAGTTCTCCGAACGCTTCGAGCGCGAAGCCCGGGCCGTGGCGGCACTGAATCATCCGCACATTTGCACACTGCATGACGTTGGGCCGAACTACCTGGTGATGGAGTTCATTGAGGGACGGCAGCTCCGAGGTCCTTTGCCGCTGGATCAGGCGTTGACGTATGCCGCGCAGATCTGCGACGCGCTTGACACAGCGCACAAGAAAGGCATCGTTCATCGGGATCTGAAGCCGGGAAACATCCTGGTGACCAAGGCGGGCGTGAAGCTGCTGGATTTCGGCCTGGCAAAGATTTCGCCTGCTGCTTCCGCCGATGCTGCGCAAACCGCGCCGTTGACTCAAGACGGCATGGTCATGGGCACGCTGCAATACATGTCGCCGGAGCAGCTTGAAGGCAAGGACGCCGACGCGCGGAGCGACATCTACTCCTTT
>WNGM01007069.1_pt1 | contig 10659 bp, 9 predicted proteins | sample 5400571 | NCBI WGS metagenome assembly WNGM01 (sample SAMN13153378, study PRJNA577476) | soil metagenome | isolation source: 100 cm soil or saprolite under Garry oak tree replicate 2 | place: USA:California | collected 2016-06-15 | reverse complement strand
CGCGGTGATGCGCGTGCCGGCCATCACCGCGACCGGCGAGCCGGTCGCGGGGTCGAACAGCGCGATCAGAGCCTGATGCGACGGCACAGCGAGCTCATGGTTGTGAGGAAAGACCGAAACAAGCTTCACGCCGAGGCCAAGGCCCGACCCATATCCCGGCATCGTGGCGAGCCACCCTTCGCGCTCGGCGTTGACGGCGGATCGCGCGGGGACCTCGACGCGACCGGCGCTGAGGGCCCGAAATCCATCTTCAAGCGCGTCGAGGAGACCGTCGAGGTCAAGGAGTCCTGTCACGTCGGCCTGGCTCAAGATCAGAACTTTCAAGTGCGGTCCTCCAGTCGCGCTGACGCGCCGCCCGGATCGTAGCGAACGTCAGGCCGCGCCGACCGGAGCTCGCGGGTTGTGGGACGCTCGGGATCTATGCAGCGCTCCGCGCGCTCGATTCTCGAGCGCCTGGTCCGGATCCCCTCGCCGACCGGCGGGGAGCAGGCGGTTGCCGAGGCCTGCGCGAGCTTGTGCTCGGACGCCGGCCTCGATGTAGTCCTGGAGGAGGTCGCGTCCGGCCGGCCCAACGTCCTCGCCCGATGGAAGGTCGGCAGAAGTCCGCATCTTCTGCTCACCGGTCACCTCGACACCGTCCCGGTGGGAGAGGGTTGGACTCGCGACCCGTTTGGGGCGGAGGTCGGCGATGGACGGCTGTACGGCCGCGGAGCCTGCGATATGAAAGGCGGGTTGGCCGCGATGATCGGAGCTCTCCTCGACCTACGCCGGCGTGAGGAAGAACCGGCGGGTGACGTGACGCTGGCCGCGGTCGTCGGGGAGGAGGAGGACTCGGCCGGGACGCGGGCGCTAGTGGCGCGCGGGATTCACGCGGACCGCGCCGTGCTCGCGGAGCCGACGGCGATGCGGCTCGTCGTCAGCAACCGCGGGCTGCTGAACTTCCGCGTCATAGTCAAGGGCGTCTCCGCCCATGCCTCATCGCCGGCGCTTGGACGCAACGCGGTCACGGCGGCCGCGCGGATCGCGCTCGAGCTCGAGTTGATTGGCGAGGAGCTCGGGCGTCGACGTCACCCAGCGTTCGGGCCGCCCAGCCTGACCGTGGGCACGATCCACGGCGGCACGCGCCCATACGTCGTGCCAGACCGCTGCGAGATCGAGGTCGACCGGCGAATCAACCCGGGCGAGACGGCGGAGCAGGTGGTGGGTGAGCTGGAGACGGCTATCGCCACCGCCAGGCGGCGCCTGCCCTGGCTCGAAGCCGAGGTCGTGGCAGGCCCCGACTACCTGGCATTCGAGATACCGGAGGACCATGACCTGGTGCGGTCGATGTCTTCGGCGATGGCCGAAGCGGGCGTACCACGCCACATCTCGGCCTGGCGGGCAGCGAGCGACGCCGGCTTCCTCGTCCACGGCGCGGGGATACCATGCGTTTTGTTCGGACCGGGCGACATCGAGCAAGCCGCGCACCGGCCGGACGAGTGGATCGACCTCGATGACCTCGACACGGCTCAGCGCGTGTTCGAGCATCTTTTGCTCAGCCGGTAGCCGGCCAAGGAGGGGGCACGTGGCAGCGTTTCCAGACGACGAGTACGAGGAGCGGCTCGCCAGAACACGGTCGAGGATGGGCGAGGCGGGAGTCGACGTGCTTCTGGTCACCGACCCGGCCAACATGAATTACCTCACCGGCTACGATGCGTGGTCCTTCTACGTACCGCAGGCGGTGATCGTGCCGATAACGCAAGAGCCGCCGCTGTGGGTCGGGCGAGGGATGGACGCGCAGAGCGCGATCCTCACGACCACGCTTCCACGGGAAAACATCCTCAGCTATGCGGACGACTACGTCGAGTCGCCCGTCAAGCATCCGATGGAGCATGTTGCATCCGTGCTCGCGGACGGCGGGTTCTCCGGCGGCCGCATCGGCTACGAGGGCAGCGCCTACTTCTTCACCGCCCGCAACGAGGTGATGCGACAGGCTGCCCGCATCGTGGAGAACGTGATGCGCGTGGCGATCGACGCAGTTGCGGTAGGCGTGCGCCAGTGCGACGCGGCGGCGCAGATCTCAGCGGCGCAGATCCGCGGCACCGAGCAGTTCGGCGGCGACGCCCCGGCGAATCCGCCCTCGATACTGAGCGCCGAGAACGCCGCGACCCCACACGCATCGTGGTCGGACAATCCTTTCCGGCGCGACACCGCCACGTGCCTCGAACTCAGCGGCTGCCGCCAGCGCTATCACACCGCGATGTCGCGGACGGTGTACCTCGGCAAACCGCCCGACGATATGCGGCGGGTGGCAGCCGCTACCGCGGAAGGCATGGCCGCGGCGCTTGCCACGGTCAAACCCGGCGCGCTGTGCCAGGACGTCGAGGCGGCCTGGCGCCAGACCATCAACCGGGCGGGCTTCTCCAAGCCGTCGCGGATCGGCTACTCGATCGGCCTGAACTATCCCCCCAACTGGGCGGACCACACCGCAAGCCTCCGGCAGAACGACACGACCGTATTGGAGCCGAACATGACCTTCCACCTCATGCTCGGCATGTGGATGGAAGGCTGGGGCTTCGAGCTCAGCGACACATTCCGGGTCACTGAGACCGGCCATGAGGTATTGGCCGACTTCCCGCGTCAGCTCTTCGTCAAAGAATGAAGAGTCATGGCTGAGCCGCGGCGGCTCGCCGTCATCACCGGCGGCTCGCGTGGGATCGGGCGCGCTTTCGTCCTCGAGGCGGCGCGGCGCGGCTACGACGTCGTCTTCAGCTACCGCAGCCGCGAGGCCGATGCGGCCAAAACCGTCGAGCTCGCTGCGGCGCTGGGCGGACAAGCCAACAGCGTGTGCGCCGACCTCGAGAACCTCGAGGGTGTGCACACGCTGGCCTCGGTTGCGCATGCCAAAGGAGAGGTGAGCCTGCTCGTGAACAATGCCGGCATCGGCGAGGAGTTCACGCTCGAGGAGCTCACACGCGAGGCGTGGGAGCGGTCCGTCGCGATCAACCTGACCGCGCCCACTTTCCTGGCCAAGGAGTTCAAGGCAGACCTCGTGGCACGGCGGGGCGCGATCCTCAACGTCAGCAGCGACGGTGGTGTGGCGGGCTCTCTGCATGGGGCTGCGTACGGAGCGACCAAGGCCGGTCTCATCGGGCTGACCAAGACCTTGGCCCGCGAGCTGGCTCCTCACGTTCGCTGCAACGCGATCGCCCCCGGCCCGGTGGCGACCGAGATGTGGTTCGCGATCGATCCCGCGGTGCAGCAGCAGGTGATGGAGCGAGAGATGCCGCTGAAGCGCATCGCACAACCGGAAGACATCGCTCGCGCGGGCCTTGACATCAGCTCGTGGCCGGACGCATCGGGAATCGTCGTCCTGCTCGACGGCGGTCGGATCATGTGATGGGGCTATGAAGGTTCTGGTCGTCGGAGCGGGCCTGTCCGGTCTAGTCGCCGCGACTGAGATCCAGGCCGCGGGCCACGACGTGGTGGTGTGGGAGGCGCGGGACCGCGTTGGCGGACGGGTGTTCACGCTCCGGGAGGGATTCGCCGGCGGTCAGTTCGCCGACATCGGGGCGGAGATCATCTACCACGGACAGCAGAACATCGCTGACCTCTGCGCCAGGCATGGCATCGAGCTGAGCGAGGAATTCAGCCTCGGCACCGACGTCCCCGACCTGATCTTCGCCGGCGAGCGCCTCGACCGCGCCGCTGCTGGCGAGATCGTCAACGAGCTTCGCGAGGCGATCAAGCGCACCCGGCCGAGCCACTACGAAACCGTCGCGCAGTGGCTGCGGCGAGCTCATGTGTCCGTACCGGCCGAGCTGCTGCTCGCCGCGATCGCTCAATCGACTCCGGCCGCCCCCCTTCGCATCGCCGACGCGCAGGAGCTCAATGTGGAGCTGTCGTGGGGCGAGGCTTACCGCAAGATCAAGGGCGGCAACGACACGCTGCCGCGCACGATGGCGCGAAAGGTCGACGTCCGGCTCAACCGACCGGTGCGCGTCGTGGGCTGGGGGACAAACGGCGCGACCGTCGAATCGGACCAGGAAACATTCCATGCGGACCGTGTCGTGGTCACGGTGCCGGGTCCTCTCGTGTCCGAGCTCGGATTCGAGCCGGTGCTGCCGGCGGACAAGGTGCGCGCGCTGCTCCAGCTGCGCTACGGCAACGCGACACGTCTGGTGGTCCAGTACGCGGAACGCGAGCTGGTCAAGCAGGCCATCGGATCGGGTTGCTTCACAGACCGGATGCCGGGTTTCATCATGGAGCAGACGGTCCATCAAGGCGGTGGGCCCATCATCGTGGCGGGCCTGGCGGCGGGTGACGTCGAACCATCGGGCCTCACTGACAAGCAGATCCTCGACAGCGTCGACGCCACGATGAGCTCCGTCGTGGGTCGTCCGATCAAGCGGCTCTTCGGAGTCGTCAAGAGCTGGACGCACGACCCCTGGACGCGTGCAGTCGTCAGGGCGCCGATAGGCGACCAGCGAGACTCGGTCCTTCCCGTCATTGCGGCGCCCCTCGACGGCCGGGTCTTCTTTGCCGGTGAGCACACCGACAACCGGGTCGGCCCCGGTGGGATGGAGGGCGCCATCAAATCGGGCTATCGGGTCGCGCGCGAAGTGTTGGCGCGGGCGTGAGCGCGGGGTTGCAGGGTTGCCACTGCGCTGGCCCCAGCATCCGGGTCGGCACCGAGGAGCAGTTGGGGATCTACCGCCTGGACCGCTTCGAGCGTGGCGGCGTGGAGCCCGAAGGCGTGTGGGGTGGTTCTGGAATCGCCGCCGGAACCGCTTCACCCGCGAAGGTCGAGGAGTAGGCGCGCCATCGACGACCGAGAGTTCTTGATGATCCCCGGACCGGTAAGCGTCGAAGACCGCGTCCTGGAAGCTCTGGCTCGGCCCGTGCGCGCCCACTACGGCGACGCCTGGACGCACCTCTACAAGCGCGCGGTGGCCGGCATGCGCGAGGTGTTCAAGACCACCGGCGAGGTGCACTTGGTCTTCGGATCCGGCATGGCAGGCGTCGAGATGTGCGTCGCCAGCGTGCTGAGTCGCGGCGACCAGGTGTTGGTGGCCACCAACGGGCTGTTCGGCGACAGGATGGCCGAGGTCGCGACCGCGAACGGTCTGCACGTGCACACCGTTCGTCCAGGCGTTGCCGAGGCGATCACCGCGGGGCACGTCCGCGATGCGCTCGCCGCCCATCCCCAGGTGCGGGCGGTCTGCGCCGTGCATCACGAGACTTCGGTTGGCGTTCTGAACGACGTCGAGGGAATCTGCAAAGTCGCCCGCGAGCACGGCGCTTTGACAGTCATCGACGGAATCTCCGCGGTCGGCGGAGTCCCCTTCGAGATGGACGCGTGGGGGGCGGACCTGTGCGTGACCGTCGCCAACAAGTGCATCGGCGGACCCATCGGGGTGGCGCCGGTGGCCGCCGGCCCGCGAGCCCTCGAGGCCCTGGCCGACGGCAGGCCCAAAGCAGCGGGCTGGTACCTCAACCTGGCGACCTGGCGACGTTTCGCGGAAGCCTGGAGCGGTTGGCACCCACACCCGACGACGATGCCGACCAACGTCGTCGAGGCCTTCGACGTGGCACTGACCGGTCTGCTCGAGGAGGGGGTCGAACACCGCTGGAGGCGGCTGGCCGCGGCGCGAGACCGCGTCCGCGAGGGGCTGGAGGAGATGGGTTTCCAGATGCTGTCCCCGATCACCACAGCGTCCCCTGTGACGACGGCGGCGTACGGCATGCCCGGCATGCAGGTCGCCGATTACATGGCGTGGCTCCTGCGCGAGCACCGGATCCGCATCGGTGGAGGACTGGGAGAGCTTTCAGGCAAGATCTTCCGGATCGGCCACATGGGCCGCGCCGCGGAGCCCGAAGCAATCGACAGATACCTGCGCGCCACCGCGGACTACGTCGACGGACACGGACTGGGTCGCGCTAGAGGCTGATCTTGTCCGACGTCCACTCCTCGATGCCGGCCTGCACATCATTCAGAAACCGCGAAGCCGCCAGGCCGTCGATGATGCGATGGTCGAACGACATCGTCAGGTTCATGAGCGGACGAATCGCGATCGTGTCCCCGACGACCCACGGCCGCCGGCGGATCGACTCCGTGCTCAGGATCGCGGCCTGGGGCTGGTTGATGATGGATTGCCCCGCGACCGAACCGAGGGCGCCGGTGTTGTTGAGGGTGAATGTGCCGCCTCGCACGTCCTCCGGGCGGAGGGACTTGCCCCGCGCTCGAACGGCGAGATCGTTGATCGCTTGCGCCAGGTCCATGAAGCCCATCAGGTCCGCGTCCTTGACGACGGGCACGATCAGCGTGTCGGGGAGCGCGACCGCGATACCCATGTTCACGTAGTGCTTGAGCACGATGCCTTTGTCCGTCCAGCTGGAGTTCAAGTACGGGTTCTTGAGGAGCGCCTCGCAGACGATCTGGACGAAGAATGGGACGTACGAGAGAGGGAAGCCATGACGCTCGCGGAAGGCATCTTTCTCCGCCTCCCTGTATTCGAGCAACCGGGTCACGTCAACCTCTCGCAGCGCCCATGCATGAGGCGACGTGCTCACGCTGCGCACCATGTGCTCCGCGATCTGGCGACGCACCGCGGAAATGCGCACGACCTCGTCCCCTCGCTCCGAAGGTGCACGAATGGAAGATGCGCTCGGTGGTGAGGGCGGCTGTTGCGCAGGCGCCGCGGCGCGCTGATCGGAGAGATAGGACAGCACGTCCTCGCGCCTGACTCGGCCGCCCGGGCCTGTGCCCCGGATCTGCGAAAGCTCGAGACCGTTCTCCTCGATCAGCTTGCGGAGCCCCGGGCTGATCCTGCCCGAGTCAGCCGGAGCCGGCGCCGGCTGGGGCCGCGACGGGATCTCGGCCGGCGCCGGGGGCTTGTCCTCGGTGGCAGGCGTCGCACCCTCGACCTCCAGCTCGGCGAGGGCCGCCCCGATTGGCACGGTCTGTCCCGGAGAGACCTTGATGTGCACGAGCCGACCTTCGACAGGGGATGGGATCTCGGCATTCACCTTGTCGGTGACGACTTCGACGATCGGCTCGTCGCGCCGCACCATCTCGCCTTCTTGCTTGAGCCAACGGTCGACGGTACCCTCGGTGACCGATTCGCCGAGCTGCGGCATCTTGAGTGTGGTCAGGCCCATCGCTGGATTCTAGTGGGCGTCGGTGATGCGGGCTGCTCGCGCGGCTGCTCTACGATTCGGAGACGGCGAGCGTGCTCATGCAAGGAGGAGTCGAATGACCCGGCGATTCCGTTTCGGTATCTGCACCGACCAGAACATGACCTGGGAAAAGACGGTCGAGCGCTGGCAGCTCTTCGAGCGGCTGGGCTATGAGAGCGCCTGGCTGTGCGATCACCTTGTCCAACCAAGCCGGCCGGAGGGACCTTACTTCGAAGCCTGGTCGCTGCTCGCCGGGCTGGCCGCACGGACCAACAAGATCAGGGTGGGCATTCTTGTGACGTCGAACACGTTTCGGTACCCGCAGGTCGTGGCCAAGATGGCCGTGACCGTCGATCACATCTCGAACGGCAGACTGGAGATCGGGCTGGGAGCGGGTTGGTACGAGCCGGAGCACACGATGTTTGGAATCGATTTTCCCGAGACCAAAGAGTTGGTCGCACGTTTCCATGAGGCCGTTCAAGTGGTCGATCTCATGACGCGCGAGGACACGAGCTCCTTCGACGGTACCTACTACCAGCTGAAGGACGCGCGCTCGCGCCCGGCGAGCGTCCAGAAGCCGCGACCACCTCTTGTCCTCGGCGCGTTCGGGCCGCGCATGCTCAAGATCGTCGCCAAGTTTGGTGACACATGGAACGCATTCGGTACGCCGACCGAGATGCGCGAGCGAAACCAGATGCTCGATGACTACTGCCGCGAGATGGGCCGCGATCCCGACACCCTGGACCGCTCGCTGTACTACTGGGTGCCGAAGGCGGACGAAGACCCGTGGGTTTCCAGGGAAGCGTTCTACGGTGTGATCGAGCCGTACATCGAGGCCGGCGTCAACCAGTTCATCTTCGACCAGCCGCGCGATGATCAGCTCGACATGCTCGAGTGGGCGGCCAAAGATGCGCTGCCGAAGTTCGCGAAGCAGACGCCCCGCGTGCTCGAGCCGGCGAGTGCAGCCAAGATCGACACCTCGGACTGGAAGCGACCGCAGGATCACCTCTAACCGCGCCGGATAATGCGGACTAGCCGCACTCTGGACTTGCGAGAACCCCAGATAGTCCGGACGATCCGCTCGGCTGCTAGCTGCCCGACGGCGGGATGTTCTGGTTCAGCCGAAAGAAGTTCGCGGGGTCGTAACGATCCTTGAGCGCGACGAGGCGGTCATAGGTCTCGTCGCCGTAGGCGTGGCGCACCCGTTCCCGCGTCTCCTGGAACAGGTAGTTGGGATAGGCGCCGCCTGACAGGTGCGGCTGCATGCGGGCAAAGCCGTCTCGCGCCCACCTCACGTTGTCACCGTCTCGCGCTGGGTCGGTCCATTTGGCGTTGACGAGCAGGTTGTACTTGGCACCCGCAAAGTTCAACGCGCTGCTGCCGGGAGCGCTCCGATGCAGCGCGCCGTGGAGGTGCTCGAGCTGGACCTGGCTGAGGGGCGAGGCGGCTGCCCCGAAGATTTCGTCCACGGCCGTGATCGCCGAATGGCCGAGGCCGCCCATCGCGTTCGTCTTCCAGTAGTTCCGCCAGCCCCAGGGCGAGATCTGGTCGTAAAGGCGCTGAGCGTCGACATAACTTCGTGGAGCAGCTTCGTCCCGCAGTGGCGAGAAACGGGTGCGGAGGAGGTCATAGACCCTGACCGCGGAGCCGGCCTCGCCGCAGTAGCACGTCAGCAACGTGGCGAGGGGTTCACCTTCCTGGGATCGGCGCAGGACAAGGTCGCACGAGAACTCGTCCGGGATCGTGTCGACGAACTCGTCGTAGAAGCCCAGGAATTCGCGCGAGTAGCGATAGTCGAGCGGTCCCGACACCACGCCGCTCAGTGGGTGGAGCGCGAACTCGAACGTCGTCACGACGCCGAAGTTGCCGCCGCCTCCTCGTAGCCCCCACAACAGATCGGCGTTCTCGTCCGGTGATGCCGCGACGAAGTCGCCGGACGCGGTGACCAGCTCGGCTCCGGCGAGGTTGTCACAGGTGAGCCCATGTAATCCCCGCAAGACCCCGATTCCTCCGCCGAGGGTAAGGCCGGCGACTCCCGTGCTGGAGACGATCCCGCCCGGGGTTGCCAGGCCGTGCGCTTGTGTGGCCGCGTCGAGATCGCCCCAGCACGCGCCTCCCTGGACGCGGGCACGCCGCCGTGCGGGATCGACCTCGACACGCCGCATGCGGGTCAGGTCGATCACCAGGCCACCGTCGACGACCGCGTTTCCGGCGACGTTGTGACCGCCGCCCCGGACGGCGACCGCAAGCGCATGGTCGCGTGCGAACGCGATCGCCGTCGCCACGTCAGCCTCGTTTACGCAGCGCGCGATCAATCGCGGGCGCCGGTCGATCATGCTGTTGAACACGCGTCGCGCCTGGTCATACGCATCATCGCCAGGCCCCACCACCGAGCCGGCGATCTCGCGCGCCAGACGGTTCGCGGCGTCGGCATCGATCGCGGTCATCTGGCGACCGCGACCCGCGATCGTGACAGGAGCCGCGGCGCGAGGGAGCCGACCACCGCCATCAGGATCGCGCCCGCCACGGGCGGCCAGAAGGCGAGTTCGACACTGCCCGTGCTATCCACCAGCATCCCGGCCGAAAGCGGGCCCACTAAGGCAAGCAGGTAGCCGGCCGTGTACATGACCGCCGAATACGTGGAGGCCTCGCTTTCATCACGTGCGATCAGGGGCGGCAGCGCGATCGACGCCACGAACGCCGCCGCCGTCCCGAGACCGACCATGAAGACAAGCGGCTGCACGAAGTCGGTCAGACCGAGGAGCAACCCGAGCGAGCCCGTGGTCGCAAGGGTGCCGGCGACCACATAAAACGGGGTGGAGAGTGCGTATGGCCAGCGGACGAAGGACAGGGCAAACAGGGGGACGATGGGGAAGAAGTTCAGGAAGAGGAAGGTCGTGGCGACGTATCCGGCGCTTCGTCCTATGAGCAGGAATGGAACCCAGGTGGCAACTGTGTAGTAGACGAGGTTCTGGAACGTGAAAAGGGCGGCCACCTGCCAGACCCTCGGGTCGCGCAATATCGCCCCGATATGTGCCGGCGGTGCAGCCGTCCGGTCGCGCGGCGTGAAACGAATCCATAGCAAAGCGCCGACCGCCGCGACTGCCGCCCACACGATGAACATGGCGCGCCAGCCGATGGCCCGCGAGATGTACGGCGAGAGCGATGCACCGAGGACGTTGCCCATCAGCAGTCCGTTGCCGTACAGGTTGCTGGCTCGCGTGATCGCCGTGGGAAACCACCGCCGGATCAAAACCGCGAGCGGGGGCTGCGCCAGGGCGATCGAGAGCGTGAGCAGGGCGCTGCCGGCGAAGACCCAGAACACTCCCGGCGGTAGCGTGATGGTGATGGTGAAGATGGCCAGCCCGGCGCAGCACAGCGCGACCAGCCGCCTCGCACCGTATCGTGTCGCGAGCAGAGCGCCAGGGATCGACGCCGCGCCCATCATCAGCACGGCCACCGCGGTGATCGAGCCAGTGGCGGGGAAGCTGAGCCCGAGGT
>WNGM01012530.1_pt1 | contig 10660 bp, 9 predicted proteins | sample 5400571 | NCBI WGS metagenome assembly WNGM01 (sample SAMN13153378, study PRJNA577476) | soil metagenome | isolation source: 100 cm soil or saprolite under Garry oak tree replicate 2 | place: USA:California | collected 2016-06-15 | reverse complement strand
TGTCGACGGCGATCTGGACTCGCGTCAATATCGCGTGCCGCAATGGGCGTTCGAAGCGGGGAGGTGGGGCGCGGTCGCGATCGCGCTGCTCGTCGTCTTGTTCTTCGCATTCGCCGAGCCGCTCACCCACGCGGCGGCACGCGTCCCGGGTCTGGAACGCGAAGTCGCGCGCCTGCGGCAGGAGAATGGCCGCGTGCAGCAGCTCGCGGCGGCGCTCAACCGCGCCGAGGCGAACTACCAGGAGCTCCGCCAGCTGCTGGGCGTGCGGTCACCGCCGGCCGGCCGGGTTACGACGCCCAGTCCCGATCTGATGCGTGCCTTGCCCGTCCGGGCGAGACAGCCAGCCACGACGTCGCGCTACGGTGTGGGGCCTTCGCGCCCCGACCATTGGCCGCTCGACGTCCCGGGGTTCGTCACCCGCGGCCAGGTGCGCCCCGGGGACCCGGCCGAGTCGCACCCGGGGATCGACATCGCGGTGCCCACGGGCTCGGCGGTGCGGGCGGCTGGCGGCGGAACGGTCGAGACCGCTGGCACCGACCCCGATTACGGATTGTTCGTCCTCTTGCGTCATCCTGACGGGTATGAGACGATGTATGGACACGCCTCACGCTTGCTCGTGCACGATGGGGATTCGGTGCAAGCGGGGCAGGTGATCGCCCTCTCGGGCAACTCGGGGCGCTCCACCGCCCCCCACCTGCACTTCGAAATCCGGCGCGAGGGCAGGACCCTCGACCCGCTCACGATGGTGAAACAGGAGAACTGAAATGGCCATCTTCACCGAGAAGGGACACGGCGGGCCGGAATCGGAAGGCGCGTTGTCAATCATCGGTGCGGGGATGCGGGTCGTAGGGGATATCACGGCTGAGGGAGTCGTGAAGATCGAGGGCACGGTGGTCGGTACGGTGCGCGCAGGCCGCCAGGTGCTGGTCGCGAAAGGCGGCGAGGTGGAGGGCGACGTGGTCACCCGCGAAGCGATCATCGGCGGGGAAGTGCGCGGCACGGTGGTCGCCGGGGAGCGCGTGGAGATTCAGGCCTCGAGCGTGGTGCATGGCGACATCACGAGCAAGCGCCTCTTGGTACACGAGGGCGGGGAGATCAACGGCGTCATCCGCATGGGCGAGGCGGCGCCAGCCGAACCGGCCGCCGCGGGCGACACCGGCGCCACGGCCACAGCCCGGTCGTACTAATCCGTTTCTGATTATCCACATGGCGCGGTTTCAGTCATGTGGATTCTCTAACTACAAGCGGATCTTGGTGTTAGTGAACTCGTCCATGTGGGAATCTGGCCGTGGGCGCTGTCTGGTGTCTCCTTAGTGACTCTATGATGTCCCAGCACTGTTCATAAGGTCGCGCCATGCAGCTGGCCGAGCTGGTCTCCTATCTGGACGGCTATCTGGGCGTCCGCTCGGTGCCGGATGCGCCGCACGCCCTGAACGGTCTCCAGGTGGAGCGCTCTGGCGCGGTGACCCGCCTCGCCGCTGCAGTCGACTTGTGTGACGCGACCATCGGGTTGGCGGCGGCGGCGGGTGCGAACTTCCTGCTCGTGCACCACGGGTTGTTCTGGGGCGGCCTTCAGCCCCTCGTCGGTGCCCAGTACCGGCGCGTCGCCCGGCTGATCCGACATGAGATCGCGCTCTACAGCGCGCATCTGCCGCTCGATCGCCACCCCGAGGTGGGAAACAACGCCGTGCTCGCGCGAGCGCTCGCCGTGGCGCCGCGCGGCGAGTTCGGCGAGGAATACGGCAAACCGATCGGCTTGTGGGGAGAGCTCACCGTGGGTCGTGCCGCGCTCGCGGAGCGTGTCGGCGCGCTGCTCGGGGTTGTCCCGCGCCTGTTGGCGTTCGGGCCCGAGCAGGTGCGGCGTGTGGGCATTGTCACCGGGGCGGGGGGGTCGTTGATTCCGCAGGCCGCCGCGGCCGGGCTCGACACCTACATCACGGGAGAAGGTCCGCATCACACCTTCTTTGACGCCGAGGAGCTCGGCGTGAACGTAATTTTCGCGGGGCACTACGCCACGGAAACCGTGGGCGTCAAGGCGCTCGCCGAACACCTCAGCGCGAAGTTCCACTTGCCCTGGACGTTTCTCGATCATCCCACGGGACTGTGAGCCCGCGGCGGGTCCTCGCGCTGCTCGCGGCCGCGGAGCTCTTGGCGATGGCGCCTTGGTTCAGCGCGTCGGCGGTTGCCCCCACTCTGGTGCGGGTGTGGCGGCTGGCGGGAACCAGCGCCGCGTGGCTCACGATCTCCGTCCAGCTCGGCTTCGTGGTCGGCGCCGTGACGAGCGCGGCGCTGACACTTGCCGACGTGTGGTCGGCGCGCCGGTTGGTGGCGTGGGCGGCGGCGCTCGCAGGCCTCGCGACGCTGGGAGTTGCGGTGGCGCCGGGTCCCGGCGTCGGGATTCCGCTCCGGTTCGCTACGGGCGCGGCGCTCGCGGGCGTGTACCCTCCTGGGATGAAGATCGCGGCCGGGTGGTTCCGCGAGGCGCGCGGCTGGGCGATCGGAATCGTGGTGGGTGCGCTCACGATCGGATCGGCCACGCCCCATTTGGTGCGCGCGCTCGTGCCCGCGGAACATTGGCGGGTCGTGCTCGAGGTCGCGGCCGCTTCGGCCGCGGCGGGCGGGTTGCTGGTGCTGCGAGTGCCGCACGACGGTCCCTACGTGGCGCCCTCGTCGGGGTTCGATTGGGCGGCCGCGCCGCGCATACTCAAGGACCGCGCGGTGGCGCTCGCGAACTGCGGCTATCTCGGTCACATGTGGGAGTTGTATGCGATGTGGACTTGGATGGCGGTGTTCGTCGCGCAAAGTGAGCGCGTGCGCGCGGGGGCTGAAGCCGCGTCCAGCGCGGCACCCGCGCTCGTCACGTTCGTCGTCGTCGCCAGCGGCGCCGTGGGATGCTGGCTCGGAGGTGCCTGCGCCGATCGCTGGTCGGCATGCTCTTCGGGCGCCCGCTCGCGCTGCTCGTCCCGCTGCTCGTGATCTGGGGAGTGGCGATCGTCGCGGACTCGGCTCAGTTCTCCGCGGCGGTGAGCGAGCTCGCCCCGCGCGAGTACGTGGGCACGGCGCTCACGCTGCAGACGAGCCTCGGATTCCTGCTCACCTGTGTCACTATCTACGTTCTCCCCGCGGTGGCCATGCGCTGGGGCTGGCGGTGGAGCATGGCCGTCCTCGCGCCGGGGCCCGCGCTCGGCGTCGTCGCGATGCTGGCGCTCCGCGGTCGGCCGGAAGCGGCGCGCCTCGCGGGCGGCCGGCGGTGACGAAGGCGCATCATCTCTCGACCGGCGGGTTCCGCAACCCGTGGGGGGACGACGCGACGCAGGGGCTGCGAAGCGTCTTCAAATGGAAGGTGATCGACCGCTTCACGCGTCCCCCCGCGCGCGCTCCCGATCCGGCGCCGTTCCCGGTGGCCGTGCCGAGCTTCCCGGTCCCACGCGCGCCGCTCGATCGACTCGTGCTCACCTGGGTCGGGCATGCGACCTTCCTGCTGCAGGTCGGAGGTCTCAACCTGCTCACGGATCCCATCTGGAGCGACCGCGCGTCACCCGTTCAGTTCGCGGGCCCGCGCCGCCGCGTGGCCCCCGCGGTCCCTTTCGCCGGGCTCCCGCCGATCGACGCCGTGCTGCTCTCTCACAATCACTACGACCACCTGGATGACCGCACCGTGCGGCGTCTGGCCGCGGCGCATCCGCAGGCGCGGTGGCTCGTGCCCCTCGGGCTGGCGCCGTTCGTGCGGCAGCGCGGTGCGCGCGGCGCCCTCGAGCTTGACTGGTGGGAGGAAACGCGCGTCGGCGAACTTGCCATCGGGTGCACGCCGGCGCGGCACTTCAGCTCGCGCGGGCTCGGCGACCGCAACCGGACGTTGTGGTGTGGCTGGAGCGTGGCGGCGCCGGCGCGCCAGGTCTACTTCGCCGGGGACACCGCGTATCATCCCGAATTCGCCGCGATCGCGGATCGCTTCGGGCCGTTCCACGCCGCGTTGCTGCCGATCGGCGCCTACGAGCCGCGCTGGTTCATGCGCTCAGTGCACATGAACCCGGAAGAAGCCGTTCGGGTGTACCAGGATCTCGAGCGGGGGCGCCCGCCGGTCGCCGGTCGAGTCGCGCTCATGGTCGCGATGCACTGGGGAACCTTCCAGCTCACCGATGAGCCGCTGGACGAGCCGCCGCAGCGGGCGCGGGCCGCGTGGCGGGGTGCCGGATTCGCCTCGCACCGGCTCTGGATCCCCACCCACGGGGAGTCGCGGACGATCTAGTTGTGCAGCGGTACCACGAACCGGACCGTGACGGTTTCCTGTGTCTGGGGCGAGACGGTGCAGAAGCAATCGGTGCCGATCAGGCGCTTCACTCCCAGCACTTCGGCTTCGGCGATGCCGGGGACGTCACGGAAGGTGATCTCGAACGCCTGGCCGTCGATGACGCGGTAGCTCACCGGCCGCCCCACGAGGCGGTGGTGCGGATCGATTTTCGCGAGCCCGTCCGCGAGGCGGTGTTGCAGCTCCGTCAACCGCTCGCCCGTCGGCGCCAGGCGTTCGCTCATACGGAGATCCGATTCGCCCGCACGGCGGCGGCGTTGCGCCGCATCCCCGCCAGCCCCGTGCGCTCGAACGGCGTGTCCCCGAAGCGGCGGTTGAACTCCGACGCGGTCATTGCGGCGAACCCATCGAGGTCGGGCGCCGTGAGGTCGGCGCGCGGTGCGAGCTCGGGGTCCGTGGTGGCGTGCGCGAACGTCACGTTCCACGGGCACACGTCCTGACAGACGTCACAGCCAAACAGCCAGTCCGTCGCGAGACGCCGCTCCGGCTCTGTGAACTCCCCGCGGTGCTCGATCGTGAGGTAGGAGATGCAGCGCCGTGCGTCCATCAGGTGCGGCGCGACGAACGCCTCGGTGGGGCAGGCGTCGAGGCAGCGGCGGCAGGAGCCACAGCGATCGGCGTCGAACGGCAGATCGGGCGTGAGCGCTGCGTCGGTGAGCACGACGCCGATGAAGGTGAACGAGCCGAGGCGTGGGTGGATGAGCATCATGTTCTTGCCGATCCAGCCCAATCCGGCCCGCTGCGCCAGTTCACGCTCGGGCGCCGGGCCGGCGTCGACGTAGCAGCGGCTGCGCGCACCGGGAGCGATTCGCCCGATGGCGTCGGCCAGCCGCGCGAGGCGAGCGCCGAGGATACGGTGGTAGTCGCCGGACCAGGCGTACTGGGCGACCTGCGCTCGATCCGGTAGCACGGCCGCGGGGTCGGCCGGCCCGTGGAAGTAGTTGGTGAGTGTCACGACCGCGACCGTGGCGTTCGGCATGATGCGGGCGGGCTCCTTGCGTTGCTCAGCCTGGCGCCGCAGGTAGTCCATGCCGCCCGCGTACCCGGCGGCGAGCCAGCGGTCGAGCTCCGCCGCGTGCGCGTTCCGCTCCAGCGTCGCGATCCCCACGGCGTCGAACCCCAGCTCGATAGCCCGACGCTTCACCTCTACGGTGTTGCTCGACGCCGATCCTTGACGCCTCCTCTCGACGTCGTCTTTGTGTTTCATAGACCCATCACTTGGCGGCGCCAGCGCGCGAACTGGACGACGTCGCTGACCGGTGGGACGGCAGCTTCGTCGCCGTAGACGGTGAACATGCGCCAGCGCATGTACTCGCGGGGAGGGAGGGGCAGGAAGGGCGGCCGCCGATACCACGCGCGCGCGCGGAAGCTCCACATGAGGCGCAGCAGGTCGACGGCCAGGCGCGGATTCACGAGAGCGCGGAGCGCCAGGCGGAGGTACAGCGACGACCATCTGCCGGAAGGCGACATCGTACGTGCAAATCTACACGCCCGTGCTGATCAACGCGGTGTCGGGTGCACTCCTCCTTCTATATATTGACCGCCTATGGCCCTCGCCAGCGGCGTCTCGGCTCTTCTACAACCCGCAGGATGACTATGTCTCAGCGCTCGAGCGGCTCGCAACGCACCGTGGTTACGGAGGACGAACGGCTCCTCACGCAGTTCCCGCGCGAGCGGCGCGCGTTCACCAAGACCGACTCGTGGCGGGTGCTGCGGATCATGGGTGAATTCGTGGAGGGGTTCGACACTCTGTCCGACGTCTCCCAGGCCGTCACGATCTTCGGGTCCGCGCGGACGCCCGCGGGCGACCCCTATTACGAAAAGGCGGTCGAGACCGCGCGCCTGCTGGCCCAAGAGGGGTTCCCCATCATCACCGGCGGGGGCCCCGGCATCATGGAGGCCGCGAACCGCGGGTGTCAGGAAGGGAACGGCCTCTCGATCGGGTGCAACATCGAACTGCCGTTCGAGCAGCAGATCAATCCGTACGTCGAGCGCGCGATCAACTTCCGTTACTTCTTTGTCCGCAAGACGATGTTCGTGAAGTACGCCCTGGCGTTCATCGCGTTTCCGGGCGGCTACGGCACGCTGGACGAGCTGTTCGAGGCGCTGACGTTGATCCAGACGGGGAAGGTCAAGCATTTCCCGGTCGTGCTATTCGGCCCCGCCTACTGGGCAGGGCTGGTGGAATGGCTGCGCGACCGGGTGGCGGGGGAGGGGAAGATTTCGACCACCGACCTGGACCTGTTCGCGGTCACCGACTCGCCGCGGGAAGCGGTGGCCCTTATCCGCATGGCGCGCGACCGCCGGGGCAGGGAATCGGGCGACTTCGACGCACGGGAGGGCTGACCCCATGACGCCCCGAAACGATTTTCTGCGAGGCGCGCGCATCGATCCCAAGCCGATCACGGGCCGGGAGACGGTCCCCGAGCTGATCGACAACGCGTTCCTCGCCTACAACGCGGGGCGGTTGGGGGAGGCGTGCCGGCTCTTCACGGAGCGGATGCTCGCCGACGACGTGACGGTGGGGATGAGCCTGACCGGCGCGATGACGCCGGCCGGTCTCGGCATGTCGACGATCATCCCGCTGCTGGAGGCGGGGTTCGTGGACTGGATCGTGTCGACCGGCGCGAACCTGTATCACGACGCGCACTTCGGGCTGGGCCTCTCGATGCACCGGGGCAGCCCGTTCGTGGACGACGTGGAGCTGCGCGAGCAGGGCGTGGTGCGCATCTACGACATCTTCTTCGACTACGAGGTGCTGCTCTCGACTGACGCGTACATCCGTGAAGTCTCAGCGGGCGCCGAGTTCCAGCGGCCGATGAGCACCGCTGAGTACCATTACCTGCTGGGCGGCTACATCCTGGAGCGCGAGAAGGCGCTCGGCATCAAGCGCAAGTCGCTGCTCGGCGTCGCGCACGAGTGCGCGGTGCCGATCTACACCTCGTCGCCCGGGGATTCGTCCATCGGCATGAACGTGGCTGAGCAGGCGCTGGCGGGCAGCCAGCTGCGCTTCGACCCGAGCGCCGACGTCAACGAGACCTCCGCGATCGTATTTCGGGCCAAGGTCACCGGCGGCAAGAGCGGTGTGCTGATCGTCGGCGGGGGCAGCCCCAAGAATTTCGTGCTCCAGACCGAGCCCCAGATCCAAGAAGTCCTCGGCATCAGTGAGAAGGGGCACGACTACTACCTCCAGATCACCGACGCCCGCCCCGACACCGGCGGGTTGTCGGGGGCCACGCCGGCGGAGGCGGTGAGCTGGGGCAAGGTGGATCCCGACCAGCTGCCAGGCACAGTCGTCTGCTACCTGGACAACACGGTCGCGCTCCCGCTCCTCACGGCGTACGCCCTCGCCCGCCGCAAACCGCGGCGGCTGAAGCGCCTGTACCAACTCCGGGACGAGATGATGCGGCAGCTGACCGAGGAGTACCTCGCGGCGAAGGCGGACCGCGACTCGCGGGCGGAGGCGGCGACTGGCGGACGCTCCGCCTAGATCCGCCGTCCCGGCGAGCGAGATCGGCGGGCGCGCCTATGCGGCGTACGCCCTCGGTCTGCTCACGCTGATCAATTTCCTCAACTACACCGACCGGAACGTCGTCTTCGCGCTGTTCGAGCCGATCAAGCGCGAGCTCGCCCTCTCCGATCAGCGGCTCGGCTGGCTCGGCTCGGCGTACGTGATCGTCCTGTCGCTCGCCGCGCTGCCGCTCGGCGTGCTGGGCGACCTCAAGTCGCGGCGGGCCGTGATCGCGTTCGGCGTCGGGCTGTGGAGCATCAGCACCGCGCTCGGCGCGGTGGTCCGGAGCTTCTGGCAGCTGCTCGTGGTGCGCTCGCTCGTGGGGGTGGGAGAAGCGGGATACGGGCCGGCGGCGCAGGCGCTGATCGCGGACTTCTATCGCGGCCGGCGGCGGGCCTTCGCCATCGGCGTCTACTCCGTGGGCATGGCGTTCGGCGGCGTCGTCGGGATCTGGCTGGGCGGCGTGCTTGCGATCCGCTACGGGTGGCGCTGGGCATTCGTGGTGATGGGCGCTCCGGGACTCGTCCTCGCCGTGCTCGCCTCGCGGTTGCGGGATCCCGCCCGGCGCCCGCCCGCGCCGCTCGTCCCGACCGTGCGCGCGTGGCTCGAGCGTGGGGTGCCCCAGGCCGCGCGGGTCGCGGCGCCGCTCGTGGTCCTGACCGTCGCCGGAGCGCTCGCGAGCAGCATCCTCGATCTCTTTCAGCAGCTGCCGCCGAATCTGGACACGGCGGTGTTCGGGGTCGCAGTGACCGCCGGAATCGTGTGGACCGTGTTCCGGCTCGTGCCGATCGCCGTGCGGCGCACCACCGAGGCGGGCGACGTGGCGGCGACGGCGTTCGGGGACTTCGTCCACGCAGCGGCCACGGTGCTCCGCACGCCGACCTTGATCTGGATCTTCCTCGGCGGTGCCCTTGTCACGTTCGCCGTGAATGGGCTCATCGCTTGGGCGCCCAGCTTTATGCAGCGCACCCATGACCTATCGGTCGCGGCGGTGGGCCGCGCCTTCGGCGTCTGGGCGCTCGCCGGCGGCGCGCTCGGCGCGCTGTTCGGGGGCCGGGTCGGGGACCGGCTGCTGGTGCACTGGAGCGGCGGGCGCGTGCTGGTCTCGGGCGCCGGCTTCGTGCTGGGCGGGCCGGTATGCGTGGGACTGCTGCTCGTGGACGAGCTGCGGGCCGCTCGTGGGCTACCTCTCCGACCGGATCGGGTTGCGGCCGGCGATGCTGCTCCTGCCCACGGCTGGAGCCCTAGGCGGCCTGCTGATCCTGATCGCGCTGACGACGGTGGGGAAGGACATGGCGAGGGTGAGAACGTGAAGATCGCCGTCGTCTTCGACACGCTGCATCCCGAATGGGAGGACGCCGACTACAAGAAGGAGATGGAAGCGAAGGTCGAGGAAGCGGAGTACGACGTGGCCCGGGCGCTGCTCGAGAACGGCCACGACGTCCGCTTGCTGGGGGTGCAGGAGCACCTGCCACCGCTGCTCGATCGCCTGGGCAGCTTCGGGCCGAAGGTCGTTTTCAACGGTTGCGAAGGGTTCCGCGGGCATGCGCGGCACGAGTACGCCGTCGCCGGGGTGCTCGAGATGCACGGTTACCGCTATACGGGCTCGTCTCCAACGGCGCTGCTCGTGGCGCGTAACAAGTCGCTCACCAAGAAGATCCTCGCGTACCACGGGATTCGCGTGCCGGCGTTCGCCGAGTGTCACCCCGGCGAGAAGCCCGTCCGTCCGTCGGAGCTGCGCTTCCCGCTGATCGTCAAGCCGCTGCTCGAGGACGCGTCCGTGGGCATCGCGCAGGCGTCCGTCGTGGAAGACGACGCGAGTCTCGCGGAGCGCGTGAAGTTCGTCCACGAGAAGTTCAGCCAGGCGGCGATCGTGGAGGAGCTGATCGAAGGACGTGAGCTGTACGTGGGGCTCATCGGCAACGCGGCGCTCGACGTGCTGCCGATCGTCGAGATGACGTTCGGCGAGGCGGAGACGGGCGACCACCGCATCGCGACCTACAAGGCGAAGTGGGACGAGGAATACCGCAAGCGGAAGCGCATCCGCAATGTGTTCGCGAAGGGGCTGTCGGACGAAGTGACGGCCAAGATCACGGAGATCTGCACGACCGCGTTTCATGCGCTCTGGCTCCAGGACTACGGCCGGATTGACCTCCGGTTGACGCACGACGAGGAAGTGTACGTGCTCGAGGTGAACCCCAATCCGTTCATCGCGTACGAGCACGAGATGGCGAACGCGGCCGAGAAGGCGGGGATGAGCTACCAACAGTTCGTGCAGCGTATCGTGGACGAGGCGCTGAAGCGGGACCATGGCGCGGCGTAGGCGCGAGGTGCCGACGCCCGAGCTGCGGTGCCCGACCTGCCGGGCCGAGCTCGAGCGCTTCTGGGCGTACTGCCCCGACTGCGGGCGTCGCCTCGAGTGGCGGGACACCGCGCGCCTGACGGGCGCCGAGTGCTACTACTGCCGCTGGGTGGTATCGGACAGTTTTTCCTTCTGTCCCTGGTGCGGGCGGAACATCGCGGACCGCGACTCGAGCGCCGAGCCGCTGAGGGCGCCCAAGGGCTTCCGCTACGACCGCCGCTGCCAGTGGGGCTGCGGCGGTGGCGTGATGTATCCGATGCGCCACTGCCCCTGGTGCGGCCGGCGGCAGCGGTGGCGCTACGATCGGTTCCAGAACATCTGCCCCCACTGCAGCAAGGGCGTGGACGACTGGATGGACGTCTGCCCCTGGTGCGGCGAGGACGCGACGGGGCGCGATCTCATCCGCCAAGCGCTGCGCCGCGTGCGGGAGTTGCTCATCGTGTCACGCCTCCGGGATTGGCATTACCGGGTGTTGCTG
>WNGM01004775.1_pt1 | contig 10665 bp, 10 predicted proteins | sample 5400571 | NCBI WGS metagenome assembly WNGM01 (sample SAMN13153378, study PRJNA577476) | soil metagenome | isolation source: 100 cm soil or saprolite under Garry oak tree replicate 2 | place: USA:California | collected 2016-06-15 | reverse complement strand
GAAGAGTTAGCCGCAAATGACGCGAATAACGCGAATGCATTTGCATTTGCGTCATTGGCGTAATTGGCGGCTGACTTTCATCTGGAGATGCAGACAGACCAAACACTCGATGTAGTTCCTCTTGGCGGGCTTGGCGAATTTGGTATGCACATGATGGCGTTCCGGTGCGACGGATCGATCATCGTGGTGGATGCGGGCATCATGTTTCCGGACGAGGAACTGCTGGGCATCGACATTATCGTTCCCGACATCACCTACCTTCTCGAAAACAAGAGCGAAGTTAAAGCAATTTTTCTCACACACGGCCACGAAGACCATATCGGCGCGCTGCCGTTCATACTTCCATACCTGAATGTTCCGGTGTTCGGCTCGAGCTTCACGATGGCGCTGGTCAAGAACAAGCTCGAACAGCACGGTCTGATTGGTGAAGCACAGCTCCACACGATCAAAGCAAAGGAGCAGATCCGTGCCGGCTGTTTCACGGTGCAGTTCTTCCATGTGACGCACTCGATCGTCGATGCATTTGCGCTCGCGATAAAGACGCCGGCCGGCACAATCATCCATACCGGTGACTTCAAAATCGATCCGACTCCCCTGGATGGAAAGAAATTCGACCTGCATACGCTGGCAGCCTACGGCGAACAGGGCGTGCTCGCGCTTTTCTCCGACAGTACGAATGCCGAGCATTCAGGCTATACGGCATCGGAGCGGTCCGTGAATGACCGCTTCGAGTCGATTTTTAGAACTTCCAAGGGCCGCATCATTCTCTCGTGCTTCACGTCATCGATTCCACGCCTTCAACTTGTTGTCGATCAAGCGAAGCATTACGGCCGGCTGGTCAGTTTTCTCGGCCGCCGGATGGCGGAAAATACGGAGACGGCCGAGGAACTGGGATTTCTGAAAATTGCGCCGGGTCTGGTTATCCGGTCGAAGGACATTCGCAATTACCCGCGAGAGAAGGTATGTGTGGTGGCGGGTGGATGTCAGGGTGAGCCGCTGTCGGCGCTATCGAGACTGGCGCTGGACGATCACAAGGATTTGAAAATCGATCGAGGCGACACGATTGTTCTGTCGTCGCGGCAAATTCCGGGAAACGAACGAGCGATCGGCCGCATGATCGACCACTTTTATCGCCGTCATGCGGAAATCTACTATGCGGATGGCAGCCAGCCTCCGGTCCACGTGAGCGGGCATGCCAGTGAGGAGGAATTGAAGCTTGTGGTCTCGCTTGTGAAGCCACGCTATTTCATTCCGATTCACGGAACATATCGACAGCTTCACCGGCATGCCAGACTGGTCGAGAAAACGTCTGTCGTGCAAGATAGGATCATCGTGGCCGAAACCGGCAACATCATCCGGTTCGGGCCGGCGGGAGCGGAGATCGCGGGAAAGGCGCCCGTCGGCCGCGTGTTGATTGACGAAGGAAGTCTGGAAGAAGTTGAAGAAGTCGTCATTCGCGACCGGCGGCACATCTCGGAAGACGGCATCATTCTTCCCATCATCGCCATCAACAAGCAAACCGGGATGATGGAAATACCTCCCGAAATCATCTTCCGCGGTGTGGCATTCATTGAAGAGGAACGGTTGCTGGCCGAAAGCAAGCAGATGCTCAGGGAAACCATCGGCGGCGCTTCCGTCGAAGAGCGTGGCGATTGGACGGTAATCAAGGAGAAGATCCGGAAGGACCTGAAAAAGTTTTTCTATAAGCAGACGGCAAAGCGGCCGTTCATTTTGCCGGTAATCCTGGAAATTTAATCCGGGATTGCGAATTTCGAATTGCGAATTTCGAATTTGACAGAGGATTCGCCCACACCTTCTCCAAATTCGCAATTCGAATTCGCAATTCGAAATTGTCCCCTATGAACATCTTTCAAGCGATCGTCTTCGGTGCGGTGCAGGGTTTTACTGAATTCCTTCCGGTCTCCAGCACGGCGCATCTGATTCTGCTCCCGTGGTTCATGGGCTGGCCGGACCCCGGCCTATCTTTTGATGTCGCACTTCATCTGGGCACGCTTGTGGCTCTGCTCATTTACTTTCGGGCAGATTGGATCGCACTCGTCGCGGCGGCGCTCCAATTCGTTCGCGGACGCACTTCAGATCCCAAAGCCCGCATGGCTTTGTTCATAGTCGTGGCGACGATTCCGGGCGCTCTCGCCGGCGCTCTCTTCGAAAACAGGGTCGAAACGGCCCTGCGAGCCCCGCAGATAATTGCGCTCATGCTGGCTGCGATGGCACTCGTGCTGGTGGTGGCGGAATTGAAGGGCCGGCGCAAGAAGGACCTCGAACAAATTTCATGGCCGGATGCAATTGCTGTCGGCCTTGCCCAGGCCCTCGCGCTGGTTCCGGGTGTCTCTCGATCCGGCGCGACAATTACCGCCGGTCTTTTCGCCGGCATGAAGCGGGAGACGGCCGCGCGATTCTCTTTCTATCTCTCAGCTCCGATCATCGCAGGCGCGGTAGCGAAGAAAACTCTGGACATTCTCCGAATCGGTTTGACTGTAGATCAGATGACTCCATTCATCGCCGGCATTGTCTCAGCGGGCATCGTGGGTTACCTGTCGATCGCGTTTTTGCTTCGATACCTTCAGACCCATAACACATTCTTGTTTGTGTACTACCGAATCGCGCTCGCTCTCACGGTGTATCTCGCAATCTGGTTCCGATTTCGCTAGAATCGTCCCGGCGTGGGGGCCAGTGGGCCCCACGCTAATTGATAAGTAACACTATGAGCCAACGAAGTTGGACGGCTTACTTCGTCCCAACAGAGTATCGCCGGGTTAATGAATTCGTAGGACTGTTGCTGCTGACAATTGCGATTTTGTTGGCATTGAGTTTGGTCTCCTTCAATCCGGACGATCCCTCGTTCAACATCAGCAGGAATCCGCAATTCGAAACAAAAGCCACAAATTTCGCCGGTGTGGTCGGTTCCCATCTGGCCGATCTTGTCTTCCAGGCCTTGGGCTTTTCCAGCTTTCTCCTTCCGATTTTTCTCGGCGTCTTTGCCTTTTATTGGCTCGCGTCGTGGCGAGTGGCATATTTTGGAATACGGCTGTCCGGAATGATCCTGATGGTTCTCAGCATCTCGACAGCCTTCTCAATCTCGCCATCATTTCCTCGAATTCGTGACCACATTCCCGCCGGTGGCGCGTTCGGCAGCCTGATGGCGGATAAGTTGGAAGCATCACTGAATCCTGCGGGGTCCGTCGTTATTCTGACCGCAGGGCTTCTCATTTCCCTTCTACTCGCAACGACGTTCTCATTTGCGTGGGCCGTCACATTCTTGAAGCCTCGTTTCCAATTCGTGTCTTCCATGGCTGAGCGATGGGCGGAGTGGCAAGCCGATCGCGCCCGCCAGAGAGAACTCCGAAGAGCGCAGAAAAGAGAAAAGTCGCCCAAGAGACAAACCATCATCACCGAGAAATCAAAACCAGCCGAAGCTGTAGTTGCTGCCGAAGCCAAACCTTTTGCCCGCAGGGCGGCCGCATCTGTTGAAGCAGGACGGGGTGAGGTCTCAATGGTGGCTTCCAAACCCAAAGCCGCCAGGCCTTCAACTTCACCCGCACTCCCTCCCACTAGTCTCCTGCATCCGCCCTCAGGTTCCGTTCAGATCGACGAAGCAGCGCTTCGGGAGCGCGCTCGCCTGATCGAGAAGAAAGCTCTCGAGTTCGAAGTCGAAGGCACGGTGCACCACATCCACCCCGGTCCTGTCGTAACGACCTTCGAGTTCAAACCGGAAGCCGGCGTCAAGTACTCCAAGGTCACCAGTCTCGGCGACGACCTCTGCCTCGCGCTCAAAGCCGAATCCATTCGTATCGATCGCATTCCCGGCAAATCGACCGTCGGTGTCGAAGTTCCCAATGACGAGCGGGCCGTCATCGTCCTGCGCGAGCTCCTGGAGTCCCGCGAATATACGCAGACCAACTACAGGCTCCCTCTCGCGCTCGGCAAAGACATCACCGGAAAGATCGTCGTTTCGGATCTCCAGAAGATGCCGCACCTGTTGACAGCGGGTTCAACCGGGACTGGAAAGAGCGTTTCGATTAACGCGATGATTCTCTCGTTGCTCTTCCGGTCGCGTCCAGACCAGGTGAAAATGATCCTCATCGATCCCAAGCGGCTGGAGTTGGGTCTGTATCAGGACATCCCCCACCTTCTTGTCCCTGTTGTGACCGAACCGAAGATCGCACAGAACGCTTTGCGTTGGGCGGTCGCAGAGATGGAGTCGCGATATAAGCGGCTCGCGAAGCGGGGCGTGCGGAATCTCGAGGTCTACAACGCGCAGGTGCAACAGCTTCCCATTCCAGGTTTGGACGGCCAGGCGGACGGTAACGAAGAAGATCGGGAGCCGATTCCCTATATCGTTATCGTCATCGACGAACTCGCCGACTTGATGATGACCGCACCTCGAGAGGTCGAAGAATCGATCACACGGCTGGCGCAGATGGCGCGCGCAGTCGGCATTCATTTGATACTGGCAACTCAGCGCCCGTCGGTCGACGTTATCACCGGGCTCATTAAGGCCAATTTCCCGGCCCGAATTTCATTCCGCGTGGCATCGAAGGTCGACTCTCGCACCATTCTGGACTCGAACGGCGCCGAACAACTGCTCGGCCGTGGCGATATGCTGTTCCTCCCGCCCGGGTCATCTCGTCTCGTGCGCGTACACGGGCCTTTGATTACAGAGGAAGAAGTGATTCAGATCGTCGATTTCCTGAAGAAGCAAGGAACGCCAAACTACAACGAAAGCATTTTGGAATCGCCCGAAGAACGTTTCGAAGCGGCCGAAACGGACGGCGCCGTGGATGACTTATACGATGAAGCGGTCAAAATTGTCATCGAAATGGGCAAGGCCTCTACTTCCGTTCTACAACGCCGCCTCCGCATCGGCTACGGCCGCGCCGCCAGCCTCCTGGACTCCATGGAACGGGACGGCATCATCGGTCCACCCGACGGAACCAAGCCCCGCGCCGTCCTTATCAATAAGGAAGATTATCTGAGCGAGCCGTAGAAAGGGGAAAGAACACACATTCCCTCCTCGCAGAGGAGGGGTGGATGCGCCTATTAAAAAATGCCGCGAAGCAACCGGAGCTGGTGCAGACGGGGTGGTCAGCCAGCAGTGTTTAATTCAAGACTGACCACCCCGTCTGCGCCTTAATTGGTGGCCTTCGGCAGCTTTTTTTGATGGCGCAGCCACCCCTCCTTCGCAAGGAGGGGAGTCCAGTTCGCAATACTGACTAACACCTATGGCTTTCAAAACAGACGCAATTCATGCGGGCCAGGAGCCCGATCCCACAACCGGCGCTGTAACAACTCCGATCTATCAAACCTCAACCTACGTCCAGGAAGGCCTGGGCAAGCACAAGGGCTTTGAATACGCGCGCACGCAAAACCCAACGCGGACGGCTCTTGAAAAGAATATGGCGGCTTTGGAATGCGGGGTTGCGGGATACGCGTTCGCATCGGGGATGGCGGCGACAACCGCGCTAACGCACTTGCTGTTGAAACAAGGCGATCATGCCATCTGCTCGGACAACGTTTACGGCGGAACATTCCGGCTCTTCGACAAGATCGTCCGTAATTATGGCGTCGAGTTTACTTACGCCAACACATCGAACCTGGCCGATGTCGAACGAGCCATCCGGCCCAACACGCGCATGATTTTCGTCGAGACACCGACAAACCCGATCATGGCGATCACGGACATTCGTGGGGTCTCGCAAATCGCGCACGACAGTCCGGACTGCCGGCTCGCCGTCGACAACACGTTCATGTCGCCATACTTCCAGCGGCCAATTGAGCTTGGCGCCGACATCGTTGTTCATTCGACCACAAAGTACCTCAACGGCCATAGCGACAGCGTCGGCGGCATCGTCGTATTGAACCGCAAGGACGATGCCGAGCGCCTCCAGTTTATCCAGAACGCGGCAGGCGCCATTCTCTCTCCATTCGATTCCTGGTTGGTCCTTCGTGGGATCAAAACCCTTCCGGTGCGGATGGAGGCACACAACACCAATGGCATTGCGATTGCGAATTATCTAGGCGCCAAGAAACAAGTGAAGCGGATTTACTATCCGGGGCGACCGGAGCATCCCGGCCACGACCTGGCCAGGAAGCAAATGTCCGGCTTCGGCGGCATGATCGCGTTCGAGCTGGATGGACTGGAGCAAGCGAGGAGTTTTCTGGGCCGTGTGAAACTGTGCTCGCTGGCCGAAAGCCTCGGAGGCGTCGAAACGCTGATCTCTCATCCGGCCACGATGACTCACGCTTCTGTGCCGGCGGAAGAACGCGCTCGCCTCGGGATTACCGATGGACTGGTTCGGATCTCGGTGGGCATCGAAGACGTGGAGGATTTGATTGCAGACCTGGAAAACGCCTTCGCGTCATTGGCGTAATTCGCGGCTAGCTTCCAACCGACGATTCAATCCAATCGATGTACTTCTGAAACGCATCATCAATTGTGACTCCCACGATCTCCGGAACCGTGTAACTGTGGAGCGCCTTGATCCGGTCTTGAAGCTGGCCGAACCTGCTGCGTGAGGTTTTGATCAAAAGCAACACCTCGTCGGACCAGGTCAGCTTCTGCTCCCAGATGTAGCACGACCGAATGCCAGCCAGCACATTGACACATGCCGCGAGTCTACCGGTCACCACGGTTTGAGCGATGGTTTCTGCCTGCTCTTTTGATTCGCATGTTACAAAGACGATAATTTTGTCAGTCATCTTGTTGTTATGATCTCCCTATGACCAGGATTAAATTCGGCACATCCGGATGGCGCGCAATTATCGCCGATGAATTCACGTTTGCCAATGTGCGGCTCGCCACAGAAGCCATCGGCCGCTACGTCAGGCGCCGCAACGATTCACCAGGCCTTCTTGTCGGCTATGACACCCGATTCGCTTCCGAAGATTTCGGCCGGGAAGTTGCGCGAGTGCTCTCCTCTCAGAATATTCGCGTTCGGTTGTGTTCTCAAGCCGTACCGACACCGGCCGTCGCATTTACGGTTGTGCAAGAGAAACTCGATGGCGCGGTCAATATCACTGCCAGTCACAATCCCGGTGAGTACAACGGCCTGAAGTTTTCGACGCCGGATGGCGCTCCCGCTCTTCCTGAAGTGACCACGGAGATCGAAAATGAAATCGTACAGCTTCAGGCGTCGAACTGGGAATTTACGTCGAGACCGAATGATTCGCTGATCAGGAGCGTCGACATCGGCCCCGCCTATCTCCGCGATCTGGCAACGAAGATCGACACGAAAATAATTCGCGAATCGAATCTCAGTATTGCCTACGATGCGCTGTACGGATCCGGTGCGGGCTATCTCGACGGGTTTCTCCAGCAGCAGAACATTTCGGCAATGACCCTCCACACGAATCGCGACGTTTACTTCGGCGGTCATCATCCCGAGCCTGCCGGCGAGCAACTCGGCGAACTGAAGATCGTCATGCAAGAGAACCAGGTCAAGCTCGGCCTCGCAACGGACGGTGATGCAGATCGATTCGGCATTCTGGACGAAGGTGGCGAATTTATCTATCCGAACGAACTGATTGCGATGCTGGTGGACTATCTTATCGAAAGCCGCGGCTGGCGGGGAGGGGTGGCCAGAACTGTTGCGACCACGCATCTCATCGATCGTGTCGCCAAGTTTCACAACCGCGAGGTGCTGGAAACGCCCGTCGGCTTCAAATACATCGGCGAATATATAAAGGAAGGGCGCATCATTCTTGGCGGCGAAGAGAGCGCCGGGCTCTCGATTCGAGGTCACGTACCGGAAAAGGATGGCATCCTGGCATGCCTTCTTATTGCCGAGATGGTGGCCAGCAGAGGAAAATCGCTGAAAACTCAACTAAACGATCTTTTTCTGAAGGTCGGCCCTGTGTATAATCGGCGCCTGAACGTGAAACTTGATCCGGCGATCAGCGCCCGAGTGAAACAAAAGATCGCTTCAGATGTCCGCGAGTTTTACGGCCGGCGCGTGATTGCGCAAAACCGGCTCGATGGACTGAAGCTGTTGTTCGATGACGAAAGTTGGGTGCTGATGAGGCCGTCGGGAACGGAACCGGTTGTTCGATTCTATGCGGAATCCACATCCATGGAGGATCTGGACACGCTTTTGGAATACGGGAAACAGTGGATCACCGAAGCTTGATGCAAGGCGTCATTGTTCGAATCGCTTTTGGCGTATTCGGACTTCTCTCGGTCGCGATGCTTCTGCTCGCCGTCTTCAACGATAAAGGCGTACTTCAGGTGCACGCCCAATCGAAAAAACTCGCTGCGATTGAAACCGAAATCAACAGGATGGATGCTGAGAACAAACAGCTCACCGAGGAAATCCAGGCCCTTCGCAGCGATCCCAATACCATCGAAAGACTCGCTCGGGAAGAATTGAAACTCGTCAAACCCGGAGAAGTCGTACTGGTCACGCCTGAGAACTAAATCGTTTAGCCGCGAATGACGCGGATTACGCGAATGGGCCGCACGCAGCCAGGGTTTCAGTAGAAAACCGTATTCATTCTTCGCGGCCCATTCGCGTAATCCGCGTCATTCGCGGCTAAACACCGGCCGACTTCAACCCAATCAGCTCCCCATAGCCCAGAACATGCCCCTCCATCGCTTTCATCACGCCTGCTTTATCATTCGCAGCGGGCCGTATTTCGTCGACATCCAAGGCGTACACGTGGAAAACATATTGGTGCTGACCCAGCGGCGGGCATGGCGGCGCATATTCCGCCGCACCAGCAATGTTCTTAGCCGCCACGATTTTGCGCTCGTTCAGGCTGGCGGCTGTAGCGGCTTCCGGAATTTCATTCACTTCCCTTGGAATGTTGTACAGCACCCAGTGCACTATCGGAAACAACCGCAGACTCGGTGACGGAGCATCCCAGTCCATGGTGATCAGGACATAAGATTTAGTCGTGGTTGGTGCGCCTGTCCATCCGACATGGGGTGAAACGCCGGCGCCGCGGCACGAGAACCGTGTTGGGATTTCTTGGGCATTTTGGAAGTCATTGCTGCTGACCTGCAGTGATCTCGTCAAGGATGCGTGGTAGCCGGCTTCGTTGTTCCGTGCATACGCCGTATAAGTGAGCAGCACCACAATGGCCGCCACGATCAGCAGTGGAACGAGCCACAACAGATGTTTGAGGATTTTCATAACTATGGCCAGACCTGCTCACCGGGCTTGGCCGATCCCGCCAGCCACGCCTTGCCCTCTGCGTAGAGTCTCTCCACCGAAGGTCCCTTTAATCCCGGCAGGCCTTTTTTCACAGGGAAGCCGATCTTCGACTGCAGATACGCCAGGTGCCGGTAACCTTCCGGAAATTGTCCAAGCAATCCCTGATCGAGCTTGAGTGCGGCTGACGGCTCGACCGGATCCATACGGTCCTTCTCATAGATGGGCTGACGGCGCCGGACAAGCCATAGGCCGTTATGTTTTATCAGGAAATCGTACATGCGCCCGGTGCAAAGGACATCGACCAGAACCCCATCGACTGTGGCGCGCTGGCTGATCGTCATTTTCGTTTGCGCGATGGCGCGTTCCCCCGCGATGTCGCACGTAAATCCCCCGTAAAAGTGCAGGATGTTGACACCCTTGTTGAAGCCTTCTCGACTGACCTCGATGAACTTTTCCGCCGGGCCCTGGAACCAGGTGGCGTTCATCCAGCCTTCGGGATGCCACACCGTTTTGAAGCGCTCCCAATCGCCGGCATCGCGCCACAATATCCAGTTGTCTACCGTTTCGCGGATGGCTAATTTCTCCGCCGTCAGTTGATCCATTGGTCTCCTCCTTCGATTTGTCGCGGTGTGTGACAGGACGTTATCGCCTTCGGTGAGTTTTGTAAAGCCGTGGTGGACCTTCATCGCGCTTCCGCATGACGGGAACCCGCCAAACCAACGCCGCTTCACCGGCAATCCAACCGCCCCATGAGTCCCCACTTCATTCGGAATTCTCCTGCAGGATTCTTCACCAACCGGCAAAGCTCGATTTTGTGCCGTTGACGATCCCCCGTTCCGGCTTATAATGAAGACCTGTACCGCGGGGTGGAGCAGTGGTAGCTCGTTGGGCTCATAACCCAAAGGTCGGAGGTTCAAATCCTTCCCCCGCAATTGAGGCCGCTTCCCCAAGCGGCCTTTTTTCTTGGAGTTAAGGCTCTCGTTTTATCAGTCGCTTTCCGAACCATAGCAAAATTTGGGCAAAGTTTTGGGCCCACGGTAAAACAGAAAGGGTGTGCTCTCGAAGATAACTCATTGGTGAGGAGATGGATGGCTCATATCCACGTCGGTAGACGTAACCCAAGGAGTGAGACCTGAAGACAAGCCGATTTCATGTTCCGGTCGGCCGAGATGAGATAGGGCAATTCGTCCTTTCTCGCTCGTCTTCAAAATCACTGCGCAGCACCGCCTCCGATCGAATCAAGAGCAGCAATCATTTCGGAAGGAATGTGCAGCGTTGCAGCATTGAGATTCTCCCGAAGATGTTTGACGGATGACGTGCCGGGGATGAGCAGGATGTTCGGCGAGCGCTGAAGAAGCCAGGCAAGTGCGACCTGCATAGGCGTAGCCCGTAATGATGAGGACGCTAAAGTCGTCCGCGGGGCGGCCATCCCGGTTTACGGGGATAGCGTCTGAGCTTTACTTTTGTGCGATACTTGTTTGCGTCGGCCAAC
>WNGM01010622.1_pt1 | contig 10669 bp, 9 predicted proteins | sample 5400571 | NCBI WGS metagenome assembly WNGM01 (sample SAMN13153378, study PRJNA577476) | soil metagenome | isolation source: 100 cm soil or saprolite under Garry oak tree replicate 2 | place: USA:California | collected 2016-06-15 | reverse complement strand
TGCGCAGGACGGAAAAGCCGGTTGCGCGTTCCACGATGGCCTTCAGCCAACTGTAAAATTTTCTTATGTTTCTTGTGCGCGGCAACACCACGTTTTACTCTCGGCATCGTTTATTCTCCATTCGATCTCAATAACTAATCACCATAAGGGAGCAGGCGTTTCATACGGCGAGTATCGCTTGTAGCCAGTGGAAAGTACTTATCCATCGAACGGACTGCCCGAGGCGACTTATTGCGGCGCAAGTGGTTTATGGCAATTTTGCGCCGCAAGAAGTTACCGCTGCCGGTAACTTTGACGCGCTTGGCCATTGCTTTGTGTGTTTTCAGCTTCTGCTTCATGATTCATCTTTCCATGTTCTTGGTTTCTAAACCCTTCAAACTCAAATTCAATCCCACAATTGCTCTAGTGAAGGCGCAGAGAAGCCTTTTTCCAGAGTGCGTCGCAATTATAGCATACTCTAGCCCTCTTAGGCAATAGTTCTTTTCATCTTCTTCGGCCAGACCACGAGGGACGCGAAGGGAAAGCAGGACGCGACAAACCCCTTCTTTTCGGCTGGTTTTCAGGAGGCTCCGGATTATGAGCATGCGCCATCTCCCAGGTCGACGTAAAGAAGAGGACCCACCCCCATACGAGCAGTGGCAAGCCTACCGTCACAAGCGCCTGGCTTGACCACGCGGGCTGCCAAAACCAAAAGCAGCAACTTCCCATGGCCCCTAAAGTAAGTAACTGGGTTAGCAAAATGGTGCGACGACTGGCAGAACACAAGACCAGTGCCAATGGCACGATCACAGACCACGGCCAGTAGGCTGGCAATAAAACAAGTAGCGCCAGCAACACCCAGCTACTGAACAAGACCACAAACTCCACATCATTAGCCAACCACAAGCCTAGTAATAGCAGGCACCCTACAATCACCATGGCAAATATCGTCCAATGGTGAGGTGCTATCAGCCAGGTTAACGCAGCTGGCAACTTTACTGGCAAATTGATCAATGCTGCATCGAGGGAGTTGATGGCAGTATCTTGTAAAAAAGCCTGCCGCACACTGGTAAGTAAACCTGTTATGCCCCAGCCCTGCCAGTAAGGAGCATAGGACAACACAACAACTGCGCCAGAAACGATGACTATAGCTAACCACAACAGTACACGGCGGCCTGCCCGCAATATCCGGGCTTCTTTCGTCAAGAGGCGGAAAAAGAGCGGTAGCAACAGCAGGCACAATATATTCATGAGCACTACCAGCAAAATTAATACCCAGCCTAAAATGGGTGAATTGCGTTGAAAAAAGAGTATCGCCAGCAGAATGAAGAGAGCGACCACCACATCCAGGTGCATTTCATTGATGCTCAGCAGAAGCACCAGCGGATTCCAGGCATAGAGTACCGTAGCGAAAATACGTGCCTCGGGCTTGAGCTTACCCACGATAACCCAGATCAACACTGCATTGACAAGGTGCGCAGCCAGACCTATGAGGCGAAATCCCAAAATGACATTGGCAACACTTTCACGCGCCAGCAAGACGACAGGAATACTCAGATCTATCCATACCGGTCCGGGAGGTCTGGTTCCCTTAACTGCTTGCGTTGCTTGCGTACCCTGCAAAATACCCTGCTGTAGTAGATCATGAGGGAAAGCGCCCAGCGACACGCTGTAGGGATTGACATGATAAACCGTCACCAGGCGACCATATAAACCATAAAGAAACACATCTTGCGATAGGGTCAGGATGGCTGGGGCAAAGAGATAGGTTACACTGAAAACCAACGTAAAGATCATAATCGTACAGAAGAGCGCACGTATCTGGGGACGAAGAAGCCGTTCTTGCCCAACACGGCTCCCTATACGGCCAGCAATGAACACGAGGATAAAAGACAAAGCAAGCAGCAATACCAGAAAATTTATAGTGCCACTTGCAGTAGCAAGGTTGAACCCAGGTACCTGTGCCAGCAACTGTACAAGCACGGGCACGGCTCTCGTCCAGTAGAGCCGGGATATCCAGGGAAACAAGCCCGGCAAGGCCTGCTTTGCCGCGTCATTGCCACTCGTAACTCCCGCAAACAAAGGATATAACGCGAGGAAGAGGATCTCCAAAAGCGCTCCTAAACTCAGTAACTGCAATAGAGCGCGTCGCCCATAATCCGGGCGTTTCTTAGCGGGTGATTGTGGTTCATACAGTCGAGCAGGATACTGCTGTAAAGGTGCAACCATGGAAACCGTTGGCATAGTTGCACCCGGCAGGGCCGGTTGTGTTCTCCTCGCTCGTATCGAGTCTGACCCTCTATCTCTACCAGGACGTCGCTGCATATTTCCCACCAACGCATAGAACCTTTAGCATGCGCAACCGTTGAGCAGGGGGTGCAGGGGGACGCAGTCCTCCTGCCGGGGTCTGGGGTGCCCCCAGGTCTCTTCCCCCTCCTTTCCCGCCGCCGTAGGCGGCATGAGTTGGATACCTGAATAGTTACTAGCACACAAACTATCATTTACAGTATCAGCCATAGATCAATTGCTGTCAATAAAAACCTTATCTATAAAAGAAAACGCCCCACACTTTCCGCTTTTCCGTTTTCTCCAGGCATAAAAAGAAGTAGGAAATTGAAAGTTAATAACCTTAGCTCTATTGTCAGACATAGCGAAGGATGCTATAATAGCGGGGTGTATCAAGCACCCCACCCATCGTGGGACAATACACGCTAAGGCCGCAAAAATTTTGGCGGCATTTGTTTATCTGGCATCCGGCCTCGCAGCTGGATGAAGATTGAAACCACCTGCTCTGGCAGTCATTGGGTAAAGGTCAAAGGTAGGAGCAAACCCTACCCCTACATCTCCCACAATAAATCTGACCAGATGCGTATCCACAGGAAGGAGGTGGCTTCGTGAATCGAGATTACGAACTTGGATTCATTCTCAATCCCGAAGTCAGTGAAGAACAGACACGTGCAATTTTAGGCCGTGTCGAACAAGTTGTCGCTAATTATAGCGGCCAGATTGTCAGGGTTAACCAATGGGGGCGTCGCCGCCTGGGATACCCCATTGAACACCACCGCGACGGTTTCTATGTATTCATTGATATGATTCTGACCCCTGAGTCCGTGATTGAACTCGACCGTACGCTCAAAGTTTCTGAAGAGGTTCTCAGGCACTTAATCAAGAGGCGCGATCCTAAAACTGTACAAAAGGAACGCGAAGCTCGTGCCGCAACAGTAGCAGCTGCACCGGCGCCCACTGCTCCGGAGGCAGAAGCAGAGCCACAGGATGAGATGCAAGCACCTGGTGAAAATGAATCCGCCGGTGAGGAAGCAGCCATCCCCTCTGACTTATCTGCCGAGGCCATCGAAGATGAGGATATCCCGGCTGCTATTGAGGAACCCTCGGAAGCCTAGTTAGTTGAAATACGTTTGGGGAGGATCGTCTGATCTCTGCGGCAGAGTTGAGGCCTGAGTATCACGTCGAAAGGATTTTGAACCATGCTGAACAAAATTATGTTGATCGGAAATCTCGGCAAAGACCCCGAGATGAACTACACGCCAAGTGGCATGGCAGTCACTAAATTCCCCCTTGCTGTGAGCCGATACAAAAAGTCAAATACCGGTGAGCGGCAGGAAGAGACCGATTGGTTCAATATCGTCGCTTGGGACAAACGTGCAGAGACATGCAATACATATCTGCATAAAGGCTCCAAAGTCTATATTGAAGGCCGTCTCACACAGCGCAAGTATACTGACAAAAATGAGGGAATGCAGACGAAACCGACCCTCTTGGAGATTTAGAAGATCACCCCTTCTAAATATTGAGGAGAACAATCTGTGCAAAGACGTTCTGAAGGAGCCCCGCGTCGCGAACGACGCGATGGCCCACGAGGCGAGCGCACATCTCGCCGTAAAATATGTCAATTCTGCCACGATCATGTACGCGAGATCGATTACAAAGACGCTAATCGCTTCATGAAGCGCTACATCTCTGATCGCGGTAAAATCGAGCCTCGTCGTAAGACCGGGACATGCGCCAAACATCAACGCCTCTTGAGCGTAGCAATCAAAGAGGCAAGACAGATGGCACTGCTCCCCTACACTGCCGAGCACATGCGTGGCATGCACGCTTAGAAGCTAGGGGAGGCTCCGACTTCTCCTCATAATTGCCTCCGACGGAGGCAATTATGAGGAGAAGTCGGATTTACCTTGCTACATATGTTGACCATATTGACGCGAGCCATCACATTGAGCAGAAGAGAGTATACTCATGAATAGTCAAACAGCGCGTCGGCCTTCAAACCAGCGACCAACACGCCCTAACAAATCAAAACGCTATGTAAAGCAAACAGCACGTTTCGAAGGACAACGTGATGGGAAATCTTTGATATTTGGCTGGGGAGGTCACCTTTCACACAACCAGAAAGTACACCTCCAGCGCCGGGTTACCTGGGCTATCGCTATCGCCTTTGTAGCACTTATCCTTGTAGTTTTCGTCGGCAGCTGGATTAACTTCAATGTGATCGTCCCAGGCTTACCCATTACCAGCGTCAACGGTCATCCTATTCCCCAATCACTCTATCGCAAGATGGTAGCTTTCCAGGCAGAACTTGCGCAAAATCAGCTCTATGGGCCAAACGGCCTTACCGTCCAGCGGGATAACTTGAGGAAGCAGATCGCCGCCCAGCAAAAGAGCGCCAGCGATACACAAAAGCAGATTGACACCCTGAATAAGCAGATAAAGGCTTTACCGGCTGGTCCAGGTACCCAGCGTACCAATCTGACAAATCAGCTTAACACCGCACAAAAGCAACTGGCAACGGAACAGGCAACACTTACTAACTTAAACCAGCAATATGCGCTCCTGACACAGAACACCATCCCACAAGCGCAACAAAATTACAACCAATCACAAGTTGGCAATGACAGCGTGAACTGGTTACAGCAGGACGAACTTATCCGTGAATGGCTATCCGGACAAAGTAGGGCCGTTCAAGCCAGGATCAATCCATCGGCCAGCGCCCTCAACCATGCTATGAATGATTTTAAGGCCAACCTGCCAAAGTCAACCAGCTACAATGCTTTTCTGAGCAAAGATGGCGTCAGCGATGATGATATGCAGGCGATGATGACGGTCCAGCTGCGTCGCGAGAACATGCAGACATATCTGGCATCCCTGGAGGTATCACCCACATACCAGGTACTGGCGCGTACAATGACCATCGATACCCTGGCCCATGCTCAGAATGTACTCAAACAACTTAAGAATGGCACAAACTTTGGCAAGCTGACCAAGACTAACTCGGTCGACGCGAATACCAACAGCAAAGGTGGCTCCCTGGGGTGGTTGGCACGCGGCCAGTATGCCCAGAACTACACTGCGGCCGTCGTAGAAAACTGGCTCTTTGATCCTGCGCGTAAGTTGGATGAGCTTAGCCCTATTCTTAACGAAAATGGTACTTACCATATCGTGCAAATCCTGGGCATCGATCCTTCTCGGCCGGTAGACAGCACAGTGCTGCAAACCTTGAAGACTAACGCACTGTCAAACTGGGTACTTGAGCAGCAGGCGCTGGCCAGCACGAAGATCACACCTACTGACCAGAACAAACTCCTGGATCCCATGAATATCCCACCAGGTCTACCCGCCAGCGCACCGTCTAACAGCCCTGCCATACCAGGCGCGACCCCTTAGTCGCCCTTACATTTTAAAACCCGACGTCCCTACAGACAGAGAAGAGGATGAAAGAGACGTTCTAAAGAATGACCATCAGCGCACCCGGTAAAACTCAAACATATACAGAACCCATACAGGAACTCCTGGAGACCGCCTCTCTCTACCTGCATATACCCTTTTGCCATACCCGCTGCCACTATTGCGATTTCAATACCTATGCAGGTATTCTGCCACTGAGAGAGCCTTATGTACGCGCCTTGCTCACCGAGATTGCCGCAACAGGAACTCTCGCCCGCTTACCATCCGGCAGGCCGCGTCGCTCGCGTACAATCTTTTTTGGCGGCGGTACACCCAGCCTGCTCAGTGTAGAACAGATCACACGCATCCTTGACGCGTGCTCCACTTCCTTCTCAGTTGACGAAGGGGCCGAGATTACGTTGGAAGCTAACCCTGGCACTCTTAGCCAGGAGCAACTGGCGGGACTACGAACTGCAGGCATCAATCGTCTCAGCATGGGCGCTCAAAGTTTTGATGCTCAGCTGCTTAAAACGCTTGGTCGCATCCATTCACCTGAAGAAATTACGCAAGCCATGCAATATGCACGCGCCGCCGGCTTTACTTCCATCAACATCGATTTCATGTTTGGTCTGCCCGGGCAAACCATGCGTCACTGGCGCGAGACACTCGACCGCGCCTTGGATTTGCACCCCGAGCATCTCTCTCTCTACTCTTTGATTATCGAAGAAGGCACGCCCTTTTATACGTGGACACGCGAAGGAAGTATCACACCGGCAGACGAAGACCTGTGCGCCGATATGTATGAATACGCCGATGAACGCTTGCAAGCAGCAGGTTATGAAAACTATGAAATTTCTAACTGGTCATTACCCGGGCACCAGTCCCGCCATAACCTGACCTACTGGCACAACCTGCCCTATCTTGGTATGGGAGCCGGAGCCTACTCATTCTTTGGCAGCAGGCGTTTTTCCAATGTACGCGAACCACTCGCATACATCCGCCTGCTCAGGGCAGGACAACGACCTGAGGCTGAAAGCGAAAGCGAAAGCGTAGATCGAGCACAAGCGATGTCAGAAACAGCCTTCCTGGCCTTGCGTACCGCCATGGGTCTGCACTTACCTACTTTTGAGGAGCGCTTCTCCCAACCCTTTACACAGTTTGTCGGCAATCGCTTGCAGTTGGTAGAAGAGGCAGGACTTTTAGAACACGAACACGATTGGTTACGCCTGAGCAAGCGTGGACGCCTGCTTGGCAACGAGGTTTTTCTCAGATTACTACCTGATTAAGAAGGGGGAGTGCCCAGGAGGTGGGGCGCGGGGCGAAGCCCCTTCTGCCGGGGTCTGGGGTGGCCCCAGTCACTTCACCCCTTCTCGCTCGCCGCCGCAGGCGGCATGCATCGGCTATCCGAAAAGTTACACAAAAGGATGGACTTGTGGAGTCAGCATCTCAAACAGCAGAAGCATGGGAAGTATATAGCATACTCTCAGAAGCAGAATTTCAACAGTGCACGCAAGCAGGAATCGAACCCATCCTTGCCCAGTTACTCCATAACCGGGCCATCACCACGCCTGCAGAGATGCGAGCCTTCCTTGACGCCCGCTATGATCGAACACCCGACCCGCTGGCATTGATCGATATGGACAGGGCGCTCGCACGCATACAACACGCCATTGCCCAGCGCGAGCACATTACCGTGTATGGTGACTACGACGCCGATGGCGTCACATCCTCGGCACTCCTGACTCGCGCCCTGCGAGCGCTCAAACATCCAGGGGCCACTCTCGATTTCCATATCCCCAGTCGCATACATGATGGCTGCGGCCTCAATATCAGAGCGATCGACCAGCTCAAAGCTCGCGGTACGTCACTTATTATCACCACAGACTGCGCAAGCTCTGACACCGAACAGGTGGCTTATGCCAGGAGTCTAGACATCGATATTATTATTACAGATCATCACCATCCACCGGAGCAGCGCCCAGCCGCCTACGCCATGATTAATCCCTGGCGACCAGACAGTACGTATAGCGAGAGCGAGCGCTATCTCTGTGGCGTGGGCATTGCTTTTAAGCTGGCGCAGGCCCTCTACCGCGCTTATAATCGCCCCGTGGAAGAAGAACAGGCTCTCCTCGACTTGGTAGCCGTGGGTACCATTGCCGATGTCGCACCGCTGCTAGGCGAAAACCATACATTGGTGCGCCTGGGAATGCAAAAACTCAATCAAACCCACAAGCCCGGCCTGCTGGCCTTGATGCAGAAAGCCGGACTGCAAGCGGGCAGAATCGGCGAGCGCGACATCGCCTACGCCCTTGCTCCTCGCATTAACGCCGCCGGGCGCATGCAGGATGCCAGCCTTGCCTTCCAACTGCTGACCACCGATGACCGGGAAGAAGCCTCGCGCTATGCTGAAGAACTAGAACAACTCAACCTGTCGCGCCAGCGTCAAACCGAAGAACTGATGAACAGTGTGCGTGGCGAGGCGCGGCTCCGTCCCCATGACCAGGTAGTATTGGTCAGCGGCGAGAACTGGCCCGAAGGCATAATAGGCCTGGTGGCCGGCAGGTTATCCGAAGAGCTTCATCGTCCAGTTCTGGTACTCAGTAAAGGGCCAGAGTTTAGCCGTGGCTCGGCACGTAGTCAAAAAGGACTCAACATTATTTCTGCCCTGCGCGACTGTGCCGGTATCCTGGAACGCTACGGAGGTCACGCACAGGCAGCCGGATTCACCATTGCCAATGACCGCGTTGAGGAACTACGCGAACACTTCCTGCACTGGAATGGGCAGGAAGGACACGACGAACCGCCAACTGTTGCAGCGTTGGCAGTTGGAACGGTGGTAGTAGAAGCCAACCAGGCAGATGTTGTGATTGAGCAAGAGAGCGCTACCTTGCCCACCAACGCCCGCATGGTTGATCTCACTTTCACGAAACCGGAACTCCTCAACTACAGCACCTATAATAAGTTACGGAAACTCGGTCCGTTCGGTGCCGCAAATCCCGAACCCACCTTCAAGATAGAAGGTCTGCGCATTATAAATCGCTGGTCCAGCGGCATAGATGGGCGCAACCTTCGTCTCCAGCTGGCTGCAAAAAACTTCCAGTTCAAAGGCACCCTTCTACGTGGAGGAGCCCAACTGCCAGCATTTCAACCCGGCCAGCTGGTCGATGTAATCTTCTCCCTCGAGCCTGCCTGGAATCCAACAGATGACACAACCAAGCAGGAAATCTGGCTGAAGATACTGCACATGGAGCCTGCCCTGTCATCCTGAGCTTCCTTTCACTAGCCACAAGCGACGCATAGCTGTAGAGTGCGGATTTATCCAGCACGTACGTGGCGTAATGCATTCCAAACCTGACGAGACGTGGCGTAGTGAATTTCAAACCGCAGCGAAGCATCTCGTTGCCGGCTGTAGGCCATCGTAGCCAAGAGGTGTGAGTTTGGTCCTGTCATCCTGAGCGAAGCGAAGGATCTCGCTGCCGGCCGCGATAGACCCTTCGCTTCGCCCAGAGCCTGCCCTCGAGCGAAGCGAAGGGGTGACACGGTACCACTGTTCACACGGTCAAGAACCTTTCGTCCAAATTGAGCCTTAAACTAGTGTCGGAAAGACCATAAATTGGCTCATGTCCACTTTTGGTGAATCAGCGAATTGATGAGTTATTTCAACTTGGTTAACAAGCACGAATCTTTCTCAAGATTCGATGGATAAGCTCATCTATCCCCAAAAGTGGACATGAGCCGAGATATGCGTCAGCTTGGCGAGGATAGGAATCAATTTGCCATGTGGCAAGTATTTTGCTGGTCCGCCCGTGTCATGTGCCTGTGTATCTCTCCTCTACCGATCCCGCGCGTCCCGGATCGGGTTCGCCAGTTCGCCAACCTCTCCTTGACAGGATCATCTCTCTCCCTGTATAGTAATAAAGTATTCACTCGTTTTTGGGGAGGTTTTGACATCTATGCCAGTGTGCTGCTAACTCCATCCTGTTTCCTGTTCAAACAGTGAAACAGACGTGACCATTCTTGCTTCCATCTCTCGCGTGTCTCTCATCAGGCATGAGCGCTCAGCCGTTCTACGCCTGGAATGCGAGAGTCGCATGATTCCTGCTCGACGGCCCTTCTGGCTTTGCCAAAGAGATACGGCGGATAGTGAGAACGCAAGCATTTGATGGTGCTCAGAGATATGGAGAAGCGTGCGGCAAAGAGGTGTCAGGCAGGGAACTCCGGCGAACGCATCGCTGACAGATGTTCCCCGATAGGCCATACCATTGGCAGATGGATGCCATCTTTTCCCCTGCCACGGCAGCCGCATATTCGATCATGGTGCAAGCAATGACCTGCTCTCTCTCCTCCCTCTTTCTGCCCCATCGTTTCCTCACGCGTGTTGATACAATCGTGCTGTTTTTTCTCGAAGACAAAAGCAAGGAATACCTATCATGACAGAACATCAGCTTTCACTCCTCCCCTTCTACGCGGGTTGGGGTATCTACCAGCAGCGTCTTGTCGCGGCCATCGCGCCCCTTACAGGAGAGCAGCTTGCCTTGCGCCTCACGCCACAACACTGGTCGATTGGCATGTACGCGACGCATATTGTCGCAGATCGCGCCTGGTGGTTCCACGCACGGATGGGCGAGGGGAGCGCCGATCTGACTTCCCTCGAATTATGGGCTCTCGGAATCTGTGAGGGGGGCGTGGATCCATTCCACCCGGCGGCAGAACTGGTTGCCGGACTTGAGAAGACCTGGCAGATGATCCAGAATACGCTTGCCCGCCTGACCCCTGCTGATCTTGAGCAGGTCTTCCCGCCTTTGGATGAGGCGGAACGTGTGCGTCACGCGAAACTGGTAGAGCCTGCGCTCCAGCCATTCGCCCAGATGTGGTTGGATGCGGCGGCTCTTTCTGGAGAAGTGAGACCCGCAGTTTCGCTCCAGTGGATCATCTGGCATGTGCTCGAACATGACATCCATCACGGCAGCGAAATCTCCACCATTCTCGGCGTACACGGCCTGCCAGT
>WNGM01004768.1_pt1 | contig 10670 bp, 8 predicted proteins | sample 5400571 | NCBI WGS metagenome assembly WNGM01 (sample SAMN13153378, study PRJNA577476) | soil metagenome | isolation source: 100 cm soil or saprolite under Garry oak tree replicate 2 | place: USA:California | collected 2016-06-15 | reverse complement strand
AAACCGACTGGCTCCGCACCGAGCCGCGGAGACGCCCCGCGGGGAGCCGGCGGGCCACGCTCGACCGCCTCACGCTCCGGAGCGCGATCAGCGAGGGCGATAACGTATCATCGCGGCGCCGCAGGCGGCGGGAGGCTTCGGGATGGCGCAGGAGCAGCGTCGCGTCGAGGACGAGGTCGGATGATCAACGCCCTCGCCGTCGAAGGCCTCTCCCACAACTTCGGCGGCCTCCAGGCGCTCAGCGACGTGAGCCTGCACGCCGCGGCCGGCGAGCGGCTGGTGATCGTTGGGCCCAACGGTGCGGGCAAGACGACGCTCTTCAACATCGTCACCGGTCTCATCAGCCCGAACCGCGGCCGCATCACGCTCTTCGACCGTGACGTCACGCGCCTTCAACCCTTTCGCCGCGCGCGCCTGGGCCTCGGCCGGACCTTCCAGATCACGACGCTCTTCCCGAAGCTCACCGTGCTCGACAACGTGCTGCTCGCCGTCCAGGGCGCCGACGGCGCGCGCTTCACGCTGCACCGGCCGGCGACGGCCTACCCGCACCTCGTGCGGGCCGCCGAGCAACTCCTCGACGAGTGGAGCCTCGGCGACCGGCGCGACGTGCCGACGCGCCACCTCTCCTACGGCGAGCAGCGGCAGCTCGAGCTGATCCTGGCGCTCGCCGCGCGGCCGCGCGTCCTGCTGCTCGACGAGCCGACGGCCGGCCTGTCTCCGGCCGAGACCGCCGCGGTGGCCGCCATGGTCCAGCGCTTCCCGCGCGACGTGACGCTCCTGCTCATCGAGCACGACATGGACGTCGCGCTGGCGCTAGCCGAGCGCGTCGTCGTCCTCCACCATGGCCGCGTGCTGGCCGAGGGCACGCAGGCCGAGATCCGCAAGGACCCGCGCGTGGCCGAGATCTACCTGGGGACCGACGATGCTTGAAGTCCGCGACGTCCACGCGGGGTACGGCGAGAGCATGATCCTCCAGGGCGTGTCGTTGCAGGTCGGGCAGGGACAGGTCGCCACCGTGCTCGGACGTAACGGCGTCGGCCTCGGCCCGCAGGGCCGGCGCGTGTTCGCGTCGCTCGACGTGCGTGAGCACCTGGCGGTGGGCGATCGGCGCGGCAACGGTCGCGGATGGAACCTCTCGCGGGTGCTCGATCTCTTCCCGCGCCTGCGCGAGCGGCTGCAGCATCGTGGTGGCAAGCTCTCCGGTGGCGAGCAGGCCATGCTCGCGTGCGGCCGGGCGCTCGTCGGCAACCCCGACGTCGTGCTGATGGATGAGCCGTCGGAGGGCCTGGCGCCTCTCCTCGTGCGCGAGCTGGGCCGGATCATCGCTCAGCTCAAGACGGAGGGAACGACGATCTTGCTGGTCGAGCAGAATCTGGCCTTCGCGTTGCGCGTGGCCGACAGGGTTCACCTGATGAGCAAGGGCCGCATCGTCCACGAGTGCTCGCCGGAGGAACTGCGGGCGAGTCCGGAATTGAAGGGAAAATTTTTGGGTGTGTGAGTATTTTTGTGGATAAGCGCCAGAGCGTGCACGTAGGCTGCCACATAGTGGCACGTACTTAGCTGATGGCACGGATCGTGTACTGGTTAGTGCTCCTTATGCCGCCATTGCTTGAACAATTCTCTGCGCCCGGCGCGATGGAGTAACACTTTGCCTGTTCAGCGAGCACCTGGTTCGACGAGCGTCCTCGACGTCCTGGACCGTGTCCTGGACAAGGGTATTGTGATCGATGCCTGGATGCGCGTTTCCGTCATGGGCATCGACCTGATCACCGTTGAAGCCCGCGTCGTCGTGGCCTCCATCGAGACCTACCAGCATCAGATCGGAGAGGTCAGGCTGCGAGCTCTCGCTTCCACCCCGGCCGTCCTGGACGGCAACGGACGCAAGTCACCGCCTCAGAAGTGCGCGCGATGCAACAGGACTCTGGGAGACGTCGACCGCGTGATGTTCATGCGTGGCGATCTCTTCCACGATCAGTGCTGGCGCGAGCTCCGGGTGCCAAGGCACTCTCAACTCGATCTGGGCTCGAGGGAGCGCGTCCCGGCGTAGGTCGGCTGCGGACGCCTATTCCACGCCGCGCGGCGGGCGCCCCGGCGAGGCGTCGCGAGGTACCGCCGCCACCGCCTGACCCGCCAGCAAACCGCGCAATTCTTCATCGGTGTGCCGCGCCGAGAACGCGCGGAACGTGTCGCCGTTCCGCCGCTCGCGGAGATAGCTTCTCAGCAGGCGCTCGATCGCGTCGGGCACCTCGGTCGCCGGCGCACGATAGCCGACGGGCCGCGCCGTGTGCTGGTGCTTGCCCACACCGCCGCCGACGCAGAAATAGTAGGCGTCGACCATCGTGCCCTCGAGCTTCGTCTTCTTCCCCTCGATACCAAGGTCGGCGATCCAGTGCTGGCCGCAGCTATTGGGACAGCCGGTGACGTGGATCTTCAGGTGCTGGTCGAAGCCCGGCATGCGCGCCTCGAGCTCCTCCACCAGCCAGCGCGCGAAACCCTTGGTCTCGGTGAGTGCGAGCTTGCAGAACTCGGTGCCCGTGCACGCGATGGTCCCGCGCCAGAACGGTGAGCCCTGGACCCGGAGGCCGGCCGCTTCGATCTCCCGCGCCAGCTCACCGGCCCGCTCGCGGCGAACGTTGAGGATCAGGAGGTTCTGCATCGTGGTCGTGCGCAGCTCGCCGGTGCCGTAGCGCTCGGCCAGATCGGCCATGGCCCGCATCTGCTCGGCGGTGAGACGGCCCCGCAGGACGGCGGCGCCGGCGTAGACGTAGCCGTCCTGCTTCTGCGCGTGAATGCCGACGTGATCGCGATACACGTCGTCGGGCGGCTCTTCGGCGACGGCGGGCTCGAGCGCGAAGCCGATGCGCCGCTCGAGCTCGGCCTGGAAGCGCTCGGCGGTCCAGCCGTGCTGCAGGAAGAGGAACTTCAGCCGCGCCTTCTCGCGGTCCTGGCGCAGCACGTCGCTGTCGCGGAAGATCTCGGTGATCCCCCGGATGACCGGCAGCGCCTGGTTCCAGCGGATGAACGCGTTCAGCCGCACGGCGAGGTGCGGATTGGTGGAGAGGCCGCCGGCCACGCGCAGCGAGAAGCCGGTCTCGCCGCTCTGCGGATGGCGAATGGCCGTCATCCCGACGTCGTTGATCTCCGGATACGAGCACCAGGCGCGGCAGCCGGCGATCGTGATCTTGTACTTGCGCGGCAGGTTGTAGAAGTCAGGATTGCCGTTCAGCATCCGCGTGGCGGCCTGCACGAGCGGCGAGGCGTCCACCAGCTCGTCGGCGTCCACGCCGGCGACCGGGCACCCCGTGATGTTGCGCGTCACGTCGCCGCACGTGCCCATCGTCGAGAGCCCGGCTCGCGTGAGGTTCTCCAGGAGATCGGGCAAGTCCTCGATCGGCACCCAGTGGAGCTGGAAGTTCTCGCGGACGGTGATGTCGGCCACGCCGCGTGCGCTGCGCTCCGCGAAGCCCGCGATCGTCCGGAGCTGGTGGGAGAAGAGCTGGCCGTTCGGGATGCGGATCCTCACCATGAAGTAGGGTACGGCCTTGCCCTCGCCGCTCTTGCCGCCGACGGCGCCGATGCCGTCGCCTTGCGTGTAGGCGCCCCACCAGCGGAAGTACGTGTTGAGCCACGGCGCGGGGATCGATTGATACCCTTCGCGGGCGAAGCGCCGGATCTCGGCGATCGCCTCCCAGGGATTCGTCGCGTGCTTCAGTCGCTCGGCGCGCTGGGCCTTCGTCTCCTTGGGAGCCGTCGACGGCGCGGCCGGCGCCGTCGCGACCTCGGCGCCGCGCACCCAGTTGCGGAGGATCTCGGCGACCTCGGGCCGCGCGAACTCCGTCGGCACCAGCTCGCCGCGCCCGAGCAGCTCACGCACCACCGCGCCGCTCAACGCCATGCGGTCCTGCGACGCGTGTGGGCAGGTCTTGGGCGAGGTGACGGCCTCGCAGCGGCGGCAGTAGAAGGTCTCGTCGAAGAAGAGGGGCGTGATCCCTAGCTCGGCCGGCTCGAACGCGCGGAAGATGTCGTCGACGGTCATGGGCGCGAAGGTGCTCTCGACGCCGGCGTATTCGCGGCCCACGATGAAGTGCGTGCACCCGTAGTTCTTCCTGACGAGGGCGTGGAACAGGGTCTCGCGGGGCCCGGCGTAGCGGATGGCGCCCGGGAAGACCGCGAGCACGACGCGGTCCTTTGGATAGTACTGCTCGACCAGCACCTGGTAGCAGCGCACGCGGACTTCCGACGGCAGCTCGTCGAGCTTCGTCTGTCCCACCAGCGGGTGGATGAAGAGCCCGTCCACCGGCTCCAGCGCGCACTTCTGGATGTACTCGTGGGCGCGGTGCATCGGCTGGTGGCTCTGGAAGCCGACGACGGTCTGCCAGCCGAGCTGTCGGAACCGCGCGCGTGAGTCGGCAGGATCGAGGCGGAACGCGTCGAAGCCCTTGAGCGGTTGCCGCGCGATCAGATCCACCGGCCCCGCCAGCAGGACGTCACCGCGCGTGAGCTGGTACTGAGCACCCGGATGCCGCGGATCGTCGGTGCCGTAGACGAGCCGGGCTTCCTCGCGGCCGTTGTACGCGAAGTGCGCCTCGACGTGGAGGATACCGAGCGGCTCCTCCCAGGGCGTGACGAGGGCAATGTCCTCACCGGCGCGGATGGTCCGGGCGGCGGACTGCCTGACGGCGAGCGTGATCGGCAGCGTCCACGGAAGGCCGCTGAGCAGGCGCATCTCGTTCAGGACCGTCCGGTAGTCCGCCTCGCCCATGAAGCCCTCGAGCGGGCTGTAGGCGCCGACCGCGAGCAGCTCGAGGTCGGACATCGTCCGCGCGTTGAGGGCGATCCGCTTCAGCGAGCCGGCGCGCTCGCGCGCGTCGCGCAACGCGTCGCCGCGCAGCACCCGGTCGACCAGCCGCCCGCCGTGGGGGGAAATTTCCACGTTTTTCACGCTCCTCGCGTCCGAATTCTACGCGCGGACGCCTCGCGTGTCATGGGGGGAAGCGGCACGTCTATTAATGCCTTCGTCGATGATTGGCCCCGGTGTCACGATGGTGGAGTGCCCGACGACGTGACGTTCGAAGCAGGTGCAGTGACCCAGCCCGCGACGGCGCCGGTCACGGGCCACGCCGTCGGCGCGACGTTCACCGGGCACGGCAGTGAGTACTTCCGCATCTGGGTCGTCAACGTGCTGCTCACGCTGCTCACGCTCGGCCTGTACTCGGCGTGGGCGAAGGTCCGAAAGGCCACGTACTTCAGGCGCAACACGTGGATCGATGGCCACGTGTTCGATTATCACGGCAACCCCGTCGCCGTCCTGCGTGGACGCCTCGCGGCGGTGGTGCTGCTGTCCGCTTACACGTGGGCGTTTCAGTTCTCGAACGCCGCCGGCGTGCTGACCGTGACCGTCCTCTGTGCCACCGGCCCGTGGCTGTTCATGAGGGCCCAGCAGTTCTCGCTCGCGAACACGAGCTTTCGTGGACTCCGCTTCGGCTTCCGCGCGCGAGCGGGGGAGGCCTACTGGACCGTATTGCCGGTGCTCGTTCTCTGGTTCGTCCCGATGGTGGATGCGGCGTTCATGCGTGGCGAGGCCTGGATCTACTGGACCCCGACGGTCGTCACCATCTTCGCGTGGCCGTGGATGCATCATCGGCTGAAGGCCTACCAGCGCCGCAACGCGATGTACGGCGATCGCGGCTTCACGTTCACCCCGGCGACGCTCCGTTTCTACGCCGTCTACGCCAAGGGCCTCGGGTTCGTCGTCCTCGGCGGAGCCCTCGCCGTGACCAGCATCGGCGTGGCCTTCGCGTGGTGGCACGGATCACGAATGCTCCTCGTTCCGTCGAGGACCGAGGCCTGGATCTATGGGGCGCTGGCCGCACTGGCCTTCTACGTCGTCGCGTGGCCCTACTACGCCGCGCGGCTGCAGCACGTGGTCTGGAGCCGGACCCGCCTGGGAGAGATCCACTTCCGGAGCGAGATCAAGGCCCGGCCGCTGCTGCGCATCGTTCTGAAGAACGTGGGGTTGACCCTGCTCACCGGCGGCGTGTACTGGCCGTGGGCCACCATGGCGATGGCGCGCTATCGCATCCAGTGCGTCCACATCGAGTCCGGCGTCCCACTTTCGGCTCTGGCGGCCAGCGTCGCGGCGCGGCCCGTCACCGCGGCGGGCGAAGGGGCGACCGACGCGTTCGGGTTCGATATCGGGCTATGAGCCTGACCACGTTCTGCGCGTTTCGCTTCGACGGACGTCATGCCGAGGCGGTCCCCGTCATCGTGCGCCTCGACGACGGCGACCTCGTCGTCGAGACCGTGGACGGCACCCTCGTGGATCGGAACCGACTCCATCGCACGGTCGTCTCCGAGCCGCTCGAGCGTGCGCCGCGCGTGGTCTGGTTGCCGGGCGGGGCCGCACTCGAAGTGCTCGACGCCGACCGCGCCTTCGCGCGCCAGCTCGCGAGCTGGGGCGTGCGCTCCTCGATCGCCGTGCGCCTGCAGCAACGGTGGCCAGGAGTCGTCGCCGCGCTGGCCCTTATCGTAGCGATGCTCGGCCTCTTCTACTTCAGGGGACTCCCGGCCACCGCCCGCTGGCTGGCCTTCAAGATACCGCCGCGCCTCGAGGAGCGCATGGGGGAGCAGGTGCTCCGCGTCCTCGACAAGCACTATGTGCGACCGAGCGTCCTCGACGTGGAGCGACGCCGACGCATCGCCGAGCGGCTGAGCCGGGCGGCGGCCGCGGCAGCTCCTGGCGTGCGATACCGGCTCGAGTTTCGTGCGGCCGGCAACGAGAGCGTCAACGCCCTCACCCTTCCAGGCGGGGTCATTCTGGTGCTCGACGGCCTCGTACGGTTTGCGGGCGACGAAGACGCGGTACTGGGCGTGCTCGGTCACGAGCTCGGCCATGTCGTCCAGAAGCACTCCGTGCGCCAGGTGCTTCAGTCGGTCGGCGTGGGCGCAGTTGCCAGCCTGCTCTGGGGAGACTTCTCCGGGGTGGCGGCCAGCGTCCCCATCGTGGCCGGAATGCTTGGCTACTCGAGGGAATTCGAGCGGGAGGCCGACGAGTTCACCATTGCGTTCTTGCGCGCCCAGCACCTGTCCGCCCGGCCGCTCTATCGGTTTTTCGTCAAGGTTCACAAGTGGCAGGGACGCCCCGAGGACGGGCGGGTTCCCGACTTCCTGTCGACGCATCCCTCTACCGAGGAGCGTCTCGACCGTCTCCGCCGAGAGATTCGCTAAAGAACGTTCCTCTGCCTACGCCGCGAGGTGCAAAGAAGCTGCCGTTTCGTTATGCGTTGAGCCGGGGCGAGCGCTAAGCTCGTTAACATGCCGAAGCATCGACTCACCGTGTTTCTTCCCGCTGCCGGCCTGGGCGAACGGCTGCGACCCGTGACGAATCACCTGCCCAAGCCGCTCTTGCCGATCCTGGGCAAGCCGATCATCGAGCGGATCCTGGAGCGACTCACGGCGGTCGCGGAGGGCACGATCGGCATCAACCTGCACTGGAAGGCCGAGCTGCTGCGTGCCTGGGCCGGGACGTCGCGCTGGCGCGACCGGATCACCTTCTTTCCCGAGGACCCGATCCTCGGCACGGGCGGCGCGCTCAAGAACGCTGAAGCGCTCCTGTCGCGCGGCCCCTTCATCGTCCACAACTCCGACATCCTGCTCGACATCGATTTCTCGCGGCTGATCGAGGAGCATCTCTCTTCGGGCAACACGGCGACGCTCGTGTGTCACCGGCTGCCCGCGCTGAGCAACGTGGTGATCGATCGCCACCGCCAGGTGCTGGACGTCGAGAATCCCGGGGCCTCGAGGCCGGACCCGTCGCACGTGGCCGAGAAGGTCGCGTACACCGGCGTCGCAATCTACTCGCCGGAGATCCTCGCGTTCCTGCCTTCGGGCGTCTCGCACGCCACCGTCGCCTGGATCGCCGCGTCGAAGGCCGGCCGCAAGGTCCGGGCGATGGACGTCACCGGGTGCTACTGGAACGACGTGGGCGATCCCACGACCTATGCGCGGGGCGTGCTCGACGCCCTCCGAGAAGACGGCGAGACGATCTATCTCTCGCCGGCGGCCCGCTGCCGCCGCCTCGAGACCGACGGCTACGTCGTGCTGGAATCCGGCTGCGAGATCCAGGACGGATCGCGGCTCAGGAACTGCATCGTGATGCCAGGCGCCGACGTCTCCGGACATCACGAGAACGAGATCGTCGGCCCCGATTACATGATGTTCCTGTCGGAGTCCGACGTGCAGCCGTCGCTCCACGCCATCGAGAAGAAACGCGTCTCGATGAGCGATGCGTTCTTCGCGCGCCACTTCGGCGTTCACACCGCCGATGCCAGGGTCTGGTCCGACGCGGTCCTGATCGGCCTCGGCGGCTCGGACCGCCGTTACTTCCGCGTGAAGCACGACGACCGCACCGCCGTCCTGATGGAGTGCCGCCCGGAGGACCCGGACTTCGAGCGGCACATGGCCTACACCGGCTTCCTCGCCCACCACGGGGTGCCCGTGCCCGCGCTGTTCTCGGCCGACAGCCCGAACAAGCGCGCCCTGTTCGAGGACCTCGGCGACACCTCGCTCTACGCGTATCTCAAGCTGCCCCACGACGCCGCGAGCATCGAGGGCATCTACCGGGCTGTCTTGCGGAGCCTCGTGACGCTGCACGCGACGGCCACCCAGCACGTGCACGAGTGCCTGCTGCTGAAGACGCGCATCTTCGACTACGACTATCTCAGGTGGGAGACGACGTATTTTCTCGACCGCTTCGTCACGGGCCTGCGCAAGCACGCGATCGCCAACCGGCCCGCCATCGACGCCGAGCTCCACCGCCTGGCCCAGTTCGTGGATGCTCAGCCCCGGCGCATCATCCATCGCGACTTCCAGTGCCAGAACATCATGATCCACGCCGGGGTGCCCCGCTTCATCGATTACCAGGGGGCGCGCATGGCCCCGCCGGCGTACGACATCGCCTCGGTGCTCTGGGATCCGTACTATCGCCTCGACGACGGCGTGCGCGAGCGGCTGCTGGCCTATTACGTCGGCGAGATGAAGAACGATGCCTTCACGGCCTTCGACGAAGCGGCCTTCACGCCGAGCGTGATCGCCTGCCGTCTCCAGCGCCACATGCAGGCGCTGGGCGCCTACGGATTCCTCACCGAGGTCAAGGGCAAGACGCACTTCCTCAAGCACGTCCCCGAAGCGTTGAGGCTGCTCAAGGCCGAAGCCGCCGAGGCGCGCCAGGAATATCCAGAGCTCGCCAGGCTGGTCGCGGCGCTCTGAGCGGTCGCGTCAGAAGTCGATCAGCGTGCGGTCGAGGGGAAGCTGCCTCTCGCGCTTCGTGGGCTTGAGCGATTGCCGGGCGGGTACGCTCGCTGCTCCGGAAAGCGCCGAGTCCAGCGAGGCCTCGCCGACGATGGTGGCAAGATCGAAGGCACTGAACACGAAAGGCACGCCATTCGATCCCAGTGGAGACGGGCCGGCCATGACGTGAAAGTGCAGATGCGGGCCCGAGGTGTTTCCGGTGTTGCCGAGCCGTCCGAGCTCCTGACCGGCCTCGACCCGGTCGCCGCGGACGACCTTGACGCTCTTCGGCTGAAAGTGCGCGTAGAACGTGTAGATCCCCCCTCCGTGATCGAGCACCACGAAATTGCCGTCGACGTTGTCCACGGTGATCGTGTGCGGGTCGGGTAGAGAGCCGGGGATCTGATCGGACAGATCGTTGCGCGAGGCGACGACGCGGCCGGCCGCGGCGGCGCGGACGATCGCGCCATAGCCGACCCAGCTCCGCACGTTCGCGGCATCGCCCACCACCAGCCGGCCCTCGGCGTCGGCTTGGACGAAATCGATGGCGAACCGCTGAGAGTCGTAGAGCCTGCCATTGACGGGCAGAATGGCGCCGCGATGCGCCCCGGTCCCGTCACAACAACCGTTGACGACGAGCCAGCCCTTGCCCTCGAGCGGAGGCCGCAGGACTGGCGCCGCCCGCGCGGGCACCTCGAGCGGGGCCAGGCGGTAGCTGATCGGCGATGGCGCCGTGGCCGCGGGGCTGATCGCCGCGAGCGCATCGAGTCGGTGGTCGAGAAGCCGTGGAACGGTTTCTGCTGAAGAGAAGGCGAGCGATAGCAGGACCACGCGTGATTCGTTGGCGGGCAGTTCGAGGCTCGCGGCCGGCCGCGCATTCATCGCGCGAAGCATGCCGAGGAGCTGGTCACCCTCGAAGCGAGCGAGCCTGGCGTCGTTGGCGCGGTTCCGCACCTCCACCGCCTGCAGGGTTGCCGGCACGGCCTTGGTGTTGGTCAACACGAGCTCGTACACGACGTGATGGCGGCCGTCGGTGCCGTGCACCGCCGGCACCGGGCCGGCCAGAATCGTTCCCACGATGGCAGTGAAGACGTCTCCGCCAGGTTGGGGCCCGGCGCCATCGCCGGCACGCGCCGTCACGACGACCACGAGGCCCGCGACGAGCATCAACGTCCTGATCCGTCGCATGCTCGAGTTACCGGAGGCCGATGGACCGCGCGACCGTCTCGAGGTGGTGCTGGGCGTCGCCGAAGTCGAGCGCTGCGGCCTGGATCCGCTTGTGGATCAGGTGCAGAGGGTGCTCCTCGCAATAGCCGATCGCGCCGAAGATCTGGTGGCCACGCCGCGCGACCGACACGCAGCTTTCGGCGGCGTGAGCCTTG
>WNGM01020112.1_pt1 | contig 10672 bp, 9 predicted proteins | sample 5400571 | NCBI WGS metagenome assembly WNGM01 (sample SAMN13153378, study PRJNA577476) | soil metagenome | isolation source: 100 cm soil or saprolite under Garry oak tree replicate 2 | place: USA:California | collected 2016-06-15 | reverse complement strand
GTGAGCGCGCCACCCGACTTGGCGTACAGCGTGCCGCCGACGCCGACGGTGCCGGTGCCGCCGGTGAACACAGCACTCATGACAGTCGAGGCGCCTGCGGGCGAGGAGATCGCGACGCTGGCCGCACCTCCCAGCACAAGAGCCAATCCAGTCACAACACGCACCAGAACCACGAACCGACGACCGCGCATAACAGCCCCTACGGAGTCAAATCCCTAGAGCGCCGGTTTCGCCTTTGCTCCCCGCCGGGCCGTCTGGGCGACCATTCGCCTGGCGGATCACTGCTCGCTCGCGGCCCACTGCGGACCGTTGAGAGCACACTGCCGGTATCTCAGCGAGCTGACATCCGGTTGATCGCTCGGTCATTGCCAGCCGTTCGACCGACACCGTCGGCTGAACGGCCGACGTAGCGAAGGGCTCGCGGGTCGAGCCGATCAGCTCGCGCGTGGCAGCTCGATGAGCCACTCGCCCGTTCTCGGGTCGACCATTCCCATCTGCACCGCGATCCGGACGGCGGCGAGTCGCGAATGCGCGCCTAACTTAGTGAGCACGTTCTGCACATGTGATCTCGCGGTGTTCGTCGACATGCTGAGCGAGCGGGCAAGCGCGGCCGTGTCCTTCCCGCGGACGAGACCGGACAGCACCTGTCGCTCCCGCGGCGAGAGATACCCCGCGAGCCGCTGCCCTTCGCTTCGATGCCGACCGTGGCCGGACGATCTGTCACGCGACATGGTGGCGTCCACAACGCTCTCGCCCGAAAGCGCACCGTCGAGTACGCGGAGGACATGACTCAGGCTCTGCCGCTTGGCGACAACGGCGCGCACGCCTGCTTTCACGACGCGCGACTGCACATCCGGATCTACGTCCGCAGCTAGCAGGACGACCGGAGCGTCGCCCACAGCACAGCACAGGGCGTGCAGATCGTCGAGCCGATCCGGGTCGTCGGCGTCGACTAGGCAGATATCAACAGCTTGGTCGGCCATTATCGCGGTGGCGTCACTTATCCGGTGGACCACTCCGACGACGTCGTCACCACGTAGCGTGAGAACGTAGGCAAGCGACTCGGCGAAGGAAACGTGCCGGTCACAGAGCACAATGCGCACGGTGCACCGATCCCGATTGTTCTGCGTCATTTTCCGGAAGGAGCATGCGCACCCGGCAACCGCCTAGCTCGCTTCGGCCGATCTCGATGCGGCCACCGCATGAATCGACGAACTCCTCGACGATGGACAGCCCGTGCGATGTCCTCGTCGAGTCGTCACGCTCGAATCCAGGCCCGTCGTCGTCGAAGTCGATTTCGGCGACGCCGTCGACGGATGACACGTGCGCGGCCAGCCTGCCGTGCGGGCCCGTAGCGTCGAGCGCGTTGCACAGGACGTTGCGCACCGCCCGCCACAGCGAGAGCCGGTCAAGCTGCACGGAAACCGCCTCGGCGTGCACGCTGACCTCCGCGGCACCGGACAATTGGATCGGCCGGACGATGTCGGTGACGAGCTCGTCGAGCCGGACAGGACCGTTCGCAGCGCCGCAGCCAGGGACAGCGTCGTACGCGCGGATCAACTCGTCGAGCCAGTGCGACTCAGCGATGAGTTGCAGCACCCGGGCGCGACTCTCCTGCCCCAGATCTTTCGACGTCATCAACGCCGACTCGAGCATCATGATCGTGCCGAGCTCATGGCGAATATCATGTGCCACCTGGTGGCGGTATACCGCCGCCTGCCGATCAACCGTTTCTCCCGGAGCCTTAGTGGCTCGCGACGCGCCAGCCGGGCGCAGCTGCACGCTCGTCTGGCCGGTGTCGGGCACTGATCTCGCGGCCGCGCTCATGAGTGCCCACCTCCTGTTGGTAGGGCCTCGTACGGGTAGCTCGCCGGGTCGTGCCGCTGCACGATCAGGTGACGCGTTAGGTGGAGATCCTCGGAGCGCACGTTCCTACGGCGCTGGTGCTTTCACGAGTGGTTGTTCGACGTGTCGCCGACCGCCCGATGGCCAGCAGCAGCGATCCAGAAGGCGCCCGGCAAGGCGAAGCGGCTACGTCGCCGGCACTGACGAATAGGCACGGATCCCTTGCAAGCGAGGACCGATGACGCTCTAGTGGCTAGATTCCAAGACCAACCCCCCACGTTGGGTCAATGCGCCACCCGTCGCCATGGCTGTCCGATGCCGGTCCGAGACGGGCCAACGAGCCGAACAGCCGTCCTGTATGACATAGCGTGGCGTGAGTAGGGCAGACCGTAGCCGCGTCTAAACCGCACCGCAAGTACTACAAGAAACTCGTCGATCACACTGGTACGAGGCGTATCAAACCGGTTCCCCAACTCGCGGCGAGCCTTGCCAGCATTGCTTTCCAGGTTGCACTATCGGGCACCCGCGCCGTCGAGCTAACACGGATGGAGCTGGTATGCGGCCACGTCATCTCGGTCGCCCCTCCCCTTACGGGCGGGACATCCGCGCCACCCGGGTGCGCGGATTCATCGCGATCGCATCGGTCGTGGCTCTCGTGCCCGCGGTCGTGGCTCTCGTGCTCTGGGTCCGTGACGCCCAGGCAAGCAAAACGCGGACGGGTGGGGCTGAAGTGACGGGGTCGGGGCCGCCGCCCAAGGGCGGTTACTTCACGCTGCAGCCGGTAGACGAGTGGTCTCGGTTGCCGGGCGACGCGACCTGCGCCAATCGGGTCCATCGCTCGACGTGGGAGCCGCGGCCGGACAACTACACGCCCAACCACGTCATGCCGGCCGCGGGTGCCGTGCACCGGGCATTCGCCGCACGGCCGGTCTCCGGTAACGGCAGCGAAGACCCACGCTGGGACAGCTGGTTGCTGCAGCGCGTGGACGGGCAGTTCGCCGGGACGACGGACGAGATCATCCAGTGGGCCGCCTGCAAGTGGGGACTGTCCGACGACATGCTGCGCGCGATCGCAGTGCGCGAGTCGACCTGGTACCAGTACGAGACTTACTTCTCAGGCCGGCCGGTCGAGAACTGGGGATCAGGCGATCTGATACCGCCGGGCACGCCCGGGGCGTCCGTGTACTGCGAAGCCATCGCCGAATACGGCCGTAACTACCAGACGGACTACGGACCGGGCCGCTGCCCGGCGACGTTCTCCATCGCCGGCGTGAAGTCCTGGCAGGCCCCGTCGTGGGGCAACATGCCCGGCAACCAGAACGGCACCTTCCCGTTCGTCCGCCAATCGACGGCGTTCGCACTCGACTACCTCGCCGCGCATCTGCGCGGCTGCTACAACGGCTGGGAGCGCTGGCTCGCGAACACCGGCGCCTATGTCGCGGGCGACATCTGGGGATGCGTCGGCGGGTGGTACGCCGGAGCATGGCAGAGCGCCGCCGCGCAGGGCTACATCGCGCGCGTCGAGGCATCGCTGGCTGACTTCACCTGGCTCAGAACGGACTGGTTGCGAACCCGGCCGGCGTGCCACCCGACATACGGCTGCCCAGGACCAGGCCAACCGTAGGCTCGCGCCCCGCGGCTCGCCGGTTTCGCACCCCCCCGCAATCCGATGACTTGAACTAGTGCAACTTGATGATGTGCCGTGATTCAGCGTCGGGCTACGTTGCGCACGCGTCGTTCCCGGCCAGCGGCCACCCCGGCCGATCACCCGGCTGGGCGCGACGCCCCGCCTGACAGGCGCGAACGGTGCCGACCGGCTCAGTGCCTGCCGGCACGGTCGTGCGGGGTGGGAGCACTGAGCGTCGACTGATCCGGGGGAGTGTCGACACGATGACGGATACCGGCCGTCGTCGTCGCGACCCCGCCGAGTTCGCACGTCGCAGTGGCCCTGCAGGCGATCGATGCGGGCAAACACGTCCTGGTAGAGAAGCCGCTTGCCCCGACGACGGGCGGCGCCCGACACCTGATCTCGGCGGCCGCGCGGGCCGGCGTGACGCTCATGACCGGCCACACCTTCGAGTACAACCCCGCAGTATGGAAGCTCCGCGAACTCGTCCAGTCCCGGGTGCTGGGCGAGGTGTATTACATCGACTCGGCCCGCCTGAATCTCGGGCTGTACCAGAGCGACGTGAACGTGATCTTCGACCTCGCGCCGCACGACGTGTCGATCATCAACCACGTCCTCGGCGAGCAGCCCGTAGCGGTGCAGGCGTGGGCGTCGCGCCACGCTCACCCGCGATTCGAGGATGTCGCATACCTGCGCTTGTTCTACGAGGACCATCGCCTGTCGGCGAACATCCACGTCAGCTGGCTGGATCCGTGCAAGGTCCGCCGGGTCACTGCCGTGGGCAGCGAGAAGATGGCCGTCTACAACGACCTCGCCACCGAGGAGCGCATCCGCATCCTCGACAAGGGCGTCTGCCCGTCGCTGAGCGGAGACGACCTGACCCGTCCGCCGATGTCGTATCGCTACGGCGACATCATGTCGCCCTTCATCGCGGCGGACGAGCCGCTCAGCGTGCAGGACAGGCACTTCGCCGAATGCATCACCTCTGACGCGACGCCGCAGACCGATGGCCGCAACGGGCTCGCGGTTGTCGAGGTGCTCGAGGCGGCAGAACTGTCCCTGCAGTTGGACCGGCCGGTGCGACTCGACGAGCTGGCGGTCGACACGGACGTCCTCCCGCTACGGGCCACCGCGCGAGTGAGCAAATCCAGACCGTGGTTGCGCGACCACCCCGGCGTCGTGCCGTCGGGAAACGGCTGGCACGGCGGTCACGGTGCCGCCGTGCCGGCCGCCCAATGAGGGCGGTGGCTCCCCCAATGACTCAACCGGTGCCCTTCCTCGACATGGGCGCGACGACTCGCGACGTGCGCGCGACCGTCACCCGCATGTGGTCGGAGATTCTGGACTCGGGCAGGTTCGTCGGCGGTGAGATCGTCGAACGATTCGAGGCGGACTTCGCCACCTACTGCGGCTGCACTGCGGCCGTCGGAGTCGCCAACGGGACCGACGCCATCCACCTGACGCTGCGCGCGCTCGGCATCGGACGGGGCGATGAGGTGATCGTGCCGGCGAACTCGTTCGTCGCGACGGCGGAGGCCGTCGCTCTCGCAGGTGCCACGGTGCGCTTCGCCGACGTCGATCCGTGGACCCTGCTGATGACAGCCGAATCCGCCGAAGCCGCAGTGACCAGCCGAACGAGAGCAGTCGTCGTCGTTCACCTGTACGGGCAGATGGCCGACATGGACGCACTGGAGCTGATGACGAGCAGGCTGGGACTGACGCTGATCGAGGACGCCGCGCAGGCGCACGGCGCAACCTGGCGCGGACGGCCAGCTGGCTCGTTCGGCCGCGCGGGGTGCTTCAGCTTCTATCCGGGCAAGAACCTCGGTGCGTTCGGCGACGCGGGCGCGGTGGTCACCTCGGACGCACGGCTCGCGTCGCGCATCCGGTCGCTTCGGGATCACGGACGCTCCGGCGGCTCGCACTACATGCACACTCTCGTCGGCACCAACAGCCGCCTCGATGCCCTGCAAGCTGCCGTGCTGAGTGCCAAGTTGGCCGTCCTGGACGAATGGAACGTCGCCCGGCGACGGATCGCTTCGCGCTACCGCGACGCGTTCGGAGCGGTCGGGCTGCCCATGGTCGACGAGGAGTCGCACTCTCGCGGCGTCTACCACCTGGCCGTGGTCCGCGTGCCGCGGCGAACTGAAGTTCGGGCGCTGTGTGACTCGCTGGGCATCCAGACCGGTGTGCACTATCCGACACCGATCCATCGCATGTACCCCTACGAGCGACTGGCGCCGGAGTCGCTGCCCGTCGCCGAGAGTGCCGCCGCCGAGGTGCTCTCGCTGCCGATCTTCCCGCACATGCACGAGGAGCAGATTGCCGCGGTGTGCGCCGCAGCCGGAGCAGTCGCGCAGATGCTGAGCGCAAGCGAGGCCGTCGGTGCATGAGGTGTCGGTCGGGGCCGACATGCATGCTGACGTCACGGCGGTCATCGGATACCCGACTGCGCGCGCCGCGGCCTCGGGTCTAATCATCGGCAGGAATGCCCACGTCCGCAGTGGCAGCGCGATCTACCTCGGCTCACGCATCGGCGACGGGTTCCAGACCGGGCACAACGTCGTGATCCGCGAGGAGTGCGTGATCGGCGACGACGTCTCGGTGTGGAGCAACACCGTCGTCGATTATGGATCCCGCATCGGCAACCGGGTCAAGATCCACTCGAACTGCTACATCGCCCAGTACACCGACATCGAGGACGACGCATTCCTCGCGCCCGGCGTCACAGTCGCAAACGACCTGTACCCGGGCCAGGAGGCCTCTGCGCGCGTCATGTCCGGACCCTCGATCGGCCGTGGCGCGCAGATCGGCATCAACGCGACGGTCCTTCCGTTCGTCCGAATCGGTGCCGGCTGCCTGATCGGCGCTGGCGCCGTCGTCGTGTTCGACATTCCGGAGGGATCAGTCGCTTTCGGGAACCCCGCCGTCGTGCGGGGTCGCGTCGACGACCTGACGTCCATCGAGAAGCGGGTCGAGGCCGTGAGCAACTCGGCCAGTCGCTACCGGCGGACGCTCCCGGAGCCCGCGCAAGTGGTGTCTCTTAGTGGCAGGCGGGACGATCGTGACCGCTAGCGACCTACCCCTGCGCACCGCGTCTATCGCGCTGCCGGCAGCCACGAATCAGCGCGTCGGCAAACGAGTCTTCGACGTCATCGTGGCGTCGCTGTTGCTGTGCCTGCTGTCGCCGGTCCTAGCGATCAGCTGGTTGTTGGTTCGCACGACGTCACCGGGCGGCGCAATATTCCGGCAGATGCGGATCGGCCGTCTCGGCCACCCGTTCGTGATGTACAAGTTCCGCACGATGCAGGCCGGTTGTTCCGACGACATTCATCGCGAGTACGTCCGCAAGCTGCTGACTGACGAGCCGGCGCGCACCGGCGGTGCCTCTGGCCTTTACAAGCTCGACGCTGACCCGCGGGTCACGCGAATCGGCCGGCTGCTGCGGCGCACGAGCCTCGACGAGCTCCCGCAGTTGATCAATGTCGTCCGTGGCGATATGTCGCTGGTGGGACCGCGGCCCGCACTGCCGTGGGAGGCGGAGCTGTTCACAGCGGCGCACCTCGCTCGATTTCTCGCAGCTCCGGGGGTGACGGGCCTATGGCAAACCAGCGGCCGAAACTCGCTGACGATGCTCGAAGGTCTACGTCTGGATCTCGAGTACGTCCGACGGCAGAGCTTCTTACTCGACCTCGCCATTCTCGCCAAGACCGTGCCCGCGGTACTCACCGCTCGAGGGGCGCGATGACGGTTGCCACTACCGAGACGGACCCGACGCAAGGTCTCCGAGACAGCGGTACCGCCAGCGATTCGATCACGCTAGCTGCTTGGACGCTGGTCAGCCGGGCCACCGGAGTATTCAAGATCGCGGCAATCGGCGCAGTACTCGGCCCGACATTCTTCGGCAACGCCTACCAGTTCACGAACTCGCTGCCCAATCTCATCTACTTCGGATTCCTCGCGGGCTCCATGTTCTCGTCACTGCTCGTGCCCGCACTCGTCCGGCACATCGACGCGGGCGACCGGGAGGCATCCGAGCGCGTCGTCGGTGGGTTCCTGGGCCTGACACTGGTCGCCCTGCTGGCCGTCCTTCCCCTCGCGATCCTGCTCGGGCCGCTGGTCCTCAAGCTGGCGACGCTCGGTGGCACAGCGTCCGGCAGCGATGCGCACGCGCAGGTGGGCGTGGGCTTCTGGCTGATCCTGATGTTCGTGCCGCAGGTCTTCCTGTACGGCGTCGTCGGTGCCGCCACCTCGGCGATGAACGCCCGGCAGCGTTTCGCGCTCGCGGCAGCGGCACCCGCATTGGAGAACATCGGGATCATCGCCGTGCTCGGCGCATACGCTGCCCTGTTCGGCACCGGGACCAAAGCCGCCGACGTGTCGACGGCAGAGCTCCTGCTGTTGGGACTCGGTACGACGGGAGCCGTCGCGCTGCATGCCGCCGCACAGTGGTGGGGAGCGAACCGGGCGGGCGCAACGCTCGTCCCACGTGCCGGCTGGCGCGATCCCGAGGTCCGCGTCGTGGTGCGCCGGGCCCTTCCGTCACTGGCGCAGGCCGGCCTGCTCGCCCTGCAGGTGCTGACAATCCTGGCGCTGGCCGACCGCGTGGAGGGCGGCGTCGTCGCGTTCCAGATAGCACTCAACTTCTATTTCCTGGCAATCGCGCTCGGCGCCACACCCGTGGCGCTCTCGTTGCTCCCGCGGCTGTCGCGCATGCACGCCGATGACGATGTCGACGGATTCCGGGACACGCTCCGGCACGGCTACGCGCTGGGCCTGTTCATCGCGATCCCTGCCGCAGTGGGCTATCTGGGCCTGTCGATCCCGATAGCGCGGGCCATCTCCTTCGGTCGCATGAGCGCGCCTCACGCGGTGGCGCTGGTCGCCGCCTCGCTTGCAGCCCTCGCCGTCGCGGTCATCGCGCAGACGGTCTTCATGATCGCTACCTACGCATCGTACGCACGCAAGAACACCCGTTCGCCCCTTGTTTCGATGATGCTCCAGGCCGTGACCTGCTTGACCCTTGCGAGCACATCGCTGGTCGTGCACGGGACGGCGGTGCTCGCCGTGCTGGGATCGGCGTTCTCGGTGTCGATCGGTGTTGCCGCGGACGCCCTCGATCGTGCGGACAGCGGTGGGTGCTGCCGCGATGATCGGCCCTGCCTGGCTCACCGCCACCGTCATGCTCAAGTTGATCGGGCGCCCCCTGGGCGAACGCGTCGGCATCCTCGCGGCCGCCGCCGTCGGCGGGGTGCTGTTCGTCATCGTGCAAGCGACACTGCGGACGCCGGAGCTGGCCTGGCTGTCGTCCGGACTGAACCACATGCGCCGACGTGCCGGGCCGAGCCTCGCCGAGGCAGTCGATGCGTGACTTCAGGACGTTGCAGCCGCTGGCAGCCGCCGCGAGCGAGACGGTCGCCATTCGGCATCCTGTCGCGCGGCGGCTGACCCACGAGCTCGGCGACGACCCGGTAGCGCGGTGGCTGCTGATGGCTGCGTGCGTGGCTCTCGCGGTCGGGATCGGCAGCCTGGGCACCCTTCGCCCGCGCCTGACGTTGGCCGCGTGCTTGGCGCTGGCCGTGATCGTGTGCGTGAGTGTCCGTCCCGCGCTGGGCGGCTATCTCCTCATCGGGCTGACGCCGCTGACGGCCGGTATCGACCGTGGGCACGCGATTCCGTTGTTCCGGCCGAGCGAGGCGCTCGCCCTCGCAGTGGGGGTCGCGCTCTCGACCCGAGCGATTTCGCGCTGGCGTACCGGAAGCCTGCCGAGGTGGCGACCGAGCCCGGTCGAGTGGGCGCTCATCCTGATGGCATTGAGCAACTCCGTCCTCCCGATGTTGTGGATGACGATCCGGCATCAGGCGATAACGCAGGACGACCTGCTGTATGCGCTGGTGATGTGGAAGTTTGCCGGCTTCTACCTGATCGTGCGGTCGAGCATCACGACTAACCGGCAGGTGCTGCGCTGCCTGTGGTTCTCCGTCGGCGCGGGATCGATCGTCGCCATCCTCGCGATCCTGCAATCACTGCAACTGTTCGGCGTGCCACGGCTGCTCGCGGCGTACTACGCGCCGTTCGGTTACACCGGGGCGCTGGATCACGCCCGCGGCAGCTCGACTCTGGCGTTGCCTGCGGCGACTGCGGACCTTCTGGTCTACAACCTCGCGATCGTGAGCGGCCTGTGGCTGCGCGGTCGCCGGCACCGGCCCAGCCTCGCTGTCGCCACGGTGCTGTTCGCCTTCGGAGCCCTCTCGGCGGGCGAGTTCTCCAGCGCCATCGGCCTGGTCGTCGGCATCTGCTGCATTGCGGTGGTGACCAGCTACCCGCGGCTGCTCGCGCTGTTCGTGCCGCTGGCCGGAGCTGCCGTGGTGCTGCTGCGGCCGGTGATCGCGGCGCGGGTGAGCGGCTTCGAGTCGGTGTCCGGCCTTCCGGTCAGCTGGACGGGACGGCTCGACAACCTGCGCAGCTACTTCTGGCCCAAGCTGTTCTCCGACGGGAACTTCCTGTTCGGCGTACGTCCGTCCGCGCGCGTGCCGGTGTCCTACCAGGCGACCGGTTACGTGTGGATCGAGAGCGGGTACACCTGGCTGCTCTGGGGCGGCGGCATTCCGCTAGTCGTGTGCTTCGTCTTCTTCGTGCAGGCCGCGGCTCGACTCGGATGGCGGGTCGCCCGGCACAGCGTTCAACCACCCAGCGCCGCGGCGCTCGCGGTCTTCGTCTCAGTCATCGTCATGACCGTTCTGATGCTCTTCGATCCGCACCTGACCTACCGCGGCGCCGCGGAGGAGATGTTCGCGCTCCTCGCGCTCGCCGCCGTTCACGAGCGTCGGACCAACGACGACGCCCCCGACGAATACAGCGAATCAGCCAGCAAGACGGAGGTTCGACTATGAGGCAGGACAGGGAGGACCGTTCGAGCAGCATGCTCACCGGTCGGTTGTCCCCTATAGGACAGGAGGGGTGGGCCAGCCGGCTCGACCGGTCGAGCGTTCGGCGCCGATCCGACGGCCGGCTCAGCCGCTCGGCACGGCGGGTCGGACGGGAACGCGCGGCGGGCAGCAGGACGCGCGGGTTCATCCTCGCCCGGCTGCGCTGGATCATCTTCGTCACGCTGGCGTCCGTCGGTGCCGCTGCGTTCCTTTCGTGGTCGGAGAACCCGACGTACCGCGCCGCGGCGACAGTCCTGGTGCAGCCGCGCGT
>WNGM01004764.1_pt1 | contig 10672 bp, 9 predicted proteins | sample 5400571 | NCBI WGS metagenome assembly WNGM01 (sample SAMN13153378, study PRJNA577476) | soil metagenome | isolation source: 100 cm soil or saprolite under Garry oak tree replicate 2 | place: USA:California | collected 2016-06-15 | reverse complement strand
CCGATTCTGGCGAAACTTCGAGAACCTGCCGCACGTCATGTCGCACCTCGACTCCGTGCGCGTGGCCGGGCCCACGCGCTCGCACTGGGATGGTGAAAGCCCCCGTCGGAGTCCGGCTCGAGTGGGATGCCGAGATCATCAACGACATGCCGACCGAGCTGATCGCATGGCGCTCGGTGGCGAGCGCCGACGTCACCCACGCCGGGTCGGTGCGCTTCGAGCCGACCGCCGGCGGCGCCTGCATCGTCCGCGTCACCTTGCAGTACGATCCGCCGGGCGGTGAGCTCGGCCACGCCATGGCCGCGCTCTTCGGTCACGACGCGCGCCAGACGATCGACGACGATCTCGCCTCGTTCAAGACCTCGATGGAACGCGGTGCCCTTGCCGATGCCGTGAGCTTCTGAGCAACGTGACGACGTGACCGGCGGCATGAGGTAGAGTACGGATTGTCCCATCCACTGTCCAGGAGGCGACCAATCCGTGGATCTCTACCGGCTTCCGCGTCACGTCGTCCCAACACGTTACGAGATCCGGCTCGAGCCGGATCTGGTGACGGCGTCGTTCACCGGCGTCGAGACGATCGCCCTCACCGTGAGCGAGCCGACCACGGAGATCGTCCTCAATGCCGCCGAGCTCTCGGTCACGGACGCGTGGCTCGAGAGCGACCGCGGCGATCGCGCGCAGGCCACGGTGGCGCTGGAGGAAAGTCTCGAGCGCTGCCGGCTGACGTTCCCTTCGCCGATCGCGCCCGGCCAGTGGCGGCTCCGCCTCGCGTTCACCGGCATCCTCAACGACAAGCTGCGCGGCTTCTATCGCAGCACGTATAAGGATGCCGCCGGCGTCAGCCGGACCCTCGCGGCCACGCAGTTCGAGGCCACCGACGCCCGGCGCGCGTTTCCCTGCTGGGACGAGCCGGGGTTCAAAGCCGTCTTCGCCGGCACCCTCGTCATCGACCCGGCGCTGACTGCGGTCTCGAACACGCGCATCGCCTCCGAGCGGCGCGAGGGAAAGCGGAAGGTCATCACGTTCGCCGACACGATCAAGATGTCCACCTACCTGGTGGCCTTCGTGGTCGGGGAGCTGGAATCCACCAACCCCGTGTCCGTGGGCCGCACGCCGCTCCGCGTCTGGTGCGTGCCCAGCAAGGTCAAGCTGGCGGCCTTCGGCCAGGAGGTCGGCGCGGCCTCGCTGCGCTTCTTCGAGGAGTACTACGGCCTGCCCTATCCCGGCGACAAGCTCGACCTGCTCGCCATTCCGGACTTCGCCGCCGGCGCCATGGAGAACCTCGGCGCCATCACGTTTCGAGAGACGGCGCTCCTCGTCGACGAGCGCCAGGCGACGCACGCCGAGCAGGAGCGCGTGGCCGACGTCGTCGCTCACGAGAACGCTCACATGTGGTTCGGCGACCTCGTCACCATGTCGTGGTGGAACGGCATCTGGCTCAACGAGGCGTTCGCCACGTTCATGGAAATGCTCGCGGTGGATGCGTGGAAGCCGGAGTGGCGCAGGTGGACGACGTTCGGCGTCTCTCGCGCCGCCGCCTTCGCCGTGGACGGACTCTGGTCGACGCGCCCGATCGAATTCGAGGTTCGCGCGCCGCGTGACGCCGACGCGATGTTCGACGTCTTGACCTACGAGAAGGGCGCCTCGGTGCTGCGCATGCTCGAGCAATATCTCGGCCCCGACGTCTTCCGCGCCGGCGTGCGCGGCTACCTCCGCGAGCATGCCTACGCCAACGCCGACACCGCCGACCTGTGGGCCGCGCTCGGCAACGCCGCCCACACGCCGATCAACGCCATGATGGACGGGTGGATCTTGAAGCCCGGTTTCCCGCTGGTCTCGGCACGCCGCGACGGCGGCGACCTGGTGCTGACCCAGCAACGTTTCACGTACCGGCCCGACCCACCGCCGTTCGTGACGCCGAGCGGGAGCCGCGATCAGCGCTGGCAGATCCCGATCCAGGTGCGGTTCGGCACGCCCTCGGGCGAGCGCCTCGTGCGCCTCGTCCTCGACGGCGCCGAGGCCCGGGTGAGCGTGCCCGCCGGCAGCGATTACGCCCTGGTCAACGAAGGCGGCCACGGGTTCTACCGCGTCCGCTACGTCGCCGATCTGCTCGACTCGCTCCTGCGCCGTCTGCCCGACGGCCTGATGCCGATCGAGCGCTTCAACCTCGTCAGCGACGCGTGGGCCACCGTGCTCGCCGGCCTCACGCCTGTGACCGAGCACCTCGACCTGACCGCGCGCTTCAAGGCCGAGCGGGACCGCAACGTGTGGACGAGTCTTCTCGTGGCATTGGCCGCGCTGAATCGGGTGATCACGCCGGCCGACCGCCCGGGCCTGGAAGGATTCACCCGGCGGCTGGTCGCGCCGGCAGTGGCCGACCTCGGCTGGGATCCCCGCCCCGGAGAGGATGAGCTGACGCGGCAGTTGCGCGGCGACCTGCTCCGCGCCCTCGGCACGCTGGGCAACGATCCCACCGTCCAGGCCGAGGCCGCTCGGCGCTATCGGGCGTCCCTGGTCGATTCCGGCGCGGTCGATCCCAACGTGCTGCCCGCCCTGATCGCCATCCTCGCCCACGTCGGCGACGCTGACCGCTACGAAGAGTTCCTCCGCCGCTTCCGCGCGGCCACGACACCGCAGGAGGAGCAACGCTACCTCTACGCCCTCGCCGGCTTCCAGCGGCCCGAGTTGCTCGCGCAGACGCTCGAGCGAGCGGTGAGCGGCGAGATCCGGACCCAGGACGCGCCCTTCGTCGTGCGCACGTTGCTCATGAGCGTCTACGCGCGGGAGCTGGCCTGGGACTTCGTCAAGCGGCACTGGGACCAGATGGACCGGCTCTACCCCAAGCACGGCCTGCGCCGCATGTGCGAGGGCGCGATCGGGCTCGCCACCCCGGAGCTCGAGCGGGACGTCCACGCATTTTTCGCCGCCCGCAAGATCGACTTCGGCGGCAAGACGCTCGAGCAGTATCTCGAGCAGCTCCGAGTGGCTGTCGCCCTGCGAGAGCGCGAGGGAGACGCCCTCGCGACCTACCTCCGGCGCTTCAGCTGAGACGAGCGCTCAGGGCGCCGTGACGGTCACGCCGTCACCGGCCGCCGAGATCAGGAAGGTCCCGTTGGCGTTGGTGGCGTAGGCGTACGCGGGGCCCCACGACGTTGACGGCGGCGTCGGGATGGAGCCCATGAACGGGCCCGCCGTGATTCCAGCCGGGTTGGTGGCGACTGCCGTGAGATTCCCGAGCGCGATGGGGTACGTGCTCATGTGCGACTGGTACATCGACACGGCGGTGACCAGCGAGCGGATGTCGGCCTGGGCCTTGGCGATGCGCGATCGCGCCGTGACGTTGGCGTAGAGCGGGACAGCGATCGAAGCCAGGACGCCGATAATCGCCACGACGATCATCAGCTCGATCAGGGTGAAGCCTCGCGCGTTCCATCGCATCGATCTCATGGCTCCCCCGCGACGTCAGCACGCTGCAGCGACGGTGCCAAGCCCTCGGCGGTCGCGGCGTCCCAGAGAAATCGCTGAGTTGAGCGGACGGCTGTCGTGACGACGCCCTCGAAACGGCCATAATTTGTCAGCGGGGTGACGGAAAGCGGCAACTGGACGAAAAGTGGCGGGGGTACGGCAAGGCGACGGTCCCGGCTCTTAGTTCGAGACCGTCCGCCACCCGTAGAGCGTATGGTTCTTCCGGATCCTGTTCATGAGATCGAGCGCTTGCTGGCTGTAGTGGAACGTCGCGGATCCCAGCATGGTGCCGAGGTGCAGCTCGGCAAAGCCCGGTTGCTCGTTCCAGACGGTCTCGTTGCTGACCAGGGCGCCGTTGATCATGGTCGTGCTCCCATCCATGAATCCCGCGCCGACGTTCCGCCCCGTGACGATGATGACCCCGTGCCAGGTCAGGTTGCCGAACACCTTGAGATCGCCGTCCTCGACGACCAGGATGCCCGCGCCCTGCACCTGGTTGTTGATGCCGAGGCCGGTGAAATTCGAGGTCGGGTCGAGGTCGCCCCGGAAATAGACGAGCTGAGGATTGCTGGGCGTTCCGAGATCGATGGACCGGTTCTTGTCGCACCCGTTGCTGACGGTCGGCGTCGACGTCGCGCCGCCCACGTCCCCGGTGATCTGCATCGGGCAGGCGAGCGTGGATTGAAGGATTTGCGTCTTCGGGTTGCTGCTCAGCGTCGAGAGAAGATTCTGCAGGGAGTCCGGAGTGAGGGTATTCGTCGCTCCCATCGCGGCGAGGCCGCTCGTCTGGTCCTTGCCAGTGACCGAGGTCTGCTTCTGCGCTGCCTGGTTTTGAGAGCCGCTCGTAAAGGCATTCTCGACGTTCTGCACGTACGTCGTCGGCGGCTCGCCGAGATTCGCCTGGTTTCCGAGCTGCGTCGCGATTCCCAGCTTGGAGGCCGAGCCGGACGCCGACCAGTTCCCGCTCTTGTACCAGGGAGCATCGGTCTCCGGCGTGCAGGCGCTGCACGCATAGTCACGCCCATCGATCTGGAAGTTGGCGCACGGACCTTCTTTTTCCGCGCACACGACGTTCGTATCGGACTGAAGGCCCGGCTCGTTGACGGCCGCGGGAAAGCTCAGCCCGGGCGGCAGATGCCGGCGCATCACCACCTGGATCTTCTTCTGGGCGCCGTGAAAGGAGCCGGTCGCCGTGAGGATGACGACGCCGTTGCCGTCGTTGATCGCCGTGCCGGTGACGTTGTCGACGGCAACGCCGGTGATCTGGTCGTCGCCCGCCAGGCAGTCGTTGCGAAGGCTCACGGTGAAGACCCCGATGAGGTTCGGCACCGACACGTTGCTCCAGCCGGCCGGCGTCACCGGCGTCGCGCAGTCGGCCGCGCCGGTCAGCAGGGTGTTCCAGGAGTTCGTGTCGACGAGCTTGTCGAACGCCCACTCGATGCCGGCGTCCGCAGCGTACTGAGCCTGTATGGCCTCGGCGAGGTTCTGCGAGATGACCGGCTCGAAAGCGCTGACCGCCAGGAAGGCGGCGACCAGCAAGCTGAGGGCGAGCACGACGATCAGCGCCATGACCGCGGCCATCCCGCGCTCGTCGAGTCCATGTGCGCGCGTGGCCATCATGCTCCGCTCTTGGGCTCACAGCCGGGATTCCGGATGCGCGCGGTGTCCGTCATCTTGACGAAGACTTTGCCTTGCTGGTACGTCGCCGGCTGCCTCCCCTCGGGATGGGTCGCGATCGTGACGACCACCGAGCAGATGGACGCCGCCGTGCCCGTCTGGTCCCCTTGAGCGTCGAGATAGGTGAACGCGAGGGATTCGATGCCTCCGACCACCGGTTGGGCAGCGTTGTTCACCGCCGACTCCTGACGGAGCAATTGACCGCCGGCGAACGAGTACGACACCTGTTCACCACGCTGGACGCCGTTCACCATCACGACGGCGCCGGGATCGATGCAGCCATTGCCATTCCAGTCGTTCTGGAGCGTCAACGACGTGACCGTCTGGCCGGGGCCGATCGCGGAACGAGGTGCGCAGTTACCAGCCGCCGCCCCCGGTGCGTTTCCAGAGAAGCGGATCTCGTCGATCATTCGGGCGATGGCGATCCGGACGTTCTGCTGGGACTCGACCTGGTTCGCTCCGACCAGGAAGCTCCGCTGGCCCGCCACGAGGAACGACACGAGTCCCGTGAGCACGAGTCCGACGCTCGCCATCGCAACCAGCAATTCGGGAAGTGTGAAACCGCGCTGAGCCGTCGACCCCTGCCCGCGACGCCTGGCGGCGGCGCTCATCGGTTCGTGATCAGGGTCGAGACGTCGACGCGGCGCTCGTTACCGGCGTGGCCCCCGGACGGGTTCACCGGGAAATAGGAGACGGACACCAGCAGGACCTTGGTCGTGGAGCCGTTCGACGTCACGGTGACGGTGCGGCGATAGTTGCCGTAGTCGGCGATCGTGTTGTAGCCCTCGTTTCGACAGCACGCGGCGCCCGCGGCGACCGAGGAAAATCCCTGCGTCGTGACGGTGCTCAGAGACCACGCCTTGATCTGCTCGAGGCGCTGTTCAGCGAGGTAGAGCGCGGTCGTCTGTTGCCGTCCCGTCTCGACCGAGCTCGTGCCGCGAAGGAATCCGATGCCGACCGACCCGAACGCGACCATGATGAAGGCGGTCGCGATCAGGACCTCGGCGAGCGTGAAGCCCCGCGTGCCGCGGACCCGACGCGCGGCGCTCGGAGCTTTTCGGACGGCGGCCAGAGTTCGCATGACTCCGATGAGTCTTCGGCAGAAAATGTGCCAACGCCGCCCGTGGTTCGCCGGCCCGGCTTTTCAATCGGTTCCAGGGCTGGTGCCAGACCCGCCGAGAGACGACGCTCTCGGTTGTCAGGTTCTTCGACGTCATCGAGCGGCCAGGCGGTGGTCGATGATCCTGATGCGGCGACCCTGCACCGAGATGGCGCCCGCGCGACGGAGCTGCGCCAGCGATCGGGAGATCAGCTCACGGACGGTGCCCAGGCGCGCGGCGACGTCGTCGCGCGTCCCGGGAAGATCGAAGACGTCGCTGCCGGCGCGCCGCGCTTCCATCACGAGGAAGCGGCTCAACCGTGCCGTCACGTCGCGGAGCGCGAGATCCTCGATCAGCGCAGCGAACCCGCGCAAGCGCCGGGCGAGCACGGCGATGACGCCGAACGCGACCTCCGGACGTCGCCGGCAGAGAGCGAGAAGCTCACGGCCCGGAACGAAGAGCAGCCGCGCGTCGTCCTCAGCGACGGCCGTCGCCACGTAGCCGCCTCCGTCGAAGAGCGGCACTTCCGCCAGCGTGGCCCCGACCGATTCGGTGTGGAGCGCCTGCTCGCGCCCCCGCGGCGAGGAACGCGCGAGCCGCACGCGTCCGCCGAGCACCACCCACACTCCCGTCGCGGCCTGGCCCTCGGAGAACACGATGGCGCCCTTCTCGAACGCTCGCACCCGGCAGCGCCGGGCCAGGTCGGTGCGCTCCCGAGTCGACAGCGAGGCGAGGTACGGAATGGCGGCCAGCCCTTCCGACGCGATCTTCACGCCCGATGTGACTTTCGTCATAGCCGAAACCACATCGTGAGCGAGACACTCGCCCCACTAAACTTCCAGATGTGACCTGACGGCCACGCGGAGGGACGTGGATGAAAACGTGGACGGTGATCGGGATCGTTCTCGCCGCGGCGACGCTGGCGGGAGCCCAGCACAGACACGATGGTGGGCGTGATCGTGAGCCGCATCTCGCCGTCCAGCAGTGTCAGCAGCAGTTCGAGCAGGTGATCGCCGATGGTCGGGGCTTCGGCCTGGCCTTCGTCGCCGACCAGGAAGGCTATCCAGGCCCGTTGCACGTCCTCGAGCTCAAGGACCGACTGCGGCTGAGCGGCGACCAGCAACGCACGATGAAGGAGATGCTGGAGGCGATGTTCGCCGAGTCGCGGCCGGCGGCGGCCCGCCTGCTCGCCGCCGAGCAACGCCTGCGCTCGCTGTTCGCACGGGGCATCGCCGACGAGGCGTCGGTGCGGGCGGCCCTGGCCGACGTCGAGCGCGCGCACACCGAGGTCCGGCTGGCCCACCTGCTCACGCACCTCAAGACGCGTGAGCGGCTCACCGACGAGCAGCGCCGGCTCTACCACGCCGCGCGATGGGGACACTGACCGCGCCGTTCTATCCATCCGCTGCGCTCCGTGATAGGGTGCAAGAACATGAAGCGCCTGCTGGCCGGCGCCGCCGTTACGCTCGCCGCGCTCGCCGCGCCGGCGTCGTCATTCGCATTGTCGGCCCAGGAGGCCATCCTCCGCGCCAAACCGGCCGTGGCGCTCATCACCGCCCGCGTCGACGCCGAAGTCACCATCAACTGCGGACAGGGTCCGGTCACCGTCAAGCCACGGCCGTTCATCGAAACCGGCACCGGCTGGCTCGTGGACGGGCGGGGCTGGGTGGTGACCAACGCGCACGTGGTGGATCCCGCCCACCGTCTGCCGCCATGGGTGACGCACGAGCTGAAGAAGACCGCCATCGACCAGGCGTGTGTCGAGCCTGCGCTCCAGGCCCAGAAGATGGCCCGGGGCCAGCGTCCCGACCTCGAGGAGCGGCTACGCCGCGAGATGATGGACGTGGCGATGGCCGGACTGCGCTTCACGCCCCAGTCACAGATCACCGTCCTGCTCTCCAACGGCGCGCGATTCCCCGCCGAGGTCAAGAAGTTCAGCGCGCCGCTCCTGCTCGACACGACAGGAAAGCCGGTGAAGGATTCCGGGCGAGACCTGGCGCTGCTCAAGATCCCCGACGGCGTGTATCCGGCGCTTTCGGTCGGCACGCGCGACGTCAACATCGGAGACCCCGTTCACATCCTTGGCTTCCCGGGCGTCGTCCTCTCTCACGAGCTCCTGAACCAGAGCGTGACGCTCGAGGCCTCGGTGACCAACGGCGCTATCTCCGGGTTCAAGCAAGACGCCATCGGCCAGGAGGTGCTGCAATCGGACGCCCCGGCCGCTCACGGCAACAGCGGTGGCCCCGCCATTCGCGACGATGCGTCGCTCGTCGGCGTGTTGACGTTCGTCTCGCTCTCGCCGTCCGGCGGCGCCATCGTGCAAGGCTTCAACTTCCTGATCCCGGCCCGCGACGTCCTGAAATTCCTCGCCGACACGCCGGTGAAGAAGACGGGCGAGAGCGCCTTCAACGTCGCCTGGGAAGCCGGCCTCGACGCGTTCTTCCGCGATCGCGACGAGCTGGCCGTGCAGAAGATCCAGGAGGCCAGCCGGCTCGTCCCGAACCTCGCCGACGTCAAACGCACGCTCGCCGAGGCCGAAGATCGCGCGAAGCATCCGCGACCCCGGCCGTTTCCGTGGGCGTGGACGACGCTCGGCGTGTCGATGCTCTCGGTGGGCACCTACGGCGGAATGTGGGGACGCCGCTGGTGGCGCAACCGCTTCCGCGTCCTGCCCGCCCAGGTGATCGGATTCATCGAGAACGGGCGGAGCCCGCTGCTCGTCGACGTGCGCACGAAGACCGACTACGAGACGAGCCCGCTCAAATTGCCCGGCGCCGTGCGCCTCGACCCCGACGACGCCGAGAAGGGCCGGATTCCACTCGACGCCGAGTCGAATCAGCTCCTCATCACGTATTGCACCAGCCCGGAGGAGGCCACCAGCGCCCGCTTCGCCCACCTGCTCCGCCAGCGCAAGTTCTCGGACGTGCGCATCCTCAAGGGCGGCCTCGGTGGCTGGACGAACGCCCGGCTGCCCGTCGAAGCCAAGTCGCACTTGCCCTCGATCGGCCTCGAGATCTACAAGAACCTCACGCTGGGCGACGTCGAGCGCCGGCGTTACAAGGCGGGCGAGACCATCTTCCGCGAGGGCGAGGACGCCCACGCCGAGGCGTACGTCGTCCACACGGGCTCGGTCGACATCCGCAAGCAGGTCGACGGCGGCGAGCGTCAGCTGTCCACGCTGGGCGAGGGCGAGCTGCTGGGCGAGATGGCGCTCTTTCGCAAGGCGCCGCGCTCGGCGTCCGCGCTGGCGGGCACCGACGTCGAGCTCCTCGTCATCAAAAACGAGCGCCTCGAGTGGCTCATCCGCAACCGGCCCCAGCTCACCATCGAGATCCTCAAGCGGCTCTCCGAGTGGGTCGTCTCCACCGACCACGAGCGGAGCCAACGGAACTAGGAATCAGATGACGCCCCGGCCCCGCAGCCGGGCGAGCTCCGCGCCGTCGAGCCCGAGCCGCTCGCCGTAGATTTCCTCGTTGTCCTCTCCCGGCGTGATCGGACCGGGCGCGTGCACCTCGCCCGGCGTCAGCGTCAGCCGCGGCACCACGCCCGGCATGGCGAGCGCGCCCGCTACCTCGGTGGCCATCGAGATGATGTTGCCGCGCGCCCGGACGTGCTCGTCCTCGAACAGATCGCGCACGCTCATCACCAGCGACGAGGGCACCTCGGCGGCGGCCAGCGCGGCCAGCACGTCCTCGGCCGTGCGCTCACCCACCCACGTCGCCACGAGATCGTCGACGAGCTGACGATGGGCGAGACGCTGGCGCGTGCTGACGAGGCGCGGATCGTCGCGCAGATCGGCCCGGTCCATCGCGCCCAGGAGCCGGCCGAACATCCGATCGTTCGTGCAGGCGATGGCCAGCCAGCGACCGTCGCGCGTGCGGTAATGATTGTGCGGCGTCGCGCTCTCGGTGCCCGAGCCGATGCGCTCGCGCACCACTCCGGTGCCGCTGTAGACGGCGATGGCATCGTCGAGCACGCGGAGGACGGGCTCGTAGAGGCCGACATCCACCACCTGGCCGTGGCCGGTGCGCTCGGCGTGCCGGAGCGCGGCGAGCGCGCCGACGGCGGCAAAGACGCCGGCCAGATAGTCGGGCACCGTCGGCGTGCCCGGTGTGACCGGCGGCCGATCGGGGTAGCCGGAGACGTACGACAGGCCGCCCACGGCGGCGGCGATGCGGCCGAAGCCGGGCTGCTCCCGCCGCGGCCCCGTCTGCCCAAACGCCGAGATGCGCACCATGACGAGCGCCGGGTTGACGCGCGCGAGGTCGTCCCAACCGAGGCTCCAGCGCTCGAGCGTGCCGGGACGGAAGTTCTCGGTGAGAACGTGCGTGCGCGCGACGAGGCGACGGATCAGCGTCTGGCCCTCAGGATCGCGGAGATTGCACGTGATGGACTTCTTGTTGCGCGCCTCGACCAGCCACCAGTAC
>WNGM01005298.1_pt1 | contig 10673 bp, 16 predicted proteins | sample 5400571 | NCBI WGS metagenome assembly WNGM01 (sample SAMN13153378, study PRJNA577476) | soil metagenome | isolation source: 100 cm soil or saprolite under Garry oak tree replicate 2 | place: USA:California | collected 2016-06-15 | reverse complement strand
CAGCCCGCCCTATGCGCAACAATGGAACTTCAACATCCAGCGCGATCTTGGGAAGGGATGGTTGCTCGAAGTGGGATACGTCGGTACGCGCGGCTCACACCTACTGGGAACAGGCCGACCCGCAAATCCAGGTCAGATCTGCACAATCGCCTCACCCTGCGTCATTCCGGCTTCCATTGGTGAAAACGCGAATGTTCCTGCGGGCACCCCGTTTGTGACTAAGAACCCAGACGGCACCATCGCCATCACCGGTAGCACGGCGGCGAACCTCGACGCGCGAGTCCCGTCCCGATATATCGGACTTGCGAACTCTCGTGGTTTCTTCCAATTCCAGGATGGAAGCTCAACGTACCACGGGTTGCAGACAACCTTGAGTCACCACTTCACAGGCAGCCTTTATTTCCAGGCCGCGTACACTTACTCGAAATCCATTGACAATGGCTCAGGATCGGTCTTCGGCGATGAGTTGAACGGCTTGACTCAGTACGGCAACCTCCTGAATCCGAGCGGCCAGCGCGCGGTTTCCGATTTTGATCGCACGCACCGGTTCGTTGTCAGCTACAACTATGACTTACCGGTTGCGAAGCTGCTGGAGTGAGCACGTTCCAGTCCGGAACGCCCATCACCGTATCCGACGGCTCGACGTTTACGCTTCAAGACCTAGAAGGCATTAACGGCACGAATTTTGCCACCCTTGCGCCAGGTGCTACGTTCGCTTCGGCCATTCCTGCCGGTGGTGTGGAGAGTCGCTTCGGTTCGTACCTTAATCTGAACGCCTTCACGCCGGGAGGCAACTGCGTGGATAACCAGAATGTTGTGGTCCCTTGCCAAATCAACGGCGCCCCCAACCCGGCGGTTGCTGGGGCGGCAATCGGGAACGTTGGGCGGAATGCCTTCCGCGGACCTTTCCAACAAAACTGGGATCTGTCAATCACCAAGAATACAAAAGTCACGGAGGCTACTTCGGTAGACTTCCGAGCCGAGTTCTTCAACGCCTTCAATCACCCCGTATTCTCGGGTCCGCAATCCGGCGGCTTCGGCTCATTCAGTGGCAATCTGGGCCTTGTGAACATCGCCAATGGATCGAGCGCCATTCTGTCAACAGCGAACCGTCCGCGGATTATCCAGTTTGCACTGAAATATAACTTCTGACGGTTTGCGTCCTCAACGCCATCAAGCTTCCGGCTCCTATTCTTGAGTTGGAGCTGGAAGCCTGAGCTTCAGAAAGTACTCGGACAGGACCGTTCGTTTTCCCATTGGCTTCACGCAGCCCTCAAGCCTATTCGAGTCGAGGCTGAAGGGAGTTAGAGGAATGGACACTACCCGCACGTGCCGAAACAATTGGGTCATAACGGTGGAACGTAGCAAAGACAAACACCAGCCAATTCTTCGATCAGCTGTCGCCAAACGTGCTCATCTCCGGTTCGAGCAGCGTGGCTACAAACATGGCTTGGACCTTGAGGACTGGATAGTTGCCGAGAAGGAATTCTTGGTGGACGACTTTAGCGGAAACACTTCGGAATTTCGGTTTGCTATTGAGTGCCCCGGCGATCCTGAAGTGACTACTATCCTCAGCATGACAACGCATAGCCTGGTTGTTCTTCGCAGTCACCCAAGGTCTATCGCAGGCGCGGTAAATGGGCCAGAGGTTGTATCCGTCCACGTCATGCCAGATGAAATTGATCCGACTCGGGTAGTGGTGAAATCCATAGACGGACTACTACATGTGCATGCTCCGAAATTGAAGCGCAAGTCAAAGCTAGAATAGATGTTACATCGGCGCTCGCCCACTGTCGCAAGTAGGCAAGGCCAAGGCAACGTAGTCACAATTCATTAGCTCGCGGATGGTTCCCGCGCTTGCTCGCAGCAGTTCATGCAGGTCGAGATTGGAAGTGATCCGATTTGTCAGGTTGAGGAGCAACTGCAACCGGTCGTTAATTGGATGATTCAGCTTGGCCGCTCGATGCGGTGGTGCTCCCTAGCAACATCCTGAAGGACTACATTCAACAACAAAAGACACCGCCTTAAGGGGCTCATATCCCCGCCCTCCAGGACGGGGCTTTACGCCCGTACAGGGTAATCTTGCGCGCTCTCACCGAAGTGTGGCAGACTCTCCGCATCGTCAAAAGGGAAAGAAGCCGCCGAAAAGCTGCAAGCGAGGAAATTAGGTGCGAATTAGCTACTGGCGGGAGTGGTGGAATTTGGCAGACACGATAGCCTTAGGAGCTATTGTCCCACAAGGACTTGCGGGTTCGAGTCCCGCCTCCCGCACCAACACCTTAGGCTTAGGTTCTTGTGGCCGAAAGGCCATGGGGGTTCAAATCCCTCCTTCCGCATTCAAATGTTTCCGTCTGCCCGAAAACTAGCGAATTTTCTTGTTTTTCCAGGTTTTTGCGTAGTTGCAAAGCCCGGGATTCCTGGATATCGTGGGCTTGAAATGCAAAGCATTAGAGTTTTAGCTGTTGATGACTTTGCGAGCTTTCGGAAATGCGGTTGCGCGATGTTTGCGAGGAGCGCCGTTTCGTGTCGTCGGGCAAGCTGCAGATGTATTGGACGCCGTTCAGAGAGCCCGGGTGGTACATTGACTGTCGCCGTAATCAACATGTTTCGTGTCCTCGGGCAGGCTGCAGACGGATTGGACGCCGTTCAGAAAGCCCGGGGCGGTACATCAGCTGTCGCAGCAATTAACCTAAGGTAGGTAGCGAGACATCCCGGGAGCAAATGTGATTACGGCCAGGGAGCTATTTGAAAAATGGAAGCCGCCGTATTCCCCGGGAGGCAGTCAGTGCTTGAGTTCCGAGGTTTCCGGCCCTTCACGGCGACGGTTTATTACGTCGATAGAGAAAACCGCTCTTGCATGATTACCGTGGATCAGATGGCCAGCGATATTAGGCTTGCCGAAGAAGCTGCGGAAAGCGGCAAGGATTTTCTTCCGCATTGCAAGTAACGTCGTTGTTGTCCTATCTAGCCCGCTTGGAATGACCCGTGAGCGTCGGACCAAAGCACGAGCAACCCAATCCTGGCAAGGAGATGCGTGGAATAGCCAGCAAGCAACTCCACGCGCTCTGCTACGAACATCACGTTAAAATGGGGATGACGGGGCTCGTCAAACAAACCGCGTATGCCTGCCCGAAGCCGGATTGCAGCGTCCGCTACTCACCCTCAAACGGATACTTCCTTGCCCCTGAGCACGGACAGGTTGAATCATACCTGACGCCCCGCGTCACGTGTCCCTGCGATGGTCAACCGATGTATCTTGCGGAGATTAATCGGGAGAAAAGGGCCTTCCGCTTGTGGCGATGCCCGCAATGCGATGCGAGCCGGACTAACGAAGAAGGCTTAGTCAGCTAAATTCCCTAACAACGCTAAAGGTTGGGTGGCTTCTGCCTCTGCCACTTCTCAACGCGAACGTCAAGCTGAAGGCCAACAGCAAATTTTCCTTGGTCCAGACGTTGACAGTAAACCACTCGCGCCGACAACTTCAGGCGTTCCTCCAATGCGTCCAGACGCACAAGCTTGCCCGGAGCACAAGCCGAATCGGTAATCACCCGTGCGCCCTGAGGACTCACGTTCTCGGTGAACGCCTCAACTTTTGCAATCGGCGATTCGTCCAGGTGCAAAAGCTTTACGACTTCTGTCTTTGCAATGCGCGGCTCCCATCGGCCAGTCGGCACCTGCATCCTATCGCCTCACTGTCGCTGCCTTCTGCGGACGCCGGGGCTAGGCTAGGTAGGGTTCACAGGAAGGTAATGGTTCGCCATCTGGGCATAACCAATCTTGCATATAGTCCCCGCCAGGGGCTAAGGGATATCCGGCGAGCACTTGAATTTTTTGCTGAAAACACCGTCACATTTCTTAGGGTGATTATCTCAGGCGCGCTGTGGAATTGTTGTGAAAAGGCGAACGGAGAGGGCAAGTCCCGGCCGGGGTGCGGGCTTCCACAAAGCGCGCCCTCCATGGCCATCCGCAAGAGCCGTCGCCTTTCAGCCTCGAAAGTCGCGGTTCCGGTATTGAAAACAAAAGGGGTACTGGAAGACTTTCATAAGGTTTCGCGGGCCCCAGGCTCCAAAAGACAAGCGACGGAGTGATCACTCTTGCTTTCGGTCAAATTTCCGTTCCAACGGCCAGGCTTGCTGTACGCGAATGCACTTCGGGGAAGCGATAGGCGCGGAACGCCAGTCTGCTACTTTACATGGTTTCCCGCGGGCCATTACCGTGTCCACCGGATGGCCTCGCTAAACCTTCGGTACGCAGTAACACTGACACTGACACTTCACCCCTGTCGCCTAGAGGCGACAGTCCCCTGCGGACCAATCTATGGATCGGCCCGAACCAACCTCAGGTAGACTACCCCCGCGAGGCACAAGCGACAGATTTCTCCAGGGGCTTTCTGATAGAGAACCCAGGCGGCCAGGCGTTTGAGGGCTGCGACGGGTAAAAGCCTAATTCGCAGGTGTGGCATGGGATACGGACTCATGCTTCTTGTGGCGGGCGGCGCCCTCGCAATAATCGGGCTGGTTCTGTTTTGGACGGAGCCGCTGTTCGTCCTCGGGGCGCTCGAACGGCTCACCCCCAAGATCGTTTATCGCGTCCGAACGCACCTTCCTCTCGTGGCTCTCTCGTTCGAATGACGGCCCGCACCCCATCTTCACACCTCAAGTGTTGGAGATCCTCGAACGGCAAGATGCCAAAGCCACTTTCTTTCTGATTGGAGAACGAGTCCTGCGCCATGCCGATATATTGGCCCGGATCAAGGCCGGAGGGCACGAGGTTGGAAACCATTATGTCCGGAATGCGCCGACCCTCGGCCATTCCGACACCGAATTCGTTCGCAACCTGGAGCAGACCGAAAGAGCGCTCGGCGGCACTGAAGGTTTGAAGTTCTTCCGTCCCCCCGGTGGGGCTGCGTGGTCAACACAGATCAAACTGGCGCGGGAGCGCGGTTATACGTGCGTCCTCGGCTGCGCCTTGGCTGCGCCTACCCGCACGATCCGATGCACCCCCCGGTCTGGTATATTCGGTGGCTTGTCGAGAAAAACCTGGTTCCCGGAGCCATCGTCATCCTTCACGACGGCATCTCGGATGCCAAGCGCAGCCTTCAAGCCCTTCCTCATATTCTTGCCGCGGGACAAAAGAAGGGATTGCGCTTCGTTTCGATCGGCGAATTGATGAAGGCCAGTCGCCTAAAGCAAGAGTAAATCCTCCCCCTTTCTACCGCGAGGCCGTTTACAACTCACCGCTCGACGGACGACCCGTCACGCGCCCCTTTTAACGGGGGTTCAACCACTTACGACTTAGAACTTTCGAACTTACGACAGGAAGGAACGGCAGGTGCAGCCCCGCGACGGCGAAACCAGCGCCAAAGCACCAGCAGCGCCGCCAACGCACCCGTCGTATCGAGCAGCGAATCGTAACCCGAAGCGGTCCGGCTCACCAAGAAACTCTGATGAAACTCGTCGGTAACGGAGTATCCCGCGGCGATAAGCAGCGCGGCGGTTCCCCAGGCCCAGCGCCAACCCGCGCGGCCAGCTCGCACCCCGCGAAACAGCAGCACGCCAAACACAAAATACTCCGTAAAGTGTGCGCCCTTGCGGAGGAAGTGATGCATCAAGTCATATTGGCTTTGCGCAAGCCCGGGGATCAGCCAGCGCAGGATCGGCTCGAAGAACCATTTCGTGTGCTCAGCGGAAAAGCTATCGGTCGACATCGTGAAGATCACGCCCGACCACACCATCGCCGGCCACCACGCCCAGAACCAGCCGAGCGCTCGCGGCGCGGGGGTGTTCGCGCAGACTTCAGAGAAGCTTGGTGCGGGACGAGGGTTGCGCCAAGGTTGCTGGTCCACGATTACAGTTCAGCTCTTCCGTTTTTTCTCTGCGCGTTTTTAGGCCTTCTCCGTGTCGCGCAGCGCCGCAGAAGAAAGGAGGAATCTTTCAGCCAAAAGGCTAAGTTACAACGAATGACGATATCCGCGAAATGTCAAAACAAGACGCCACGCTCAATCATTTTTCGTGTCATCGCACAGCAAAGCGCCCTCACTCCATGCGATAGTTCGGCGCTTCTTTCGTGATGATGACATCGTGGACGTGGCTCTCGCGCAGTCCGGCTGCGCTGACGCGAATGAAGCGGCTCTTCTCTTGCAATTCCTTCAGCGTGCTCGCGCCAACATAACCCATTCCGCTGCGCAGCCCGCCCACCAGCTGATCCGTCAGCGCGCCCAGCGGGCCTTTGTACGGAACCCGTCCTTCCACGCCTTCCGGCACGGACTTGCCGCGTTCGCCGGTATCCTGAACCGTAGCATAGCGATCGGAGCCAGCTTCCATCGCGCCTGTGGAACCCATCCCGCGATACGACTTGAATGTGCGTCCCTGATACAGAATGGTTTCGCCTGGTGACTCTTCCGTTCCGGCAAACAGGCTTCCAATCATCACGCAGGATGCGCCCGCCGCCAGCGCCTTGGAAATGTCACCCGAATACTTGATTCCTCCATCGGCAATGAGCGGCACGGCCGTGCCTTGCGCTGCCCGCGCTGCTTCTATGATAGCCGTCAATTGCGGCACGCCAGCGCCAGTCACGACGCGCGTGGTGCAAATCGATCCTGGCCCGATGCCGACTTTCAAGCCATCCACGCCCAGGGAGATCAATTCTTTCGTGCCTTCGTACGTCGCCACGTTTCCTGCGATGAGTTGCACGTCCGGAAGACGGTGGCGGATAGCTTTAATCGCCTCCATCACGCGGAAGGAATGGCCGTGCGCCGTGTCAATCGCCAGCACATCCACTTTCGCTTTCGACAATTCCACCGCGCGTTCGAGGAAATCGCCGGTGGCGCCTACGGCGGCGCCCACGCGCAATCTTCCATGTTCGTCTTTCGCTGCACGCGGATACTCCAGTTTTTTCTGGATGTCTTTCACGGTGATGAGGCCCTTCAAATTGAAGTCCTGATCCACGACGAGCAATTTCTCGATGCGGTGTTTTTGCAGAATGCGTTCGGCTTCGTCCAGAGTGGTGCCCACGGGCACGGTCACCAGATTTTCCTTGGTCATCACCGAGCTGACCAGCTGCGAATGAGTTTTTTCGAATCGCAAATCACGATTCGTCAAGATTCCTGTCAGGCGAGACCCGCGGGTCACCGGCAGCCCGGAGATTTTGTATTTGTTCATGATCTCCAGCGCCTGCCGAATCGTGATGTCCGGAGAAATAGTGACCGGGTCGACGATCATGCCGCTTTCCGAGCGCTTCACGCGGTCCACTTCTTCGGCTTGTTTTTCAGCGGGCATGCTGCGGTGCACGATGCCGATGCCACCCTGGCGTGCGATGGCGATCGCCAAGCGGGACTCCGTAACCGTATCCATCGCGGCAGAAGCCAGCGGCACGTGCAACCTCACTTTGCGAGCAAAATTTGTGGTGGTGTCCACTTCCGTCGGCAATACCGTCGAGCGGCCAGGCAAAAGCAGCACGTCATCAAAGGTAAGTGCGTCGGGAATCGAACCGTCGTTCATTCCAGCCTCACGTTCAAGGATTGGCAAGCCGAAAATGACAGCCATAAAGCAACGTAGCCCAGCGGGTGCCCGCTGGGCCGTTACAGGGAACGCAGTAAATCGAAAAAATGCATCACGGGTGAATGTTCCATTCTAGGTTGCGACGCTACCAGGGTCAAGTTTCGAACGGAGTGGGAGTGGCGTGCTAGACTGCTCGGCTGTTACCTGTCGCCTAGAGAAACGGCCACGTGGGTTCCCACCGTAGAGATGCCGGAGTTTTCCATACCACCAAAACTCCGATAGCTTCTCGAAACAGAAGGCAAGCGGTGACCTTGCATCGAGAAGCTCGGGGAAGGATGTGCGGTTCCTCTCGAATCTGCGACGCTCTTCGGGACGGCCAGGAAAAACTCCCTTTGCCGGCTCAAAAATTGGCTACGAGTCGAACGGAGATCCGCCGTTGCCTGAACGCAGGCGAAGAAGTTGTTTTCGGAGAATCGGGCAAGAACTTCAGTGAAATGGGCAAATGCCGGAGCCGCCGGCAAGCTACACTTTCTCATTGCGGCTGACCAAAACGGCTGGTTCATCCGCTGCGAAAGCCACCTCCAAGGAGAAACAATGGAAAAGCGCAAACTTGGTAGAAGCAATTTGGAAGTGTCGGCCATCGGGCTCGGCTGCATGGGAATGAGCTATGGATATGGCCCGGCTGCAGACAAGAAAAAGATGATTTCACTGATGCGGACGGCCGTCGAGCGCGGCGTCACATTCTTCGATACTGCTGAAGCGTACGGCGCAAACGAGGAACTCGTGGGCGAAGCCCTTGCTCCCTTCCGTGAGCAGGTGGTGATCGCCACCAAGTTTGGGTTCAGGATTGATCCTAAGGCGGAACGGGGTTTGGCTGGGCTAGATAGTCGGCCAGAGCACATCCAGGAGGTCGCCGAAGCCTCGCTCAAGCGCCTCAAGACCGACGTCATCGATTTGTTCTATCAGCACCGGGTTGACCCGAACGTGCCAATCGAAGATGTGGCGGGAGCGGTGAAACAGCTAATTCAGGAAGGCAAGGTGAAGCACTTCGGGCTGTCTGAAGCAGGGGTGCAGACGATACGTCGCGCACACAAAGTTCAGCCAGTCACCGCGCGTCAGAGCGAATATTCGCTGTGGTGGAGAGAACCTGAAGCGGAGGTGTTACCGACGCTCGAAGAGCTCGGGATCGGATTCGTTCCATTTAGCCCTCTTGGAAAAGGCTTCCTTCCGGGAAGATCAACGAAGATACGAAGTTCGATCAGACCGACTTCCGCAACATCGTCCCCCGTTTTACGCCAGAGACTCGGAAGGCAAATCAGGCTTGGTGGATCTGCTTGGCAAATTCGCCGCACAGAACAAGACGACACCTGCGCAGATCGCACTCGCTTGGCTGCTCGCGCAGAAGCCTTGGGTTGTTCCCATCCCAGGCACCACGAAGCTGGCGCGTCTAGAGGAGAACATCGGAGCCGCTGCAGTCGAGCTAACGCCCGACGATCTCCGCGAAATCGATAGCGCCGCCTTAAACATTAACGTGCAAGGAGCTCGCTACCCGGAAAGGCTGGCGCAGATGACCGGCCGTTAAGCGACGGGCATGCCAACCAGGATTAAATCGAAAATGAAAAAACTACTCTCACTTGGCGTACTGTCCTTGTTTACAGGCCTGAGCACAATTTTCCTCCTGACCTTGTCCGGCAGCCAGGCTCGCCCGGACAGCCAGCGCATCAAGAACCGCCTTATCGGGGGGTGGCGACTGGCCTGGCTCGAAGAGCCGGATGCAAACGGGGAGGTTCACAAAGCTGACTGTACCGGGCTGCTGGTCTATACGCGCGATGGCCACATGTCCGTTCAGGTGATGTATCGCAATCCTCAGCCACGGACTAACGCTGCGCCGGTGCAATATGCGCAAGGCGGTTACGAGGCCTCCTATGGCACCTATGAGATTGATGCAGACGCTCACACTTTCACCTTCCACGTTGAGGGCGCATTGGTGCGGACGCTGCCAGGCAAAGAGCTGACGCGCGTATTCGCATTCTCCGGCAAACAGCTTATCGTGAAGTCGGCGAACCCGAATGAGCACTGGAGAGTTGCTTGGGAGCTTACTAAGCCGCCTCCGCAAATCATCGCGCGCATAACTCCGTGGATTGAATGAGGAGCAAGGCAAAAACGCAAACAAAAAATGCAAGTTGGAAGTCTCGGCTCTCGGGCTCGGCTCCATGGGAATGAGCAGACAAGTGATGGTACGGTGCCGTGATATTGAGGATGTCAGACACGAAAGTGTGAGGAGGACAAACAATGGAAATCAAGAGAGCCGGCTCGCAGCCATCCGGCAAGGGACCGTCAGAGTGGTTCACTGGCACGGTGCGGATCGACCCACTATTTCAGGCGCCTGACCCGGCGCTTGTTCAAGGTGCCAGCGTAACGTTTGAGCCGGGCGCGCGGACTGCGTGGCATACCCATCCACTCGGCCAGACTCTCATCGTCATCGCCGGCTGCGGCTGGGCACGACGCTGGGGAGGACCGATCGAGGAGATCCGGCCCGGCGACGTGGCCTGGTTCTCCCCAGGTGAGAAGCATTGGCACGGCGCCACGCCAACCACGGCCATGACGCACATCGCCATTCAGGAAAAGCTCGACGGTAAGGTTGTGGACTGGATGGAAAAAGTCAGCGACGAACAATACCATAGGGATGCAAAATGAATCACGCGAAACAATCCTAAGCGAGGCAAGGAGTTCACATGTCAGCCCGGAAGGATGCTTTAACAGACCGCCTTTCGCGATCTCGCGAAATCATCATCACGGTGACCGGCAGAAAGTCCGGACGAGCGATCTCCATCCCGGTCTGGTTCGTGTGGAAAGCCGGCAAGCTTTACCTCCTGCCGGTCGAGGGATCAGATACACAGTGGTACAAAAATGTGCTTCAGAACAGCTCGATCCGGATCACTTCGCAAGGTGCGGAGGCTGCATTGATTGCTAGTCCGATCACTGATTCCGCACAGGTGTCGTCCGTGGTCGGGAACTTCCGGGCCAAGTACGGGGCCGGCGACGTGAAGAAGTACTATGCAAAGTTCGACGTTGCCGTTCTCGCCGAAATGCGACGAGCGCCTTCATGATTGCAAAAGAGGTATTCTTGAGGCCGTGAAGACCAACCTAAAAACAGCGTATCCCGAGCGGCCA
>WNGM01007836.1_pt1 | contig 10674 bp, 10 predicted proteins | sample 5400571 | NCBI WGS metagenome assembly WNGM01 (sample SAMN13153378, study PRJNA577476) | soil metagenome | isolation source: 100 cm soil or saprolite under Garry oak tree replicate 2 | place: USA:California | collected 2016-06-15 | reverse complement strand
TCACCATCTGTCCGGCGGCTACCTTGCCATGGTGCATGTGCCACCCCCGCATGATCAGCTCTACCGCTGTCTTTACTTGATCCCGGATCGCGAATTCCGTGAGCGCTGTCCGCGCACCGTCTCGCACGCAATCGAGTCTTATCGGTTCATTGCGAACTTTGGCGGGTCAGCCGACGACATATGGTCTCGTTTTGCGGTCGACGTGGAGGGCCTCGCCGAGTGGATCGCCTCGATTCCTGGCTGGCTGCGACCAATTCCGTCACCCCCGGCCCCAGGCAAGCGGGAGCTGCCTCTCCTTCCAGCTGATGCGGGTAATTTCAGTATTTCCGGTCTGGGGACCTTATGGGTTGCGGCGGAGTTAGAAGGTGCGGGCGGCGATGGAATCACCGTTGTGGAAGACCGTGTACGCCTCGATCCGGTGACCCTTCTCGTGCACCACTTGGGCACCCAGCGGTTCGCCGGGATTCATATCCGCGCCGCTACCTTCAATGAGACTCGGAGGATTCATTTCGACGTCAAGCAACCGCACTTCTTCGTTGATGGCGGTCTGTGGGTGCTGCTGGTATTGCTGAGACCGGATCGGCGCATTCACGACTTCTGCCTCCTGATACCGTCCAGGGATCTTCCGGAACTCGGCTATTCGGAAACGGTGATGCTCGACCCTTTGACAAAACGCTTCCTCAAGTACCGCATCCCGAGCGAGGAATTCGCGGCGACTTTCCTAGGCAAGGCCTTTGCCGGGCGGCTGCCACAGGACCCAGGGTTGGATCAAGCCACCCATTTGGAGATAGCGGGCTAGAATTTGCTCGGCATGCGGGAGTAGCTCAGCTGGTAGAGCATCTGCCTTCCAAGTAGATGGTCGCGGGTTCGAGTCCCGTCTCCCGCTCTCTGGAACCAGTCGTTTTCAACAGCTCCTCGAAAGTTGGGGGTTCTCCCTTCTATTAGTGGGCCGCGAGGAGCCAAATGGTCACGATCAGGCAGAGCGCGATTCCGAGCCCAACCCCAATGGGCTGCGCGTGGGCTTCAAACCACCCAGCGGCCGCCGGAAACCGAGACCGAAGCTGACTCGGGGTGAAGGCTTGGTCCCAGGAGCCCTCAATCGGAACGCCGAGGTCATGGGCCACTGCTGTGACGTCGTCCATTGAGAAGTCTTCACCGGTAACCCTGACCAGCGCGTCGCCATTGCGGTCCAGGGCCAGCACCCGATGCGACACGGGCCCCCGCGGCTGGCTCACGGCACAAATGAAAATTCGGGCCACCTCACTCCTGGGGACGGTGCGACTGGACACAAACAGTCCCGATTGGCCCACGTTGAAGTCGTCCACGAACATCCTGGCGGTCCGCAAATAACGCCACCGCAGCCCAAAGCTGCAGGCCAGAAGCAGCATGACGCTGGCGGCGATTACCAGACCGACACCCTGGAAGCGAGTGTGGAGGTACAACTGCACAGCACCAACGGCAAGGGCCGGAACGATAAATAGAAGCTTTGGCCGAAAGGCCGATCGTGGTCGGACCGTTAACGGATAGATCGTGCCTACCGTAACCGGGCTCAGTTCGGGCGACGCGACTGCAGGTTGAGCGGTTGCGAAATGCATCCCCACCGCCGCCAACCACCCTCCACCAAACAGCGCCAGCACCAGTCCAAGCGTGCCGAGACCCAGCATTAGCACGGCGACCATTCCGTCGCGGGACTCTTCGACGGTTGGGTTGGCCGAGGACAGCCAGCGATGGCCGTAGACGTCGATCGCTGTGATTTGCTGTCGATAGACGGAAGCGCTCAGCGCGGAGCCCGGTTGAAGCAGATTCTTGTCGCCCGATGACACGGAGTCGAGGTCGGCGGCGAGCTCAACTGCCCCCACTCTTACCCGGAGGTAAGCGCGGGTCGAACCAGTTGACGTGGAAAAATGGACGGTGGCAAGCGTCGCGGGTAGGACCGTGATGCAGTTGTCCTTAAGTGGATCTGATTGCGTAGTGCACATCGGCGCAACACGATAAGCGCGTGCGGTCTGCATCGCCTGGAGCCAGCCGTAAGCAGCGAAGAGACCGAGGCAGATCAACAGAAGGGGTCCAGTGAACAGCCTTACGGCACGGAAGACTCGACGAGTCATGCCACCCGTGAAACGAACCGGGGTAGCCGCTTACTTCTGCCCGGGGCTACGGTTCCCAAGCGCCGAGACGACGGGGCTACGGCGTCGCGGTCGCGCTGGTTGCGGGGCTGGCCTGTTGCCGAAGCCACGGAGGACCCGGATGATTGCCGCCGTGCGTCGCGCCGGCCGCTCCGTTTGCCCCATTCGCCCCGTGCTGGGTCTGCATCTGTTCACCGTGTTGCCGGGCAAAGGCGCTGACGCAAGCGCCGATGCCGTGGTGCCCCGGCTGGAGTTCCGTCTTGCAGGTTTCGACCGCGTCCCTGACCTGCTGGCCCCAGACCTGCGGGTTCACGCTCCCGGACGCCGCGGCCAACACGCCACTTCCAATGACCACCATCGTCGCGGCGGCCAGGCCAATAATGGCTTTCCTACCGATCGACAACCAGCCGGTGCCGGCCGTCTGATACCGCGCCTGGCCGGGCCGCGCCGACTCGCTGACGATCGGCGTCAGGGTGCGGCTCAGCTCGTCCTCGAGCCACTGGTCGAATTTTGCTGTCATCGCTTTGTCACCCGATACCTTTTTGTCCTTCATCAGTAAGAACGTCTGAGTGCCCGAGAGTACCTATTTCCTGCTGGAGCCGCCGCCTCGCGGCCGAGATCCGGGATGCGACGGTGCGCTCCGGCGCGCCCAGTGCAAGCGCGATTTCCCGGTTGCTGTATCCGTGGTAATGGCGCAGCACGATGGCCGCCGCCTGTGGCGGAGGCAGCCGCCGAAGCGCGCTGAGCAGGTCGTCCCGACCCGCCACGTCGGCGGGATCGGCCCCTGGCGCAGGCCGTCCCAGCCGGCGCACGAGTTCTCCCACCTCTCGCAGCCGCTCGCGTCGGCGGTACGAAATCGCAATGTTGAGCGCGATCCGGTGCAGCCATGCCTCCGCGGGTGCCGTGGGTTTCCAGGACCGCCACGACCGAAAGGCGCGCACAAACGTCTCCTGCGCACAGTCTTCGGCGGCCGCCCGATCGCGGAGAATCCCAATCAGGGTGCCCAGGATGCGGGGATAGCTATTGCGGTAGAGCTGATCGAAATCTTCGGGCGATCCCGGGCGATAGGCCGGCCCGGGCACGGGTTGCCCCGGCGATCCGGTCGCCATGCGGACTAGCCGACCGCCGGCGCGCTCACGCTCACCAGGGTCTGGGCCGGCTGGAACTGGATCAGCACCGTGCCGTTGAAGCCGAGGCCTCCTGGCAGTTCCGATTGGCTGTTAAGGGTCACGCCCTCCTGGAGGAGGGCGCCAGAATCCTTGGCCAGCCAGAGCCGGGTCGTCACCTGGTCGTTTTGGTCGCTGGCGGTTACGGTCACCTCATAGACGGTTGTCTCGCGTCCATTGATGAGGTCATCCGGCGCGACGCGCACGTTGCTCGTGCTCATCACCGTGGGATAGTTCATGAAAAGAGGGTCAACGGCGGAGATTCCGCTCGACGCTGCCTCGCCGAGAGCCGCCTTGTTCCAGGTGGTCGAGTTGGGGTCCCATGTGTATTCGTTCCCCCCGAGCGACCGGACCTCGAAGACATCGGTGCCCTGCGAGAAGGGGACACTGATGTAGAGATCCATCGCGCCGTCCGGCGCGATCGTCCCGGTGATGTGCGCGCTGATATCCGCCCCATCGCTATCGAGGTACGAGTCGCCGGTCAGGCTGACGCCATGTCCCTGCCGCAGCTGCTCCAGGGCGGACGCGACCGCTTGCCTGGCAACTGCCGCCTGGTCGGCCGACGCCGGTAGGGCGGGCGGCATGACATCGGTGGGCGATGGGCTTGCCGTTGGCGCCGCGTTGCTCGGACCGGCGATCGGGCTGCAGGCACTGAGGAGCACGGCGGCGACGATGAACACGCGCTTCATGATTTTCTGCTCCTCTATAGCGCGGAAGGGACCCGCGGCTTGCGGATCCCCTCCCGGGTGGTGCGTGTTACGGACAACTAAACGTGGTCGCGGCGGACTGTCCTTGCGACTTGCCCTGGGACTTTCCCTGCGACTGGGCCGGACGATGCGACTGGGCGGCAGCCAGAGCCTTGGCCGCATGGGCGGCCCGCAACCACGGCTGCGCGTTGGCATTCTTGAGACTGCACACGACCAGCCAGCCCCGATGGGTCTTCATCGTGATGTCCTGCTTGAAAAAGGCATGGAACCCGTAGGCCTTACCAGCTGGGGACGGCGTTGCCGTAGGCCCCGCCGCAGAAGCGCCGACGGTGCCGATGGCGAGGATGGCGGCGATGATCGCACTCGCAAATAGCGTCTTCAATTCGCTCACCTCCTTCGCGGTACTGAAAGATCCGTCTGCAAATGAGAACGCTCAGCCCGAGTCCGGCGGCGTCGGGGCCCAAAGTCGTTGCTGAACCGCGACATGGCACACGGGGCTGCCAGCTTCGACGGGCACCCCAAGGCCCGGTGCGCCCCCGGCGTCGCCTTCACCGACACCAAGCCCGCACCCTCACGGTATCTTCTAGCGGGGAGCTCGGGTAGGCCGGCCCAACGACCATTTGTTCCTCCGCGGGTCTGGACCTACCTTTTTCACCAGGACCGGCACCGATGATTTCAGGCGAGAGGCGTGGTCAGTATGGGTGTACATGTCCGTAACATTCGTATAGTCAGGAGACGATGATGACCACACTCAAGTCAAAGGATGGAACCACGATCGCGTTCGACCAGCAGGGCCATGGCCCGGCACTGATCTTGGTGAATGGCGCCATGAGCACCCGATCGGACGGCTCGAAGCCCGAACTCGCGAGGCTTCTCGCGCAGCACTTCACCGTCTATGCGTATGACCGTCGGGGCCGGGGGGACAGTGGTGACACCAAACCCTATGCGGTGGACCGCGAGATCGAAGATATCGACGCCCTGATCGACAAAGCGGGAGGTTACGCCTTTCTCTATGGTCACTCATCAGGCGGGTGTCTGGCTTTAGAGGCAACCGTCAAACTGGGTGACAAGGTCAAGAAGCTCGCCATGTACGAAGTCCCCTACAACGACGATCCGGAGGCTCGCAAGGCCTGGGGCACGTACATCAAGAACCTTACCGAAGCCCTGGCGTCCAATCGCCGAGGTGACGCGGTTGCCCTTTTCATGGCATACGTTGGAATGCCCGCCGCCCAGATTGAAGGGATGCGGCATGCGCCTTTCTGGGGCGGGATGGAGGCCCTTGCCCCGACACTTGCCTATGACCATACCGCCATCATGGGCAAAGACGGCTCGATTCCAATTGAACGGGCTGCTCGCGTTCGGGTGCCCACGCTGGTGATGACTGGTGGCAGCGGTGCCCCATTCATGCTTGAGACGGCCAAGACGCTCAGTAAGGCGATCCCACACGCCAGGCTGCGGACGCTGGAGGGCCAGACTCACGACGTTCACCCAGAGGCGCTCGCACCGGTTCTGGCGGAATTCTTCGCTGCTTGACCCGCAGGATGAACGGTTCCTGGGCGCGGTCGCGGAAGCCTGTCGACCGCCTGTAACAGCGCGGTTGCAATTTTTGGACGGGCGCTAGCCAACCCGTAATTCGGACGCCATAGCGTGGGTCCCCGTGGGGCTCGCTTCTCGCCGCTCACTGCCCGATTCCGACGCAATCCGCTCGCGCACGAGCCCGCGCTCTCGGCCGCTCAGCGAGCGGCTCTGGAGCGGGCTGATCGGCCTTCTCGTCTTCATCACCATTCTGGTCGCGGCGCTACCCCTCTTCGCCATCGTCCGCGGCACGTCGGCCGGCATCGCGCTGGCTACCGCGGGCAACGCGAGCCTTCTCAACTGGCTCGGTCTCGAGCTGGCGTTGGTCGCCCTCGGGATGGGCGCGTTCTTCTTCGCCTACTCCCTCAAGTATTACCTGGCCACCGCGACGATGCTCCTCCTCGGCTTCTTCGGTCCCGGCCGGAATGGCAATGGGTCCGGAAAGAAGCAGGGCCTCAGCGACCTGGTACGGATTGCCCGTCGCGGCTGGACCGCCAACCAGCATTCCGACGGCAATCGCACCAAGTGGCTGCCGCTCGGATACGAGCCGTTTGTCTCGATTCACATCGCGACCTACAACGAAAAGGGCGTCGTTGGCCGCTTGCTCGAGGCCTGCGCGAGGCTCAACTACTCGAACTATGAGGTCATCCTCGTCGACGACTCCACGGACGGGTCAATGGAGATTCTCGAACCCTGGAAGCAGGTCGATCGCTTCACGATCATCCACCGCGACACGAGGGATGGCTTCAAAGGCGGCGCGCTGACATATGCCCTGCGTGCCATGGACCCGCGAACCGAATTCGTCGCCATCTTCGATGCCGACGCCGTGCCGTTCCCGGATGTCCTGCGGGATCTGCTCTGCCACTTCTACAGCCAGGGCAATCCTCGACCTCGCCCCATCCCCGAGGTCGGGGCCGTGCAAAGCTACCAATGGCACGTTCTGAACAAGAACGAGAGCTGGCTGACGGCCGCGGTGCGCACGGAGTACGCCGGCAGCTACATGATCGAGCGTCCTTTCCAGCAGGTGCTCGGCTCGATGAAGATGATCGCCGGTACCGCCTACATGATCCGGGCGGGACTTTTGCGCGAGCTGGGTTGGGGCCGCAGTCTCACCGAAGACTGGGAGCTCACCCTTCGTCTTTACGCGAAGGGGTACAAGGTCGTCTACACGCCCTATGCGGAGACACCCGCCGAGTGTGTCGCGACCTTCGGGCGGCTGGCCCGCCAGCGGATGCGCTGGGCAGAGGGTCACAGCTACAACGTCAACAAATGGTTCCTCACCATCCTCCGATCGCCTCGATTGAGCCTGCTGGAAAAAGCCGAATTCATCTATTACGGCCTCTACTACCTGCAGTCCGCGCTGTTCCTGCTGGGCTCGGCTGCCTGGCTCGCCTCGGAGATTGTCCTGCGCGTCCATATCCCGGAGTGGACCGCGCTCCTGGGGTGGTCGCTCCTCTTCTCCAACCTGTTCGCGCTGCCTCTCATGAACCTGGGTGGGCTGTTGCTCGAGGGCTCCCCGCGCCGCGACTACCAGGGCGTCCTTGGCGCTGTCGCCCTGTCCTTCTTGCTCGTGCCCTTCCAGGCCTGGGCGTCGATCAAGGGCTTGTTCGAGCGGCGTGAGGGTGGCTGGTTCCGCACGCCAAAGACGGGCCGCATCACCAATCGCATCGAGCATCTGCCGCAGCGGAGGAGTCTGAACCGGTGGCTCCGTCCGCGGCCGACCACACCAAACGCGGGCGGTCGTCGCGCGAGCCGCGCGTTTCGCCTCGTCTGCATCGCGGCCCCCATCCTCGTCCTGACGATCCTCGGCATTGGCGCGGCAACCGCGCCAACGGTGCTCGCCGCCAATGTCTTCTACCTTCACAATCCAGGCGGCGCCTACACCATGGACAGCATCCCGACGAACGGCACGCCGGCGAAATTCCAGATGGACAATCCGGGCGCGACGCAGACCTGGGCCTCCACGGTGGCCTATACCGGGCAGACCGTCCCGGCCGGCAGCTACACCTTCACCTACTGGACATCGGGGGAGGGGGGCGCCACCGTGACGGCCATCCTGACCTTCGGGTACAGCGCGACCGCATCCTGTGCGGTCGTTGTCCCGATCGCTTCGTGGACGGCATCACTGGTCAACGGCGGTGGCTCGTCGACCTCGACCAGCATACCGGCGGTCCTCCTCCCAGCCAGCTCTTATCTGTGCTGGCAGATTACCGTCGTCGCGGTGGACAAAGGCGGTCTCGACCTCCGCTACGACGCCAATAACCAGCAAACCTCGATCGCGACCCCGTCGATCGTCGTTCCCGAGCACGGTAGTCCCCTCATCGGGCTGGGGAATGCGGTTGGGCATCGCGGCGCCGTTGCAGTGGATCGTGCCGGCGGAGGTCCGAGTCACGGTTGTGGTGCTAGGGCTGTTTGGCATGCACGCCGCGGCGGCGGGGAATCAGCTGGTCGTCTGGAATTCGAGCGGCGCGCCGCAAACGCTCTTCATCTCGTGGAACTGCGTCGGCTGGCAAAGCCTGATCCTGCTTGGCTTGAGCCTGATGGTCGGACTTCGCGGGCCGATGACGTTGGCCACCAGGATCCAGGTGATCGCCCTTGGCGTTTTGGGCACGGCGCTGATCAACATTGCGCGCATCACCGTCGTCTGCGCGCTGGCCGCGCTAGCCGGCTATCTGCCCGCGGTCCTCTTCCATGACTACGGCGGCACCCTCCTCCTGGTCAGCTGGCTCTTCACCTTCTGGGTGATCGCCTACCGCTGGCTGGTGCCCGCTCCGGCGCTGGCCTAGCAGCTCGTACCGGTAAAGAGCCTCGGGCCTTCCCTGGGCAATCCGTGCAAGTTTCCCAGTTACATTAGCCTGCCATCGAATGCGCCGAAGAATCCGAATCGAGCACGCGCGGCGGCTGGCCGTTGCGCGCCAGCAGCTGAGCGGCTCACGGCCGAGACCCGTCACCGCCGACGACATCCATGCGCTGGTGCGGACGATCGGCTGCCTGCAGCTGGACCCGACCGCCATCGTCGCGCGCAGCCATCTGCTCGTCCTCTTCAGCCGCCTCGGTGCCTTCGACCCCAAGCTGGTTGACACCCTGCTCTGGGACGAGCGCCGCTTGTATGAATACTGGGCCCATCAGGCGTCCATCGTCGCGACGGAGGACCGCGCGCTGCACCTCGCGTTGCCGCCGCCCTGGCTCGACCAGCGAACCACGGCGGCCTGGATGACGACGCGGGCCCGGTTCAGCGAGCTCGTCCTCGAGCGCCTCGCGGCAACGGCCTCGGTGCGCGCCGCCGATTTCGAGCAACACACCGAAAAGTACGAATCCGGCTGGGGCCTGCGCAGCCCGATCGTGGACACGCTCGCGCTCCTCTGGCTCCAGGGCCGGATCGTCCCCGCGGGTCGCGTCGGAAGTGGGCGACGGTGGGCGCTGGCGGAATGCTGGTTCCGAACACCGGTGGGCCCAATTCCAGACCACGCCGTCGCGCTTCGCCAGGCCGCCGTCCGGTCCCTACGCGCGCTCGGCGTGGCCACGCAGCAGCAAGTGAAGCGCCATTTCGTCCGGCACCGCTATCAGGGGCTTGCGCCCGTTTGGAAACAGCTCGAGGCCGAAGGGGTAATCGTTCCGATCGACCTTGGGCTCAAAGGCGACTGGTACATCCATGCGGACGACCTCGAGCTGCTCGACCAGATTGAGTCGGGCGCATTCGAGCCGCGGGCCACGCTGCTCTCGCCATTCGACAACCTCATCTGCGATCGCGACCGGACGCTGGCCCTCTGGGGATTCGACTTCAAGCTCGAGATCTACGTGCCCAAGAGCAAGCGCTGGGGGTACTTCGTGATGCCGCTGCTGCACGGCGAGCGCATCGTCGCCCGCCTCGATCTCACCGTCGACCGCACGGAGGGCACTCTCAATGTGATCGGCGAGCGATGGGAGCCGGGCTGGGAAGGGGGGCGACGGCCGGTTCGCGCTACGACGCGGGCCCTCGGCGAGCTAGCGGCGTTCCTCGGCGTGGGCGTCCGGCGCTAATTCGGAGAAATATATCGTTGACAAGACATATGTCGTAAGAGTAATGTATGGGCATGCCCGACGCCTTCCAGATCCTGGCCGACCCCACCCGACGCCGCCTCATCGAGGCGCTGCGGGATGGCGAGCGCTCCGTGAGCCAGCTGGTCGGCGTCGTCGATATCGGACAGCCCGGTGTCTCGCGGCAGCTCGCCATCCTGCAGGACGCTCAGTTCGTGGCCGTCCGTCCGGAGGGCCGTCGGCGGCTCTACGCGCTCAGGCCGGAGCCGTTCCGCGAACTGGACGAATGGATGATGGGCTACCGCGCGATGTGGGAGGCGCGCCTCGATCGATTTGCGGCAGAACTCGACCGGCGGGGCAGGACCCGACCGAAGCATAAGGAGGAACGCGAGTGACGCAATTGAACACGGAGACGACGGCGGTGGCAAACAAGATAACGGTGCAGAGCGTGAGGCCGTGTTTGACGTTCAAGGAGGGGACCGAAGAGGCGATCAACTTCTACGTCTCGCTGTTTGAGAATTCAAAGGTCGTGAGCTTGCTCCGAGCGCCGGCAGGCGGCCCGCTCCCTGAAGGTAGCGTGCTCCACGCGAGCTTCCAGTTGGACGGACAGGAATACACGGCCTTCGATGGCGGATCGTCGTTCGCGTTCACCGAGGCCTTCTCGTTCGTCGCGACCTGCGAGACCCAGGACGAGATCGATGCACTGTGGGCACGGCTGACGGAAGGCGGAGAGGACGGACCGTGTGGCTGGCTCAAGGATCGCTTCGGCGTGTCGTGGCAGGTTGTCCCCTCGGCGCTGGGGCAGATGATGGGCGACTCGAAATCCGGAAACCCGGCAAAAGTCATGGAGGCCCTACTGAAGATGCGCAAGCTCGACCTTGCCACCCTCGAGCGGGCGTACCTGAGCGGCTCCTAGCTTGGCTTCGCAAACCCAGCCAGCCCGCCGGCGAGTCAGCATCGAGCGGACCTTCGCGGAGGCCACCGCCGAGGACGTCTGGGCGCTCTGGACGACCAAAGATGGCATCGAGTCCTGGTGGGGTCCAGACGGATTCGAGGTGAAGGTTCGCAGGCTGGACTTTCGCC
>WNGM01004751.1_pt1 | contig 10695 bp, 10 predicted proteins | sample 5400571 | NCBI WGS metagenome assembly WNGM01 (sample SAMN13153378, study PRJNA577476) | soil metagenome | isolation source: 100 cm soil or saprolite under Garry oak tree replicate 2 | place: USA:California | collected 2016-06-15 | reverse complement strand
AATACGCATCTTCACTGCACTCAAACCCGCTTGCAGTACCTGAGCAATTTCGTCATAGCTCAAATCATCGAAATCACGCATAAGCAGTAAACGGGCCTGTTCCCGCCCCAGCTTCTTCAAGACATGATTGATGCATTCCCGCAGTTCTGTTTGCATCGCGTGTTCCTCTGGTCCCGCCTCCGTCGAAGCTTGCTGATTTAATGTATCGGTGTCCTCGTTGTCGCTTGTATTGTTGGGTCGACTGCTCAACGTGACATTCTTGCTATGCCGCTTGCTCTTATCGAGTGCATCCAAGGTACTATTGGTTGCTATACGATAAAGCCAGCTGGAAAAGACCGCTTGCTGTTCAAATTTTTTAATACCGTTGTAAACTTTGACAAACACCTCCTGGGAGATATCTTCAGCCTCTTCTTTATTCTGAACTACGCGATACACAATGCTATACACGCGATTCATATACCTCTGTACCAGTTCCTCATAACTTCGTGTATCGTGCGGCAACTCTTGTTTGCAACGTATGACCAACTCTTCATCCGTGAGCGTCAAAGTTTGTACCATATGCACTTCCTAAAAATACGTATTTTTAGCTACTAAAGAGTATTAACGAAGTTTATTATATAGTTAGTTTTTATAGGTTGTCCAGTTTATTGCAATGCACAGAAAGATACCTGTCATGTTAGACGACATCTTTCGCAAAATGTCACACGACAGGCAAGCCTATTAGCGAAAGCGGGATAAAGCGGGGAGCGACCTTCTACAAAGCCGCTCCCGCAGCATGGGTTGCGAAAGGGAAAAACGTTGCTGCGGCTTGTTTAGCCACGATGGTGATGGCGGTGTTCTGGGTTCTGATCGTGGAGGGGATTATCGGTGCCATGGGTATGTTCCTGGCACAAAGTACATCTATTGGTTACCGCCGCCAAACAGACCACCGAGGTTGCCAAAGCGGTTCTCAGCTTGCTGCTCCAGGTTTTCAAGAGCACCGCCTGCTGCGTCTTTTGCTTGCTGGGAGTACTGTTGACCACCAGGAATTTTGTTGGCAAACTGATCAATGGCTGAATCAACCTGCTGTTGTGCAGCTTGTCGTGCCTGATCATACATACCTTGATTGCCTTGCTGCTGACCCTGCTGCTGGCTCTGATCATAGTTGCCTTGGGATTGGCCGTATTGCTGGCTCTGGTCATAGCTGCTTTGTTGGCCCTGATCGTAGCCACCCTGGGATTGACCCTGCTGCTGACCCTGCTGCTGGCTCTGATCATAGTTGCCCTGAGACTGACCATACTGCTGGCTCTGATCGTAGCCACCCTGGGATTGACCGTAATTGCTCTGCTGACTCTGATCATTGCCACTCTGGTTCTGCTGTGACCACGGATTTTGTGGATTGTAGCCGCCTTGATTCTGTTGGGGGTCCTGAGATTGCCCCTGGTTACCCCATTGATCCTGGTTGCCCTGGTTTTGCTGATAATCGTAGTTCATCAGACGATTTCCTTTTCTTTCTGGTTCTGCAAATGCACATATCTCTAAAGATGAGCACCTGCTACAGGTAATGCATATACCTGAACTCTACTATTGCTACACTACAAAAGCCGAACTACACAAGCTACCCCAAACACGTTATACCACACACATCAAGCAATCGCTAGCTCTAATTACATCTAGGGTGCAGTTCACTTTTTTGCACGAATCCCGCGAGACATGGGAGGGGCGGCATTCATGACGCCAGTGAGCAAACGAACAGACCAGCTTAAGAGAGACGGACTGGCGTCATGATGAAAGGTAACAAATTCATCCGGCTATGGGTCCATCGTGGTAGCGGCGGCATTGATGACGCCAGTCCTCCTGAGAAGCGGACTGGCGTCATCAATGCCGCCGCTACCACGATCGTAAGTATTTTGTTACCTTTCATAATGCCGCCCCTCCCATGTCTTTCCAGACTCATCTGTGCAAAAAAAGAACCGCACCCTTAGATCTACGTTCAAGCGAATCTATTGGATCGCTTGCTGTATTTCTTGTGTAACATTATAAGCTGTACCACGATTACTTATGTATTGTACTTACACTTGTTGAGCTTGTGCTGAAGTAGACGCCATGTTTTCAAAAAAGTCACATCCGGCCATTTCTCAATTGCCCTCATTGAGTTAACATCACATTGGACGCCATTGTTCTAAAAAAGTCACAGCTATCAATAGATGCTCAGCATAGCCGCAAAACGTAGCTCTCGCATGCGGAAAATTCTTAACAAATATTAATCCACATTTCTAGCCATTCTGTATCTTCGTATCCTTCATTCATACATCTCGTATAGCAAGTTGCTTCTTTTAACTTCATCATATTTAGGGATGGCTAAGAGTTATCCACAAGTTATCCACTTGTGTCAAGGGAAATTGGTGGATAACCCCCTTTTCTCTTTTGACAATTTTCTGTTATAATGAAGTGGGGAGAAGTGGGGAATTGTGGTGAGGTTTCGGCGAGCGAGGAAGCGGTGTGAGATTTCTCGGATGCAGGAGAACAGCTGGGAAAAGTTCACAGAGTACTCCTGTAACAAGCTCAAGGTGAGGATGCAAACAGCAAAAGCATGTTTCTGGGCGAATACGAACATACAATCGATGCAAAGGGGCGTATGGCAGTACCGGCTAAATATCGGCAGCAGATCAAAGAAGGTGCTGTTGTCAGTAAAGGTATGGGAGTTTGCCTGTCAGTTTATCCTATGCAACGCTGGGAGGAGAAATCGGCAGAATTGGCCTCTAACAAGAACAACGAAGAGTTACGTGACATCGAGCGGCGTATCTACGCCAGTGCCAGTGAGATCGAACTGGATGCGCAGGGGAGGATGATCATCCCTGCCAGGTTACGTGCCTATGCACATGTAGGGAGCGAAGTCAATGTAGTGGGTGTGCGCGATCACTTTGAAATCTGGGATCGTGTCACCTGGCAAGACTATCAGGAACGACTGGACTCTGAGGGAAGTACACCTTCTTTCTAACGACAGTAGTGCCCTCCTTGTGGAGGTCAGGATAAATACAGACGAGATGGAAACACAACATGTGCCGGTAATGCTGGCCGAGGTACTAAAGTTTCTTCAGCCACACCCGGAAGGGTTATATATTGACGGCACAGTGGGTGGAGGCGGTCATACACAGGCCATTCTTGAGCAGAGTACTCCCAATGGCCGGGTTCTAGGCATCGATACTGATGTTCAGGCATTGGCGAGAGTGCGCCGGCGTCTCACAGAGATGGTGAGTAGCGGACGATTGGTGCTGGCGCATGGGAACTTTGCCGAACTGGCCCGTCTGGCAAACGAGGCCGGTTTTGTATCTATGCAGGGTATTTTGCTTGATCTGGGCTTTTCATCAGATCAGATGGATAATCCAGAGCGCGGATTTTCCTTTAGTGTTGATGGGCCACTGGATATGCGGTTTGATGCAGCGCAAGCACTATCTGCGGCTGATCTGGTCAATAGTGCAAGCGAACAAGAATTAGCTGATATTCTCTGGCGTTACGGTGAAGAAACGCGTTCACGCCAGATTGCACGACGTATTGTGCGGGCGCGAACGAAGAGTGCGATTACTAGTACGACGCAACTGGCAGGACTGGTTGCCATGGGTGTTCCTTATAAACGAGGAGCAATTCATCCGGCGACCAAAACCTTCCAGGCTTTGCGTATCGCCGTCAATAATGAATTGGAGCGGCTGGAAACGGCCCTCCCTCAGATGCTGGATATTTTAAGTGCTGAGGGAGAGAAAGGCGGGCGTATGGTCATTATCGCCTTTCATTCACTGGAAGATCGATTGGTGAAAGACTTTATGCGGCGTGAGGCCACAGATTGTCTCTGTCCACCTCGCGTACCCGTGTGTGTTTGTGGTCACAAGGCGCGTTTACGCCTCCTGACTCCCAAACCGGTTGTACCCACCGCGGCAGAGGTATTAGCAAACTCTCGCGCTCGTAGTGCCAAGCTGCGAGCTGCCGAACGAATAATTAGCTCATGATGAGCATCATATACATTGCTCGAAACAGCAAGGATTGCAGCGTATGTATCGCCTGAAAGCTCAACTAAATGCAGCCAAAGCAGCAGTGCCGCTTAAACCTATTCTGGCCGCCAGGAGACGTCGGCAATTATACCCGTTTCTTTTCTCTATGGGACCGGTCGCCTTGAGCATCTGTAGCGTCCTGCTGATTGGCTTAATGGCGGTACTCTACCTCACCGAGGTAGGACAGGCTGTGGCAGCTAACCAGCAACTACAAACCCTTGAGGCACAGCAGACCATGTTGGAGCGACAAAATCAGGACCTGGTTAACGTGGTTGCCCAGGAACAGTCGCCTGGCTATATCACCGACCATGCAAAGGCACTGGGTTTGGTACCCGCCGATCCCAAGCTCATTCAAACGATAATTATAAAAAACCTGAAACCTATCCGGCATGATGATATCAATATCCACCCGTGAACGAGCGAAAGGAGGCAAAGATGAGTACAGAACTGCGTCAAGCACGTAATCGTCAAATGCTCATCTTCCTGCTTGTGTGCCTGGGCATGGCTGGACTTTTGGGTCGCCTCTACTACTGGCAGATCATTCGTGGGGCAGAACTGGCACAGCTGGCTGCTAATGAGCATATTCAAACGGAAACCCTCAATGCACCGCGTGGTATTATCTACGACGCCCAGGGGCATATCCTGGCAACCAATGTGGTGCGTGACGATGTTTACATTGAACCTATTCCGTTCAAGCAGGATCACTCTTCTGACACTTTTGATAGTGATCTCGCAAGTACTGTGGCAGCTCTGCATCAGGTCTTGCCAAACGTCTCAGAAGAGCAGCTCCGCAAGGATTTTAACCTGCAGCTGTGGACAGTGCGTGTTGCTATGCACATCGACCCCTTACAGAGTGAGCACTTGAGCAATATGCATCTCCAGGACGTTTTTTTACAGCCGCGTACATGGCGGACGTATCCTGTTGGCAGCTTAGCTGCTCAAATAATCGGTTTTGTGAAACAGGATGATACCGGTAGTATTGGTGTCTATGGGATTGAACGCCAGTATAATAGCCTGCTGGCTGGTAAAGCGGGTACCCTCACTGCCGAGTTTGACCTGAGCGGCAATCCTCTCACTGTCGGGGCTAGTTCAGAGCAACCTGCAGTGGATGGGGCAAATATCACATTGACTATAGACAGTACTATTGAATATATCATTCAGACCGTCCTGGCTAATACCGTTAAAGCAATGCAAGCTCAGAGTGGTTCAGTTGTGGTTATCAATGCCCGTACAGGGGCTGTCGTAGCCATGGCTGGTGTACCTACGTTTGATCCTAATAACTATGGCAACTATGCCACACAAAAGGGGTGTCTAGGTAGTGAAGAAGTTTTCTTAAATCCGGTACTGTACTGTGCATATGAGCCCGGCTCCACGATGAAGGCGGTCACGATGGCCGCCGGACTCGACCAGGGGCTGATTACGCCGGACACGGCTATCAATGATCCTGGCTATATTGCCTTCAATGACGCACCGGTCGTAACGAATTGGGAAGGACTGGGTTACGGCACAGAGACAATGACGCAAGTGCTTGAGCATTCAGCCAACGTTGGCTCAGCGTATGTCGCGCATACAATCCTTGGCCCAAGCCGCTACTATCCTTATCTGGCGAAGTTCGGCTTTGGTCAGCCCACGGGTATTGACAGTCAAGAGGAGACAGGCTATTATCGTACGCCTGCCAATAGCCCTCAAACATGGTCAATGGCTGACCTTACCCGTCAAGCCTTTGGTCAAAGCATCCTGGCCACCCCTTTGCAACTGGTCATGGCTTATCAAGCCATTGCCAACGGTGGCCTCATGATGCGTCCCTATCTGGTAGCTTCAATCGACAATAACGGACAGACTGTGACAACGCAGCCGCAAGTCAAAGGGCGTGTGATCAGTTCTCATACAGCACAGCAACTCACCGCTATGCTGGAACAAGTGGTGACGAACGGCCTTGCCAGCGATGCCAAAGTGCCCGGCTACACCGTCGCTGCTAAGACTGGCACCGCTACGACTCAAGGTATACCTAACGATCAAACTGAAGCATCCATGGCAGGTTTTATCCCTGCTTCAAACCCGCAGTTTGTGATCCTGGTCAAAATTGATCGACCCCAAAAAACAATTTATGGTGGTACCGCAGCAGGTCCTGTCTGGCAAGCTGTTGCCCAACAATTGATGTGGTATTACCATGTTTCACCTGACGCTCCTCAAGCATAAGGGGAGATGAAGGCATGGTTCTTATACCAAAGCTTATGATATATCGCATAAGGATGGAAGAGGCGAGGATGAGAGATGGGAACCTTTGTGGTTGCCCATTGGGGTAGAGGAATTTCACCTTTACCTGTTAAAAATAACGGAAAGTAGAATAATGAATTTACCTGAACATAAACATCACAATGAACTCAATGATATTTGGAGGAAACTCCTGGGGCTTTCAACAATTGACAGTATGGATACACCAACAGATGCCCATCTGCCGGTGACACCAACAATTGTACAGAGTGATCCATGGAGCCAACTCCTGCATGCCCAGGGCGTCGAGATGGTTGATCTCCAAGAGCTGCGCTTGTCTGCCACACCGATATCGCTCAGCGATAGAGAGGTAGAGCAGGCCTTACAGATTATGCAAGAACAACCTGACCAGCCATAACTATTCATAAGTATAATAGAAAAAATGTTCTATGTCAAGGGCTAAAGTGAGAAAACGGAAGATAACATGGCTTTAGGTTTTGGTAAACAAACGAAGAAAAACGCACAAGCAACTTCTTCCACCTCGCATCGAGGGGGCAGGCAGAAAGACATGCGGCCCCCCTCGATGCGTTCTCCTGCCCTGGAATCCGTAGAACGACAAGGCGGGCGTGCTGCTACCGGCAAACGCCCGGCTATCTCCACGGGCAAAGTGCGCTATGCTGCTGAAGAGACGCTGGCTGGTCCGGCTCTACCGCGCAAAAGCCTACCGCGCTCCAAAGGTAAGAACACATCAGCAGTACGACCATCATCGCAGCAACAGCAGCACAGCGGCCTGACTGCGGGTTGGAAATTGCAAGCTCTCTGGCAACCAGCAGAGCCAGCCCTCCAGGTCATCAGTGAAGAAGAACAACAGAAGCTGGCGGCCCTGGAGATGGAGACACGCATGCCACGTATTGCTGGCAAGATCGACTCATGGCTGTTGATTCTTGTGCTGACCCTGCTCTGCATCGGTCTGGTCATGGTCTATAGTTCGAGTTCGTTTGTTGCTGCACATACCTATGGCGATGCCTCGTACTTCTTCCAGCGACAAATGTTTGCCGTCATCATGGGTCTTATTGTCATGTTTGTAGCTATGAACATTGATTATCGCCAGTGGCGGCGTTTCTCACTCATGGGCATGGTTGTTGTGCTACCACTGCTCATCATCGTCTTAAAGTTTGGACGGACCGCCTATGGTGCCTCACGCTGGCTTACCTTTGGCTCATTTTTTGCCTTCCAGCCGAGCGAGTTAACCAAACTGGCCCTGGCCCTCTATATTGCCGACTGGCTCGCTCGCAAGGGCAATAAGGTTGGCAGCTTTCTCTACGGTTTGATTCCCTTCATCTTGCTTGTGGGTCTCATTCTAGGGCTGGTGTTGTGGGAAAACGATATGGGTACGGCCATCATCATTGCTGGCTTTGCGACTGTCATGTTCTTCACTGCAGGGGCCAATATTGTCCAGTTTCTGCTAGCAATGGCCTGCGGCGGGTTATTTTTTGTGAAGGAGGCATTTCAGGGCTATCGCTACGTGCGTCTCATTGGGTTCTTGAATCCATTCCAGTACATAGCAGATATCAATCTGCAACTGTACCAGTCTCTTCTGGGGCTCGGTTCAGGTGGCTGGTTGGGTCTAGGCTTGGGTGCGAGTCGTCAAAAAACGGGCTATCTCCCGTTTCCCTTTAACGACTCAATCTTTGCGGTACTGGGTGAGGAGCTAGGCTTTATTGGCTGTGGGGCTATAATCATCCTCTTCTTGTTCCTGGCCTTCCGGGGTTTCCGCCTCGCACGGCGCACTCAGGACATCTACGGGGCCTTACTAGCCACGGGCATCACTACCTGGCTCATCGTGCAAGCCATGCTAAATATAGGATCGTCAACCGATAGTATTCCCTATACGGGTGTGCCGCTACCATTCATTAGTTTCGGTGGCTCGTCGCTGGTCATCTCCCTGGCTGCCGTGGGAGTGTTACTCAACATCTCCCGCTACATCCAGGAGCCAGAAAACCCGGCACTTTCCCGTAGTATTACTCTTAACATAGGTAAGAAAAAGCGGGATTCGTAAGAAAAGAAAAAAAAAGCAGTCAGCATCGTATGAAAGTACTTGTATCAGGCGGTGGCACCGGAGGGCACATCTATCCAGCCCTTGCAGTGGCAACGCAACTCAAGAAAGAATATCGAGCCGAAATACTCTATCTCGGCAGCGACGACGGTCTGGAAACAGAACTAGCCCCTGCGGCTGGCTTCCCCTTCACCGTCATCAAAGCTGGCAAGTTACGCCGCTATATCTCATGGCAAACCTTTACCGGCATCGCTCGCGTACCGGTTGGCATGGCCGAGGCGGTCAACATTGTGCGCAAATTTCGCCCCGACGTGGTCTTTACGAGCGGCGGTTACGTCGCTGTTCCGGCAGGTCTGGCGGCACGCCTCAACGGTGTGCCATTCTTGATGCATCAGCAAGACGTTCCGCCTAATCTCTCGAATAAATTGCTGGCACCACTGGCGACGCGCATCTCGGTGGCCTTTGCGGATTCGCTCACCTATTTCCCTTTGCACAAGACTCTGCAATTGGGAAATCCGGTTCGGCAAGAAATCCTGGATATACGGGAAATTTCTCCACAGGAGGCCCGCCGTCAGCTAGGACTCAATCCAGACATCCCCTTACTGCTTGTTACAGGCGGGAGTCAGGGCGCACGGCACCTTAATCAGGTCGTTTGCCAGGTCCTAGCAGAACTGTTGCCGTATTGCCAGATTTTGCAAATCAGCGGTAAGCAACTGTTTGCAGAAACGCAGCAGCTATCTGAGCAAAGCACGGCGAATCTGGAGGCAGACATACAGCAGCGTTATCGCCTGGTCGCCTATATGAACGAAGAGATGCCCGCAGCCCTCCAGGCGGCGGAACTGGTGCTTTGCCGCTCAGGAGCTGCCACGCTGAGCGAACTGGCAGTGCTGGGCAAGCCCAGTATGCTGGTACCCTTGCCACCGGCCATTGGCAGTTCGCCCCAGGAAGCGAACGCGGCCATGTTTGGGCGTAAACAGGCAGCTGAAGTCATTCGTGATGCTGATCTGAAGCCTGCTATGCTGGTAGAGCGTGTAAAAAGTATTATTGCATCTTCTGCTCTATTACAGACTATGGCAGAGGCAACACATACCTTTGCGGAGCCGGACGCGACGCAAAAGATCGTTGCTGAAGTGTTGAAACTTACCAACCGAAAAATTCCGAAGTCGCACGAACACAAACAAGAGGGTGTAAGCATTTGAAAAAGTCACGATTCCATTTTATGGGTATAGGCGGTCAGGGCATCTCTGCGGTAGCACAGATGGTTCTTGAAGCTGAGCATGAAAACGTCATCGTGACCGGCTGCGATATGCAGGCATCGGCTACTACCCGTGCTCTTGAGCGTATTGGCGTACCTGTGGAGATTGGGCATAGTGCCGATCATCTGGTCGACATTGATCGACTGATCGTGGTGCCAGCTGCTCTGGTGCTCAATCCCGATCATCCAGAGCTAGCCACAGCACGCGCTCGTGGTATCCCTATGATCACCTGGCAGGAGATGCTCGGCGAGTTGATGCATAAAAAGTGCGTGCTGTCTGTCAGTGGCGTGCATGGCAAAGGCACTACCACTGCTCTGCTTTCACTCATTCTGGTAGATGCAGGACTTGATCCTACCTGTGAGGTAGGGGCCGTGGTACCACGCTTTGGCTTTAATTATCGCCTGGGTAAGAGCCAGTACTTTGTGAACGAAGCTGACGAGTTCTATAACAACTTCTGGCACTATCACCCACGAGTCGCAGTGATCACCTCAATTGAATTTGAGCATCCAGAGTTTTTCGCCGACTACGCCGAATTTCTCGCCAGCTTTGAACACTTTGTGCGTGGCATGGATATCGAAGGTGACTGGCCTGTGCCACCAACACTCATTGTGAATGCCGATAGTCCCGGCTGTTTTGAACTGCTGGCACGGCTGCACGACTGGCCTGGATGTATCGTTACCTATAGGGTAATCCAAAAAGAGCGAGGTATAATATCTACAGATAGTAAGCAAGCGCTATTGGAGGAGACAGCGCTAGCTGCGTCTAATTTAGGTAAAGCTGTGACAAATGCTGAGTCTATCTCGTCTAACGCTGCATGCTCCCTGACCTTTGAGGCGTATGATGTACAGTTAGAGGGTGAAACCAGTTTTCGTGTGCGTGTGCGAGGCAGCAGTGAGCAGGAACGACAAACATTGTCGGAAGATATCTCTCTTCGCCTGCAACTGCCTGGTACACATAACGTTCAGAATGCATTGGCAGCTTTCGCCGCCGCCAGCGTTCTGGGCATCGACACGCACACGATCATACAAACACTGGAAGGCTTTACTGGCATCCGTAGACGCTTCGAGATACGCAACACAGAGCCGATTCAGGTCAACGGGCAACTGCTCGACGTTATCCTCGTTGATGACTATGCGCACCATCC
>WNGM01009210.1_pt1 | contig 10699 bp, 14 predicted proteins | sample 5400571 | NCBI WGS metagenome assembly WNGM01 (sample SAMN13153378, study PRJNA577476) | soil metagenome | isolation source: 100 cm soil or saprolite under Garry oak tree replicate 2 | place: USA:California | collected 2016-06-15 | reverse complement strand
CTGTCGCCGGTCACGCCGTTGGGGAAGGTGTAGAGCACCGGGGCGATGGAGGTGGAGGCAGAGGCAGAGGCCGCTGGACTCGCGCTCGGTGAGACCGACGCCCTCGCCGTCGCCGAGGCGTGAAAGGACTGCCCGACCGTCGCCCCCGTTGAGCTGGGCTTGTGGGTGGTTTTGAGCAGGCCACCCTCGTAGAGAACCGCCGCGAGCAGCACGCAGGCTGCCGCCCCCAAGCCGACTGCGATCCGCATCGCCGTGTCCGGCTTTCGGGGTGGCGCAGCCGGCGCCACATCGCCCTCGTCATCGATGCGCAGCGCCGGCTCTTGATCGAAAATGGCGTTGCTCGTCGCCGGCACGGGGATCGGGACTGGAGAAGCCTCGAGTGCGGGGGCCGGCGCCGGCTCCGGTTCCGGCTCGCGATCCCAGTCGGTGAATTCGACCTCCCGGTGCGAATCGACCGGGACTTCGCGCAGGGGACCGGAGAGGATTTCAGGGGGAGCCGGCTCGGCCGGTTCCGGTTCAGCGGCTTGGGCCGGCTCGGCGTCCTCGACCGGTCCGATCTCCTCGGGGATGTCCGTCATCGCCGGGTAGAGTGGCTCGGGCACCGGAGACAACGGCATTGGATGGTCTTGCAAGGGCTCGTCCCTGAAGATCTCTCGTTCCAGCTCGGTCAACAGGTCTGGGATGCTGCTGACTTCCGGTCGCACCGCGGGCGGCAAGTCATGGGGCGCAGGCACCATCGCCGCCGGAAGTGCGGGCGCGACCTCGAAGGATCGCATGTCTCCCTGGGTCCGGAGGCGATCCGGGATGGAGAGCGCGAAGGCCTGGTCCATTGCCGTCGAGCCGACCGTCGCGCTCGGCAGCCGGCCGACGCGCAAGAGCATCTCGCGGAAATCTTCGACCCGCTCGCGACAGGCCTCGCAGCGGCGCAGGTGGTCGCGGGCCCATTCGAGATCCTTCCCATCGAGCCGATCGTCGAGCACGGCACTCGGTGAAATGCGGGTGCAGCGATTCCGATCAAAACTTGATGTAGTCATAGATCTCCCCCAGCTCGGCACGGCTGCGGTCGAGCGCGTGGACCAGCTTGCGCGGGGCCATGTCGACCACGTCGGCGAGCTCGTCGTATGAGAGCTTCACGAAATCGCGCAGCAGGATCATCGCACGCGCGTCGAAGGGGAGGGCGGTCAGTGCCCGCTGCACCGTGTCGCGCCGTAGCGCCCGGCGCGCTTCAGGCTGGGGGAAGTCGTCGAGGTTGACCTGGGCCGTGCGCTGGCGCCGAAACCAGCGGCGCGGTCGCAGCACCGAACGGCTGAGCTCGGTGGCACCGCGAAAGACGTCGGCCCGGCGGAGTCCCTCGTCATGGGGGCGCTGGCGCAGGCCATCGGCAACCTGGCGAAAGGCGGCGCAGGTGATCGCCGCGGCGCCGTCGATGTCGTCGATGAGCCGGGCCACGTAGTTCAGAACAAGGGGGAAGTCCAAATAGAACTCGCGTTCTACGGACGCCGCCCGTGCGCTGAAGGCTGGCGCTTCGACGTGTACCTGATCCATTACTGGGACGGGGAGCGGATGCGTGCAGTCTAGTCAGGCGGCACCAATTCGTCAACTCGCAGTGGTATCAGGTACTCCAACTCAGGTCGAAGGGACCAGCTCCACCAGGTCGCCGAGCGCATACAGTGCCGCAAGTCTGTTCCGCTCCGCGCCAAAGAGCACCAGCGGCATGCCGATGTCGGCGAGGAACACCCGGCCTGCATTCGAGGCGGCAGTGAGCCCGGCCTTGGGTGCTACGAGCGTGACGGTAGCCGCCGCCCGGACGGCCACTTCGGCCCCGACGCCGGTGTCCGCGTCCATCCCCGAGGGCACGTCGATGGCCACGATGCGGCCCCCGGTAGCATTCATCGCCGCGATGATGGCGGGAGCCGGGTCGCGCAGCGGCAGGCGGATCCCGGTGCCGAACAACCCGTCGACGAGGACATCGGCCGACGCATCGATGCCCTGCGGCGCGTCGGCAATGGGGATGCCCAGGCGCCCGATAGTGAGCGCGTGACGACCGGCCAGGCTGCCCGCGTCCCGCGAGGGGACAATCGACGCATTGACGATTGCCCCACGCTGCAACAGGAAGCGGGCCGCGACCAGCGCGTCCCCGCCGTTCGTTTGCCCTGGATGCCGTCCATGAACGCGTCGACGAACCTGGCGACCTGCCAGCCGGCGACCTCCATCAGCTGCAGCGGCTCGATCCCGAAGGTCGCGGCGGCCTCGGCGTCGGCCCGGCGTAGCGCGGCCGAGGAGACCGAGCCCACTCGGTCCCTCAAGACAGCCGGCCAGCTCATGTGACGAGCAGCGTTTCGCCGGGAGCCACGTGCAGGCGTGTGGCGGCCGATCCCTCGCGCAAGGCAAACTCGATCCGCCCGCTGCTGCCCACCAGGGCGACCAGCTCGTTGGGCTGGGCATCCTCGTAGGTTTCGACGGTCCGGACGCGCATCCCGTTGGCCTGCTTGATGCGGGCCAGCGCGCGGATCGGCAGGTTACTGATGACGTTGCCCCAGTGATCGCAATGCAGCGCCTGCGCCCGCCACGCCTCGCCCACCTTCGACGCCCAGGCGTCGGGCAAACGCAGCGGCTCACCCCGGTGCAGGCGACCAATCGCGGCGAGCGCGGCGCCGGCGGCCAGCTTGGCCGCCACCGGAGCAAAAACGTCGCGTCCGTGAAAGGTCGGCGCGGCCTCGGGAGGTGTGGTCAGCTCCACCGTCTCGCGGATGGGATCGTTGAGAAACGTGAAGAGGCCGTTATCGGGACCGACGAAGTAATGCTCGGCGGCATTGAAGGCGATCGCGCGGCGATCAGTGCCGACGCCGGGATCGACCACGGCGACGTGGACCGTTCCCGGCGGAAAGCTCCGCCAGGCGCTGTCGAGGAGGAAGGCGCCCTGGAGCACCGCAAACGGCCGCACGCCGTGGGTGATATCGATCACCGCCGCCTTGGCGTAGACGGAGAGGATGGCGCCCTTCATGGCGCCGACGTACGCGTCGTCCAGACCGAAGTCGGTCAGCAGCGTCACGATGCCGCTCGGCTTCATGCCGCCATGCTATCCGCTGGCAACCGGCGCGGCACAAAAAAGAGCCGCCCCTTCGGGCGGCTCTTCCTTAAAAGCCTCTGCGGCTTAGTAGTCCGGCATTGACGGCGCGGGAGCGGCCGACTTCTTCTCCGGGATGTCGGAGACGAGCGCCTCGGTCGTCAGCAGCATGGCGGCAATGCTGGCCGCGTTCTGCAGCGCCGAACGGGTCACCTTGGTCGGGTCGATGATCCCGGCCTTGACCATGTCGGTGTACTCGCCCTTGTTGGCGTCGAAGCCCTGGCCCTTCGGCAGGCCGCGGACCTTCTCCACCACCACGGAGCCTTCCCAACCGGCGTTGTTGACGATCTGGCGGAGCGGCTCCTCGAGCGCGCGGCGGACCAGCGCGACGCCGGTCGCCTCATCGCCCTCGAGCTTGAGGCTGTCGAGCGACTTCTGCGCGTGCACCAGGACGGCGCCACCGCCGGGCACGATGCCCTCCTCGACCGCGGCGCGGGTGGCCGACACGGCGTCCTCCATCCGGTGCTTCTTCTCCTTGAGCTCGGTCTCGGTCGCAGCCCCAACTTTGATGACGGCGACGCCGCCGGCCAGCTTGGCCAGCCGCTCCTGGAGCTTTTCCTTGTCCCAGTCCGAGGTGGTCTTCTCGATCTCGGTCTTGATCTGGTTGATGCGCCCCTTGATCTGGTCGGCCTTCCCAGCACCTTCGACGATCGTGGTGTCGTCCTTGGTGATGGTCACGCGGCGGGCCTTGCCCAGCTGATTCAGCTGGACCGAATCGAGCTTGAGCCCGAGCTCCTCCGAGATCACCTGACCGCCGGTTAGGATCGAGAGGTCTTCGAGCATGGCCTTGCGGCGGTCACCAAAGCCCGGCGCCTTGACGGCGACGGCGGTGAAGGTGCCGCGCAGCTTGTTGACGATCAGGGTGGCCTGCGCCTCGCCCTCGACATCCTCGGCGATGACCAACAGCGGCTTGCCGCTCTGCACCACCTTCTCGAGGACCGGCAGCAGGTCGGCGATCGCCGAGATCTTCTTGTCGGTGATCAGGATGTAGGGATCCTCGAGGACCGCTTCCATCCGCGTCGCGTCGGTGACCATGTAGGGCGAGATGTAGCCCTTGTCGAACTGCATCCCGTCGACGAGCTTGAGCTCGTCCTCGATCCCACGAGATTCCTCGACGGTGATGACGCCGTCCTTCCCGACCTTCTCCATCGCGTTGGCGACCATGTCGCCGATCTTCGGGTCGCCGGACGAGATCGTCGCCACCTGGGCGATCTTCTCGCGATCGGAGATCTGGACCGACTGCTCCTTGATGGCCTTGACGACTTCGTCGACGGCCTTCTGGATGCCGATTTTCAGCAGCATCGGGTTGGCGCCGGCGGTCACGTTGCGCAGCCCTTCGCCGATGATCGCCGCGGCCAGCACCACCGAGGTCGTCGTGCCGTCACCGGCGACGTCGTTCGTCTTGCTCGCGACTTCTTTGACGAGCTGCGCGCCCATGTTTTCGAAGGCATCCTCCAGCTCGATCTCCTTCGCAATCGTGACGCCGTCGTTCGTGATCGTCGGGGAACCGAACTTCTTGTCGAGTACGACGTTGCGGCCCTTGGGGCCGATGGTAATTCGAACCGCGTCCGCGACCTTGTCGACGCCGCGCTTCAGGGCCGAACGGGCCTCGGCGTCGTATGCCAGTTGTTTCGCCATTGATCGTCCTCCTTCCTGCGAATGATTGGGTGAGCAAACAGCCAGTATTACGAGGCGGTAAGCACCCACGATTTTAGCACTCTGGAGCGGCGAGTGCTAGCAATCGACCCGCCCGAGCGCCAACCGGAGAAGGCCTCGGTAGAATGAGCTCGGTCGCCTCGGCCGCCCCTCCCCATGAGTATTCCTGACTCCACCCCCACTCCCCGGCGCGTGGGCCGGGCGATGGCCTGGGGGGTCGCGATCGGCGTCGGCGCCGTGGTGCTTCGGGAGCTGGTTCGGCCCCGCGAGCAGCCGGCCCGCCTGATCGATTGGGCACGGGTCGAGGAGATCGCCCTGGCCCGCTGCGGCGAACCCCGGGACCTGCCGGCCGATCCGGCGACGGACCAGATGTACGAGCAGATCGCCGGCCAGCTGCAGCCGCTGCTCGCCGAGGCGCTCGGTCCCGGTACGGCGGCCTCCGGCAGCCGGGTGTATCCGGGCCTGGCCGCTGTCGGCCGCCGCCAGTGGGTGCGCTTCAACATCCGGATCTTCCGGCAGATGTTCGAGCCGCTCGAGGGTCTCCAACGGCTCATCCCCGGGTCGCTGATGCTGAACCTCGGCCAGAAGGGCCTGACCCGCTACCTCGGCCTGATGCTCGGGCTGCTCGCCCGCCGGGTGTTGGGGCAGTACGACCCCGCCCTGCTGGGGAGGGAGCCGGTGGAAACGACCTCGCTGATCCTGGTAGAACCCAATGTCCAGGCCTGGGCACAGAAGGACAAGTTGCCCATCGACGAGCTTCGCCGGTGGCTCGCCATGCACGAGATGACGCATGCCTGGGAGTTCAAGGCGCACCCCTGGCTGCAGGCGTACCTCGAGGGATTGCTCAAGGAAGTGCTGGTCGGGCGCCTCGGTGACGGGCACCAGCCGACCCGCCTGGAGTTGATCCGGACCCTCACGGTGGGGGTGGGCCAGCAGTGGAAGGCGATCTCCAAGCTGCAGGCCGTGATGAGCCTGCTGGAGGGCTACAGCAACCTGGTCATGAACGAGGTTGGCCGGCGAGAACTGCCGCACTTCGCCTTGCTGGAAGGCGCCTACCGCCGGCGGCAGGAACAGCGGACGCCGCTCGAGCGGGCGTTCCTGCGCCTCACAGGGCTGGAGATGAAGATGCGCCAGTACGTCATCGGCGAGCGATTCTGCCGCGAGGTCCGCGACGCGGGCGGGAAGGAGCTGCTCGCCCGCGTCTGGGAAGGACCGCAGTGGCTGCCGACCATGGCGGAGATCCAGCGACCCCCGCTCTACATCGAGCGCGCCAGGGTGCGGTGAGACCTGCGATCTCCTCCCCGCATTCGTGGAGGGTCGGAGTCGGAGCGGCGCTGATGCTCGTGCTCGCCGCCTGTGGTTCGTCGGTGGCGACCGCGTCCTCCCCGAGCAGCTCGCAGCTGCAAGCGGTGGTGGCGGCGTCCGAGCTGGTCGTCGGCAAGCAGCAGCGGGTCCCAATTGGGATCACCGATCACAACACCCCCGTGAGCGACGCGACGGTGCACGTCCGCTCCTTCGTGCTCAACGGGTCCATCGGCACCTTCAAAGGGGAGTCCGACGCGCCCTTCAAGGGCGAGGGCTTGCAGGGAGCCGGTACCTACGTCGCGCACCTGGACTTCGATCGAGCCGGCGCCTGGGGGGTCGAGGTCACCGCCTCCCGGCCGAACGGGGCGCGGACGACCGCGCGGCTTCCTATGAACGTGCTGGCGCTCCCGGTCGTGCCCGGGGTCGGCCAGCCAGCGCCTCTGACGAAGAACCCAACCGTTGCGGATGTCGCTGACGTGGAGACGATCGACTCCGGCCGGCCGCCCGACGACATGCACCAGCTCTCGATCGCCGACGCCATTCAGCAGCACCGGGCCGCCTTCGTGGTCTTCGCTTCGCCGGCGTTCTGCACCAGCAAGACCTGCGGGCCCGAGATCAAGGTGGTCCAGGGCCTCGAGCCGGCGTATCGGGACCGGCTCGCATTCATCCACGTCGAGATCTACCGGGATTACAAGCCGGACCCCACAAAACGCCAGCTGGCCCAGGCGGTCGTCGACTGGCGGCTGCAGACCGAGCCATGGGTGTTCTTGATCGATTCGAAGGGCGTCATCCAATCCCGCTTCGAGGGCGCGACCGCCAGTGATGAGCTGAAGGCGGCGATCGACCAGCTCCTCCACTGACAACGATCCGCTTTACATGTCCTTACACCGCCGTGGGCGGTCTGTTGCCGGGTGAGAACGCGATCGGTGATACGGTCGCGGCGACATGGCTGACATGATGTTCGACCTGGTGTGCCAGCACTGTGGACGCCGCGACCAACGGCGGTGGGAAACGCGAAAGAGCGTGGCTGTGACGTTCTGCCCGACCTGCAAGCGCGGCATGTCGGTGGTCGGCATCGCCTTCTTCGTGCCCAGCCATCCCGAGCAAGCGGCCGCGTAGCAGCGCCGGCGCCTACTCGACCTCGATCAACAGCTGCCCTTCCTGAACCGTCTGGCCTTCACGCACGTGAATCTTCGCCACCCGGCCGGCGTCGGGGGCGTTCACCGGGATCTCCATCTTCATCGACTCCAGGATCATCAGGGTCTCGTCGGCCCCGACCTGCTGCCCCTCGCGGACCACGATCTTCCAGAGATTGCCCGCCAGCTCGGCCTTGATCTGCACGCGCCCGATTCTCTCACGCGCAACTCGGGTAATATGTCGACGGTTTGCGCAAGAAACGTAGCTATCCGAAGAAACGCGGCGGTCCCACCACGCTGCGGCCCGGCATCGACACGCTCGAGGTCAAGGAGACCCCTGCCGGCAAAGAGGAGACGATCGAGATGGACGCCGAGGTGGTCGAGCCGCTGCCGAACGCGATGTTCAAGGTGAAGCTACAGACCGGCCAGACCATCCTCGCGTATACCTCGGGCAAGATGCGCAAGTTCTACATCCGGATCTTGATCGGCGACCGGGTCCGGGTCGAGCTCTCCCCTTACGACCTCACCCGCGGCCGGATTACCTTCCGCTACAAGTAGCCCCCACCCTGCCCTCCCCCCGAGGGGGAGGGATTCGAAGTGCCTGACCCGGAGGGGTGGAAAATAAAGCTGACCGTGGTCTGGCTCTATGCCCTGATCCTGTTGCTGCTGGCAGCCGCACTGGTTGTCGCCTACCGGGTGCTCGGCACCCCATCGCGCCTCGCCCCGCGCGACTACGACGTGGTTCTCGAGGACATCGCCACCAGCGTCGAACGGGCCGCGTCGCGGCTGCGGCAGTCCCTTGACGAAGGACCAGGACAATCGCTGGAGGATCAGGCGATCGCGGCCCGCAAGATCTTCCAGACCGCCTACTACCAGACGCTCCGCCTGCGGCCCGCCAGCGGACCGGATCTGACAGCAGATGTTCGGGCCGCAATCGGCCGCGCCTGCGAGGCCTATGACTGGGCGAGCCGGATGCTGGGAAGCGAGAGCGCCCAGAATCCGCTGGTACTGGAGGCCGCCCGCCGCCTGATGGATGCGGGAGACGCCGTCCTTACGCAGGTCGAGCGGAAGCAGCCGGCGATGCCGGACGCGCCGCGCGGAAATACCGGACCGTAGCGTCAAGGCCGGCGTCGAGGCTCGTCTTCGGCTGCCAGCCCAGGGTCTTCTCGATCTTTCGCGCGTCGACCACCGAGCGGTGCTGCTCCCCGGGCAGGGGCGGGCCGTGCTCCTCGGGCTGGTTACTTCCGGTCAGTCGCTTCAACGTCTGGAAGATGGTGTTGATATCGGTCTCGATCCCGGTGCCCACGTTGAATGAGCCGACCGCGTCCGAGTTGAGGGCGCGGGCGTTCGCCTCGGCCACGTCGCCCACGTAAACGAAATCGCGCGTCTGTCTGCCGTCGCCGTTGATGCGGGCCTTCTCTCCGCTCAGCAGCCGCCGCGCGAAGATGGCGACCACCCCGGCCTCACCGTGCGGGTTCTGTCGCGGCCCGTAGACATTGGCATAGCGGAGGGCCGCATACGATAACCCATGCAGCGCATTGAACGTTCGCAGGTACACCTCCGCCGACAGCTTTGCGGCGCCGTAGGGTGAGACCGGCAACGTGGGGTAATCCTCCGGCGTCGGCGTCACATCGGCATCGCCGTAGAGCGCACCGCCGGTGGAGGCGAAGAGGAAGCGGCGCACGCCATGCCGCACGCTGGCCTGCAGCAAGGCCGCGGTTCCCAGCACGTTGACGCCGGCGTCGAAGACCGGGTCGTCGACGGAACGGCGCACGCTGGCCTGGGCCGCCTGGTGGACCACGGCTTCGGGCCGCTCGATGCGGAACAGCTCGTCGATCCAGGGCGACCCTAGATCCATCTGGTAGAAGCGCGCGTTCGCTTGCAAATGCTCGACACCCCCGGTCGAGAGGTCGTCGAGGATGACCACGTCGTGACCGTCGGCCAGCAGCCGATCGGCGACGTGGGATCCGATGAAGCCCGCGCCCCCCGTGACGAGCACCTTCAACGCCGGTGACTCAGCAGGAAGACGGCGAGCCCGACCGCGATCAGGCTCCAGTAACTGATCAGTCGGTCGAGGATCGCCACCGAGAGTGCCTGGGAGGCGGACAGGCCGAAGAAGACCAGCACGGCGATGATCCCGCCTTCGACCAGCACCAGGCCACCGGGCAGCGCCGGGATCGTGGTCAGCAGAGAGGCGACCAGGGCGATGAACATGATCTGCGCCAGGCTGAGGGAGATGTGCAACGGCAACGCCTGGACCACCAGGAAAAGACGGGTGGACTCGGCCAGCCAGACCAGGACGGTGAGGCCGAGCAGGAGCGGAAGCGCCGGCCGGCAAAGGCGCTCAGCAGCCCGTGCTTGAAGCGGGTGGCGCGCTCGCGAAGGCCCTCGGGCAGAAAACGCGACAGCCGACCCTCGCTGTAGCGGATCACGAGCAGGCCGGCGATCAAACCGGCGGCGATCAGCAGCCCCACGATGAAAGCCGGGACGAACCGTTCCGGCACCTGGGCGCGGAAGCTGATCAGACCGCTGACCACCAGCAGGCTCATCAGTACCAGGAAGTCCAGCGCGCGCTCGCTGAAGATCGTGCCCAGGCCCTTTGAGCCGGAGACCTCCGTCTTCTGCCGCAGCAGGTAGGCGCGATAGAAGTCGCCCATCTTGGCCGGGAGGACGCAGTTGGCGAACCAGGCGAGGATGATGATGTGGAACAGCTCACCGAACCGATTGCGTTCACCGGTGTTGCGCAGCAGGATTTCCCAGCGAACCGTGCGGACCACGAAAGAAAAGTAGAAGGCGGCGAAGGCCAGCGCGTAGAGGTAGAGGTTCGTCTGGCTGATCGCTCGCAGGCTCTCGCCGTAGTCAAGCTGCACATGGGTCAGCACGACGAAGAGGACGACGGCCAGGATCGCGAACGAAATCAGGGTGCGAGGATCGAGGAGCCGCTCGCGAAGCGCGGACCGTGGGGCCGCCGCCTGCGGCGGGACCGCCGCCGGTTGCATCTCGGGTTTCAACATATCAGGGACCGGCCGGCGGGATCTTCTTATTCGGCGATCTTTCGACGGCGGAGGATCCTCTCGAGTAACGGCATCTTGTGCCGTGGCTTGCCCGCCGGGCCGTACTGCCGCCGAACCTGCTCCTGTTCCCGCGCCTCCAGGATGCGGGGTACCCAGTCCGACTCCAGCATCGCCGGCTCGCCGCCCTCCCAGGTCTTGAGGTAGAAGATCCCCTTGAGGGCGGTGAACGGGATCGCCAGCTCCTTCACCTCGCTCTGGTCGGGTGATACGAGCGACAGCGTCACGCCGTAGCGGGACGTCCGCAACTGGCGGTCGCTGTAGCCGCGCAGCACCTCGTGGTCGACGAAATGGATGGCGATTCGCTGATAGCGGGCGATGTCGACCGCATCCGACGGGGCACGCGAGTCGAGAAGGACGTACTTGAGGCTGCTGAGCGGCACGAAGGCGCCCCGGTTGTTGGT
>WNGM01005194.1_pt1 | contig 10700 bp, 7 predicted proteins | sample 5400571 | NCBI WGS metagenome assembly WNGM01 (sample SAMN13153378, study PRJNA577476) | soil metagenome | isolation source: 100 cm soil or saprolite under Garry oak tree replicate 2 | place: USA:California | collected 2016-06-15 | reverse complement strand
AACCGCCCGCAAGGCGGCGGCATTCAGAAGTGCGCGGTCATAGAGGTGGAGCAGAAACACGGGCGTGTCGGGAGCGAGGGCATTGATCTCCTCGAGCGTCGGGAGTCGCTTCTCAGCAAATTGATGCTCGGTGAAACCGCCAATGACGCGTACCCACTGAGGCGGAGGCGTGACCGCGATCTGCCGCTTCAGCATGTCCATGGCGTCGGCGAGCGTTCGCACGCCGTCCCATCGCAGCTCCATGTTGAAACTCAGGCCGCCGCGGATGATGTGAAGGTGGTTGTCGATCAAGCCCGGCAGGACGCGGCGCCCCTTGAGGTCGATGACCTTCGTCGCGGATCCTGCCAGAGGCAGCACATCCGCGTCCGCGCCGACACGGACGAACCTGCCGTCCCGGATCTCGACCGCTGTCGCGGTCGGATTCGAGCGGTCGAGGGTCGTCACCTTTCCGTGATGCAGGATGACATCGGCGGGAGCGTTCGCGCCGTTCATGACCCCATGCCGTGCGGATCGAGGTCCCGGTGATCATCTGGCGCCCCACCGGGATGATCTGCTCACCGAGCAGGATGCCGAGCAGGCCGATCAGCGCGACCACCGGCGGGGCCGGAGACCGGACGTCGAGCAGGCTGTAGACGACGCCGACCAGCAGGCCAGCGCCGAATGACACAACATAGATTTTCATGACTCACCCTCGTCTGGTTGCGGCTTACCGGTGGTTCGCAGGCGAGGGGATCACGTACTCGGGAAATACTGTCGCCGGCGCCTTGTGCACCATGGTGTACACATACTCGACACCGATGCCGTACGCGCCGTAGTGGGTCTTCACGATGTCCATGACCGCGTCGTAGGTGTCCTTTTGGGCCCAGTCGCGCTGCAACTCGAGCATGACGGAGAGCGACGTCACAGGTTTAGCGCCGGCCTGGATCATGCGCTTCATGGCATTGTCGTGAGCGAGCTGGCTAACGTCGCCGCAGCAGTCCTCGACGACATAGATCTCATAGCCGTCGTGGATCGCCTGCACCGTCGGAAGGGCGACGCACGTTTCGGTCCAGAGCCCCGCCAACACGATCTTTTTCCGACCGGTCGCCTTGATCGCGGCCACGAAGTTCTGGTCGTCCCAAGGATTCATTGACGACCGCTCGACCGGCGTCTGCTTGGGGAATACCGCCTGGATCTGCGGCCAAAGATTTCCGCTAAAGCTGTGCGTTTCTACCGTCGTTAGGACGACGGGCACATCGAACACCCGGGTAGCTTTCGCGAAAGCGACGGTATTGTTGATGATCGATTGGCGATCGGGATATGAGGCGCCGAAGAGCATCTGTGGTTGGTGATCGATGAGCGTGACGACGCAATTGTCCTGAGTCAGTAGACCTTTTTCACTGCGCTTGGCATGGCCATTGGCTGAAGACATGAACGTCCTCCTTTTCCAGGTTGCTAATGGGTCTTGCGGTTTCCGCGTTTCCCTCTGACGTTCTCGACAGAGCAAAGCGGCGGCCAAGTGCAAGCCATTGGTTCTATTGAGGGCAGAGCGCGCGCTCGCAGATTTCTCACGAGGGCTCGTGAAAAAGGGTCGAGGGACGCGAGTGACCGCACGACGGTGCGTTCCACTGCACGAGGACGCTGACCAGGAGGCTGGTTACTCGCCAGTCGACGACGCCGGAACTGTCGCCCGCGACCCGATGTGATTGCGGAGGATGGCGGCGATGGTGTCTATGGCTCCGACCAACCCATCGGTCATGCTGATCAAACGAGGGTCGATCACTGGCCCGTCTCTGAGCTCGGCCTGAAGCGGGCGGAGCGCGGTGATGGGGCCCGGTGGTTCGAGCGTTCTGAGAGACAGGGCCAACTGGCTCATCGTGGCGGCGAGCGCTGCCGCGAGAGCATCCAGCCGCCGGGCGGTCACTTCGCCGGGCTGATCGCTGTCCCGTCGCGCCGCAACGAGCGCGTGCAGCGCGAGCCCGGCATGGGCGAGCTGCCGGACCGCCGCGATCACGACACGAGCGACGTCCGGTGTCAGAGGAGGATGCGGAGGCTCGTCGGACAGCCGCATCGCGGACGCCTCGGCGTCGCCGCGGGCACGACGCGCCGCCCTTTGCAGAGCGCGCAGCCGGACCAGATCCACGCGGCTCGTATGTGCCAGCTGTCGTAGAAGCGCGAGCCCATACTCACCCTGAGCCTCGAAGAGTCGGGCGAACTTCTCGGGAGCGCTGAGGCCCTCCCACGTTGGCCACGCGAGGAACGCCATGATTGCGAGGGCGGCTCCGATCGCCGTGTCGATCAGTCGGGCCTCGGCGGTGGCGAGCGCGACAATTCCGAGGATCTCGAGCAGCACGACGATGAACGAGGTGAGGAAGACACTGAACACGAGGTAGCTCGCGTCGAACACCGCCCACGCGGCCGCGATGCTGGCGCCGGCCGCGACGACGAGCCCGCCCTGGCCCAGCTGGCCCAATTGCGCTGCCACCACGCCGAGGATGGCTCCCAGCGCCGTGCCGACCGCACGATGAATACCACGCAAGAGCGTGGACGCGTAGTCGGGCTTGAGCACCAGGAAGATCGTCAGCACGACCCAGCGACCCGAAGGGAGGTCCGTGGCCTGGACCAGCACCTCAGCGAGGCCGGCGACGGCGGCCAGGCGCAGCGCGTGACGTCCCGCCTCAGTGGCGGGAGTGAGGTTGTCCCGGAGAGTGACCATCGACGCTGCGATGCCATCGTCGGTTGAGGGGAGTGGGATCTCGGCACTCGCGCCATACGCAACGCGATGGGCGATTCGGTACGTCGACACGGCGTCGAGACGACGCAGGATGTCAACCACCGCGCGCAACTGACCAAGGAGCACCTCGCCGGTCCAGCGCGAGTCGACGTCGGTGGCGACGCTCAGCTCCGCCACGCGCCGGCTCACGTCGTCTATCCGTCCTGCCCGCTTGGCGCGTCCTGCTTCGAGTGCGCCGACGATCAGAACCAGCGCGCCCGCGGCGTCCCGACACACCCGTCGGGTGTGATCGCGGCCCCACATGCTCGCGTTGCCGGCTTCCGCCGCCAGCGCGGCGAGCGAGGCTCGAATGCGTTCCGCCTCCTCCAGCAGGTCGAGGAGCATGGTCCGTGCGGCCGTTGGCAGTAGCGGGTTGGGATCCGCGAGCGCCGCCATGGCGGGGAACGCGATCGGCGGAGGCGCCTCCGACGTGTCGGCCGTCAAGCGGGCCGCATATTCGCCCAGCGCTCTGTACGAAGCGGCGAGCGCTGCTCGCTCGCTGTCGCCTGGGCGAAAGGTCCAGGTGCCGGCGACGAGCGCAGCCTGGAACAGGCCGCCGCCAAGGACGAGAACTGCTCGCAGCGCTGCTTGCGCGGGCGGCAGCGGCAGCCCGGCCGCGATCATCAGGCCCACCGCCCACTGAAGGACGTAGACGCTCTTCCGTGGGCCGAGACACACCACCAGGCCGGTCAGGTAGGCATAGACGATCACCGCCAGCGGCAGGAGCCACGGCATGCCCGCAAGGATGGCGCCGAGGAACGTGGAGAGCGCCATGCCGATACTGGCTGCGGCGACCGCGGCGACGCGGCTGCGGCTCACGCCCTGGAACGAGGCGAAGCCGGCCGGCAGCGCCCCGAGCGCGGCGAAGGCTCCGTGCTCGATGTGGCCGCTCACCCAACCGAGGGTGAGCGGTGTCAGCACACCGGCGGCCGCCCGTGCGGCGCGCCACGGAGCGACGGCGCCCCAGTGGAAGGGGCCGAGCTGGACCAGCCGCCTCCACCGGAATCCGCGGAGGAACCTTACGTCGAGTCCGCCGAGGGAACTCACGCCGGGGCGATGGCGGCGATCAGACGTGGCGCGCTCACGTCGCCACCCGCCCCGCCACGTACGGCCTGACCATCTTCGCCGGGTCGACGACGCGATCGAACTCTTCCGCCGTGACGTATCCCAGCTTCAGCGCGGCTTGCCTGAGCGACAAGTCGTTGTCCAGCGCGTAGTGGGCAATCTTCGATGCCTTGTCGTAGCCGATGACCGGCGACAGTGCGGTGACGAGCATCAGCGACCGCTCGACGTACTCGTTGATCTTCTTCACGTTCGGCTTCGTGCCCTCGACCAGGAACTTGCGGAAGTTGGTGCAACCATCCGCGAGGATCGTGATGGACTGGATGACGTTGAAGATCATCAGCGGTTTGTAGACGTTCATCTCGAGATAGCCGCTCGCGCCGCCAAAGCCGACCGCGACATCGTTCGCCATCACCTGCACGGCGATCATCGTCAGCGCTTCGCACTGGGTTGGATTGACCTTGCCCGGCATGATCGACGAGCCGGGCTCGTTCGCCGGGATCGACAATTCCGCCAATCCCGCGCGAGGACCACATGACATCAGGCGAATGTCATTGGCGATCTTGTACAGCGAGACCGCCAGCGTGCGAAGCGTCCCGGACAGCTGGACCAGCGCGTCGTGCCCACCCTGCACCGCGAATCTGTTCGGGGCGCTGTGAAACGGCAGGCCCGTGAGCCCGGCGATCTCGGCCGTCGCCGCTTCGGCGAAGTCCGGCGCCGCGTTGATACCGGTGCCGACCGCCGTCCCACCGAGGGCGAGACGATACACGCCTTTGAGGGCATCCTCGATGCGTTCGAGATCCTCCGCGAGCATACCGGCATACCCCGACCATTCCTGGCCGAGTGTCAGCGGCGTCGCGTCTTGCATATGCGTCCGGCCAATCTTGACGATGCCATCCCACTCGGCGGCCTTGGTGGCGATCGCGTCGTGCAACGCCTTCACCGCCGGGATCAGGCGCTGCCTCATGCTGATCGCCGACGCGATGTGCATGGCCGAAGGGAAGGTGTCGTTCGACGACTGCGACATGTTGACGTGGTCGTTGGGATGAACCGGACGCTTGCTTCCGAGCGGCGTATCCGCGAGCTGGCAGCTGCGGTTCGAGATCACCTCGTTCACGTTCATGTTGAACTGCGTGCCGCTGCCCGTCATCCATACATGCAGTGGAAACATGTCGTGATGCTGGCCGGCGAGGATTTCATCGCACGTCCGAACGATCAGCTCGTACTCCTGATCGTCGAGTCGCTTGCCTGCATGGTTCGCCGCCGCGGCGGCCTTCTTCAAGATGGCATAGGCCGTGATCATCTCGCGGGGCATCAGATCCGTGCCGATGCTGAAATGCTGGAGCGAGCGCTGGGTCTGGGCACCCCAGAGCTTGTCGGCCGGAACGGCGACCTCGCCCAGGCTGTCAACTTCCGTGCGAGTGGTCCTCACCTGTGTCCTCACGAAGGATAGGCCGGTGTCCACTGCATCGCGGCGACGCGCTCACGCAGCTCGGCGTCACTCGTCTTCGGCGCAACGCCGTCGCGCTGTGCCTGCCGACCGACAGCGGTGGCGATGTGAACGGCGACATCCCTCAGCTGCGGCAAGGCGGGCAGCAGCGCCGCCGACGGGTCGGTGAGCGCCGGCGACTTCTCGCCCAGCGCGCGCGCAGCGGCCAGGATCATCGCGTCCGTCACGCGCCGCGCGCGGGAGGCGACGAGGCCGAGTCCGATCGCCGGGAAGATATAGATGTTGTTGCACTGCGTGATGGGAATCTCACGCCCACCGTGAGACACCGGCGCGAACGGCGAGCCCGTCGCCACCAGCGCGCGGCCATCCGTCCAGCGAATGAGATCCTCCGCGGTCGCCTCCGACTTCGAGGTCGGATTGGACAACGGGAAGATGATGGGCCGCTCGACCTTGCGCGCCATCTCGCGCACGATCCTTTCGGTGAACGCGCCGTAGGCCGACGACAGGCCGATCAGAATGGTCGCCTCGGTCTTCCGGATGACGTCGGCGAGCGCGATGCCGTTGCTCCCGGACGCCCAGGCGCTCACACGTTCGTGCGGTTGCGCGTACACGCGCTGCTCGACGCTGAGATCGGTACGGCCCGAGTGCAGGAGGCCGTCCTTGTCGACGAACCAGAAGCGGCGGAGCGCCTCCTCGTGCGACAGTCCCGCGTCCTGCATCGCCGCGCGCAGGAAGTCGGCGACGCCGATGCCCGCGGAGCCGGCCCCGAGCATGACGAGCCGCTGCTCCTTCAGCGGCGTTCCGGCCACCCTGACCGCGCCGAGAATCGCGCCGAGAGCGACGGCCGCCGTACTCTGAATGTCGTCGTTGAACGTCAGGAGCTGATCGCGGTAGCGCTCGAGGAGGGGCCGGGCGTGCGGGGTCGCGAAGTCCTCCCACTGCAGGCACGCGTCCGGCAGCTCCTGTTTCACCGCCTGGACGAACTGATCGACGAAGTCGTAGTACGCGTCACCGGTGACCCGCTCGTGGCGCCAGCCGAGGTACTCCGGGTCTTTCAGCCGCTCCACGTTGTTCGTCCCGACGTCGAGGACGATCGGCAGCGTCCGCTCGGGGCGGATTCCGCCGACGAGCGTGTAGAGCGAGAGCTTCCCGATCGAAATGCCGAGGCCGCCGGCGCCCTGGTCACCGATGCCCAGAATCCGTTCGCCGTCCGTGACCACGATGACGTCGATCTCCGGATTCGGACGGTTCCGCAACAGCGTTCCAATCGAGGCGCGCAGAGGATACGGGATGAAGAGGCCGCGCGGGCGCCGGTAGATGTGGCTGAACTGCTGACACCCCAGCGCGACGATCGGCGTGTACACCATCGGGGTCATCTCCTCGATGTGCTCGAGGAGCAGCCGGTAGAACAGCACTTCGTTGGTGTCCTGCAGCGCGCGCAGATAGATATGGCGCTCGAGGTCATCCTTCTTCCGCTGATACGCCTCGTAGGCGCGCACGACTTGCTCAGCGAGGCTCTCGACCTGCGGCGGCAGAAGCCCGTGCAAGGCGAGCGCGCTCCGCTCGTCCTCCGTGAACGCGGTGCCCTTGTTCAACCCCGGGCGGTTCAATAACTCTGTGCCATGCGGTGTATCGCCCTTCATCGCCATGCTCCTGTTCTTTCTCATAGTTCGGGAACGTTCGGCTGCCGGACGCTACGTACCTGCGACCTCTGCGCCCTCGTGCGCCGGGTGACGCGGCGCGCCGTGGACGACCAGGGGCTCGCGGTGCCCATGGAACGCCGCCCGGACCACGTCCCGGTTGAGCCGCGCGATGAACTCCAGCGGGATTCCCTTCGGGCACACGGCCTCACACTCGCCGTGGTTCGAGCAGCTGCCGAACGCCTCGCTCCGCATGGCGGCCACCATGTTCAGCGTTCGCTCGTCGCGCTCCGGCTGGCCCTGTGGCAGCACGTTGAGGTGCGTGATTTTCGCCGCGGTGAACAGCATGGCCGCGGCGTTGGGGCACGCGGCCACGCAGGCGCCGCAGCCGATGCACGCGGCGGCGTCGAACGCCGTGTCGGCGGCCTCTTTCCCGACCAGGATCGCGTTGGCGTCGGGGGCGCTGCCCGTCGGTGCCGAGATGTAGCCGCCGGCCTGGATGATGCGGTCGAAGGCCGAGCGATCGACGACGAGGTCTCTGACCACCGGGAACGCGCGGGCACGCCACGGTTCGAGCGTCAGGGCATCGCCGTCCTTGAAGAACCGCATGTGGAGCTGGCACACGGTGGTGTGACGGCGCGGGCCGTGCGGCACCCCGTTGATGAGGAACCCGCACGAGCCGCAGATGCCCTCGCGGCAATCGTGCTCGAAGGCGACGGGCTCTTCGCCGTGCTCGACGAGCTGCTCGTTCAGGACGTCGAGCATCTCGAGAAACGACATCTCGGGCGTCACGCCATCGACCTGGTACGTGACGAATCGTCCCGGCGTGGTCGTATCTTTCTGCCGCCAGATTCTCAGTGTGAGTTTCATGGTTACTTGTAGCTCCTCTGCGCGAGGTGGACGTGCTCGAATGCGAGCGGCTCGCGGTGCAGAGCCGGTGCCTGGCCGGGACCCGTGTACTCCCACGCCGCGACATAGCAGAAGTTGGCGTCGTCACGCTTGGCCTCACCCTCGGCGGTCTGGCTCTCGACGCGGAAGTGGCCGCCGCAGGACTCCGTGCGGTGCAGGGCGTCGGTGCACATCAACTCGGCGAGCTCGAGGAAATCGGCGACCCGGCCCGCCTTCTCGAGTGACTGGTTGAGCTCCTCCTCGGCGCCTAGGACGCGGACGTTCTTCCGGAACTCGTCGCGCAGCTCTGGAATCTTCGCGAGCGCCCGGCGCAGGGTGTCGTCCGACCGGGCCATGCCGCAGTTGTCCCACATCAGCCGCCCGAGCTCCCGGTGGAACGAATCAACCGTCCGCTGACCATTGGCCTGGAGCAGGGCGTGCGTGCGTTGGCGGGTCTCCTCCTCCGCCTCGCGAAAGGCGCGGTGCGAGGCATCGACCTGCGCCAACTCGGCCTTCGCGAGGTAGTCGGGCACCGTCGCGGGCAGGACGAAGTAGCCGTCCGAGAGGCCTTGCATGAGGGCGCTCGCGCCCAGACGATTCGCCCCCTGGTCGGAGAAGTTCGCCTCGCCGCCGACGAAGAGCCCTGGGATCGTCGACATCAGGTGGTAGTCGACCCAGAGTCCGCCCATCGTGTAGTGCGGCGCGGGGTAGATGCGCATCGGCACCTGGTAGGCGTCGTCCCCGGTGATCCGCTCGTAGATCTCGAAGAGGTTTCCGTACTTTTCGCGGACGTTCTCCAGGCCCAGCCGGTCGAGCGCGCTGCCGAAATCGAGATAGACGCCGTGCCCGCCCGGCCCGACGCCACGCCCCTCGTCGCAGACCTCCTTGGCGGCGCGTGAAGCGACGTCGCGCGGCACCAAGTTGCCGAAGGTCGGGTAGCGGCGCTCCAGGTAGTAATCGCGCTCGCTCTCCGGGATGTCGTTCGGCTTTCGGGTGTCGCCCTTCCGTTTCGGGACCCAGATGCGGCCGTCGTTGCGAAGCGACTCCGACATGAGCGTGAGCTTCGACTGGTACTCGCCCGCCTGCGGGATGCAGGTGGGATGGATCTGTGTGAAGCACGGGTTGCCGAACAGCGCGCCCCGGCGATGGGCGCGCCAGATGGCGGTGCAATTGGAGGCCTTCGCATTGGTGGAGAGGTAGAACACGTTGCTGTAGCCACCGGTGGCCAGCACGACGACGTCACCCACATGGGAATGGATGGCGCCGGTGTGGAGGTCGCGCGTGACGATGCCGCGCGCCTTGCCGTCGATGACGACCAGGTCGAGCATCTCGCTGCGCGGATGCATCGTCACCGTTCCGGCGGCGATCTGGCGCTCGAGGGCCTGGTACGCGCCGAGCAACAGCTGCTGCCCGGTCTGGCCGCGGGCGTAGAACGTCCGCTCGACCTGGACGCCGCCGAAGGAGCGGGTCTCGAGCAGGCCACCGTAGTCGCGAGCGAAGGGCACCCCCTGGGCGACGCACTGGTCGATGATGTTCACGCTGACCTGCGCGAGCCGATACGCGTTCGCCTCGCGAGCGCGGAAGTCGCCGCCCTTCACGGTGTCGTAGAAGAGGCGGAAGACGCTGTCGCCGTCGTTCCGGTAGTTCTTGGCCGCGTTCATCCCGCCCTGGGCCGCGATGGAATGAGCGCGGCGAGGGGTGTCGTGGAACGAGAAGCACTGCACGTGGTAGCCTTGCTCGCCGAGCGTGGCGGCGGCGGCGGCCCCCGCGAGGCCCGAGCCGACGACCAAGACGGTGTGCTTGCGCCGGTTGGCGGGATTCACCAGCTTCATCTCGAAGCGGCAGCGGTCCCACTTCTGTTCGATCGGTCCCTCAGGGATTCTGGCGTCGTGCACGATCGCCATCGGAGCCTCCTTCAGCGGACCCACCTGGACAGGACGGCAACGGGGACGGAGATGAAGCCGAGGAACACGACCAGCGCCACCCCGCGCGACAGCACCCGCAGCGCCGGTGTGGTCCGCGCGTTGTTCCACCCCAGCGTCTGGAGCAAGCTCCAGACTCCGTGATCCAGGTGCAGGCACAGGCACGCCATCGCCACGATGTAGAACAGCGACACGTACCAAACCGAGAAGCCGGCCACGACGTTGTGGTAGACGGACAGCTCGCGGAACTCGCCGGGCTGGAAGCCGACCACGCCGGCCGTCAGGTGCAGCAGGTGATAGACGACGAAGAGGACGAGGATGACCGCGCTCCAGCGCATGGTACGAGCCGCGTAGGTCGTCGCGATGGAATCCTTGGTGTCGTAAGCCTGGGGGCGCGCGGCCCAATTCATCCGGGTGAGCTGGACGGCGGCGGTGATGTGCAGCGCGACGCAGGCGAGGAGCACGATACGAACGACCCACAGGAGCACGCTGTAGGGAAACAGCGGCTCGCCCATCGTGCGGAGGAACGCCGCATAGGCGTCGATGGCCTCGGCGCCGAGGAAGATCTTCAAGTTGCCGAGCATATGCGCGACGACGAAGCCAACCAGCACGATGCCGGTCACCGCCATCACGACCTTCTTGCCGACCATGGTGCTCCACAACGCGACGGCCGGATTGCTCGGCCACACGTTGCGAGATGTTCTGACCGGCTCAGACCTCCGCCGATCTGCTACCGGGCCGTCGAGTAACCGAGTCGTCATGTGTTGTCTCCAACCTCTGTCGTCGTCGTCCTCTCGAGGGACAAGCGTGCCGCTGGGCGCGGGCAATGGGGAATTTCAGCAACACAGTGCAAGTGCGTTCCATCGCTGCGACGGATCACCGTGGGCCGCTCCTGGTTGCTCAGCGCAAGACGATCGCGTCCGCGTTTCTCCTCTGGCGTTCTCGAGAGAGCAAAGTGCCGGCCAAATGCAGACCATGGATTCTAT
>WNGM01010904.1_pt1 | contig 10704 bp, 10 predicted proteins | sample 5400571 | NCBI WGS metagenome assembly WNGM01 (sample SAMN13153378, study PRJNA577476) | soil metagenome | isolation source: 100 cm soil or saprolite under Garry oak tree replicate 2 | place: USA:California | collected 2016-06-15 | reverse complement strand
CGCTGACATCCACGCCGCGGGCCTCGATCAGCGCGCGATTACCGAGCAGCAGGCGGCCCTCCGGCGCCAGCGCGTCGATCCCCTGCCCCGGCACCGTCACGAACTCCGTGACCGGCGGCAGCGCCAGGCCGCGCTCCTTCGCACGCGCGACGATGGCCTCGCCGATCGGGTGCTCCGAGCCCTGCTCGGCGGCGGCGGCGAAGGCGAGAAGGTCCTCCTCCGCCACGCCCGGCGCGGCGATCACGTCGGTCACCGTGGGCCGACCGACCGTCAGCGTGCCCGTCTTGTCGAACACGACCGTATCCACGTTCGCGAGCGTCTCGAGCGCCGTCGCGCTCTTGACGAGGACGCCCACCTCGGCGCCACGGCCGGTGGCGACCATGATGGCGGTCGGCGTCGCCAGCCCCATCGCGCACGGGCACGCGATCACCAGCACGGCCACGGCGTTGGTCAGCGCATAAAGAATGGAGGGCGAGGGGCCGAGCAGCCACCAGCCGACCAACGTCGCCGCGGCGATCGCCAGAACGACCGGCACGAACACTGCTGCCACCTGATCCGCGAGGCGTTGAATCGGGGCACGGGAGCCCTGAGCCTCCTCGACCAGCTTCACGATCCGCGCGAGCGTCGTCTCGCCGCCGACGCGCGTGGCGCGGAAGACGAACGAGCCGGTGCGGTTGACCGTGCCGCCGAAGACGGACGCGCCCGGCGCTTTCTCCACCGGCAGGCTCTCGCCCGTGAGCATCGATTCGTCGATCGTCGACGCGCCCTCGACCACCTCGCCGTCGACGGGCACGCGCTCCCCGGGCCGGATCCTCACGAGGTCGCCGACGACCACCTCGGACGTCGGCACGTCGACCTCGACGCCGTTGCGGAGCGCGCGCGTGGTGCGCGGCGCCAGCGAGACGAGTCGGCGAATCGCCTCCGACGTTCGGCCGCGCGCACGGGCCTCCAGCCAGCGGCCGAGAGCGACGAGCGTGATCACGACGGCGGCCGTCTCGTAGTACGGCATCGCGCCGAGATCCATGAACACGTGCGGCCAGAGCGTCACGGCCAGGCTGAAGAAGTAGGCCGCGTTGGTGCCGAGGGAGACGAGCGTCGACATGCTCGCGCTGCGGTAGCGCACGTCATGGAGGAAGCCGCGGTGGAAGTCGGCGCCGACCCAGAACTGCACGGGCGTGGCGAGCAGCAGCAGCGTCCACGGGTCGCGATCTGCTCGCGGTCCTGGGTCGCGTCGCCCGGCGTCACCGGCGCGGACGCCTCCGCCAACTCGTAGCCCGCCGCCGCCACCGCCGAGGCGAGCGCGGGCGCGTCGGCGCGCGCCGGGTCCCATTCCACGGTCGCGCGCTCGGTGGCGAGGTTCACCGACGCCGCGCCGACCCCCGGCACCCCGCGCAGCGCGCGCTCCACCTTGCCCACGCACGCCGCGCAGTGCATGCCGCGGACGGCGAAGGTGCGCTTCTCCTTGTCCATCAGCGTCCGCCGAACCGCGCGAACACGTCCAGCAGCTCCTCGACCTTCTGCTGGCGGTCGTTGCGGCTGCCCGAGCGCATCGCGTCGGCGACGCAGGACTCGATGTGCCGGCCGAGCAGGAGCTTCTGGCACTGCTCGAGCGCGCCCTGCACGGCGGAGATCTGGAGCAGGATGTCCACGCAGTAGGCGTCGTTCTCGAGCATCCGCTGCAGCCCCTGCACCTGTCCCTCGATGCGCCGCAGCCGGCCGCGCGCCTTGGCTTTGGTCTCCTCGTTGAGCATGCGTTATACCCCCTGGGTGCTGATACCCCCGGGGGGTAATATCCGCCCGGGGCCCGCGCCTGTCAAGCGCCGCGCGGCACCCGCAGGCGCAGGGCGCCGGGCTCGAGCGTGAACACGACGGGCGTGGCCCCGACGGGCTCGCCGTCGACGTGGGTCGGGAGCGGCGTCGGCGCGCTGACCCTCACCTGCCGCGCGCGGCGGACCGTCACGCGCGGGTTGCGCAGGTGCGTGCCCGGATAGATCGTCGGCAGCCAGCGAAGCAGCTCGACGCGACCGAGCGCGCCGAGCACGACGACGTCGAACACGCCGTCGGCGGGATCGGCGTCGGGCGCGATCTTCATGCCGCCGCCGAACCAGCGCCCGTTGGCGGCGACCACCGCGGTGATCGGCACCGCCGGCTCGGCGACGCCGTCCAGCTCGAGCACGGCCGGGGTCGGGCGATGCAGGTGCACGCTCGCGATCACCGCGGCCAGGTACGGCAGCGTCCCGCGCATGCGCACCGACTGAGCACGGCGCGCCACGGCGGCGTCGAATCCCGCCCCGGCCGAGATCGTGAACCAGCGCCGGCGGCCGTCGCCCCACTCGGCGCGGCCGAGGTCGAACTGCCGGTCGCGGCCGTCGGCGAGGGCACGCACGGCGGCGATCGGATCGCGCGGCACGCCGAAATTGCGGGAGGCGTCGCAGCCGCGCCCGGTGAGCACGGCGCCGACCGGCGTCCCTCTGCCCGCGGTGCGCACGCCGTTGACGACCTCGTTCAGCGTGCCGTCACCGCCGACGGCCACCACGAGCGGCGCGCCGGCGGCCGCGGCCTCGCGCGCCAGCCGCTCACCGTCGCCCGGCCCGCGCGTCTCGGCGTGCTCGGCGGGCAGCGTCGCGGCGAGGACGTCGCGCAGCCGCCGCCACGCGCGCGCCGTGCGGCCGCCGCCCGCGGCGGGGTTGACGACGACGAGGGCGCGCCTCACTCGAAGAGCGAGATCTGCAGCGCGGCCGCGGCCGCCGCCGCCCGGGCACGGGCGCGCGCTTTCGCGGCCTTCGTCGGCTTGCGCGACGTCTCGGGCGGCGGCGCCGTCTTCGGCAGCTTCCAGCCCTTCTGGTGAGCGATGCGCTCGCCCTGCTTGATCAGCAGCATGTCGACGAGCCGCGCGAGCGGGTTGCGCAGCAGCGTGAGGTACTTTTCCGAGTATTTCGGCGAGTGCGCCAGCGTGCGCATCTGGTCGAGGGCCAGCGTGAGCGCCGCGCGATCGCCCTTCTTCGCGGCCAGCCGCAACTCGCCCAGGATCTTCTGGCCGCTGATCCGCGACGGCGCCGTCTTCGCCATAGGCGCGGGATGCTACCACGAAGGCCCGCCGCGGAAGCGGCCCCAACGCGGATACTGTATATATACTGCGAGCTGCGACGCCTCCGGACAATACTCGTTGGGCGGACGAAGAACAGTGCGAAAGCTGCCGATCAACACGACGCTCGCCGGCGATTGCCGCTGCTGCCTTCGCTGCACCGTGTCTCCTGGTGCGCTGTCGTGAACGCGGGCCTGACGGTTGCCTCTGCCCTGTGCGGCCTTCTGGCAGCGGCTTGCGCGAGATTGGTCGAGTTCCAATCCCCAGACGACCGCATTGGAACCGTCCGGCCGAAGAACCCCGCCGCCTACACGATGGCGTTGGAGCCTGACGGCCGCGTCGCGCTACGGCTCAACTGCAATCGAGGAGCTGGCGCCTGGTCAGCGACGGCGACCGGCCCTGATGCTGGATCCTTCAGGCTTGGCCCTCTTGCGGTGACGAAGGCGTTTTGTCCACCTCCATCGCTCGACGTGCAATTCGCACGTGACGCTGAGTACATTCGTTCCTACGTCCTGAGGGACGGCCGGCTCTATCTCCATCTGATGGCAGACGGTGGCACGTATGTCTGGGAGCCCGCCAGGGGAGCTCGATAAGCGCCCGGTCGTGAGCGGCTCAGCCAAGAGCGAGGGATCCTGAGGCATCCGCCGGGTCCGTAGGCCGGCAGGGTCGGAGGTCACGATGCAGCAGCTTTTTGCGGTGATTCGTACACGCGGCCCGGCCTGGCAGGATTCCCGATCCATGGAGAGCCAGGCTGACTGGGCATCCCATGCTTGAACTCGCTGGCGAAAGAGGGGTTCGTGATCCTCGGCGGTCCGCTGGAAGGCAGAGGATCTCTCGAGGACACGTAACGGCCAGGAGGATCTTGCATGTGTCGAAGCATCAAAACGCTGCATAACTTCACGCCGCCGGCCACGAACGAAGAGATCCGGGCATCGTCCCTGCAGTTCGTCCGGAAACTGAGCGGTTTCACGAAGCCGTCCAGAGCGAACGAGGCCGCGTTCAGCCAGGCGGTAGACGAGGTGGCGCAGGCCGCACGGGCGCTACTCGATGCGCTCGTGACGACTACTCCGCCTCGCGATCGGGACGTCCAAGCGGCGAAAGCCCGCGCGAGGGCGGCGGATCGTTTTCGTCCTCAGCGTAGCCGGATGTCGTAGTCCTCGCGGTGCTGTTGCTTGTCCGCCGGCTGCACGATCACCTTCACGTCCAGCGCGGCCTCGAGCCGCGCCAGGTCCTCGCGGCCCTCCTCCTCGAAATACGCGGCGAGGTCGAGATGCACGCGCGCGACCACCTCGTGGCGCGCGGGCTCGGTCTCGGCGGCGACCTTGGCCTGGATGACGCGATAGACCTCGGCGGCGAGCGTCTCGTTGGACCTCGTCACGCCGCTGCCGCGACAGGTGGGGCACGTGACGGACAGCAGGGCGCGCAGGTCCTGGCGGACGCGCTTGCGGGTCATCTCGACGAGCCCGAGCTCGGAGATCTCGAGCACGTTCGTGCGCGCCTTGTCCTCGGCCAGCGCGCGCTTGAGGGCCTTGTACACCTGCTCGCGGTGCTCGAGGACCTCCATGTCGATGAAGTCGATGATGATGATGCCGCCGAGGTCGCGCAGCCGGATCTGCCGCACGACCTCGCCCACTGCCTCCATGTTGATCTTGAGCACCGTCTGCTCGAAGTCGCGCTTGCCGACGTACTTGCCGGTGTTGACGTCGATGGAGACCAGCGCCTCGGTGTGGTCGATCACGATGTAGCCGCCGGACTTGAGCCACACGCGCCGCCGCAGCGCCTTCTCGATGTCCTTCTCGATCCCGTAATGGTCGAAGACGGGGACGCGCTCGGTGTAGAGCTTCACGCGGTCCTCGAGGGCGGGCACGAGGGCGCGCACGTACTCCAGGCACTTGCCGTGGACCTCGGCGCTGTCGACGACGAACTCGTCCACCTCGGGCGAGAAGAGGTCGCGCACCACGCGGAAGGTGAGGTCGGCCTCCTCGTGGAGCACGACGGGTGGCGTGGCCCGGGCGTAGCGCGCCTGGATCTGCGCCCACAGCCGCGACAGGAACTCGACGTCGGCCGCGAACTCGGCCTCGCCCTTACCCTCGGCGTTCGTGCGGAGGATGAAGCCGCCCGGCGGCAGGTTCAGCGAGCGCAGCGCCGCTCGCAGACGGTCGCGCTCGCGATCGTCGCGGATGCGCCGCGAGACGCCGACATGCTGCGACTGCGGCATGTACACGAGGTAGCGTCCCGGCAGCGAGATGAACGACGTGACGCGCGCGCCCTTGGTGCCGAGCGACTCCTTCGAGACCTGGACCAGGACCTCCTGGCCCTTCCGCAGCATCTCCTCGATGGGCGCGACGGCTTCGCGGCGCGGGGGCTCGGCCTCGTCGACCTCGGCGTCGGCGACGTCCTCGGCCTCGTCGGCGGGAAGCGCGACGGGCGCCGCCTCGACGCCGCGGCTGGCCGTGTAATCGCCCGCGTACAGGAAGGCGTCCTTGGCCAGGCCGATGTCCACGAAGGCCGCCTGCATGCCGGGGAGCACGTTGGTGACCGTGCCCTTGTACACGCTCCCCACGATCGAGCGGTGGCGGTGCCGCTCGAGGTACAGATCGGTGAGGAGGTTACCTTCCTGGACGGCGACGCGGGTCTCGATCGGGCCCGCGTTGACGACGATGCGCTTGCTCACGGCAGCACCCCTTGGGCGCCCTCACGCGATCCATGACCGCCCGAGCGCGTCTCATTGGAACTGCCGCATCCGCACGGAGAGCAGGAGCCCGAGGCCGGTCAGCGAGACCAGCATGGACGTGCCGCCGTAGCTCATCAGCGGTAGTGGCACGCCCACCACGGGCAGGAGGCCGGTGACCATTCCGACGTTGACGAGTACCTGCGTCGCGAACAGGGCAGTGACCCCGAGCGCGATCAAGCGGCCCACGGGCTCGCGCGACGAGGCCGCGATGTCGAAACCGCGGAGCAACAGCAGCGCGTAGCAGGTGAGCAGCACCAGACACCCGACGAACCCCCACGTCTCGGCGAACACGGCGAAGATGAAATCCGTGTGACGCTCCGGGAGAAAGGCGAGCCGGCTCTGCGTGGCGCCGGCGACGCCCTTGCCCAGGAGCTGTCCTGAACCGATCGCGATCTTGGCCTGGATGACGTTGTACGCGCTCCCGAGGGGATCGCGGAACGGATCCAGGAAGACGAGAATACGTTCCCGCTGGTACTCCTTCATCGCGAGGAACCACACCAGGGGCAGCGCGGACAGCCCGGCGAGCGCGAACCCGCCCAGCAGCCGCAACTGGATCCCGGCGCCCACGAGAAGGGCCGTCAGCACGGGGAAGAGAAGCAGCGCGGTGCCGAGGTCCGGCTGCTTGACGATCAGCGCGACGGGCACCACGAGCACCGGCACCGTCAGCGCCAGCGTCGTCTTGCCTACCGGCTGCGCCCAGCGGGACGTCAGCACCCACGTGGCCATCAGCACGAAGCAGAGCTTGAAGACCTCCGAGGGCTGCACCGACATCGGCCCGAGCAGGATCCAGCGCCGCGCGCCGGAGACCGTTCGGCCCAGCACGAACACGGAGGCGAGCCCGACGAGGCCCATCACGAAAAACACGGGCGCCAGCCGCACGAGGCGGCGGTAGTCGACGGAAGCGACGGCGACCAGCGCGAAGAGTCCCAGCGTGAACCAGGCGAGCTGCCGGAAGGCGACGTTGCCGCCGGCGCGCCCGATGTGCAGGCTGGCCAGCGTCGTCGCGCTCAGGATCACGAGGCCGCCCATGGCGCCCAGCAGCGGCCAGTCCACGTTCTGCAGCAGCCGCCGGTCGATACCGCCCAGGACGGTCATGACGAGAGTTTAGCCGCTGATGTCGAGGCTCGCGACCTTCTCGAAGAAGATCGCGTTGTAAATCTGGCGGGCGATCGGCGCGGCCATCGAGCCGCCGTGGCCACCGCGCTCGACGAGCACGACGATCACGACCTCGGGATCCCGCGCGGGCGCGAAGGAGGCGAACCACGCGTGGTCCTGTCCCTTCTCCGACTTCGAGTTGGCGATCGTCTGCGCCGTGCCCGTCTTGCCGGCGATGTCGAGGCCGGGAATGCGCGCGGCGATGCCGGTGCCGTTGCTGGTGTTCACGACCGCCCACAGGCTCCGGCGCAGGAACGCCCAGACGGCGGGGTTCAGCTCGACGTGCCCGTTGACGGTGCCGGCGTCGCTCCACACGACGCCGCGATCGGGCCGCTCGATGCGCTGCACGAGGCGCGGCTTCCACAGCACGCCGCCGTTGGCGATGGCGGACATGAAGCGCGCGATCTGCATCGGGGTCGCGAGCAGCTGGCCCTGGCCGATCGACATGTTCACGGTCTCGCCGGCGTGCCAGACCGGCGGCTTGCCCTTGCGCAGCGACTTGGGCGCCGGGATCAGCCCGAGCTTCTCGGTGCCGAGCTCGATGCCGGTGGCGACGCCGAAGCCGAAGGCGCTCGCGTATTTCGCCATCGCAGGCGCCCCGACCTTGAGGCCGGCGTTGTAGAAGAAGACGTCGCACGACTGCGCCATGGCGCCCATGAGGTCGACGGTGCCGTGGCCCTCCTTCTTCCAGTCACGGAAGACCCGGCCGCCGAACGGAAACTCGCCCTGGCAGTGGACGCTGTCGGAGGGCGTGAGCGTCCCCTCCTGCAGCCCGGCCGCCGTGAGCACCATCTTGAAGATAGAGCCGGGCGGGTACTGGCTCTGGATGGTGCGGTTCAGCAGCGGGAATTCCGGGTCCTTCATCACGCGCAGCCACGCGTCGCGGTCGATGGTGCCGGTGAAGCGGTCGATCTCGAAGGCGGGCGTCGACACCATGGCCAGCACGTCGCCGTTGCGCGGGTCCATCACGACCACGGCGCCCGTCTTGCCCTCCATCAGCTTCTCGGCGACTTCCTGCACGCGGCGATTGACCGTGGTCACCACCTGCGCGCCCGGATGCGGCTCGGTGGACTGCACGAGCCGCACGGGCCGGCCCATCGCGTCCACCTCGATGCGCTCGCCGCCATCCTTGCCGCGCAGGAACTCGTCGAGCAGCCGCTCGAGTCCGGTCTGGCCCACCATGTCGCCGCGGCGGTAGCGGCCCTGCTTGAGCTGCTCGTCGTTCGCCTCGCGGACGTAGCCGAGCAGGTGCGCGGCGAAGCGGCTGTTCGGGTACACGCGCTGGGGCTCGACCTCCACGATCACGCCGGGCAGCTCGAGCTTCCACTCTTCCACCTTCTGCATGTCCGCGATGGATAGGCCGCGGCGGATGCGAACGGGCAGGAACGAGTCCGACGACACTTTGGCCACCGCGTCCTGCAGCTCCTGGAATGGGATCTGGAGCAGCACGGCCAGCCGGCCGAGCGGCGCGTCGCGCTTGTCGAGATCGCGCTCGAGCTCGCGCGGGATCAGCGACAGGGTGAACGCGGGCCGGTTGTCGACGAGCGGCAGGCCGTTGCGGTCGAAGAGGATGCCGCGCGGCGCGGCGATGGGCCGGATGCGGATGCGGTTCTTGTCGGAGGCCTCCTGGAAGCGGCCGCCCTCGAGGACTTGCAGATACCAGAGCTGGCACACGATCACGAGCAGCGCCACGCTCACCGCGATCGACATCCCGACGATGCGCTTGCGCCCGGGGTCGTGGCTTTCCGGCAGCCCGCCCCGATAGCCGGGCCCGCTCCAGCTGTTCACGAGGGACGGCTCCGCACGGCCTCGGCCCACGCCAGCGCCAGCACGAGGGCGGCGCCGAGGAAACCGTTGTAGAGCGCCTGCGGCACGATCACGTACATCAGCAGCCCGCCGAAGGGCGCCGGGAAGTGGAAGAGCTGCAGCAGGCCGAAGCGCGCGAGTCCCTCGAGCAGCGAGAGCAGCACGAGGCCGGGCACCTGCACGAGCGGCTGGCTCACGGTCAGCCGTTCGCCGAGCGCCCCGATGGCGAAGCCGATGACCGCCTTCGTCAGCGCCTGCACGCCGAGGAGCCCGCCGGTGGCGGCGTCCTGGAGCAGCCCCGCCGCGAAGCCGGCCCCGCAGCCGAACTCCGGCCCGCGGCGCAGCGCGAGCAGCACCACCACGATGAGCGGGATGTCGGGCGCGACGTCCGCGATGCGGAGCGCGGAGCCGACGGTGGCGTGAGCCACCCCGCCGCCGAGCACGGCGATCGCGAGGAAGGTGCGCATCAGCCGTCGCTCTTGAACGACGCGGCGACGTCGCGCATGATGCCGCCGGTCAGCAGGAGCACCTCGTCGATCCGCGCGAAGTCCACGGCCGGCGTGACCTGCGCGTAGTTGAAGAGCGCCGAGCCGCGGTCGTCGATGGTGCGCACACGGCCGATGGGGATCCCGCCGGGGAAGAGCCCGCCGAGGCCCGAGGAGACGACGAGGTCGCCGATCTGGAGGCCGCCGCCGTCGCGCGGCATGTACTTGAAGCGCAGCGTGCCGCGCGGCTCACCCTCGATCACGCCCGGCGTGCGCGTGCGCACGACGTGCGCGCCGACGCTGGAGGCCGGATCGGTCAGCACCTGGACCACCGAGGAGCCCGTGCGCACGTCGACGATGCGGCCCACGAGGCCGTCGGGCGCGATGACGGCGGTAAGGCGCGCGACCGCGTCGCCGCGCCCGCGGTTGACCGTGAGCGAGCGCACCCAGCCGCCCCATTCGCGCGCGATGATCTCTCCGGCCATGGTCTCGAGCGGCAGCGACTCCTTGAGCGTGAGCAGCCGGCGCAGCCGATGGTTCTCGGCGTCGGTCTCCGTCACCCGCAGTGCCTCCACGCGCAGCCGCTGGCTCTCCTCGCGCAGCCGGCGGTTCTCGACGCGGACGTTCTTCCAGTCGCGGTAGGTGCCCCAGACGCCGAGGGTGGCGCGGTTGATGCGGGCGAGCACCGTCTGGACCGGCGTGGTCACCACGGCGAGCGCGTCGGCGGCGCCGCCGACGCTGCCGCGCATCTGGAGCGTGAGGAGCAGCAGGCAGACGCCGGCGATGATGCCCAGCAGTGCCAGTGCACGAATCCTCACGTCGACCTCCCCGGGAGGCGACCTCCGACTACGCGGGGATGGCGACCTTCTTCAGCAGATCGAGCTCGTCCAGCACCTTGCCGGTGCCGAGCGCCACGCACGACAGCGGATCCTCACCCGGCGTCACCGGCAGGTTGGTCTCCTGCCGCAACAGATGGTCGAGGCCCCGCAGCAGTGCGCCGCCGCCCGTGATCACGATGCCCTTGTCCACGATGTCGGCCGCGAGCTCGGGTGGCGTGCGCTCCAGACAGGTACGGACGGTCTCCACGATCGTCATCACCGGCTCCCGCAGCGCTTCGCGGATTTCCTCGTCGGTGATCACGATGGTCTTGGGAATGCCGTCGATCAGGTCGCGCCCCTTCACTTCCATCGTCCGGCGCTCGCCGCCCATCGGGTAGGCCGACCCGAGGGTCACCTTGATCTCCTCCGCGCGGCGCTCGCCGACCAGCAGGTTGTAGTGCTTCTTGATGTACTGCACGATGGCCTCGTCCATCTCGTCGCCCGCGATGCGGACCGACTTCGAGTAGACGATGCCCGACAGCGAGATGACGGCGACCTCGGTGGTGCCGCCGCCGATGTCCACGATCATATTGCCGCCCGGTTCCTGGATCGGCAAGCCCG
>WNGM01004746.1_pt1 | contig 10707 bp, 13 predicted proteins | sample 5400571 | NCBI WGS metagenome assembly WNGM01 (sample SAMN13153378, study PRJNA577476) | soil metagenome | isolation source: 100 cm soil or saprolite under Garry oak tree replicate 2 | place: USA:California | collected 2016-06-15 | reverse complement strand
GTGCGCAGAGCGGCGGCATTGAAGGGTTCACGATCTCTCTCATGAAGGTGTCACTACGCGTGTCCGCTTTGTTGGTCGCAGTAGTTTCCGCTCCCGATCCCAGCTTTGCCTCCCCCACGACGTCGATCGCCGAGGTGGGCACCGTACGGTTAGAAGTCGACCAGGCAGCAACCGGAGACCGTGAACTCCATCTCACGGTTCACGACTATGCCGCTGAACAACAGGGGTTAAAAGAGGTTCGCTGCAAAATCTTGTACGTCGAGAACTCAGGCGTCGAACGCCTCGTCGGTCACGCCGTCCTGCATGCTCTTCAACCTCCTTCGTACTCGGGATAGTATCTCCCGGATTTTAGTCACGGCTCAACGCTGAGGATTGTATACCGTAGTCCCGGCCAAAGGTTTTCGATATCAACGTGGTACACATTGACGTTTCACTAAGAGGCTGCGTGCAGCCGCTCCCAGTACCACCGAACAGCGTGGATCAACTCGTCCGACGCGGGCTCGCTGGTGCGAACCGCGCGTCTCACCGACCGAGGATCTCTTTCTCGATCCTGCGCTTCACGGTTTCCCAAGGCTCCAGCTGGACGGTACCAGCCTCGATCGCGGCCACGCGGCGAGCGATCTCAACCTCCCACGCCGCCTCGGCATCGGGGTCGGCAGGACCGTCGAGACTAGCCAGCAGTTCCGCCGCGAGTTCAGCGCGCGCCTCGACGTCCAGCTTGAGGGCGTCCGCGAGGACCGCTTCAGCAGTCTTGGTCATGGGAGAATCTTACGTCCGGCCGCGCCGCCCAACAAGCGGTATCTGGACCATGCGTTCCGCAGCGATAGTGGTAGGCGGCGGCAGGGTGGATCATCGTTCGCGAAGGGCGCCCACAGTGCGCCAGGGTTGGACGGGACGCCCCCTCGACTTCGGAATGGCAGGCTGATCTGTAGTTCGACTCATCCGAAGGACGGCCTCGCGAGTCGGTAGAGTGGGGCGCGGGCGGGCCCCCGGAGGGCCGACCCTACCCCCGCGCGTGCTTCACGAACGTCCCCTGCTCGTACTCCCGAAACGCGACGCGCAGCTCCGCCTGCGTGTTCATGACGATGGGGCCGTACCACGCGATCGGCTCCCCGAGCGGTCTGCCGCTGACCAGGAGGAAGCGGACCGGGCGCTCCTCCGTCGAGACCGCGACCGTGTCGCCGGGCCCGTACAGCAGCACGGTGCGGTCTCCGCACACGCACGGCCGCTCCATGTCGAAGTAGCTCTCGCCCACGTCCTCGCGCGCGTACGGGTCACGCTCCGGATCGAAGTAGCCCTCCCCCTCGAAGACGTACGCCAAGACCGTGTGTCCGGCCTTCACCGGATGCCTGAAGCTGCTCCGGGCCGGGATCGACACGTCGAGGTACTCGGGTTCCGTCACGATCTCACGCACCGGGCCGCGCACGCCGGCGACCTCGCCGCAGACGACGCGGACGGTCGCGCCCTCGGCCGTCTTCGCCTCCGGGATGTCGTCCCGCTTCACCTCGCGGTAGCGCGGGTCCATCATCTTGTGGCGCGCGGGGAGGTTCGCCCAGAGCTGGAAGCCCCACATCCGGCCCTCGCGGTCGCCCTTCGGCATCTCCTGGTGGATGATGCCGCTGCCCGCCGTCATCCACTGCACGTCTCCCGACGAGATGACGCCGCGGTTCCCGAGGCTGTCCCCGTGCTCCACGTCGCCCGCCAGCACGTACGTGATCGTCTCGATGCCGCGGTGCGGGTGCCAGGGGAACCCGCGGACGTACTCGGCCGGGTCGTTCGAGCGGAAGTCGTCGAGGAGGAGGAACGGGTCGAGCTGCGGCACCTCGTGGTAGCCGAACACCCGCTTCAGGTGGACGCCGGCGCCCTCGATGGTCGGCTTCGCCTTCCAGACCTTCCTGATCCTGCGGACGTCGGCCATCGTCGCCTCCTGCGCACGGGAGTGCCATGACCGGCCGTCCCGCTCAAGCCAGGGGGTCTAGCGAAACGCCGGAATCACGTGCCGCCCGAACAGCTCGATCGACCTGGTCACCTTGTCGGGCGCGATGTCGTACGGCTGCATCAGGCAGAGGAGCTGGTCGCAACCCGCCTCGCGGTAGCGCTTCACCTTCCGGATGCAGGTCTCGGGGTCGCCCACGATGACGGCGTCCATGTCGTCGAGGAGCGGGAAGGTGACGTCGCTCAGGTTGAGCGCCCGCAGCATGCGCGTGTAGTCGTAGCTGCCGAGCTCGCGCCCCTCCTGCCAGGCGGCGACCGAGCCGATCAGCTCGATGCTCCGGCGGAAGTACCACAGGACGGACTCGGCGGCGTTCTGGCGCGCCTCCGCGTCGGTCTCGGCGCAGTGGACCATGGTGAAGGTGGCGGCGCGGTCGTTGATGAACTTGCCGGCGGGCCGCGCCTCCTTCAGGCCGCTTCGATAGAGCGCGATCCGGCTCGCCAGCTCCTCGGGCGGCACGCCGATCGTGAAGGAGAGGAGGCCGAGCCCCTTCCGGCCCGCGATCTCGTGGCTCGCGGGGCTGGTCGAGGCCATCCACAGGGGCGGGTGCGGCTTCTGGAGCGGCTTCGGCAGCACGCGCCGCGGCGGGACGTGGAAGTGCGTTCCCTCCCAGGAGAACACGTCGGTGGTCCACGCGCCGACGATCACGTCGAGCGCCTCCTCCCACATGCCCCGCGTCTCGTTCGGGTCGATGCCGAAGCCCTCGAGCTCGTCGCGCGTCGCGGAGCGGCCGGTACCGAACTCGAGGCGCCCGTCGCACACGCAGTCGAGCAGGGCCGCCATCTCGGCGGCGCGGATCGGGTGGTTGTAGGGGAAGGGCAGGAGGCGGACGCCGTGCCCGATGCGGATCGTCTTGGTGCGCGCGGCGACCGCGCCGTACAGCACCTCGGGCGCGGAGCAGTGCGAGAACTCGGAGAGGAAGTGGTGCTCGACGGTCCAGAAGTGCGAGAACCCGACCTGCTCGCCCAGCACGGCCTGGTCGATCACCCGATGGTACGCGTCGCGCTCGCTCCGCGCGTGCCACGGGGCGGCGACCGGGATCTCGTAGAAGAGGCCGAAGTCCAAACGAGCGTTTGTTTACACGGGCGCGCCGCTCGTGACAAGGAGAATCGCATGGGCAGACTCGACGGCAAGGTGGCGATCGTGACCGGCGGCGCCTCGGGCATCGGGGCGGCGACCGCCCGCCGGTTCGTCGCGGAGGGCGCACGGGTCGTGATCGCCGACCTGAACGACGAGGCGGGCGAGGGCGCGGCGCACGCGCTCGGGCCGGCCGCCGCCTACCGGCACGCCGACGTCGGCTCGCTCGCCGACCTCGAAGCGGCCGTCGCCTTCGCGCGCGAGCGCTTCGGCGGGCTCGACGTGATGCACAACAACGCGGCGATGAGCGGCGGCGGCTACGTGGCGGAGATCGATCCCGAGGTGTGGGAGCAGAGCCTCCGGGTCATGCTGACCGGCGTCTTCTACGGCATGCGCGCCGCCATCCCGGCGCTGCTCGCGCGCGGCGGCGGCTCGATCATCAGCACGTCGTCGGTCGAGGGCTTCTTCGGGGAGATGCTGGCGGCGCCTTACTGCACGGCCAAGGCCGGCATCATCAACCTGACGCGCACGGTCGCCCTCGAGTACGGGCGGAAGAACATCCGCGCCAACTGCATCTGCCCGGGCGCGGTGGACACGCCGATGCTGGGGCTGCTCGCGCAGGTGAGCCCTCGCTCACGAGAGGATCTCGCCGCCCAGCATGCGCTCGGGCGCATCCTCCGGCCCGAGGAGATCGCGAACGTGGCGCTCTTCCTCGCCAGCGACGAGTCCTCCGCGATCACGGGCGCGGCGATCGTGGCCGACGGCGGGCTCACGTGCGGGCTCGGGATCACGGGGCTGCCGCCCTACGGCAGCTAGCGGCAACCCCGCGCCGGTATCGCGGGAGCCCGGGCAAGCTGGTATCAGGGGCCCCAATATGGCGATCGCTCCCCGCATGGTGACGGCCGCCTCGCCGGCAAAGGCGACGCTCCGCGCGCTGCTCAGCCAGCACGCGACCCGGCTCGGCCTCACGGCGTCCGCCATCGACGTGATCGTCGCGCGCTCGCAGATCACGCACTGGCGGGCCGATCAGCAGATCTTCGCGGCCGACGACGCGCACGACCTCGTCAACTTCCTGGTCTCCGGAGCGGTGAAGGTCCTCTGTCAGGGCCGCCGCGGCGTGCCGGTGCTGGTGCAGATCGTGCGGCCGGGCCAGTTCTTCGGCCTGGCGTCCCTCTTCGACCGGCCCGGCCGGCGCCAGTTCTCGGCGGTGGCGCACGTGCCCGCCGTGGTCGCGATGATGAGCCAGGAGGTCATGAACGGCGTCGTCGCCGGCCTGCCCGCCGGCCGCGCCCTCCAGCTCATGGCGTACAGCTGGCGGGCGCTCTCGTGGCTGCTCTACGAGAAGTGCCTGCTCCTCACCATGCCGCTCAGGGACCGGCTCGTGCACGAGCTCGAGGTCCTCGCCCACGACTTCGGGCAGCCGGATCCGGCTGGCGTGCTCATCGATCTGCCGCTCACGCAGGCCGACCTCGCGGAGCTGGTAGTGGGCTCGCGCGCCAAGGTGAGCCGCTGCGTGGCGGATCTGCGCCGGGCCGGGAAGCTCGAGGTGTCGGGGCGCCGCCTCATCCTCACCCGTCGCTTCGCGCGCCACTGAGAGTGTGCCCTCGGGCACACGGGACGCGCTTCTCGTGTGTCGTTCGGCACCGCGCCGCGTTCCGGCCCCTCGCTCCGCTTGGTACATGACTGTTCCCATGGAAGACATCACGCAGGAGCTGACCAACCTGGTAGCGCGGACGCTGAAGATCTCGCCGGATCAGCTACGGCCCGAGGCCGACCTCGTCACCGACCTGGGTGCCGACTCGCTCGCCGTGGTCGAGCTGATGATGGCGCTCGAGGAGCGGCTCGGAGTGCGCATCGAGGACGAGGAGGCCGAAGGGCTCCGCACGTTCGGCGACGCGCTCACCCTCGTGCGCGCCAAGCTCGCGGCCTAGCGCCGATGCCCGGCGCGGCCGTGCTCGGCACCGGCTTCGCGGTGCCCGAGCACGAGGTATCCAACCACGACCTCGAGGCACGGCTCGACACGTCCGATGCGTGGATCGTGTCGCGGACGGGAATCCGGACCCGCCGCACGCTCGACGGCTCGGGCCTCGCGACCTCGGACCTGGCGGTCGCCGCGGCGCGGATGGCGCTCGCGCGCGCGGGGGTCGAGCCCTCGAGCCTCGACCTCGTCATCGTGGCGACCTGCTCCGGGGACTACCCGATCCCCTCGACCGCCTGCCTCGTGCAGGCGGCGCTCGAGGCGCGGCGCGCGGCGGCCTTCGACCTGAACGCGGCCTGCTCGGGCTTCATCTACGGGCTCACGCTCGCCGACCACGCGCTCGCGACCGGCGCGGTGAGCCGCGTGCTCCTGATCGGCGCCGACGCGCTCACCCGGCACGTCGACTGGGAGGATCGCACGACCGCCATCCTCTTCGGTGACGGCGCCGGCGCCGTGGTCCTCGGCCGCGGCGGCGGCCTCGTGGGGACGCACCTCGGCGCCGACGGCCGCCGGGCCGGCGATCTCTGCATTGCGGCGGGCGGCTCGCGGCACCCGGTCGACGAGGAGGCGATTGCGGCGCGTCTGCACAAGATCACCATGAACGGCCCCGAGGTGTTCCGGGCCGCCGTCGAGGCGATGGCCGACGCCCTCGCCGCGGCGTCCGAGCGCGCCGGGGTGCGGCCGACCGACCTGCGCTGGGTCTTCGCGCACCAGGCGAACGCGCGCATCCTGCGCGGCGTGGCGGAGCGGCTCGGCGTCACGCTCGCCGCCTTCCGCATGAACCTCGAGCGCTACGGCAACACGGGCGCCGCCTCCATCCCGATCGCGCTCGCCGAGGCGGACACGGCCGGCCACCTCGTGCCCGGCGACCTGATCGGCTTGACCGCCGCGGGCGCCGGCCTCACCTGGGGCGCGGCGATCCTCCGCTGGAGCCGAGGGGCGCCATGAGGCGCGTCGTCGTCACCGGACTCGGCATGGTGACGCCGCTCGGCGTCGGCGTGCCGGCGAACTGGGAGGCGGTGTGCGCGGGGCGCTCGGGCATCGGCCCGATCACCCGCTTCGCCAGCGAGGGCTTCCCGTGCCGGATCGCGGGCGAGGTGCGTGGCTTCCGCCCCGAGGACTGGGTGGACCGGCGCGAGCGAGATCGCATGGACCTCTTCATCCTCTACGCGATCGCGGCGGCGGCCGAGGCGGTGCGCGACGCGCGACTGGAGGTGAGCGAGGAGATCGCCGATCGGGTGGGTGTCGTGCTGGGCGTCGGCATCGGCGGGCTCCCCGGCATCGAGCAGAACCACAGCGCCCTCACCGCGGGCGGCGCGCGGAAGGTCTCGCCCTACTTCATCCCGGCCGTGATCGGGAACCTCGCCCCGGGCCAGATCGCCATTCGCCTCGGCGCGCGCGGCGTCAACATGACGACCACCACGGCCTGCGCCTCGGGCGCGCACGCGATCGGCGAGGCGTTCGAGATGATCCGGAGCGGCCGGCAGGACGTGGTCGTGACGGGCGGTGCCGAGGCGGCCATCACGCCCACGGCGATCGCGGGCTTCGGCGTGATGCGCGCCCTCGCCCGCTGGGACGGACCGCCGGAGGCGGCGTCGCGGCCCTTCGACGCGCGCCGCTCGGGGTTCGTCCTCGGCGAGGGCGCCGCGGTGCTCGTGCTCGAGGCGGAGGAGGTCGCGCGACGACGGGGCGCGCCGGTGCATGCGGAGATACTCGGCTACGGCGCCAGCGCCGACGCCCACCACATCACGCAGCCCCCACCCGACGGGCGCGGGGCGCAGCGGGCGATCCGCGCCGCCCTGGCCGAGGCCGGGGTCGAGCCGGACGTCGTGCAGCACGTGAACGCGCACGGCACCTCGACCCGGCAGGGCGACGTCGCCGAGACGCGCGCGTTGCACGCCGTCTTCGGCGCGCATGCGCGCCGTCTCGCGGTGAGCGCGACCAAGTCGATGACGGGCCACCTGCTCGGCGCCGCCGGGGCGGTGGAAGCGATCTACACCGTGCTGGCGCTGCGCGAGCAGACCCTGCCGCCCACCATCAACCTGGACGAGCCCGATCCGGAGTGCGACCTCGACTACGTCCCGCAGTGCGCCCGCCGGGCGCGCCTCGAGGTGGCGCTCTCGAACTCCTTCGGCTTCGGCGGCACGAACGCCGCGCTCGTCTTCGGGGCGGCGGCGTGACCCGGACCTGCCTGCACTGCGTGCTCGCCCGCGTGCTGCGCGCGGAGGCCGATGCGCTCCGCGAGCGCGGCCTCGAGGTGCGCCTCGGCCTGTCCGAGCCGGTCCTCCTGCCGGCGGCCGGCGCGGCGACGTACCGCACCGTGCGGGCGCTTCTCCGCGCGGCGATGGCGGATGCGGCCGGCCCCCACATCCGGCTCGCGGTGGTCGATCAGCCGGGCAAGAGCCACGTCGAGGTCACGGCCGCGTTCGCCGTCGCGCGCCGCACGCGCGTGCTATCCTGCGCCTTCCCCCGCCACGACCCCCAGGCCCTCGCCGGAGGCTTTGCGGAGCACGGCGCGCCCGAAGCTGCGGTGCCGTCGCCGATCTGAGGCCGTGCGCGGAGCCCGTGGCGGCGGTCACGCGGCTCGCGCGTGCATGCCGAACGAGGCCACCCGTGGCCGCACCAGCCGGGCGAAGTCGGCGTACGCCATGCGGACCGTCTGCTCGTGCGTGCCGGCGTTGAACGAGATGTCCTTGTCGCGCGTGAGCGCCTCCTCGACCCAGACGGGCAAGCCGTAGAGGTTGCCGAATGGCGGCATCGCGCCGGCCGCGCACTGAGGAAAGAGACCGGCGAACTCCGCCTCGGTCGCGAGGTGCAGGTCGAGCTTCCCGGCGGCCGCGCCGAGCTGTCCCAGGTCGACTCGCTGCGGGGCCGGCAGGACGGCCATCAGGAACTCTCCGCCCGCGCGGACGATCACGACCTTCGCCATTTCCCGACCCGGCACGTGCTGGGCGGCGGCCACCTCCTGCGCCGTGAAGGCCTGCAGGTGCGAGCGAACCTCGTAGGCCGCCCCGTTCGCGTCGAGGAACTCCTTGAGCTTGGTGAGCATCGGCATCGTCGGTTCCTCCTCTCGGGTTTTCATAGCACTGCTCGGGGCGCTCCAGGTATGAGACCTGGCGGGTTCGACCCGCTCAGGCGCGCCAGATCCTGCCCGTACCGCTCACCAGATCGGCCAGCGACGTGATCTCGATCCGCCACGGCGTGAGCCGCAGGACGCCGAAGGTGGGCTCCTCCTTGCCGCGGGGCCAGAACGCGATTGGGTCGTAGCCGATGGGCGGAGGAATGGAGGCGAAGAGGTCCCAGAGGCGCGCCTTGTCGGCGGGGTCGTCGGCCCACTCGGTGCGGCAGTCGACGTAGACCTGCTGGAGGTCGCCGGTCGCGTAGCAGAGCGAGACGTGCGGGTTCGCGGCGAGGTGCCTCGTCTTGAGCGTGTGGCGTCCGGTCAGGATCCAGCCGGTCCGTCCTTCCCAGAGGGGATGGAGGATGCGCGACCGCGGGCGCCCGCGGCGGTCGACGGTGGCCACGTTGCACCACACGATCTGGCGGACGCGCGCCAGGAAGTCCTTCTCGATGTCGGCAAACGCGGAGACTCTCATGCGATGACTCGTCCTTTCTCATCCGGCCCGGAGCCAGGTGAAGCCACGCGCGCGGCGAAGCCCTCGGTCGAATGTGTAGGTGGTGGTCCCCCCGGCCTGCTTTGCGATCTGCCCGATCAGGTAGTCGTTGAAGTCGGCCCGACCGCGCCTGAAGAGATCGACAGCCGCGCGCACCAGGCCCCGGTGCTCGAGGGTGAAGGCCGGGTCGTTCCACAGCGTCTCGACGGCCTGCGCGAGGCCGCCCCTGGGGAGGCGGTAGATGCGGCGGAGGACGAGCGCCGTCTCGGCGAGGACGACGGCGCTGATGAAGACGGTCTCGCCGGCAGCGATCGCGCCGGCGACGACACGGCTCGCCGCCCGCGACTGTCCCGGATCGTCTCGCTGGTAGAGATGGCGGACGAGGACGTTGGTGTCGAGGGCGATCACCGCCGCCGGCCGCGACGCACGGCGCGCGCAAACCGTCGCGCGACCGAATCCTCGACGGCCCGCTCCATGTCCTCGACGCTCGCGTGCGCGCCCGGCTTGACGAGCCGGTCGCAGACGCCTTGCGCCGACGACCTTGTCCGAATCGGCTTCAGCTTGTAGCTGCCGCGCCCGTCGGCCACGAACCCCACGTGGTCACCGGTCACCAGCCCGAGGTCGTCCCGGACCCGTTTGGGGATGGTGAGCTGTCCCTTGCTCGTGATGGTCGCCTTGACCATCGCTCCTCCTTACCTTTCCGGAGAAGGTAAGGAAAACTCCCCGGTGAGGGGGGGTCAGCCGAGCAAGGGTCGTTCTCTGCCATGCTCCTCGCGCAGCTTGTACTTCTCCACCCGCTGCGTCGCGGTCTTGGGGAGCGACGCGCGGAACTCCCACAGGCGCGGCACCTGAAACTTCGCCAGCCGCTCCGCCGCAAACGCACGTAGCTCCTCTGCCGTCACCGGCTCCTTCGCCACCACGAACGCCTTGATCTCCTGCCCGAGCACCGGATCCGGCAGGCCGATCACCGCCACCTCGGCGACGCGCGGATGCTCGCGCAGCGTCTTCTCGATCAGCACCGACGACACGTTCTCGCCGCCGCGCCGGATGACGTCGCGCTTGCGGTCGACGAAGTAGAGCCAGCCGTCCTCGTCGACGAAGCCGAGGTCGCCGGTCAGGAACCAGCCGTCCCGCAAGGCGGCCGCCGTCGCCTCGGGGTCGCGGAAGTACGCCGACAGGCGCGCGGGCGAGCGGACCGCAATCTCGCCTGCCCGGCGCGGCGGGAGCGCGCGGCCCTCGTCGTCGAGGATGCGGAGCTCGACGCCGGGGACCGGCGGGCCGCACGAGCCGGGGCGCCAGGCGGCGCCGAGGGGCGTGATGGTGACCACGCCGGCATCGGTCGAGCCGAAGCACTCGGCCACGTGCGCCACGCCGAAGCGGCGCATGACCTGGTCGCGGATGGGTGCCGCGCCCAGGCCCAGGATGACGCGCAGCCCGCTGGTTTGCTCCAGCGCCGACGGCGCGCGCGTGAGCAGCATGGCGAGGATGGTGCCCAGCGTGTAGAGCACCGTCGCGCGCGTCCGGTGGACGAGCGGCCAGAACTCGGAGGCGTGGAACGCCTGCGGGAAGGCCACCGTGCCGCCGGCGTGGAGCGCCGTCTGCACCGCGCCCCAGGCGTTGCCGTGGAAGAGCGGCGTGACGGCGAGGAGCACGTCGTCGGGTGTCAGGGCGAGCGCCTCGATGAAGTGCCGGCCGCCGACGCCGGTCGAGTCGTGGCTGAAGAGCACGCCCTTCGGCGTTCCGGTCGTGCCCGAGGTGTAGAGGAGCGTGGAGGCGTCGCCGGGGCCGAGGACGACGCCGGGCGGCGCCGCGGAGCTGCGCTCGATCAGCGCGCCGAACGCGCCGGGCGTCAGCACGGTGCCCGCGGCCTCGAGCCCGCCCGCATCGGTGATCACCACCTTCGGCTCCGCGTGGCCGAGGATGTAACCCAGCTCGCGCGCGCCGAGAGCCGGGTTCACCGGGTTCAGCACGCCGCCGATCTTCAGGATGCCGAAGGCGGCGACCAGATACTCGACCGAGTTCCCCATCGCGAGCGTGACCCGGTC
>WNGM01005954.1_pt1 | contig 10708 bp, 10 predicted proteins | sample 5400571 | NCBI WGS metagenome assembly WNGM01 (sample SAMN13153378, study PRJNA577476) | soil metagenome | isolation source: 100 cm soil or saprolite under Garry oak tree replicate 2 | place: USA:California | collected 2016-06-15 | reverse complement strand
TGACGATTAGCACCAATCTCTTCGGCACGACGTTCTACTCGCTCGTCGGCCTGCATGCCAGCCACGTCATCGTCGGGATGTGTCTTTTGTTATTGGTATTCATCTTCAGTCTGCGCGGATACGTGACCATCATGCATCGCGAGCGGCTGCAGATGATTTCCTGGTACTGGCATTTTGTTGATGCTGTTTGGATTGTCGTTTTTACCGTTGTCTACGTTATCGGGAGGTGAGTGGGAAGCATGCCGCCTGAAGAGCACAGGACACAGATTTCAAAAATGATCGAGGTACCAGCGCCGACGCCATGGCCGTTTGTCACCGCTTTCGGTCTCGCTCTGCTGCTTGCCGGATTAGTAACAAGCCTGGCCGTAGGCGTTGTTGGCTTGGTTGTGATCCTCTTCGGCGCGGTTGGTTGGTTCCGCGATGTGCTGCCAATGCCGAAAGAGGAATTGGTTGCGCTTGTCGCAACGCCGACGCCGATTTTTGCGCGCTCGAGCCGCAGGGTTGATCACCTGCAACCCGGCGCCGAAAGTCATCGCGTCTACATCCCCGTAAGGGTTCATCCCTACTCAGCCGGTCTATTTGGCGGCGTTATCGGCGGCATCGGAATGGCGTTCATCGCTTGTCTCTACGGACTCATCGCCCAGGGAAGTTTGTGGTACCCAGTGAACCTTCTGGCGGCTGCGGCGCTGCCGTCTCTGGCGGAGGCAGGACCAGCAGAGTTGAAAGCATTTCACCTATCGGGTTTCATCGTCGCGCTCTTAAGTCACGGGGTCATCTCGTTACTTGTCGGTCTACTCTACGCGGCGATCCTGCCGATGATGCCCTCGCGCTTTACCGCCTTCTGGGGAAGTTTCCTGGCTCCCGTTTTGTGGACCGCGCTCGTCGCCTCGACTCTCCGCCTAATCAATCCCGCGCTTAACGCCAGAATCGCGTGGGGTTGGTTCATCGCGTCCCAAGTTGCCTTCGGGTTGATTACCGGTTTTATCGTCGCTCACTCAAAAGAAGTTGAGACTGCACAGTCGTGGCCATTGGCCGCGAGAGCCGGAGTAGAAGCTCCGGGTCTCATACCCGAGCAGGAGGAAGAGCAATGATTGCGAGATCGAAAATCGGAATCGCTGGCGCAGTCGGCCTTGCCATCACTCTGTTGGCAGGCTGCAACGCCCGTCTGCCCGGTCAACCAAACGAAGCTGAACGCTGGCGCGCGCCTGCTGAGATCACTGACTTCAACCAACTCTACACCCAGAACTGCGCCGGCTGTCACGGCGCGGGCGGCAGGTTTGGCGCGGCGCGTTCACTTAACGACCCGCTCTATCTGGCCTTCGTCACGGACGACGCAATGCGCCAGGCGATCTCGAAAGGCAGGGCTGGGACAAATATGCCCGCTTTTTCTGAACAGGCTGGTGGCCATCTCACGGACCAGCAGATCGAATTGATCGTTAATGGCATGCGAGCACACTGGTCCAGGCCTGATGACTTCAAAGGTGTCGAACTTCCTCGTTACAGCTCCGACGAAACGGCGACAGCGAGTGGTCCATCCACCGCAATCAGCAACGATATCTCGGCTAAGACTCTCCCGACCGGCGATGCTCCGCAGGGCGCCGCAACTTACAAAACTTATTGTTCGAGTTGTCACGGAACCAATGGCGATGGCGGATCGGCAGGCTCGATCGTTGATCCGAACTTTCTGAACCTGGTCAGCGATCAAGGCCTGCGTACGACCGTCGTCGTCGGCCGCGCTGACATAGGAAAACCCGATTGGCGCGGAAATGTTCCGGGCCATCCCATGTCAGCGCAGGAAATAAATGACGTCGTGGCGTGGCTCGCAGCGCACAGGCAAAGGACAACTGTAACTATTAGCAAAGTCGATCATTCGGCTTGCCTGAACATGAAATGAGCTGGATCGGAATTTGATGACGGAGGCACAAGTGCTATGGCAGTCAGTGAGCTTGAAGTGATAAGCGAGAAGACACCGGAGAGATTACACATTGAAATGCCGCGGCGGGCGTTCCTGCTCAAGCTCGGGTTTCTACTCAACGGCGTCGCGGCGACGATGGTGTCAGTGCCCCTGCTTGGATATCTGCTTTCGGCCTTCCGTAATGATGGCGGGTTCACATCATGGATTTCACTCGGCTCGCTCGCAACGTTCCCCGAGAACCAGACCCGCATGGCGAAATTCCGCAATCCGTACACCCGACCATGGGACGGCGAGACCGCCGACATTCCCTGCTGGGTGCGGAGAATGGAAGGCGAAAAGTTTCAAATCTTCGCCATCAACTGCACTCATCTTGGGTGTCCGGTGCGCTGGTTTCAGGAGTCGCACCTGTTCATGTGTCCGTGTCACGGCGGCGCTTTCTACGAAGACGGCTCCCACGCATCCGGGCCGCCGCCGCGGGGACTCTATGAATACAAATACAAGATCGAGGACGGGCAACTATGGATACACGGCGGCCAGCTTCCGACGTTGAACCAGCCGGCATGAAAGTCAGAACCGGGAGCGGTAGCGACTGGGTAATGAGGATGAAATGATTAAGAGATTGAGACAACTCGCGATCTGGATTGACGATCGAGTCTATATCAGCAAGATCTTTGCTGCGACCGCAGGCCATCACGTACCGCGCACTTCGGGCAGTTGGTTCTACGTTTTCGGCAGCGGCACTCTGCTGTGTTTCATGATCCAGATCGTGACCGGCATCTGCCTGGCTTTGGTCTACGTGCCATCCTCGGGTCAAGCCTACACCAGTCTGGAGTATCTGAACTATCAACAGCAGTTTGGTTGGTTTCTGCGCGCCATGCACAACTGGGGTTCAAATTTCATGGTCGCGATCATGTTGGCCCATCTTATCCAGGTCTTTCTTTTCGGCGCATTCAAATACCCGCGCGAGATGACCTGGATTTCGGGAGTCGTACTGCTCCTCTGCACACTCGGCATGGCGTTTACCGGCCAGGTACTTCGTTTCGATCAGGATGCCTACTGGGGCCTGGGCATTGGCGCGGCGATGGCGGGCCGTGTGCCCCTGATGGGACCGGCCATTGTTCACATGATGCTCGGCGGTCCGATCATCGCAGGTGAGACTCTTTCGCGCTTTTTCACTCTGCACGTCTTCGTCATTCCGGGAAGCATTCTAGCCATCGTCAGCCTGCACCTCCGGTTGGTGCTGACGAAAGGGATCAACGAATACCCGGTTCCCGGCAAGCCGGTTAAGAAAGAAACCTACGCGGAGGAGTATGAAGCGGAACTCAAGAAGAGCGGCGTTCCCTTCTTCCCGAAAGCGATTAGCAAGGATTTAATTTTCAGCGGTCTCGTTCTGTTGGCGATTGTTTTCTGCGCTGCCTACTTCGGTCCAGAAGGCCCGCATGGCATCCCTGATCCCACGCAGATTAATACAGCTCCAAAACCAGACTTCTTTTTCCTCTGGCTCTATGGCGTGTTGTCGTTAATGCCGGACTATATGGAAACCGTCGTAATGCTGACCGCTCCGTTCATCGTCATCGGCATTTTGTTCGCCGTGCCTTTCATTTCAAACACAGGTGAAAAGAGTCCACGCCGCCGACCGGTCGCGGTGTTAAGCGTGCTCTTCATCTTCATAGTGCTGGGTGCGTTCAATTATCTCGGCACGTACGCGCCGTGGTCACCAAAGATGGAAGCGTGGACCAGCGCGGCAACGCCCCCCAATTATCTGGAACGACGCACACCACTCGAACGGCAGGGCGCCCTGGTTTTCCATAGCAAGCAATGCATCAACTGCCACAGCGTAGGTGGCGAAGGAGGCCTGCGCGGACCAGTGCTCGATAGTGTCGCCACACGCTTGACCGAGGATCAGCTCGTCCGCCAGGTGATTCAGGGCAGCGGCAACATGCCGGCTTACGGCAAGAACTTGAGTCCTCCCGAGGTGGCTGCGCTGGTGGCCTTCATGAGCACTTTGCACAAGCCAACGGAAGCGCCCGCGCGCGATGCAAGTCGGCCTGCACAAGCAGCAACCGGGGACACGCAACCGAACGCGACTGCACAAATGGCCAGTACGAAGCAGTGACTATGAGCGTGAGCAACAAAATCGCTACTTCGCCGCCGGTCACAGGATTGGACCGAGTGATGTGGATCAGTCTCGCGACCACGGAACGGGGAATTGCCCCCAGGCAAGCTTTCCGGCCCGCCGCGGTGACTTGTGCAATTCAGGGGGCCAGAGCCTTTCTCACTTTGGTGAAGCCGGAGATCACTTTGATGGTTATGATCTCCGCCGGCTTTTCGTGCCTGATGGCGTCAGATTCCTTAAACCTCGGCGTTCTCGCGCACACCGTTCTGGGTACGGGTCTGGTCGCCGCAGGTGCGGCATCGCTTAATCAGTTCATGGAGCGCGCGCTGGATGGAAACATGCGCCGCACGTCCAAGCGCCCCTTGCCTGCAGGAAACCTCACCCCAACAGCGGCGTGCGTGTTTGGTATTTCGCTTTCGCTTACGGGAACGATCTACCTAATTCATTTTCTCAACATGTTGACTGCGCTGCTGGGTCTCTTGACTCTATTGAGCTATCTATTCGTCTATACGCCACTCAAACGCAAGACCAGGCTATGTACGTTGGTCGGAGCATTCCCTGGCGCCGCGCCAATCCTAATGGGTTGGGCCGCAGCGAAGAACAATCTCGGCCTCGAAGCGTGGGCGCTCTACGCGATTCTCTTCCTATGGCAATTTCCACACTTCTATGCGATCGGTTGGTTGTACCGCGAAGACTATGCGCGAGCCGGAATGCTCATGCTTCCTGCGGTTGACGACGAAGATGGCCGCACCACTTTTCGGGCGATCTTGATATCGACGCAACTGCTGATCGTTGCCAGCCTCGTGCTGACATTCGCTGCACCCAGTGGCGCTCTATACTTTCTGCTCGCGATAATTCTCGGACTCTCCTTTTATTATGTTGCCTATCGAGCGTCCGTTTCTCGATCAAAGTCAGGGGCGAAACAACTCCTGCATGCGTCCGTCATTTACCTGCCACTGCTATATCTGGCCATGCTGATAGATAAGATCAAATAAGGAGAGCCCGCCGCCGGAATGGAGCGATGGATACCATTACAGATGCCGTCTTCAGTTCGTGGAATCTCGATCCATGGCTGCTGTTTCCAGCGCTGGTAATTGGTCTGCTCTACGCGCGGGGATGGAGACGACAATACAAACGCGCTCCAGACCGTTTCGGTTTCCCGCATCTGGTTAGCTTCTATGCGGGACTGACAGCTGTTCTCTTCGCTCTTATCTCGCCACTCGATACGTTCGCCGGATGGCTGCTGACCGTACACATGATTCAACACCTGCTGTTGATGATGGTTGCGCCGCCGTTGATTCTCTACGGCAATCCTTATCTGCCACTCCTGGCCGGCATGCCTCGCAGATTTCTGAAAGATGGCATGTCGCCGTTCTTAGCGTCCGTCACATTGCGCAAGGTTGGCCGCTTTGTCACGCATCCCGTTTTCTGCTGGACTGCGTTCGTCTTTACGAGCATCGCCTGGCATACGCCGCCGATGTATCAACTCGCACTCGCCTCTCCAACATTGCACGCAGTCGAACACTTTTGCTTTCTCACGACCGCGTTGCTCTTCTGGTCGCCCATCATCCAGCCTTACCCCCTGGTCCCGCAAATGCCGCGTTGGACCCTGATTCCGTACCTTTTTCTCGCGGATTTTCAGAACACTGCGCTCTCGGCATTCCTTATGTTCTACGAGCGTGTGCTCTATCCGGCTTACGAGACCGCTCCGCGCATCACCGGTATGACTGCCCTGGAAGATCAGGCAGCTGCCGGGGCAATTATGTGGGTGGCAAGTTCGATCGTTTTCCTGATACCAGTCGGCCTAATCACGATCGAAGTGTTGAGCAGGAAGCGAACTCCGCTTCTCCGCAAGCGTCTTGTCCTTGGGCAATCACAGTTAAGCGAACTCACAGAAAGACAAGCGGGGAAGCAAAGTCACAGACCTCGCGCAGCGGTCGACTTGCTTTCACTACCGCTCATTGGTTCGGTTCTGCGTTGGCCCCACTTTCGTCGGTCTGTTCAAGCTGTGATGTTTCTGCTGGCGATCATAGTCGTCGCCGACGGATTGTTTGGACCGCAGATGGGCGCGATGAATTTGGCGGGAGTGTTACCGTGGACGCATTGGCGGGGCCTGTCAGTGATTGCTTTACTGGCGATGGGAAATGTCTTCTGCATGGCGTGTCCATTTAACTTTGTTCGTGATCTTGGCCGTCGCTTGCTGCCCGCTTCCTGGTTATGGCCGCGGCGTTTGCGTTCGAAATGGATCGCCATCTCGCTTCTATTTGTTTTTTTCTGGGCCTATGAAGCCTTTGACTTGTGGGACAGTCCACGTTGGACGGCGTGGATGATCGTGGGTTATTTCACGGCCGCGTTGCTCGTTGACGGCCTCTTCAAAGGAGCGAGTTTCTGTAAGTACGTTTGTCCCATTGGGCAGTATCAGTTCATCCAATCGCTCATTTCGCCTGTGGAAGTAGGTGTGCGCAGCCTCGATGTCTGTCGAACTTGTAAGACGCACGATTGTCTTCGCGGTAACGACAAACAGCGCGGCTGCGAGTTGCAACTCTTCCAGCCGCAAAAAACCAGCAACATGAATTGCACCTTCTGCCTGGACTGTGTACACGCCTGCCCGCATCAGAACGTCTCGCTGCTTGCTACCCTCCCCGGAACTCAAGTCGTCCGAATCGAGGGGCGTAAGCGCTCGCTGCGATGGTTCAGACGCTTCGATGGCGCGGTGCTGATCTTTCTTCTCGTGTTCGCAGCCTTCGGTAACGCGGGCAGCATGATGGAGTCAGTGCAACGGCAGGAGCAGGTTTTGCAAATGACGCTTCACAGAGGCTCGTTCCACCTTATCCTCTTCGTCTCTTTTCTGTTTGCGTTGGTTGTGGTTCCAGCGATGTTGGTCGCCGGCTCGGTTTCGCTGGCAAAGATCCTCAGCGGGCGACATATCAAATGGAGAGAGTCCGTGTCGACCTTTGCACAGGCTTTTGTGCCGCTGGGTTTCAGCATGTGGCTCGCACACTTCTCTTATCACCTGGTCAACGGCGCTCTGACAGCGGTTCCTGTCATTCAGCGCGCCGCAAGAAGTACCGGATTGAGTATTCTTGGCAAACCGGACTGGTCGCTTTCTGCTTCGATGTCTAGTTTTGATTGGCTGCCGTCAGTGCAACTGTTGATGCTCGGGCTGGGGTTGCTTTTGACTCTCTACATCGGGTGGCGGCTGGCGTCTAGCTTTCGTCTCAAGTTCGCTCGGACGCTCGGAATGGCAGCGCCCTGGGCAGTTCTTGCTCTCGTGCTTTACGCGGCGGGAGTCTGGATCGTTTTTCAGCCGATGCAGATGCGCGGCATGATGATGGATGGAACCACTGAATGGTGTATGAGCAAATGACCCGAGCAAAAAGCAAAGGCGCAATTGCGCACCATCTGGTGAATGGAGTGCTGCCACTAATCGTTTCGATTCTCACGATGGGCATCAGTATTCGAGCTGACGGCGGAAGTGTCTTGTGGCAACGAACCATGGGCGCGATTACAGTCACTGCATTCACTACTCAGAGCCCGCTGCGGCCAGGCCCGGCAGACATCAGCTTTTTGGTTGAGAACAACGAGCAATCGCGACCTATTCTTGATGCACAGGTATTTGTCACTTTTCAGAGTGAAACAGGCGCAACCATGCGGACAGAAGCAACACACGCGCAGGCTCGCAACAAACTTCTTTATTGCACCCTGATCGATCTACCAAAGCCAGGCCATTGGAAAATGACTTTGCTCGTTGTGCACGCCGCGGAGCGCATTGAATTCGTAAGCGATCTCGCGGTCAGCGAACCTCAATTAGCGCTGATCGCAAACTGGAAGTTTATGGCCTTTCCTTTCATGATCGCGATCCTGTTCATCTTTCAACAGGGTCTCGCCTGGAAGAGGGATGCTGCTCGACGATGAGACTCAGTTCGCGCTACCCAGTTTACTCCGTCGCAGCAATTGATTTGATTGAAATCTCTCCACTTGAATAAGCACCAAGTGGGAGGCATTCAAGGCACAGCTGCTAAACGGTACGTCGCTAGCTGTAAACGTCGCTGCTACCACTGACGCAACAAAACGCAAATTATCGATATTTTCGCACGATGAAGGAAGATTGTGCGTTTCTCGCCTGGTTAAACTTCAAATCGGGGACCCGAATCAGTGGCGCCCTGCCGAGAGCAACACATAACCCGGCGGTAATCCGAACTGGGCGGGCACCAAAAGTCGAATGCTGGCGTTGAGATACATAATCGCGATTCTTGGTTTCCTAATGGTGGCCATGATGCTGTGGGATGCGTTTGAGGTGATCATCTTGCCACGGCGTGTCACGCGTCGACTTCGGTTCGCTCGATTCTTCTATCGTTTCACTTGGCGGCTGCGATCGATGATCGCGGAATTAATCCCTCTCGACAGACCGCGCGAAAACTATTTGAGCTACTTTGGTCCGCTCTCACTGCTACTGCTGCTGACTGCATGGGTAACAGGACTGGTTGCAGGCTTTGCCATGATGCAATGGGGCCTTCAAGATCGGCTGAATGTCGGAGAAAGAGCAGCGCCGTTCAGCACGTATCTTTACTTGAGCGGCACTACCTTCTTCACGCTGGGCCTCGGGGATGTGATTCCGTTGGGTAGGCTGGGAAAGGAGCTTGTGGTGATCGAAGCTGGTTTAGGCTTTGCTTTCCTTGGAGGCGTCGTCACCTACCTGCCCACTATCTACCAAGCGTTTTCGCGGCGCGAGGTAGGTATTTTACTGCTCGACGCCCGCGCAGGCTCGCCGCCAAGCGCCGGAGAATTATTACGGCGGAACGGTAATGATATGTCAGGACTCGAACAGTTGCTCGGTAAGTGGGAAGGATGGTCAGCAGAACTGCTCGAGAGCCATATCTCGTACCCTTTTCTGGTTTACTTCCACTCGCAGCATGTCAATCAATCGTGGTTGGGAGCGCTGATCGCCATCCTGGATGCATCTGCCCTCGTAATTGCTGGCATCGATGGCGGACCGATTCGCCAGGCAAAGCTAACATTTGCCATGGCTCGTCACGCCGTCGTCGAGTTAACTCAAAATTTCATCCTTTCGCCGCCAGCACCGGCCCGTGATCGCCTGCCATCATCCAGTTTCACAGTGTTGCGGAAGATGTTGGCGGAGGCCGATGTCAGCATGCGAGCCGGCACGGCAACTGAACAGAAACTTTCCGAATTGCGGGGAATGTACGAACCATATGTCCAGGCCCTCGGCAAGTATTTATTGATTCCAATGCCGCCCGGAGAACGGCGCGATTCCTGAGTCGAAGGTTTTGGCGACTGAATCAATCACAGCCAACTCCTTATGACGCAAGTTGCTGAGCGTAGCAGTGATGGACTCTGGATACATAACCGCCCTTGCCGCCCTCGGTGGCGCAGCGCTAGGCGGTCTTACGTCGTTCGCGACTTCGTGGACGACGCTGCGCATCCAAATGAAGGCGCAGCGAAGTGAGACCAGTAAATCCAAACGACAAAAACTCTACAAAGCCTTTATCGATGACGCTGCCAAGTCTTATGGTGACGCGTTGATTCATAACGAGCTCAAAACAACTGGTTTGATTGACCTGCATGCGCTCGTTAGCCGAATGCGGGTCGTGTCATCTCGAACGGTTATTGAAAGCGCAATCAAAGTCGTCAAGGTGATAACGGACACCTATAACCAGCCAAACAAGACTCCTGAAGAGATAGAGGCAATGATTAGCGACGGGAGCGTCGATATATTGCTTAGTTTTAGCGAAGCGTGCCGCGAGGAGTTTGAGCAGGGTCTACAAATTTGACAGCGTCGGGTAGCTGCGAGAGTGTGCCCTGGCCATCTCACGATTGAATCTCCCAACGTCAAGCTTAATCTCTTTAGCGTGCTGGCGTAGATCCCGATCGCTTAGCTTATCCGGACGGAGATATAGTGGGCGGTGCATCTCCCAGAACTTGCCTTGAGCGGCGGCGGCCTCCGCCGCTTCGGCTGTACGCAGCGCACGCGGATAGTTTTTGACGAGTGGAAAATGTCGATGAACCAAACGCACCCTGTCCAGCAGTTCACGAGCCATCTTCTCGGTCGACCGATGTGTTCTTTGACAACCCGGACACTGGTAGTCGCCATAATTGACCACTGTAACTCGCGCGTCCGTTGGCCCTATGGTGTGATCGCGCTCCGTCACCGGCACCGCCAACGTAACAGTTTCTGCTTCAAACATGTCTTGCCTCTGTGACTCTTCAATCCGCACCTCCTTGCGAATACCTGAAATCGGTCCGCACTTCTCGCGCATCGATACCGAGCTTTCTCATGCGGTCGCGCAGTGTGCTTCGTTTCACCCCCAATCGGGAGGCTGCTCCATTGGCACCACTCACCCGCCCTTTGGTCTCCTTGAGAATGTTCACAATTTTCTCTTGCTCTTCGAAATTACCGATAACTTCCGCCGCATCTATCGCGCCGTCCGGCTTATCAGGTAAAGAAACCGCGAGTGTGTTGCCGCTCGTGAGAATCACAGACCGCTCTACAAGATTTTCTAATTCGCGCACGTTGCCTGGCCATGACAAGCGCTCCAATTTCTGCATCGTCGCAGACGGCACTGCATTGATTCGTTTGCCCATCCGAGCCGCGTATTTCTGCGTGAAGTGTCTTACCAGCAATGAAATGTCCTCGGGACGTTCACGCAAAGGCGGAA
>WNGM01004745.1_pt1 | contig 10708 bp, 13 predicted proteins | sample 5400571 | NCBI WGS metagenome assembly WNGM01 (sample SAMN13153378, study PRJNA577476) | soil metagenome | isolation source: 100 cm soil or saprolite under Garry oak tree replicate 2 | place: USA:California | collected 2016-06-15 | reverse complement strand
GGTGCTGGTCACGGCCCGGCGGATGGTCGATCTCAAGGTGATCGATCCCAACGACAAGTTGGAGCCGCCGCAGCAGGTGACCGACATCGCGCGATCCACGCAGGCGCCTGAGCTGACCGAACAACGGGTAGTGGCACTCGCCAAGCAACGCATCCCGGTCGGCCAGGCCGAGTTGCCAGCGGTGACGCCGGAGGCGTCCGGCGCCTGAGCCCGCCGTGCCCAGCACCTGGCGAGGTGCCCGAAAAGCAGGGCCGCAGCGCCGCTCGCGATGATCTCCGGCGTTTCGTCGACGCGCCACACCGAGGTCTTACGGGTACCGTGTCAAGCAGTCCGCCCGCTCGAAACGACACCGGCAGGCCGGCCGCGACTCATCGGGTCCGCGCCCGCCTGGCCCACGCCGCGAAGGAGCGACGTCTTGGCCCACGTGCCCGCACAACAGGGCGCCCGGTACGGGCGGCCCTCGGCGCAGGCCTATCCGCCGACGGCCCAGCCCGGCGGCTATCAGTCCGGGCCCGGCGGCTACTCGCCGGGCGGCCATCAACCCGGGTCTGGCCGATACCAGCCGGGTTCGGGCGGATACCAGCCGGGTTCGGGCGGATACCAGCCGGGTTCGGGCGGATTCCAGCCTCCGACCAGGCCCGGCCCCGCGTACGCGGACGGCTGGGACACCCCGACACACACCGTCTCCGCTGCCTACCAGACCGGCCCGCGACCAGGCGTCCCCGAACGGGGAGTGGCCGGTTGGTTCGCCGTCCTCGTCCTGATCCTCATCGCCGCGATCGGCGGGGCCGTCGACGTCGCCAGTGGCTCGCAGGTCAGGGGCGGCTTCAATGTCGGCATCGTCGTAGCATCGATCGTCGCGATCATCATCGTCCGGCGGCGCGCGATGTTCCCGGTCGTCGTGGCGCCCCCGCTGGTCTACTTCGCCGCGTCGGCGATCATGCTCTACGCGCGGTCCGGGGGGCTGCACGATCGCAAGGTGCTTCTGGACGCGGCCGCGAACTGGCTCGTGTACGGCTTCCCCGCGATTGCCGGTGCCACGGCGGCGGTGCTGATCATCGCCGGCATCCGGATGTTCAGCGGCCGCTAGACCAACTCAGATCGCGCAACTTCTGGCGGTCTCACGCCGCCAGGAGTTGCGCGATTCGACGACGGGCGGCGGCTCAGCGATTCGCGCGCAGGTCGCGACGCAGCTCCTGCGGCAGCGCGAACGTCAGCCGTTCGTCGACGTGCGTCACCTCTTCGAGGTCGGCGTACCCGCGTTCGGCGAGCCACGTCGCGACGTCGCGCACCAGCACCTCCGGCACGGACGCACCACTGGACAGCCCGACGGCCGTCACGCCGTCGAGCCAGCTCGCGTCGATCGCGGCGACGTTCTCGACCAGGTGCGCGGCTGGTGCGCCGGCGGCCAGTGCGACCTCGACCATGCGCACCGAGTTCGAGGAGTTCGCCGAGCCGACGACCAGGAACAGGTCGACCTGCGGGGCGATGACCTTCACGGCCGCCTGCCGGTTCTGGGTCGCGTAGCAGATGTCGTCGCTCGGCGGCGCTTCGAGCAGCGGGAACCGCTCGCGAAGCGCGTCGACGGTCTGCATGGTCTCGTCGACGGACAGCGTGGTCTGCGACAACCACACCACCTTGGCCGGGTCGCGCACGTTCGCGTTCGCGACGTCGTCCGGGCCGTCGACGAGGTGGATGCGGTCGGGAGCCTCGCCGGTGGTGCCGACGACCTCCTCGTGCCCGTCGTGGCCGATGAGCAGGATGTCGTAATCGCCGGCAGCGAACCGCTTGGCCTCGTTGTGCACCTTGGTGACGAGCGGGCACGTGGCGTCGATGGCCTTGAGATTGCGCTGGCGTGCCTCGGCGTGGACCTCCGGGGCGACGCCGTGTGCCGAGAACACCACGATCGAGCCCTCGGGCACCTCGTCGTTCTCCTCGACGAAGATCGCCCCCCGCGCCTCGAGCGTGCGGACGACGTGCAGGTTGTGCACGATCTGCTTACGCACGTAGACGGGCGCGCCGTAGAGATCCAGTGCCTGCTCAACGGTCTGGACCGCCCGGTCGACGCCTGCGCAGTAGCCACGCGGCTTGGCCAGCAGCACGCGCCGCCGGGCCGCGGGGCTAGCGGGCGGGCTGCCGGGAGATGCCGTCATGCACCCGATGGTACGGACGCGGCGCGAAGGGTCACGCGGCGCAATGCAGCGACCACATGTCCCGGCGCACCCCACTTCGCGCGGACCGGCTCGTGTTGGTGCAAGCTCTAGGCCATGGCGCAGATCCCCACACCGTTACGTGCGGCACTCGGCCTGATGGCCAACGCCATCGAAGGCGCGCGCACGCTGCCCGACAAGGCCGTCGAGCTGCCCGTCATGGCGGTGAGCACTGCGTTGCAGTTCTCGCTGCGCGCCCAGCAGCGCTATGCCGAACTGACGTTGCGCGGCGACGAGCTGCTCAGCCGGCTGCACGGGCTGCCCGAGGAGCCGCCCGACTGGGCGACATTCGACGACGAGCCGGTGAGCGCCAAGCCGGCCGCGCCGAGCGCCCAGCCTGCTCCCCCGCCGACGAGCGCGGCGAAGCAGCCGCGGGCTCGCAAGGCGGCGCCGGCGAAGAAAGCCGCGGCCAAGAAGACCGCCGCCGCCAAGGCGAAGACCACCAAGCGCACCGGCGCGAAGACGGTGCGCGCGAAGCGTTCGGCCGAGCCGTCGGCTTTCGACGCCGTGGGCGACGCCAGCGCGGCCCCGGGGACGTCCGAGGGCTGATGGCCCGGCTGGAGTCATCGCCGGAGCGGCCGGTTCCGGTGCGTGTCGTCGCGCAGAAGATCGCCGAGTGGATCAACCGGCTCGGCGAGATCTGGATCGACGGGCAGATCGCCCAGCTCACCCGGCGTCCGGGCATGGCGACGCAGTTCCTCGTGCTGCGCGACACCGACGCGAACATCTCGCTGAACGTGACGTGCCCGCGCGGCGTGCTCGCCGACACGATCGGCGAGGGATCGCGGGTCGTGTTGCGCGCGCGACCGGATTACTACATCGAGCGCGGGACGCTGAGCCTGCGCGCGACCGAAATCCGCCAGCTCGGCCTCGGCGAGCTGCTCGCCCGCCTCGAGGCGCTCAAGCGGCTGCTCGCCGCCGAGGGCCTGTTCGCCGCCGACCGCAAGCGCCCGTTGCCATTCCTGCCGCACCGGGTCGGTCTGATCACCGGACGGGCCAGTGCGGCCGAGCGTGACATCGTCGAGAACTCCCGCCGACGGTTCGCCGGGGTGTCCTTCCGGATCGAGAACGTCGCGATACAGGGACCGTCCGCCGTCAACGAAGTGGTAGACGCGCTGGAACGCCTCGACGCGGACGACGACGTCGACGTGATCGTCATCGCGCGTGGTGGCGGCAGCGTCGAGGATCTCTTGCCGTTCTCCAACGAGACACTGATCCGAGCCGTGTCGGCGTGCCGCACGCCCGTGGTGAGCGCGATCGGCCACGAGGCCGACTCGCCGCTGCTGGATCTGGTGGCCGACGTCGCCGCGTCCACACCGACCGACGCCGCGAAGCGGATCGTGCCGGACGTCGCCGAGCAACGGCGCGGCCTGACCGAGCTGCGCGAGCGAGCAAGGTCGTCGATCCGGCGCCGCCTGCGCTCGGAACGCGAACTGGTCGCCGGCGTTCCGGGGCGGTTGCGAGGAGTCCTCCGCGCCCGGATCGAACGCGAGGCCGGCCAGACCGAGGCGTTGCGCGAGCGGGCGCGCCGGTCGACACGCAGCGCGGTGATCGCAGCCGCGAGCGATCTCGACCACGTACGGGCACGCGTGCGGACGCTGTCGCCGCAGGCCACTCTCGATCGCGGCTACGCCGTCGTGCAACTCGCCGACGGGCGGGTCGTCCGCGACCCGACCGATGCGAGCGGGCGACTGCGGATCCGTGTGGCGCGTGGCGAGTTCGGGGCAACAGCAGACTGATCAGCGGTCGAACACCGTCACCTCGATCGCGTACGCATCGGCCCGGTAGACGTGATCGCCGAACTCGATGGCCCGCCCGTCGGTGTCGTACGCGGTGCGCTGCATGGTGATCAGCGGCTGGCCGCGGCGGATGTCGAGCACCAAGGACAACGCCGCCGCCGTCATCAAGCTCGCTGCCGGAGGCACCCGATGACTGCCGACACCGTGACACCAGCCGACGAATCGGTTCCTCTTGCTCAAACGCGGCCGCAGCCTCCGCGACTTCGCCAAGTCGGAGATCTCGCTGGCCGAGCTGACCCGGCTGATGGCCGGCGGCGCCGAGCTCGAAGCAGTGGCCGACGAGCTGGAACGCGAACCCGGTGCGGACGCGGCGAGCGTCGGCCGGGAAACTGCTCAGGGAAACGGAGACCCTGGGCTGAGGCCGCACGAATCCAGGTCGATCTGCTACCGAATTCGGTGCAGATCGACCTCGATCCGGGGTCAGTCAGCGGGCGATGCGATCGGCGGCCTGACGGCGCAGGATCGATCTGATCTCTCGGGTCTCGTTCGGGTCGTGCCGGTCGAGGACGGTCTCGATCTCGAGCCGGGCGGCCGGTGTGTCGTATGCCGCGAGCTGCCGTTCCAGTTCCTTGCGCCCGTTACGGGCATTGCGTCGGTTTGCCACTTCTGCGCGGATAGCTTGCAGGGTGCTCATTCTGGATCCTTCACTTGGTGTCATCACCTCGTCCAACTAATGGCGGGGGCACCGTGATCCCTGATGTGGGCCCAACGTGAGGCACTTCTCAGCCGTACAGCGGCGGACGGGCCTCCAGTTGCACGTCGGTGCGCCGGCCCGACTCGAGGGCGGCCACGCAGGACTCGGCGACGGCGATTGCCGCATACCCGTCCCAGCCGGACGCGCCGCGCGCCTCGCCGGCGACGATGCCGTCCACCCAGTCCTGCAGCTCGGCGCGGTAGGCACCGGAAAACCGGTCGCGCCAGTCGCGGGCGACGCCGCGCGACTCGGCACCCTGGCGGCGCAGCACGGACGTCGCCGGCTCGTCGAGAGCGGCCGCGCCTTCCTCGCACACGAGCTCGCAGCGCACCTCGTAGCCGTAGCGCGCGTTGACGAAGACCTCGACGTCGATCAGCACGCCCGAAGCGGTTTCGAGCACCAGGAACTGCGGGTCCTGCGTCGGCTCGGCGACCAGCGCGGAGCGGCGCGGCCGGTAGCACGACGCCGCGACGATCTCCTCGCCGAGCAACCAGCGGCTGATGTCGATCTCGTGCACCGCCGAGGCGGTGATCAGCATCTCGCTCGGCCAGCCGTCGGGCGCCCGGACGTTGCGGTGCACGCAGTGCAGCAGCAGCGCCCCGCCGATCAGCCCGCCGTCGAGCATCCGCTTCAGTTCGAGGTAGCCGTCGTCGTAGCGGCGCATGAAGCCGACCGACACGAACCGGCGGCCCAACGCGACCTCGGCGTCGACGAGGCGCAGGCAGGCGGCCGCCGTGGGCGCGAGCGGCTTCTCGCAGAGCACCGGCTTGCCGGCGCCCAGGCAGGCGAGGACGAACCGCTCGTGCGTCTCGTCGGACGACGCGATCAGGACGGCGTCGATGTCGGCGTCCTTGATCAGCGCGAGCGGATCGTCCAGCACCCGCGCCGTCGGGATACTGGCGACGGCGGCGCTCGCGCGTTCCCGGTCGACGTCGAAGACGGCGCCGACCGTGGCGCCTGAGACCACGCCGCCGAGCAGTCGAGCGTGGTCGGCGCCCATCACCCCGGTGCCGATGATGCCGACGTTGACGGTCATCGCGGCACCTCGACCCAGGTGCCGGTGCGCGCCGACTCGACCATGGCGTCCAGCGCGAGCGCGCTGCGTACAGCGTCGTCGATCGTCGCGCCGTGCGGCTTGCCCTCCGCGACCGACTGCAGGAATTGCGCGGCCTCGATCACCTTCAGGTCGTCGAAGCCGAGCGCGATCCCAGCGCCCGGCTGGAACGCGAACGCCTCGCCCTGGCCCGGCCCGACGAACACGGTGCTCGTCATCTTGTCCTGGTAGCCGTCGCCGGCGCAGACGCCGAGCTCGCCCATTCGCCGGAAATCCCAGTACAGGGCGCCTTTCGTGCCGTGGATCTCGAAGCCGTAATTGCACTGCTCGCCCACGCTCACGCGGCTCGCCTCGAGGGTGACGCGTGCGCCGCCGGCGAGACGTAGGAGGCAACTCGCGTAGTCCTCGTTCTCGACCGGACCGAGTTCGCCGGACGCCGTGTCGAAATGGCTGACCGCCCCGGTTGCCTTGGGCCGCTGCGGGATGAACACTGCCGTGTCGGCCACCAGCGAGTCGATGCCGCCGAGCAGGTGACGGGCCAGGTCGATGCCGTGCGAGACGAGATCGCCGAGCACGCCGTTGCCGCCCCGGTCACGCTCGAACCGCCAGGTGAGCGCCCCGTCGGGGTGCGCCGCGTAGTCGCTGAGCAGCCGGAAGCGCGCGTGTGTCGGCCGGCCGATGCGGCCCTGCTCGATGAGCGTCCGGGCGTAGTCGACGGCTGGGGCGTTGCGGTAGTTGAACCCGACTTTGCTCTGCACACCGGTGCGCAACACCTCGTCGGCCACGGCCTGCGCGTCCGCGGCGTCGAGCCCGACCGGCTTCTCGATCCAGATGTGCTTGCCCGCACGGGCCATCGCCGTGGCGATCTCGCGGTGCAGGTAGTTCGGCGCGGTGATGCTGACGGCCTGGACGTCGTCGTCGCCGGCCAGTTCCTGCCAGGATGCCGCGGCGCGGGCGAATCCGTACTGGTCGACGGCTTCGTCGAGCCGGCCGGCCTCCGGATCTGCGACGGCCACCAACTGCGGGGCGAGCGTTAGCTGCGGAAAGTGGTGCAGCACGCGCGCATACGCCTGGGTATGGACGCGTCCCATCCAGCCGAATCCGACAACAGCGACGCCGAGCGGCTCCCTCACCGCGCTGCCCCGAGGAACGCGATGCTGCGGGCGACGTCGCGCACCGGACCGTCGCCCGGCGTCGGCTCGCCCGGCAGGGCAGCGTCCTGTTCGAGCACGTACCAGCCGTTGTAGCCGGTGGATTCCAGGGCGTCGACCATGCCGGCAATGTCGAGGTCGCCGTCGCCGAGCGGCGCGTAGAGCCCACGGCGGACGGCGTCGATGTAGCTCGTGTCGCGCACCGTCGAGGCGACCGAGAGGCGGACGTCCTTGAGGTGTACGTGGGCGATTCGATCCGCGGCGGCGCGCACGAGTTCGAGTGGATCGGTGCCGCCGATGACGAGGTGGCCGGTGTCGAGGCACAGCGCGATGTCGCTCGACTCCAGCAGCCGGAGCACCGCGGCTCGATCCTCGATCGCGGTGCCGACGTGCGGGTGCAGGGTCGGCATCATGCCGCTGTCTCGCACCAGGCCTTGCAGCCGCTCGAGGTTGTCGAGCAGAGTCGTCCACTCGGCATCGTCGAGGGCCACCTTGCGGTCGTAGCTGCCGTCGATCGACCGCGCGGCCAGCACGACGACGTCCGATCCCGCGGCGGCAAGGGTGCGGATCGCGCGCTCGGCCTCGTCCAGATCAAGGCCTTCGACGTGCATCGGGACGGGCAGGAAACCGCCGATCAGGCGCATTTCGTAGCGGGCGAGACGATCGCGCACCTGGTCCGGATCGTCGCCGAGGTAGCCGGTCGGACCCAGTTCGGTGGCGGACAGGCCGAGTTCGCGCATCTCGGACAGCACGCGATCGGCGGCGATCTCATGGCCCCAGTCCGGCGCCTCGCAGACGCCCCAGGAGATCGGCGCACCGGCAACCCGGGCCAGCTGGACGGAATGCATCGACGTCTCCAAAAGCCTAGAGCGCTCTAGCTCTGGGAAGTATCATCGCCCTCGTCAGCCGTGTCAACGAGAGGTGGGCGAGTGTCACCCGTCGACGCGGTGCGCCCGCCCACACTGGAGGACGTCGCCCAACGCGCCGGAGTGTCGCGGGCGCTCGTCTCGATCGTCGTACGCGGCGTCCCGGGCGCGAGCGATGCGACGCGGCAGCGGGTGCTCGAGATCGCCGCGGAGATCGGCTACCGTCCCGACTCGCGCGCTCGCCTGCTGGCCGGACGCCGCTCCCGGCTGATCGGCGTCACGCTCGCGCTGAACCACCCGTTCCACGCCGACCTCGCCGAGGGCATCTACGCCGCGGCCGAGCCGCTCGGCTACGAGGTCGTCCTCAGCGCCGTGACCGCGCAGCGCGAGCCGCGCCAAGCAATCGACACGCTGCTCGACTACCGGTGCGCGGCGGCGATCCTGGTCGGCCGCTTGGTGCGCGAGCCGTGGCTGTCGGCGCTGGGTGAGCGCCTGCCGGTCGTCATCGTTGGGCAACGCGCCCGCAGCCGGGCCGTCGACGTGATCCGGACGGCCGACGCCGCCGGAATGCGGCTCGCGGTCGATCACCTGGCCGGGCTGGGCCATCGCGACATCGTCCATGTGGACGGCAACCGCGGCCCCGGTGCGTCCGATCGTCGCAACGGCTACCGGCAGGCGATGCGCCAGCACGGCCTCGACGATCACACGCGGATCGTCTCCGGCGGGCAGTCCGAGGAGGACGGGGCCGCCGCCGCCCGAACGCTTGCCGACGAGGGACCGCCGAGCGCCGTGCTGACCTACAACGACCGGTGTGCCGTCGGGCTGCTCGACGTGTTCGTCCGCGCCGGGATCGCCGTACCCGACGACACGTCCGTCGTCGGCTACGACGACACCCAGGTCGCCCGGCTGCCGTACTTGCGCCTGACGACCGTCAGCCAGGACGCCGAGCACATGGCTGCACTCGCCGTGCAACGTGCGGTTGCCCGGCTCGAACATGACGAGGTTGCGCAGCGCGAGCTCGTCCTCACCCCGCACCTTGCCGTGCGCGGCACGACGGCTGCACCGCGGCGCCGCTAGGCTCGCATCCGATGACTGACGACATCGGCTACGAAGCCGCCCGGGCCGAGCTTGCCGAGGTCGTACGCAAGCTCGAGACCGGCGATCAGCCGCTCGAAGAGTCCCTGGCCCTCTGGCAGCGCGGCGAGGAGCTCGCCGACATCTGCCAGCGTTGGCTCGACGGCGCCACCACGCGCCTGGACGAGGCGATCGCCGGCCAGGACGGCAGCGAGCAGTGATCGACCACATCACGCCGCCAGACGTCGCGCCCGGCTTCGGCTACTCGCATGTCGTCGCCGCGACCGGACGCCTGATCGCCATCTCCGGGCAGGTCGCCCTCGACGAATCCGGTCGGCTCGTCGGCCCCGGCGACCCGGAGGCCCAGGCCCGTCAGGTCTTCGAGAACCTGCGCCGCTGCCTGGCGGCCGCCGACGCGACGTTCGCGGACGTCGTGAAGCTCACCATCTACGTGACCGACCTGGCCACGATGGCCGCGGTCCGCGCGGTGCGCGACGAGTACGTCGACACCGCGCGGCCGCCCGCGAGCAGCGCTGTGCAGGTCGCCGGGCTCGTCCTGCCCGAGCTGCTGCTCGAGATCGACGCACTCGCCGTCAGCTGAGCACGGGCCGGACGTACAGGCCGGCCAGCGCGAGCAGCAGCAGCGCCGCGCCGACCGTCGCGGCCGAGCTGAGCGTCTCGCCGAGCAGGGCGGCCGCGAGCAGCGTCGCTGCCAGCGGCTCGATAAGGGTAAGCACGGCGGCGACCTCGTACGGTGTCGAGCGCAGGCCGCCGAAGAACAGCCCGTACCCCAACGCCGTCGGCACGACACCGAGATACAGCAACGCCGAAATGGTCGGACGATCGGCCGGAAAACCCATGCCGGACGCGAGCGCTATCGGCAAGAGGGTCATTGTGCCGATCAGGCTGGCCGCACCCGTCAGCGTCAACGGGTCGGCCAGATCGGACTGCCGGCGGTTCAGCGCCGTGCAGCCCGCATAGGTCAGCCCCGAGCCGAGTGATGCGGCAATCCCGATCAGCGGATGAGGCCCGGACGCGGAGCCCGTCGAGGACGAGATCAGTGCCAGTCCGCCGACCGCGCAGGCGACGGTCGCGAACGCGGTGACGGACGGGCGGCGCCTGGCCGCGACCGCCGACCCGAGGGTCAGCACGACAGGCGCGGTGCCGATGCTGATCAGGGTCGCGAGGCTGACGCCGGCCTCCTCGACACCCACGAAGTACAGCGCCTGGTAGACACCGAGCCCGGCGCCGGACGCGACGAGCGGGACACCGCGTCGCAGGCCGACCGTTCGAGCCAGCCGCAGCAAGGCCGGGCCGCGAAGCGCGGCCAGTACGACCGCCGCGACGAGCAGGCGGTAACAACCGATCGAGACAGCCGAGAGTCCGGTGTGGGCGTGCACGGCATGCACGACGACGCCTGTCGTGCCCCACAGAATGGCGCCGCTGGTGATGGCGAACGCACCCGTTCGGGCACGCAGATGAGCAGAGAGATCCATGGTGATGCGCTCCGAGATCGATCCGGCATGGGGTCGTCTGGGCGCATCTCGACCGATCGCGCAACTCACGGCGGCGTATGGCCGCCGGGGGTTGCGCGATCCGGAACCGCTACTGCGGAACGGGCGCCCCAGTCAGGAGCGCGGAGGAGGCAGAATGCCCCGGAGAGGTGTCACGGGCCGGACCCTACCTGGCGCAGCCCGTTTCGAGCGAGCGAGTTGGCCACACAGGCACGACGACCTCTGCCAAGATGGCCGCCATGGCTGTGCGTCCCCGCAAGAGCGCGAAGGCGGCAGCGCCGCGCAAGGCGGCGCCCGCGCGCAAGGCAGCCGCTCCGCGCAAGACCGCGAAGGCCGCGCCCCGGAA
>WNGM01004743.1_pt1 | contig 10710 bp, 9 predicted proteins | sample 5400571 | NCBI WGS metagenome assembly WNGM01 (sample SAMN13153378, study PRJNA577476) | soil metagenome | isolation source: 100 cm soil or saprolite under Garry oak tree replicate 2 | place: USA:California | collected 2016-06-15 | reverse complement strand
CGAGGTGCCGCACGGCGCGGCGCCGGATGTACGGTTCGGCCAGCTCCTCCATCCGGATCGCCGTCATCACGCGCGTGTCGACGCCCTTCTTCTCGAGGATGTCCTGCAGCGCCAGCGCATTGATCACCGTGGCGAGCATCCCCATGTAATCGGCGGACACGCGGTCCATCCCCTGCTCGCTCGCCGCCGTGCCCCGCAGGATGTTGCCGCCGCCGACCACCAGTCCCAGCTGCACGCCGATCGCCGCGACGGTCTTGAGCTCGTCGCCCAGCTTGTCGATGAAGCCAAAGTCGATCCCGCCACCCGCGCCCCGCTCACCCGCGAACGCCTCGCCCGAGATCTTGAGCAGGGCGCGCGGGTAGGCGAGCCGGGTGGCCGCCACTCAGTTCCCTCCGCGCTCGAACCGCACGAAGCGGCGCACCTGCACATTTTCGTGGGTCTTCGCCGCCACGTCCCGCACCAGATCGCCGACGGTGTGCTTGTCGTCCTTCACGAACTTCTGCTCGAGCAGCACGTTCTCCTCGTAGAACTTCTTCATCATCCCCTCGACGATCTTGCCGCGGAGGTGCTCGGGCTTCTTCTGCTCCACAACCTGGGCCTCGTACACCTTCCGCTCGCGCTCCACGACCTCGGGGGGAAGGTCCTCGATGCGCACCGCCAGCGGCTTCGCCGACGCGATGTGCAGCGCGAGCTCCTTCACCAGCGTCCGGAAGTCCTCCGTGCGCGCCACGAAGTCCGTTTCGCAGTTCACCTCCACGAGCACGCCGATCCGGCCGTCGTGGTGGACGTAGGACCCGATCAGCCCCTCCGACGCCTCACGGCCGGCCCGCGTGTCGGCCTTGGCCGCGCCCTTCTTGCGGAGCGCGTCCACGGCCTTCTCGACGTCGCCCCCCGTCTCTTCGAGCGCCTGCTTGCAATCCATCATGCCCGCGCCCGTGCGGGCGCGCAGCTCGGCCACGAGTTTAGCGGGTATCTCTTTCACAGTCGCCACGTTCCTCACTCCTCACAAAAATGCCGCCCTCGCGCCGTAGGGCTCGCAGGGCGGCGGTCGATTGGCCACAGGGCGGTCCCGGGCGGGCTAACCTTCGCCCCCACCGCTCGATTCCGCCGGCGCCGGCGCTTCCTCGGTCTTGAGTCGAGCCGCGATCGCCTCGGGCTTCGGCCGCCGCTTGCGGCGCGCCGGCTTCTTCTTCTTTTCCCCTTCCACCTCCGCCTCGACGCCCGTCTCGGTCGAGTAGGTCACCGCCTCGCCTTCCTCCACCGCCTCCCGCAGCGGCGATTGCCGCCGCGCCTCGCCGATCAGGTCCGAGATCGCGGCCGCGATGAGCGACACCGCGCGGATCGCGTCGTCGTTGCCGGGAATCGGCACGGTGATGAGATCGGGGTCCGCGTTCGTGTCCACGATCGCGACCACCGGGATGCCGAGCTTGTTCGCTTCGGCCACGGCGATGCGCTCCTTCTTCGAGTCCACCACGAACAGCGCGCCGGGCAGGCGGCCCATGTTCTTGATCCCCGAGAGATACTTCTCGAGCTTCGCGCGCTCGCGGTCGAAGAGCAGCTGCTCCTTCTTGGTGTAGTTCTCGAACTCGCCCTCGGCCGTGCCCTGCTCCAGGTCCTTCAGCCGCTTGATCTGCTTCTTGATGGTCTGGAAGTTGGTCAGCGTGCCGCCCAGCCAGCGCTCGGTCACGTAGTACGCGCCGCAGCGCTGCGCCTCGGCCTGGAGGATGTTCTTGAGCTGTTTCTTGGTACAGACGAAGAGGACGCCCTCACCCTTCAACACCACCCCGCGGAGCAGCTCCTGCGCGACCTCAATCTGCCGCAGCGTCTTCTGCAGGTCGATGATGTAGATCCCGGAGCGCTCGGCGAAGATGAACCGGCGCATCTTGGGATTCCAGCGGCGCGTCTGATGCCCGAAATGGACGCCCGCTTCCAGCAGATCCTGCAACTGAGGCTGCGCCATGCACTCCCTCTCTGGGTTCGTTCCGCCGCTGCTCTCGCCTCCGGTGCCACCCCGGCTACGGGGACCCAGCACCGGATCAAGCAGCGTGTGGGTTCTCGTCGTCCGTTGTCCGTTCTCCGTAACAACGGATGACGGACGACGGATAACGGATGACGGCTAACGTTTACTGAACTGGAACCGCTTCCGCGCACCGGCGCGGCCGGGCTTCTTGCGCTCGACCACGCGAGGATCGCGCGTCAGTAATCCCTGCTCCCGCAGCTTCTTGCGGTGCCGCTCGTCGGCGAGGCAGAGCGCCCGCGCGATCGCGAGCCGCAGCCCCCCCGCCTGGCCCGTCACGCCGCCGCCCCGTACCAACGCCCGCACGTCGAAGGCACCCAGCGTGTCGGTCGCCGTGAACGGCTGCTGGATGTGGGACACGAGCGACGGGCGCGGGAAGTAGTCCCCCAGGGTGCGACCGTTGATGTTCCACTTGCCCGAGCCCGGCGTCAGATACACGCGCGCGACGCTCACCTTGCGGCGCCCCACTGCGTGCCAGCGCAGCTCCGGTGTCACCGCGGCGGCCATCAGGCCTCCACCAGCGTGAGCGGCTCGGGCTGCTGCGCCGCGTGCGGATGGGTCGGACCGGCGTACACTTTCAGCATCTGCTTCACGTGCTGGCGCGACAACGTGGTCTTCGGGAGCATCCCCCACACCGCCTTCTCGATCACCCGCTCGGGATGCGTCGCCATCAGGCGCTCGAGCGGCGTGAAGCGTTCGTGCCCCATGTAGCCCGTGTGCCGGAAGTAGCGTTTCTGCTCGAGCTTCCGGCCCGTCAGCTTCACCTTCTCGGCGTTCACGATCACGACGCAGTCGCCGCCGTTCAGGTGCGGCGTGAACGTCGGCTTGTGCTTCCCGCGGAGGATCTGGGCGACGCGGCTCGCGAGCCGGCCGAGCGGCTGCCCGGCCGCGTCCACGACGAACCAGCGGTGCGTCACGTCCTCTTTTCGCAAGCTGAACGTCTTCATTCCCAGCCTTTCCAGTGGCCCGGTCTCGAACAGCCGCGAACTATACCAGGGCCGTAAGGGGCTGTCAACCAGAAGCTTCCGGGCTCGCGAGTGTCACGAGCGGCGCTCCCTTTTCGACCGGCTGCCCCGCTGTGACGTGCACGGCCTGCACCAGCCCGGCCCGCGGCGCCCGCAGCTCGTTCTCCATCTTCATCGCCTCGACCACCACGAGACCCGCGCCCGCTTCGACCCGCTGGCCCACCTCGACCTCCACCCGAGCCACCAGCCCGGGCATCGGAGCGACGATCGTTCCCCCACTCCCCGGCTCCACACGTTTCGCCGTGAGGGCTTCGATGTGCCGGGTGCGCTCGTCCACGACCTCGACTGTGGCACGCTCCCCGACCACCCCCAGCACCCAGCGCCCCGCGCTCTCCAACGGCTGCGCCGCCACCGTCCACGACTCGCCGCCCAGCAGCAGGTGGTAGAGCGGCGTTCCCGGCACCGCGGCCAGATGCGCCTCGAGCGCTTCCCCGCCCACGAGCACCCGGTTCCCCTCGAGCTCCACTTCGACCGTTTGGTCGCCGACGCGGACGAAGTACTTCACCGCGCCACCCTTCTCAACGCGGAACGCGGAAGTGGGAACGCGGAACAGCAGGGGGAGGAACGCCTGGGGAGCGACCTCTCACTGCTGTTCCGCGTTCCGCGTTTCGCGTTCCGCATTTGTTCTCTCACGCCCCCTCCAACACCGCCACCGTCTCCACCTGCGCCGTCTGCGGGAAGAGATCGAACGCCCGGACGGCCGTGATGCGGTAGTTCACGCTGAGCCGGTGCAGGTCGCGCGCCAGCGTGGCCGGGTCACCGGAGAGATAGACGAGCCGTCCCACGGGCTGGCCGGTGAGCCGCAGCGTGACGTTCCAGTGCAGCCCGGTCCGCGGCGGATTCGCGACCACGGCACTCGGCTCGGGAAGGGTGGGCAGCACGTCTTCGGCGTTCCCCGCGATGAACCGCACGGGGCGCGCCGCCGGGCGGCCCCGGGCCCACTCGATAGCCTTCTCGTCGGCGTCCACACTCACCACCTGCGCACCCCGCTCGGCGAGCTGGACCGCCGCGTCGCCGATGCCGCCGTACAGGTCCCACACGACCGCGCCACGCACGTCGCCGAGCTGCTCCACCGCCCAGCCGCGCGCCAGCGTCGCCATCTCGGGGTTCACCGGCTCGAACCCGGTCGCGGGAAAGCCCGTGGCGGGGCCGGCGACGACGCGCGCCGCGCCGTCTGCCGGCTGCCACCAGCAGATGACACCCCCACCGCCCCCGTCCGGCAGCGCCGCGCGCAGCCGCTCGGCATCGAGCCAGGGCTCTCCTGCCGACTCCGCGATCACGTGGCGCCGGCCCTCGCGGTCGAGCCGGAGCGTGAGGCGGGTGAGCTTCGCCGGCAACAGCTCGAGCCGCCCCCGGAGCTCCCGCCACAGCGCCATGAGCCGGAAGTCGGTGATGTGACAATCGGCGAGCGGGAAGACGCTTCCCGGCCGGTCGTGCGGATGCAACCCGACCGCCTTGGACCGCCCTCGACCGCCCTCGACCGCCATCGAGATCTTCGCCCCATAGCGCCACTCCTCCACCGCCTCGACGATCTCGGGATCCGGCAGGTCGAGCTTGCCGATCCGCCGCAGTGCGTCGCCCACGATCGCGCGCTTGGCCGCGAGCTGGGCGTCGTAGGCCAGATGCTGTAGCTGGCAGCCGCCGCAGCGGTCGTGCGCGTAGTGAGGACAGGGCGGCGTGACGCGCGCGGCGGCGGGCGCCACCACTTCCGCCAGCTCGCCGCGCGCGAAGGTCTTGTGCAGCTTCACCCCCTCGCGTAATCGCACGCGCTCGCCCGGCGCCGTGCGGGGCACGAACACGGCGCGTCCGTCCTGGAGCCGGCCCACGCCGTCGCCCCCGGCGGCGATGGCGGTGATGGCGACGACGTCGCTCACTCGCGCAGCCCCTCCCGCCGCGCGGCGAAGAGCCAGCTGGACGGTCGGACGGTCGGAGGATCGGACGGTGACGGCGCCGCCGCTGACGCGCGCCGCTCGTCGGCGAGTAGCGCCGCGACCACCGCCAGCGGACGGGTCAGCTCGGGACGCAAGGCGGTCGCCAGGAGCCGGGGCCCCGCCTGTTCCAGGTAGGTGGTGTCGAAGTCGCCGCGCCGGAAGGCGGAATCGTCCATCACCCGGACGTGGAACGCCTGCGAGGAGGGAATGCCGACGATGACGAGCTCGCGCAGCGCGCGCCGCATACGCTCGAGCGCGATCGCGCGCGTCTCGCCCCACACGATGAGCTTCGCGATGAGCGGATCGTAGTAGGGCGTGATCTCGTTGCCCCCCTCCACGCCTCCGTCCCACCGCACGCCCGGCCCGCCGGGCACCCGCAGGTAGCGCAGCGTGCCCGTGGCGGGGAGGAACTCGTTGAACGGGTCTTCCGCCGTGATGCGGCATTCGATCGCGTGGCCGCGCGGCTGCAGCGTGCCCGCGTGCACGCGCAGCGGCTGGCCCATCGCGACGCGCAGCTGCTCGCGCACGATGTCCACGCCGTACACGAGCTCCGTCACGGGATGCTCGACTTGCAGTCGCGTGTTCATCTCGAGGAAGTAAAACGCGCCGGTGGGCGCGAGCAGGAACTCGATCGTGCCGGCGCCGAGGTAGCCGGCCGCACCCGCGGCGGCGGTGGCGGCCTCGTTCAGGCGCCGGCGCAGCGCAGGCGTCACCGCGAGGGAGGGCGCCTCTTCGATGAGCTTCTGGTGGCGCCGCTGGATGCTGCACTCGCGCTCGCCCAGGGCGACCACGCGGCCGTTCGCGTCGGCGAGCACCTGGATCTCCACGTGGCGGGGGCGCTCGAGGTACTTCTCCAGGTAGACCTCGCCCGCGCCGAACGCGTTCAGGGCTTCGCTCTGGGTCAACTGGAACGCGGACTCGAGCGCGGCCTCCTCGCGCACCAGCCGCATCCCCTTCCCCCCGCCCCCCGCCACCGCCTTGAGGAGCACCGGGTAACCGAGCCGGGCGGCTTCGGAGCGGGCCTGGGCATGGTCGGCGACGGGCCGGGTCGTACCGGGGACGATCGGCACGCCCGCCGCCTGCATGCGGCGGCGGGCCTCCGTCTTGTCCCCCATCGCGCGGATCGCGGCGGCAGGCGGGCCCACGAACACCAACCCCGCGCCCGTCACCGACTCCGCGAACGGCGCCCGCTCGGAGAGGAACCCGTAGCCCGGATGGATCGCCTGGCACCCGGTCCGCTCCGCCGCGGCGATCAGCTTCCCGACGTCGAGGTAGGACTGCGCCGCAGGCGCGGGGCCGATCGGCACCGCGATCTCCGCGGCGCGCACGTGGGGCGACAGGCGGTCCGGCTCCGAATACACCGCGACCGCTTCCAGCCCCTCTTCGTGGCAGGCACGGATGATGCGGAGGGCGATTTCGCCGCGGTTCGCGACGAGGACGCGCTTGATCGTCGTCATCCGTTGTCCGTCATGCGTCGTCCGTCATCCGTTATCCGTCGTCCGTAACGTCGCCACGGATGACGGATGACGGACAACGGATGACGTCGTTCTCATCGCCGACAACTCGCCACCTCAGCCGCGACCCGAAACGTCTTCATCGCCTCGCACAGCGCCGCCATCGCGCGCGCGGCGCGGACGTACAGCGCGAGCGCCGGTGCGGCCCACGGGTCCCGCTGGTCCAGGGCGATCCGCAGGCCAGCAAACACGAAGTCGCGTGGCGGTACGCGGTCGTCCCGGACCGGGGGCCCGGCGACCCAGACGAACGGTCGGGTGGCCCAGGCGACGCGGGGCCGGGTCTCGGGCGGACGGTCGAACGCCATGCTCGCGCACACCGGCCGCCGCTTCGCGAGCTCCGGGAGCCACGCGTCGGTCTCACCGCGGGGCCCGAGCCGCAGGTCGCTCGCGAGCCGCGTCCTGAGCGCCGCGTCCGAGCGCCACGCGGCGAGCGGCATCACGAGGAGATCGGGCCGCAGCCCCCGGGCGAACCGCATGTACCAGGCGGCGTAGGCATCCGCGTCGTCCGTCGTGAGCAGCACGCCCCACATCGGGCAGGCTCGGAGCAGATTCTCGCCTAGCTCCTCGAGCACCGGCGGCACTCGCAGGTCCACCGGCACCGGCCCCCACTGCTGGGGCCCGGCCGCGACTCCCCCCGTCTCCCACGCCAGCCGGGAGCGCCGACTCCACGCTCCGACGCGCAGCACCCGCGCGCTGTCCCCGACCGGGCTCGATCCCGCCGCGCCGAGCAGCAGCGCGGCCCGGGTGAGCGCCTGATCCGCGGTGTCGAGCAGGGCGCGCGCCCACACGCTGTCCTGGGACGCCCGGTGCGGCCGGCCGTGCGCGTCGTCCGCCAGCCGCAGGTACCCCCGCCCCAAAAGCAGCCAGGCCGGCGCGTCGGTGGAATCGCGCTCGATCCGCCCGCGCACTGCGGCGAGCGAGTCGGGCGGCGCTGCTGCGGCGGGTGGCGCCGCCTGCAGCAGCACGACCGCGAGCAGGCTATAGAGGGATGTTGCCATGCTTTTTCGAGGGATTCCGGTCCCGCTTGGTCGCGAGGGTGGCGAGCGCGCTGATCAGCCGTGGCCGCGTGTCGCGGGGGTCGATGATGTCGTCCACGTAGCCCCGCCCCGCCGCGAGGTAGGGGTGGGCGAACTTCTCCCGATACTCCGCTTCCCGCTCGTCCGTCGCCGCTTCTCCTTTATAGAGAATCTCGACCGCTCCTTTGGGACCCATCACCGCGATTTCCGCGGTCGGCCATGCGACGTTGTAGTCCCCGCGGATGTGCTTCGAGTTCATCACGTCGTAAGCGCCGCCGTACGCCTTCCGCGTGATCACCGTGACCTTGGGGACGGTGGCCTCGCAGTAGGCGTACAGCAGCTTCGCCCCGTGCTTGATGATCCCGCCGTGCTCCTGCGCGACGCCCGGGAGGAACCCCGGCACGTCCTCGAACGTGACCAGCGGAATGTTGAACGCATCGCAGAACCGGATGAAGCGCGCGCCCTTGAGCGACGCGTTGCTGTCGAGCACGCCGGCGAGCATCGCGGGCTGGTTCGCGATCACCCCGACCGTCCGCCCGCCCAGCCGCGCGAATCCGACGAGCAGGTTGCCCGCGTAATCGCGGTGCACTTCGAGGAAGGCGCCGTCGTCCACCACACGCCGGATCACGTCGTGCATGTCGTAGGGCTTGGTGGGGCTGTCGGGGACGACGTCAAGCAGCTCTTCGTCGCGCCGGTCCGCCGGGTCGGCGGACGGCCGGGACGGCGGGTCGTCGAGGTTGTTGCTGGGCACGTAGCTCAGGAGCGTGCGGATCCCCGTCAGGCACTCGCGCTCGGAATCGTGGACGAAATGCGCCACGCCCGAGGTCGCGCCGTGGACGTCCGCGCCGCCCAGGCTCTCGAAGTCGACCTCCTCGTGCGTCACCGTCTTTACGACGTTGGGGCCGGTGACGAACATGTAGGAGATCCCCCTGACCATGCACACGAAGTCGGTGATCGCCGGGCTGTACACCGCCCCGCCCGCGCACGGCCCCAGGATCGCGCTGATCTGCGGGACGACGCCCGAGGCGAGGGTGTTGCGGAGGAAGATCTCGGCGTAGCCGCCCAGCGATACGACGCCCTCCTGGATGCGCGCGCCGCCCGAGTCGTTGAGCCCGATCACGGGCGCGCCGTTGCGGACCGCCAGGTCCAGGATCTTGCAGATCTTCTCGGCGTGGGCCTCGGAGAGCGAGCCGCCGAACACCGTGAAGTCCTGCGAGAACACGTATACCAGCCGCCCGTCGATCCGCCCGTACCCCGTGACCACGCCGTCCCCGAGATACTTCTCGTCGGCGAGCCCGAAGTCGGTCGCCCGATGGATCACGAAGCGATCGAGCTCGACGAACGTGCCCGGATCGAGCAGCACGTCGAGCCGCTCGCGGGCGGTCATCTTCCCCTTCTCGTGCTGGGTCTGGATGCGCTCGGCGCCGCCGCCCAGCTCGGATTCGGCGCGCCGCCGCTGCAGCAGTTCCAGCTTCTCGCGCATGGTCATGGCGCAAAATCTAGACGGGTAGACGGGTAGACGGATAGCGGTGAACAGGAAAAGGGGTCAGGTAACCCTGACCCCCTCGACCTAGAATCCACTACCCGTCTATCCGTCTACCCGTCTATCCGTGTTTGTCCCGCGTCGTTGCTTCCTGACGCGCCGTCATCCTTCGGCCAGCCGGTCGCTGCCAGCACGATCCGATGGTGGATCGGATCCACCTCCAGCACCTTCAGCTCCGCCGCCTGCCCTTCTTTCACGGCGTCGCCGGGATTCTGGATGTCGGGGATGCCGAGCTGCGACATCGGGACGAAGCCCTCGATGTCGTGCCCCAGGTCGACGACCACGCCCTTGTCCATCAGCCGCAGCACGCGGCCGCGCAGTTCGGTGCCCACCGGGTAGGTCTCGCCGATCCGGAGCCACGGATCCTCCTGCGCCTGCTTCAGGCCCAGCGAGATCCGCTTGTTCTCGGCGTCGACGTTCAAGATCAGCACCTCGACCTCGTCGCCCTTCTTCACCACCTCGGAGGGATGCTGCACCCGCTTGGTCCACGACATGTCGGAGATGTGGATCAGGCCGTCGATCCCCGGCTCGATCTCCACGAACGCGCCGAACGAGGTGAGGTTGCGGACTTTCCCCTTGAGGCGCGTGCCGACCGGGTACTTCTGCGGCAGCGCCATCCAGGGATCTTCTTCGGTCTGCTTCATTCCGAGCGAGACCTTCTCCTCCGCCTCGTCCACTTTGAGCACCACTGCCTCGATCGTCTCGCCGATCGACACGATCTTCGACGGGTGCCGCACGTTGCGCGTCCAGCTCATCTCGGAGATGTGGACCAGTCCCTCGATCCCGGGCTCCAGCTCGACGAACGCGCCGTAATTCGTGATCGAGACCACCTTCCCCTGCACCCGCGTGCCGACCGGATACTTCGCCGCCACGTTCTTCCAGGGGTAGGGCTGCAGCTGCTTCAACCCGAGGCTGATGCGCTCGCGCTCCCAGTCGATGTCGAGGACCTTCACTTCGACCTCCTGCCCGATGTGCACCATTTCGGAGGGGTGGGACACGCGGCCGTAGCTCATGTCGGTGATGTGCAGCAGGCCGTCCACGCCGCCCAGGTCGATAAATGCACCGAAGTCGGTGATGTTCTTCACCACGCCCTTCCGCGTCTGCCCGACCTGCAGCTCCTTCATCAGGACGTCGCGCTTCGTCTTGCGCTCCGCCTCGAGCAGCACGCGGCGCGACACCACGATGTTCCGCCGCCGCTTATTCAACTTGATGATCTTGAACTCGAACGACTGCCCCAGGAGCTCGTCGATGTTGGGTACGCGCCGCAGCGCGATCTGGCTCCCGGGGAGGAACGCGTCCACGCCCATCAGGTCCACGACCACGCCGCCCTTGATCTTCTTGACCAGCGTCCCCGACACCGGCTCGTCCTTCTCATAGGCCTCGCGGATCCGCTCCCACACCCGCATGAAATCGGCCTTCTTCTTCGAGAGGACCACCGCGCCTTCCTGGTCCTCCAAGTGCTCGAGGAAGACCTCGACCTCGTCCCCCTCCTTGAGGGCGTGCGCATCCTTGAACTCGTCGATCGGCACGGCGCCTTCCGACTTGAACCCGACGTCCAGGATGACGGCGGTGTCGGTCACGCGCAGCACCTTCGATTTCACGATCTCGCCCTCCTCGATGTTGGAGAGCGTCCCCTCGTACAGCTCCGTCATCTTCGCGATTTC
>WNGM01020211.1_pt1 | contig 10711 bp, 11 predicted proteins | sample 5400571 | NCBI WGS metagenome assembly WNGM01 (sample SAMN13153378, study PRJNA577476) | soil metagenome | isolation source: 100 cm soil or saprolite under Garry oak tree replicate 2 | place: USA:California | collected 2016-06-15 | reverse complement strand
CTTTCAATCCAGGCCGGGGGTGTGGGTGATCCAGAACGGCAAACCGGCGTTGCTCTCACTGCGGTAGAACCTGGGGGACTCAAGTATGAACAAGCGAACCCACACTCCGACAATCCTGGCGCTGCTGATTGCGGCCGTGCTCGCCGGTGCGTATGTGATCGTGGCGAAGAACAACGTCGCCATGGGCGGGGCCGTAGAAACAGCTGCCGGACTGCTCCACTAGCATCTCCACATGATCTCCTCGGAACTCGGCGCGCAGCTCACGCGTGAGCATGAGCCATCCTCCCTACGGCGTGAGGCGGTGCACTACCTTGACGACGAAGGCCCCGTTGAGCGGGCGGGCCAGGGCCCGGGTGTCCGGGAAGCGAAACCGGGCGAGCGGCTCAGTGGTGTACCCGGAGTTCCACACCACGAACACATCATCTCCGATCACCGGGATCCAGTGGAACCGCAGATTGAAGTCGACGCGCTCGCTTTCATTGTCGTACTGCACGAACGCGAGCAGGCTCGTGCGGGTATTGAAGTCGTACTCCAACCGGCTCGCCGACAATACCGCCGTGAACGCGCCGACCGGCAGCTCAGCTTTCGTCCGGGTCAGATCGGTGCTCAGGATGAGGTGGCCACCTGCGCGCCACGCCGCCGTAAGCTCGAGATCGGTGCTATGACCACCGTAAAACGCGCCCCAGTTCACGAACGCTCCGAGGCTCAACGGGCGGCCCGTGTTCATGAAATACTGGAGCTCATAACGCGACCACCAGTAGCGGCCGGGCTGGATCACGACGCCGCGGAAGATCTCGAAGGTGCCGCTGGGCGCGTCCATGAGGCGTTGGAAGTTGATTTCGAAGTGATCGCCATTCTGCCGATCGCCTCCGAACACCCGCCATTCGAACCACGCCGTCTGCCAGTCCGCGCTGCGCAAGAGAGAGCCCGTTTCGTTCGCAATGATGTCCCAGCTCGGGATGGGAAAGGTGAGGTCGAGCTGGCGGATGCCCAGCACCCTGGGCCGCGGCATGAAGTCCACGTGCCCAGTCGTCTCCCAGATCCCCGTGCGGCGGACGAAGCCCAAGGGCGGGGCGAACCCCGAGTCGATGCGGTAGAGTGAGACGAAATTGTCGAAGAGATCGTTCGGGTTATCGGTGGAGAGCCGCCACGCAAAGGGGGTCCCAGGCATCCCCGGCGTTTGGCTGCCGGCAATCCAGAACTTGGGTTCAAGGTTGGCCCCGTGGGCTACGAGCGGGAGGTCCAGGTCCACGCCGCCTGCCCGCTGCACACCTTGGCCACCGGACGCTGCGTGGAGCGTGCCGATCGCCCCGATGTACGACCGATCGAACAGGTCGTGTTGGACCCGAACGACCGCGTCGTTGGCCTTGTCTGCCCCGCCGGTTTGGGCGTCGAGGACACCGATCCTCCATGGCCCGAGCCGCCCGTATACGCGCCCGCCCGCGAGGATCGGCACGGGCGCGCCGCTGGTGTCGAGGCCGATGCGGCGCGAGTAGAACAGCTGCACGCGGCCCGGCGTGCCGAGGTCGAGCAAGCCGCTCGATTCGAGGAAGAACTGGCGCTTCTCGGGGAAGAAAAACGGAAATCGGGTGAGGTTGATGACCTGCTGGTCGGTTTCCACCTGTGCGAAGTCGGTGTTGACGGTGACGTCCGTGGTCAACGTCGGCGTGATGCCGAGTTTGGCGTCGACCCCGCCCTTGCCACCGAAATAACCGCCCGTTGTCTCCCCGCCGACGCTGTCGTGCTCCGTCTCCACGGCGCGACCGAGCGCGTACGGGTACAGCTCGACATCGTGAGGGCGGTGCAGATCAGCGAGATCGGTGATAGTTCCTTCATTGTTGAGGCGGTAGAACCCCTGCGCCCGGCGGTACGAGCGCCACAGGTCTTCCTCGTTCTTCCGTCGAATGAAGCGCCGGACATTGAACCCGAACTCCGGGTTGGTCCCGGCGTGAAACCGCAGCGCGAGCAGCGGGATGCGGAACTCCGCCGTCCACCCGGCGCTGTCGCGCAAGACGGCGACGTCCCACACGCCGTTCCAGTTCTCGTTCAAGTCGTCGACGCCTGAGAACTGCGCGTCCCACAGGGCGCCGTTCGGATTGGTCGCGAACACAAAGGCGCTGCGCCGGTCGTCGAAGCTGTCGATCAGGAGCCGGACGTTGTCGTCGCTCGAAAGATCGGCGTCCCGCCGGAGCTGGCTGGCCCGCACGCCGTGCATGTTGGAGTCGTAGCAGCGCACGACGATGTAGAGAGCGTTGGCGTCATGCGCCACCCTGACGACCGTCCGCTCGGTGGCGGGGGATCCCGCGAGCGGTTCGCGCTGGCGGAAATCGTCGATCGAGTCTGCCGACGCCCAGAACGGCTCGTCCAGCCTGCCATCGAGCGTCACCGGCGCTCGGATCAGCGTCGCTCGAATCGTCGCGGAGCTCGCTCTCCTGCCTCCCGAGTTATCCTGTTGAGCCGCTCCCATGCGACTCAGTATGCTGATCCCCGCGAGCGCGATGCTGACGCGCGTCCTCACCACATGCCCTTAAGCACGAGCCCGACAATTCCCGCGGCGAGAATCAACACTGGTTCCGGGATCTTCTTGGGGACCAGGAGGAGCGCCAAGGTCACGAGCGCGATGAGGATCGTTGGCCCGTCCATGAGCGCCCGCCGCCCGAGGATCACCGCGGCCCCAGCGATGGCCCCGGTCGCCGCGGCCGTGACCCCGTCCACAAACGCCTTCACCTGCAGATTCTTCGCCACGCGATGGAAGTGGGGAGCCAAGAGCACGGTGATGAGATACACCGGTAGGAAGACGCCGACCGCGGCGAGGATCGCACCCGCGAGTCCTGCCACGAGGTAGCCGATGAACGCTACCGTGATTACCACGGGCCCCGGCGTGATCATTGAAACGGCCACGGCATCGATGAACTGCCGCTCGGTGAGCCAGTGGAACTGGCGGACTACTCCCCCGTACAGGAACGGCACGATCGCGAGCCCGCTTCCGAACACGAAGAGGCTGGCGCCAGCGAAATACGTAAGAATCTTCCAGAGGACTGCCACCGACGCCGGGCCGCCGAGACTGGCGGCGATCCCCGGAGCGACAGGCAGAAGCGCGAGCGCGGGCGTCGCCGGAGTCGTCCGCCGTCCTCGGAGCAGCATCGGCACGAGCCCGCACACCACGAAGACCCAGATGATCTCGGACTCGGTCCAGGCCGTCACCGCCGCGCTCACGGCGAAGAGAATCCAGAGCAGGTGATCTCGGCCCAGCGTCATCCGCACGAGTTTCAGCGCACTGCGGGCGATAATGGCGATGACGGCGGCACCGATCCCGTAGAACAGCCCTTGCATCCATGGCAGCCCGCCGAAGCGGACGTACAGCTCGGACAGCACGAGGACCATGAGAAACGAGGGCGCCACGAACGCGATCCCCGCCAGCGTAGCGCCGAGCACCCGGCCCCGCACCCACCCGAGGTAGATCGCGAGCTGGGCCGCGAGCGGGCCCGGGGCGAGCTGCGCAAAGGCGAGGCCCTCCTTGTACTCCTGCGCGCTGATCCAGCCGCGCTGCTCCACGAGGTCCTGCTCCATGTGCCCGGCGAGCGCGATCGGCCCGCCGAAGCCCAAGGTACCGAGCCGCAGGAAATAGAGCAGCAACGCTCGCAAGCTGGCTCGCTCCTTGATGGCGGCGGCGCCCAGACGTTCCAACGTGCGCCCCTTCTCGACTCGGAAGTCGTCGGGTTAGTGTATCATGCGAGAAATTTCGCAGCAAGACTTCGCTGGATCGGGATCACCTCACCGGAGGAGACATGGATCAACGAATCTCGGCGCTCGCCGCGCTGCTCCTGATCGTGCCCGCACGACAGCAGGCGCAGCAGGCGCTCGCGCCCATCGACTGGAAACAGGTGGACGCGGGGCTCGGAAAGTCTGGGGCGCTCCAGCCGGACGGGGCCTACAAGGTCGGGATGCCGCGCAGTGACCTCCACGTCACCATCGGGGGCGTGGCGGTGAGGCCCACGCTGGCGCTGGGCACGTGGGTCGCGTTCAAGCAGGTCAGCGACACCGAGGCGATGCTGATGGGCGACCTCGTGTTGCTCGAGAGCGAGGTCGGTCCGGTGCTCGGCAAACTCCAGGACGGTGGGATCGATCAGACCGCGTTGCATAACCACGTCCAGCACGAGTCCCCGCGGGTCATGTACATGCACATCGGCGGGCATGGGGCCCCGGCGAGACTCGCGGCGGCGATCCACGCCGCGCTGGCCCTCACCAAGACACCGCTCGGCGCCTCCTCCCCGGCGGTATCTGCCGGAGGCTTCGGCGTCGACACCGCCGAGATCGGGCAAATCCTCGGGTATCACGGGAAGGTCAACGGCGGCGTGTATCAGGTCGGCGTGCCGCGAGCTGAACAGATCACCGCGGACGGGATCGACGTCCCTCCGTCCATGGGCCTGGCGACGGCGATCAACTTCCAGCCGACCGGTGGCGGCAAGGCGGCGATCACCGGGGACTTCGTCTTGATCGGGAATGAGGTGAACCCCGTGATCCGTGCCCTGCGCGACAACGGCATCGCCATCACGGCCCTCCACAGCCATATGCTGACCGACAGCCCGCACCTCTTCTTCATGCATTTCTGGGCGAACGACGACGCGCGCAAGCTGGCGCACGGGCTCCGCGCCGCCCTGGACAAGATGAACGTGAAGAAAGCGGGCTAGACGATGAGTTCACTACACCGAGATCAGGAGTATCATATGAACATGACGAGGAAGGCATGGCATGTCCCGGTTCCGACCAGGGTCTGGCGGCGAGCGCGAGTCACGGCCAGCCGATTTCCGCCAAGTTCGAGATGGAGGAAGGCAAACTGCAGCTCTCCGTTTACACGGTGAAGGCTGGCAAGTTCTTCGAGGTGAGTGTAGACCACAACACCGCTAAGGTGGCCAAGGCCGAGCCGATTGCAGCAGGCGAAGATTACACCGCCGCACAGAGCCAGAAGGCGGCGATGGCCAAGGCGAAAGTGTCCCTCCGGGCAGCGGTGGGGAAGGCCGTGCGAGACAACGCCGGCTATCGCGCGGTCAGCATCACACCGTCGTTGAAGGATGGCCGCCCCGTCGCCGACGTGACGCTCGCAAAGGGCGACGAGCTCAAGACGGTTTCGGTGCCGTTGTAACGACTGCCGAGGTGCGGGATCGAAACCGACGACCCCCTGATGACCTTTCAGGGGGTCGCGTGGCCTGCTTCGAAACTTCCCATCCGCTCGTTGCGTACCTCCCGCTGACCTGTGACCGCACCCGTTCAGCGACGGAGGGCACATGAGCCCGGCCCGCAATCCAGGAAGAGTGGTTGGATTCTGGTACCTGCTCCTCGTACTGGGCGGCCCGCTGCGCCTATCTTCCTCGTGCTCGCGTTTTACCGGTTGTTTAAAGGAGTCGACCAGCAGCTCGCGGTGCTGCTCGTGATCGTGGGCGGCGTGATGCCCGCCCTCCTCACCTTCGTGAATGTGGTGAGCGATGCCGGCGCCCTCATGGTCGCTCAGAGCGGGAGCGCCGGCGGCGCCGACTTCTTGTCCGTGTTCGACAAGCCGCAGCGTGATGCACTGGTGATGCTATTCCTCCGCTTGCATCACCATCAGATCGTCGCCGCCGAGATCCTGTGGGGGCTCTGGCTCTTCCCCATGGGGGCACTGACGTACAAATCGGGCTTCCTGCCACGGTTCATCGGCGTGTGGCTGATCATCAACGGCGTCGCGTACGTGGTCCTGAGCCTCACGGGGATCTTCGCTCCAGCTTACCAGGACAAGGTGTTCCTCTTCTCTCAGCCCGCCCTCTTCGGAGAGCTCGCCATCATGTTGTGGCTCGTGATCAAGGGCGCCGGCGGACACAGTCCAAGCCTACAACCACAGTCGGATACGGCGTTGTAGACGGCAGCCCGGTGGTATTGCGCCACGTGGGCTTCTGGAGCGTGCTCGATACCACGTACTTCTTGGGGGCGTTCATCATGTCACCAAAATCATCGCGCCGAGACTCTGCCACTGACGGAGCTCTGCCGCTTCAGCCGTAAACGCCGAGCCGCGGCTTCAGCCGCGCACGAGGAGCGGCATGTTGGACCTCCCCCCGTCGTGAGATCGCGTGGGCGCGTCCCCCCGAGTCCGCGGGTAAACCCGCGACTCGGCACGTGTCAGTAAACTGACTTCAACTTGACGACGAGCCGCAGGGGCCGGAATCGACGGGTTACGGGGGACCTGGCAGGAATCGCCGCGCGCTAGCAACATAAGCGCCCGAGGTCCACGCACCCTGGAGGATCCTTTGCGCACGTCAATGCTCCTTTCCATCAACGCCCTCTGCGCCTCGACCCTGTGGGCGCAGTCTCCGGTACAACCCAAGCTCTCGGTGCATTGGGAGGAACTGTCCGCGGCCGAATTCCGCGACGGCATCGCCCGGGCGCAAGGCACGTGCTTGCTCCCCTTCGGCATCCTGGAGAAGCATGGGGCGCATCTGCCCTTGGGCAACGATCTGCTCAACGTGCGATATGCGGCGCTCAATGCCGCCCAGCAGGAATACGCGATCGTTTTTCCAGAGTACTACTTTGGGCAAATCTTCGAAGCGAAGCACGAACCCGGCACGGTCGCCTACAGCCGGGGACTGCAGCTCCAATTACTGCAGGAGACGACCGACGAGATGGCGCGGAATGGCTGCAAAAAGGTCATCGTCGTGAACGGGCACGGCGGCAACAACAGCCTGCTTCCCTACTTCGCGCAGACGCAGCTCGACACGCCGCACGATTACGTCGTGTACGTGCTGGGCATCACGCGCAGCGGGCCGGGCGAGCCGAAGCACAAATCGAACCCGGCGACGGATATGCACGCCGGCGAGAGCGAAACGTCCATGAGCATGATCGCCCGGCCCGACCTCGTGCACCTGGATCGCGCCACGCAAGAATCGGGTGCCGATCAGGCGCGCTTGAAGCTGCCGGAAGGGCTATACACCGGCATCTGGTGGTACGCGCGTTTCCCCAATCACTACGCGGGCGAAGGTGCCGCGGCGTCGCGTGAGCTCGGCGAGTTCGAGGCGAAGACGTGGATCAACGGTATCACACAAGCCATCCGCGCCGTGAAAGCGGACCAGGAGAGCCTGCGCTTGCAGAATGAGTTCTACGAGCGGAGCAAGCATCCGCTGGAAACGCCGCGGTAGCTTCTCGTCATGGGGAAGGCCCGGCTCGAGGCGTTTAGCGACGGCGTCATCGCCGTCATCATCACGATCATGGTCCTGGAGTTGAAGGCGCCGCACGGGACGGACCTCGCCGCGCTCGCGCCGCTTGCGCCGGCACTGCTCACCTACGTCCTGAGCTTCGTGTTTGTCGGCATCTATTGGAACAACCACCACCATATGCTGCATGCCGCCCAGCACATCGACGGCGGGGTCCTGTGGGCGAACCTACACCTGCTGTTCTGGCTCTCGCTCGTGCCGTTCACGACCGGGTGGGTCGGAGAGTATCCCGCGGCCGCCATACCGACGGCGATTTACGGGGGAGTGTTCCTGATGGCTGGTGTCGCGTGGTTGCTGCTGCAGGATGCGCTCGTGAGGCGAAACGGGCCCGATTCCCTGCTCGCGCGCGCCGTCGGGCGAGACCCGAAGGGCAAGCTATCGGCGCTGCTCTATGCCTCGGCGATCCTGCTGGCCTTCGTCAAAGCCTGGATCGCAGACGCGCTCTATGTGCTGGTCGCGCTGATGTGGCTCGTTCCCGATCGGCGCATCGAGCGGAGCATCGATCCCATCCCCCATCACCCGCCACCTGCTGAAAACCACGGGCTTCATGCTCGTGACGATGCTGTTTCAGACCCTCTACTTCCTGATCGACCTCTACTGGGTGGGCCGCCTCGGCACCCCCGCGGTCGCCGCCGTCGGCATCGCCGGCAACCTCACCTTCATCGTGCTCGCCCTGACGCAGATGCTCGGCGTCGGCACCACCGCCGTGATCTCACACGCCGTGGGCCGGAAAGACGCGCCCGAAGCGGTGATGTTGTTCAACCAGGCGCAGGTGCTGGCCATGGTTACGGGCGCCCTGTTCCTCGTGGTCGGCCTGGCGACGCGCCTCCCCTACGCGCGCGGCATGGCCGCCGACGCGCGCACCGCCGAGCTCGCGGCGCAGTACCTCGCCTGGTTCGTCCCGGCCATGGCGCTGCAGTTCGGCCTCGTGGCGATGGGCGCCGCCCTGCGCGCCATCGGCAACTTCAAGACCGGCATGGTGGTGGGAACCGCGACGGTCATCATCAACATGATCCTCGCGCCATTCCTCATTTTCGGCTGGGGCACCGGCCATCCGCTCGGCGTCGCCGGCGCCGCTATCTCATCGCTCGTGGCCATCGTGGTCGGCCTCGTATGGTTAACCGCGTATTTCTGGAAAGTCGGCTCCTTCCTGCGCTTCGACCCGAGCGCCTGGCGGCCCCGACCCGACGTGTGGAAGCGGATGCTCAGCATCGGCCTGCCCTCCGGCGTGGAGTTCGGCATCACGACGGTGTATCTCGCCCTCGTCTACTCGATCACCCGGCCCTTCGGCGCCGCGGCGCAGGCCGGATTCGGCATCGGCATCCGCATCATCCAGGCGGGGTTCATGCCCGTTGTGGCGCTGGCGTTCTCCGTCGCTCCGGTGGCCGGCCAGAACTTCGGCGCGCGCCTGGCGCAACGCGTCAAGGACACGTTCAAAGATGCCGCGTGGATGGCGGTGTCCCTCATGGTCGTATTCGCGGTCGCCTGTCACCTGCTGCCAGCGCCGTTCGTGCGCGTCTTCAGCAAGGATCCGGACGTCATCGCGGTCGGGACCGAATACCTGCGCATCATCTCGTTCAACTACGTCGCGTCGGGCCTCGTATTCGTGGCCTCGAGCACCTTCCAGGCGATGGGCAACACCGTCCCCTCGCTCATCGCATCGGTGGTGCGCATCGCGCTCGTCGCCATCCCCGGCCTGATCGTCTCGCGCCTGCCGGGCTTCGAGCTGCGCTGGCTGTGGTGGTTGTCGGTGGCGTCGGTGCTCGTCCAGCTGGTGCTCGCGATGCTACTGTTGCGGCGGGAGTTCGCGGTGCGGCTGGCGTGGAGCTCACCCTGAGGCTTTGGCCTGCTTGTTGTAGTCCAGCGACAGGCGGACCCAGTAGTCGAGGTCGCGCTTGTTCTTCACCGCCGCCTCATCGACATACACCCACCCGCGGTACTCTCGCCCTTTCATTACTACTGTTCGCGCTCCCTTGCGCTTCAGCGCGGCGTCGTGCAGGGCTGGATCGATCCGGCACATGATCCGCCCCTTCCCGGCGCTGACGCACATCTTGCCGCGGACCATAAACGTTACGCCGCCGAACATGCGCTTCTCTTGGAGGCGGGGGGCACCGGCTAAGGCATCCTTGACTCGGTGGACGAGCGCATCATTCGGTGGCATGAGCATGATCTTACGCCTGGTCCATCCTCGTCGTCCAGGTGATCCCAAGCGGTGTGGGACGAAGGTCTAATGCGCGGAGGTATGACTTCGCATCGTCGCAGGCGCGAGCCGGAGATGCGCGGCCATCTTCACCAGGTCGGCGAGCGAGCCGGCCTTCATTTTTCGCATCACGTGGCCTCGGTGTGCCTTCACCGTGATCTCGCTGATGCCGAGCTCGCCACCGACCTGCTTATTCAACCGGCCTGAGACGACCAGCGCCAGGACGGCCCTCTCACGGGGGGTGAGTGACGCGTAGCAGTCCTGCAGCTCCCGCATCTCCGCCTCGCGACTCAGAGCAGCACGACTGCGCTCGATGGCGCTCCGGATGGCGCTCAACAGCACCTCGTCGCCGAATGGCTTCGTGAGGAACTCGACGGCCCCCGCCTTCATCGCCTGCACCGTCATCGGCACGTCACCGTGACCGGTGATGAAGATGATCGGCATGTCGGTCCGATCGACGGCGACACGCTTCTGCAGGTCGAGACCATTGAGGTCCGGAAGACCAACGTCCAGTACCAGGCAGCTCGGCGCAAGAACTCGTGGGCGAGACAAGAATTCCTGTGCCGACGCGAATGTCTCCGCCTGCCAGCCTGCGCAGCGGATCAGCAATTCCAGCGATTCGCGCACCGAGACGTCGTCGTCGACGACGAACACGATGGGTGCGGGTTGCGACATCGCTCAGGCCGCTCGCAGCGCGGTATCGAGGGCGGCAAGCAGCGCCGTCTCGCTGAAGGGCTTGAACAGGCACTCCACGGCACCCTGTGCGAGCAGGCGAGGACGGACGGTGTCGTCTTGGTGCGCGGTGATGAAGACGATCGGAATCGCCTGCCGGCGACGCGCCAATTCCTGCTGAAGATCGGGTCCCGACATGCCCGGCATGGCAACGTCGAGAATCAGGCACTTGGTCCGCCCGATGTCCCCGGACGCGAGAAATTCTTCCGCCGACGCGAACGCCTGGACCTCGAAACCGCACTCCCTCAGCAGGTCGGGGAGCGATTCGCGCACCGACTCGTCGTCGTCGACGATCGCCACGAGCGAAGCCACGGCCATCATACAGTCCTCTCGACGGCGCAGGGAATGGCAAATGCAAACGTTGCACCCGGACCGTCGCTCGGCTCGGCCCAGATACGTCCATGATGAGACTCGATGATGGAGCGACTGACCGACAGGCCAATCCCCATACCGCTGCGCTTGGTCGTGTAGAACGCTTCGAAAAGTCTATCCACCGTGTGGGAGTCGAAACCCTCCCCCGCGTCCTTCACGGTGAGGCGCA
>WNGM01010547.1_pt1 | contig 10718 bp, 8 predicted proteins | sample 5400571 | NCBI WGS metagenome assembly WNGM01 (sample SAMN13153378, study PRJNA577476) | soil metagenome | isolation source: 100 cm soil or saprolite under Garry oak tree replicate 2 | place: USA:California | collected 2016-06-15 | reverse complement strand
CGCGTCTCGTACACAAGAGTCGATAATCGTGAATTATACCACTTTGGCTGCCCAAATTGTACATTGACTTCTTTCGAAGAATATATAAATGCACATCGTGTGTTGCCTGACAGGTGCTCGTACGTTATAATTGGAGAACATTTTACCGGAATGATATATACTACCCTATTGAGAGGGAAGAACAGAGTTTGTTATGAAGAAAGCCACTCGAGCTGCTGTTACAAAGCAGCCTAAAGGCACACCTGACCTAGTTGAAGAGGAAAGTATTGTGGCGGAAGAGAGCAAGCTGGACATCATGGAATTGCCCGTATTACCCATACGCAACACCGTGCTAATGCCGAATATTGTTGTGCCACTGATGGTCGGGCGAGAATATTCGATGAAGGCTATTGACGAGGCGATGAGCAAGGGCCGCAGCGTTTTTGTCGTGACACAGCTTGACGAGAATACAGAAGATCCAGGCCCCGAGGATGTGTATAGCGTTGGAGTAGAAGGGGTTATTGACCGTCATTTGAAGATGCCGGACGGCACAACAAGCGTGCTCATTCGCGGTCAGCGACGATTACGGAGTATTGAGTATACGCTGCAGGCGCCTTTTCTGCGGGCACGTGTAGAAGCTGTGCATGAGGAGGCTGAACTGACGCTTGCCCTTGAGGCACTGGTGCGGGCGGTATTGGCGCTCTTTGAGAAATGTATCAGGTTGAGCCATTCGCTCCCTGATGAAGCCTACATTACCGCGATGAATATCGATAATCCGGGGTGGCTGGCAGACTTTATCGTCTCATCGATTGAGCCACCGATCGCAGAACGCCAGGATATCCTGGAAGCGTTTCATGTTGAAGAACGGCTGCAAAAAGTCAGCATTTTGCTTTCAAAAGAATTACATATCCTGGAATTAGAGAGCCACATTCATGACCAGGTACAGCAAGAGGTGGATAAGACGCAGCGCGATTACTTTCTGCGCGAACAGCTCAAGGCCATTCAAAAGGAAATGGGCGAGCTCGACCCGACTACGCGCGAAAATCAAGAGTTGCGTGAGAAGATATTGAGCAGCGGTATGTCCGAGGAGGTCAAGGCGCGAGCCACAAAGGAGCTAGAGCGGCTCATTGCCATCCCTTCGATGGCACCCGAGGGGGCTGTCGTGCGCACCTATCTCGATTGGCTGGTGAGCCTGCCATGGAGCCAGGCGACGGTTGACCGCCTGGATATCAAGGAAGCTGCAACCATCCTTGAAGAGAACCATTATGGGCTGGGCAAGGTCAAAGAGCGAATTCTTGAGTATATCGCGGTACGTAAGCTCTCGCAAACGATGCGCAGCCCGATCCTCTGCTTTGTTGGTCCGCCGGGAGTAGGGAAAACCTCCCTGGGCCGTTCAATTGCCGAGGCGCTCAATCGTAAATTTGTGCGGTTATCGCTTGGAGGTATACATGACGAGGCTGAAATCAGAGGGCACCGCCGGACGTATGTTGGAGCGTTGCCGGGGCGCATTTTACAAACGATGAAGACAGCAGGGACGACCAACCCTCTATTTGTGCTGGACGAGATCGATAAGATTGGAGCCGATTTCCGGGGCGACCCCTCCGCGGCACTCTTAGAAGTATTGGATCCCGAGCAGAATCATGCCTTCTCAGATCACTACCTGGAGGTCCCTTATGATCTTTCAAAGGTAATCTTCCTCACAACGGCCAATGTCTTACATCCTATCCCTGCCGCGCTGCGCGATCGACTCGAGGTCATCGAGTTGCCGGGCTATACCGAGCAAGAGAAACTGCATATCGCACGCCAGTTTCTCATACCCAGGCAAATGAGCGAGCACGGTCTCAAACCTACGCGCGTAGAGATACAGGATGAAGCAATTCACCGTATTATTCGCGAGTATACCTTTGAAGCAGGAGTGCGTAATCTGGAGCGTGAAATAGCTGCGGTGATGCGCAAAGTAGCGCGCAAAGTAGCAGAGGGACGGCGCACAAAGGCGAAAGTGACGGCAGAGAAGATACCGGATTACCTGGGGCCTCAGAAGCAGTTCTACGGACAGGCGGAAGAAGAGGACGAAGTCGGAGTAGCAACGGGGGTGGCGTGGACCAGTGCGGGCGGTGACCTGACGACTGTCGAAGCGACGCTGATGGATGGACGAGGCAATCTGACACTGACGGGACAGCTTGGCGACGTGATGAAGGAATCAGCCCAGGCTGCGCTTTCGTATGCACGATCGCGCGCCGGTCAATTTGGCCTGGAGCCACGTTTTTATGAGAAGTATGATATTCACCTGCATTTGCCGGCCGGGGGTATTCCAAAAGATGGGCCATCGGCCGGCATTACGATGGCGGTAGCGCTCATTTCGGCGCTGACCAAACGGGCCACGCACCGCGACGTGGCTATGACCGGGGAGATTACCCTGCGTGGGCGCGTGCTGCCCATCGGTGGAGTGAAAGAGAAGGTGTTGGCGGCACATAGAGCGGGGATTAAAACGTTTATTCTGCCAAAACGGAATATGAAAGACCTGGAAGATGTGCCGCGTGACATTCTGCGCGACATGCGCTTTGTGCCAGTGGAACGGATGGACAGCGTGATTGCGGTGGCCTTACATGAGGCCCCTCTGCTGGTCGAAGTGGATGAGATGAGACAGGGGGATGTCGTGGATAAGCCTGTGCCAAGAATGGCGAGAGGTGTACCGGGTTTCCAAAAAGTGCTACAATAGCGACATGAATGAACTAACATCTCAAATTGAACGCCTGCAGGGACGTGTCCAGAAAACTATGGTGCGTCTTTGACCTGGCTACGAAGAAAACACAAATAAGCACGCTTGAAAAAGAGAGCATGGCGGAGGATTTCTGGTCCGACAACCGCAAGGCTCAGGCACAAATGCAGCAATTGAATGCACTGCGCGAAGAGGTCACCACGTGGGAGGAGATTGATACGCAACTGGAGGACCTGCTGGGATTGGCTCAATTATTGGAGGAGGAGCCAGATGAAGAAATGCAGGCCGAGGTGGCGCAGTCAGTGGCCGAAATCGAGAAAAAAGTTGAGCAACTGCAATTCTCGCTGATGTTAAGTGGAGAGCACGATGAGCGCGATGCAATTCTGAGTATTCACGCTGGCAGTGGCGGTGTTGACGCACAGGATTGGGCTGAGATGCTGCTGCGCATGTATCTGCGCTGGGCAGAGCAGCATAAGTTCCGTACGGAAATCTATGATTACAGCGAGGGCGAAGAAGCTGGCATAAAAAGTGTCACTGTCGAAATCAAGGGCCGCTACGCATATGGCTACTTGCGGTCAGAGATAGGAACCCATCGATTGATCCGCCTCTCGCCGTTTGATGCCGCACATCGCAGACATACATCGTTTGCGAAAGTCGAGGTCCTGCCCGATATCGAGGACACGATCGAGATTACGATACGTCCAGAGGATATTGAGGTGGACACGTACCGATCAACTGGCGCTGGCGGGCAACACGTCAACAAGACCGACTCCGCGGTGCGAATGCGCCATATACCTAGCGGGATTGTGGTGACCTGTCAGAATGAGCGCTCACAGATTCAGAATCGCGAGGTGGCGATGAAATTGTTGAAGGTTCGCCTGTACGAACTGGAGCAGAAGAAACGCGAAGAGGAGACGGCGCGACTCAAAGGTGAGCATGTGCAGGCCGACTTCGGTACACAGATTCGTTCGGTGACAATTCACCCCTACAATATCGTGAAGGATCACCGTACGAACTATGAGTCGAGTGATACAGAGGGTTACCTGGCGGGAAGCCAGGGCGCGACCCTATCACATTTTTCGGCGTCATTTGTGCTTGACGGAATGTGTAACACCTGTTATCCTTAGACCATAGGATGTTGCCAATTGTGAGCAACTGGCGTGGCTTCTACCGATTTGCCCTTCATCTACGTCACCGTAGAAGAGACTGCTAACCCAGAGATGAAAAAGAAGGTACAAGGTAGGTCATGGCAGAAGAAAGATGAATAATTCTTCATCAAGGTAGCTGACACAAGACGCAATTTGTGGTATGATAGCGACAGCATGGATACCAACCTGCTGTGGGGATGCGGATGCAGCGGCGGAGGCTCCCCCTCGGCTTACTTATTTGCTTCGCTTTGCTACATAGTAAAGCAGGTAAATACTATCCTCCAAGGATAAGGAAGGAGGCGATTTCGTGGAAAACGCATTTCCCCGGTGTCGCAAATGTAGTGAAGGTGATCTGGTTCCGCTCTCGGATTTCGGTAGCCAGGGAGCTTCCATTGAGTACAAGGCCTGGGTGTGCACTAATCCCTCTTGCCTGTACAATATCAAGATCCGTAATGGCGATATTATCATTAACGAACCCATTAGCGACGGGTCACTTCATTCGTATCGCGGCAGCCGCCAATAAGGTTGTTAAGAGGGTAGTGATTCTGTCACTGGCCTGAGAAGCCCTATGTTACGGTTGTTGTTGTACGACAGGACGAGGAGGCAAAAGGCATGTATTTGTACCTTTTGCCTTTTATTTTATGCGGAGGGATATTTATCAGATGAGCTATCTGGTGGGTCGCCCTCTTTTTTTCAGTGTTAAAGCGGGTAGATAAAGGAGTCAAAGCTAACGTGCTCAACAGATTCTTTGGGCAGAAACCTCAAGAAGAACCGAAAAAAGATACAGTGGCTTCTCAGGAGCGCGTAGAAAGTGATTCTGTGTCTGAACAAAGCTTTAATCCATTAAAGAACAGCCTGAGCCGCACCCGGCAAATTTTTAGCCGGATGGGGGATGTATTCAGACAGAACGATATTACTACCGAGCTGTGGGATGAGCTGGAGGAATCTCTCTTGCGAGCCGACGTTGGTCCCAGCACGACGATGTGGCTGATTGAGCGTTTGCAGCAGAGAGTCAATGAAGAGAAGATGAAAAGCGGGGCACAGGTGCAGCGTGCTTTGCGCGAAGAGTTGACAAAACTGCTTGGGAAGTCTGCTGGTCTTCGCTTCGCCCCAGATTCCACACTGACGGTGATCCTGGTTATTGGCGTCAATGGCTCAGGTAAAACGACCACCATCGCGAAATTGGCCTATCGTCTCACGCGAGAAGGGCACAGGGTGGTGCTTGCCGCTGCCGATACATTCCGCGCTGCAGCCATTGACCAGCTCAAAGTGTGGGCGGAGCGCATTGGCGTACCGGTAATAAGCCAGAATCCTGGTTCCGATCCAGGCGCGGTCGTCTATGATGCCATCCAGGCAGCAACGACGAGGGGTTGTGATGTTCTCATCGTGGATACCGCGGGTCGTCTGCAAACGAAGTACAACCTGATGGAAGAGCTGAAGAAGATCAGTAAAGTTATTCAGAAATTTATCCCAAAAGGGCCGCATGAGTTGCTGATTGTGATGGATGCGACGACGGGCCAGAATGCGCTTTTACAGGCGCGCCAATTTGCTGCCGATATCGGTTTGACTGGAGTAGTGATCACAAAATTGGATAGTACAGCCAAGGGAGGCTTTGCCTTTGCTGTCGCCGATGATCTCGGTGTTCCCATCAAATTTATCGGCACTGGAGAGAAAGTTGAGAACCTGGCGCCATTTGATCCACAGAGTTTTGTGGCTGCGCTCTTCGCGCAAGATTGACGAGGAGGTTGTTTATGGTCAAAGAAGCCGAAGTACCGTCCACGACGCAGTCATCCTCGCAACACCAAGCCAGGCCTAGCAAACCTTTTGCGGGAAACCTGGCGCTCAAGTGCCCAGAATGTAAAGAGATGTTGGTGGGCCGCGACTGGGAAAAAAATCTGAAGGTATGCTCACGCTGTAGTTATCACTTTAAGCTTACTGCCTATGAGCGTATAGAGTTATTGACTGACACCGACAGCTTCGTCGAAGTAGACTCAGACATTATTTCTGTTGACCCGCTCAACTTCGTTAGCCGCTCGCAGGCCTATGACGCCAAGCTGAGGGAAGAGAGTGAGAATGTAGGATTGAATGAGGCCGTGATTATCGGTCATGCCACCATCGAGGACTATCCCCTGGCACTGGCGGTCATGGATTTTCGCTTTATTGGCGGCAGCATGGGTTCAGCGGTGGGAGAAAAGATTACGCGAGCTATTGAATTGGGCATTGAGAAAAACACGCCCGTACTGATCTCTTCTACTTCTGGCGGCGCGCGGATGCAAGAAGGACTGTATTCGCTGATGCAGATGGCCAAAACAACGGCGGCCCTGGCAAAACTAGGAGAGGCCCGGCTGCCCTATTTTAGCCTGTTGACGGATCCGACAACTGGTGGGGTAACGGCCAGTTTTGCGATGCTCGGCGATGTGACTATCGCTGAACCTGGCGCGTTGATCTGCTTCGCGGGACCGCGTGTGATCGAGGGATTCATGCATGTGAAACTCCCCGAGGACGCGGTGACTTCCGAATTTGTGCTGCAGCACGGGATGATCGATGCGATCGTGCATAGGCGCGAGCTGCGGCAGACGCTGGCAAGGCTACTCCATTTCTATGGGAAAACCGATAGGAAGAGCAGCGAATTCCTAGAGGAAAGTCATTCACACGTTCATCAAACGAAGTAAAGGGGGGAGAGAATGACATACGATCTGGAATTCGAAAAACCGCTGGCCGAGCTAGAGAAAAAGATTAGCGCCTTGCAACGTAAAGGCGAGCGCATGAAAGCCGACGAACACCAGCAGTTACAAGAGGCGGAGCGTGAGCTGCGACGCCGCACCGAGGAGATCTACAGTAAACTGACAGCCTGGCAAACGGTGCTGGTGGCACGCCACAAAGATCGACCATACGCGGCCGATTACATTCGCCTGATGTGCGATGACTTTTTCGAGCTGCACGGAGATCGCACTTTTGGTGATGACCACGCAATCATGACCGGGCCAGCCACGCTCAATGGCGAGACCGTGATGTTCGTATGTCACCAGAAAGGGCGCGACACGAAGGAAAAACAGTTACGTAACCTGGGAATGCCGAATCCAGAAGGCTATCGCAAGGCGGCTCGTGTGATGCAGCAGGCTGAGAAGTTTGATTTTCCCATTATTTGCTTGATCGATACACCAGCGGCATTCCCTGGATTAGGAGCCGAAGAACGCGGCCAGGCCGGGTCAATTGCATCGAATCTGTATTTGATGTCGCGGCTGCGTGTGCCTATTATTGCCGTAGTTGTCGGGGAAGGAGGCAGTGGTGGGGCGTTAGCCATTAGCATTGCCGACCGCATCTTGATGTTAGAGTTTAGTATCTATTCCGTTGCTCCTCCAGAGGCAGCAGCGAACATTCTCTGGCGTGACACTTCATTTGCGCCACAAGCCGCCGAAGCAATGCGGATTAGTGCACGTGAACTCAAGGAAATCGAGCTTATAGACGAGTTGATTCCAGAGCCACCAGGGGGAGCACATCGCAATTACCAGGCTACCGCAGACAATCTTAAAGAGGCACTGGTGAAGCAGCTGGCGGATTTACGGCGGCATCCTCTAGATGAACTGATTGAGCTGCGCTATCAAAAGTTCAGGAATATCGGCAAATTTGGCAGGGCGGTAGTTTAATCTGTTCTTCGATTATTGGTACAAAATGAGTAAGTTGAGATAGTTGACTCGATTCGTTCCCCCTGTTATGATAAGCGCCAGAAAGCAGCAATGAAGAAATTCAGGCTAATGCATTGTTGAGGTGGAAAGACATGGACGTAGCTCCAATCTGGCAAAGCATTCTACAGCAAATTCTCAGGATCCCAGGCGAACAACAACGAATGGCAGCAGCTATTGGGCTATCTCAGATGACGCTCACCCGCTGGGCCAAAGGAGAGTCCAACCCTCAACGACCTCATCTTACCCGTTTGTTACAGGTCATTCCACCTGCATATCGAGATCAAATGCTGGAAGCGCTTGAAGACACTTATCCAGATATTCACTCATGGCAGAAAGATAATTCAGAGGAAAATATTCCCTCTGAATTTTTTGCTCAACTGCTCAGTGTGCGCACTACAACGACCGATTCTTTGCGTTTCTGGCGCATCAGTGATATGGTTTTGAAGCAGGTTCTCGCTCAATTAGACCCCAATCAATTAGGGATGGCGGTGACATTGGTGCAATGTATGCCTCCCTCCGAAGCACATGGCAATAAGATTCGCTCTTTGCGCGAGCGAGCAGGACGAGGTACATTCCCCTGGTCAGCCGATCTTGAACCGATTGCCCTTTTTCTTGGCATGGAATCATTGGCTGGCTATGCAACAGAATCGCGCCGCACAGTCAATGTCGACGACCTGACGAAGGAAAAACTGCTGCCGGCATATAGAACTGAGCATGAGGTGAGCGCGGCAGCACACCCCATTATGCTTGGAGGGCAGATCGCTGGATGTCTCGCGACCTCGAGCACCCAGGTGGGTTATTTTACACAGCAACGACAAGCAATGCTGGTGGCTTTTAGCAATCTCGCATCGCTGGCCTTCGACAAAGAGGAGTTCTACGACCCTAAATTGGTAGAACTGCGCGTGATGCCAACGCCCGCTTTTCAACGACCGATACTGGATAGTTTTCGACAACGGGTCTCTCGGATGCTAACCAGTGCGACGAACCAAAGGTTACGTATCAACAATACCGAGGCGGAACAAAAAGTATGGCTGCAAATAGAAGAGGAACTTCTTACTCTCCCGGACGAGGCATATCAACACCAGATGTAGGGTATGAAAAACCGGGAGTTTGAGAAAACATTTTATTGCAAGCGATAGGTGACTTCTTTGGCTGCTTCTTCTCCATTTCGCCTGAGCATACTGGTCGCTGGTGCGGTATATGCCACTTCGCGTCCATTCTTGAAGACGTGGAGACGAACGGGCACAAGACGCAGAGCTTCAAAGGCTGACGGGGCGTCTAAGACCAGGAAATCGGCGGGCTTTCCCTCTTCAATGCCGTAGCTATCCTGAAGACGCAGCGCTTTGGCCGCATTGGTGGTGACCAGGTCGAGAACGTCACTGATTTCCTCGTAGCCACTCATATGGCAGAGGAAGAGGGCCAGCTGCGCGGCCGCGAGCATATCACCTTTCCCTAGAGGGAACCAGGGGTCCATGATGGAGTCATGCCCGAGAGCGACGTTGACGCCAGCCGCCAGCAATTCTTTCACGCGGGTGATGCCCCTGCGCCTGGGATAGGTATCGAAGCGGCCCTGCAAGACGACGTTATCAAAGGGGTTTGCGATGACATTGACCTGGGCACGGGCCAGCAGGCGAATGAGCTTGAAGGCATAGGCGTTATCATACGAGTGCATAGCGGTACAATGGCTTGCTGTGACACGTCCCTGCCAACCTTGTTGCATGGTATCCGCTGCCATGACCTCTGTAAAGCGCGAATGGGGATCATCGGTTTCATCACAATGGCAGTCGATATCGCGGTCGAACTCTTTGGCAAGAGCAAAGGCATAATGGACATCTTCGACGCCCATGTCGCGTGTCCATTCGTAATGTGGAATGCCTCCAACGAGATCGCAGCCCAGTTCCATGGCTTGTCGCATTAACTCACGGCCATCAGGAAAAGAGAAGATTCCATCCTGTGGGAAAGCGACCAATTGCAAATTGCAGATATCGCGCACTTCAGCGCGGACCTCAATCAGTGCCCTCAGCGCGGTCAGACTGGGATCGCAGACATCGACGTGGCTGCGGATATGCAAGGTTCCCTGCGCGACTTCCCAGCGGATCTCCTCAAGGGCACGTTTTTTGACATCTTCGCGGGTCAGGCTCGGCTTGCGCTCACTCCAAATCTGGATCCCTTCGAGCAGGGTGCCCGACGTATTGTAGCGCGGCTGCCCAACGGTAAGAACGGCATCGAGATGGACATGGGCATCGATGAAGGGTGGGATTACCAGTCGCCCTCCTGCGTCGATTTCACGTGTTGCGCTACTGCCGGGGGGGATTTCGCTGCTGATCCTGGCAAAACGTCCATCCTGGACCGCGATTTTTACCAGTCCGCTGTGACGGTGAAGTTGGGCGTTGTGGATGATGAGATCGTACTGCATTGAGGTTTCCTCTTTCAACACAAGGGACGGCATATAGAAGGGGCCTCATCGCTACACGCTCTTCGCAAGATTTTTATATGTGAGGTTGCGGGTTTTGCAGACTGCGTCTCCAAAACCCGCAACCTCACATATAGACGTTTGACCAAAAAGGTTGAATCGATTACCGTCCTGGATTGGCGTTCAGTTCGATACGCCGCAAGATGAGATAGGCGATACCTGCGAAGATAAGGCCTAGCTCGAAGCCAATGTCCATCCCGAAAGGAGGATTGACTAATTTGGCGATAGGCCCGACGTAGTAGAACTGCGCGGCGCCAAGCAAGACACCTACCAGACCGAACACCATGGATACGAGGGCGGCCCAACCAATTGGAAGCCGGCTGGGAGTGTTCCAATCATCGACATTGTACTGTCCATGACGGAAAACAAAGTGTTCCAGAATGAGAATAATCGACCAGGGAGCTAGCCAGTACGCAATGATCAGCAAGTAGTCAGTCAACGTGTGCGCAAAGTTAGCTGAGGCAGGAAGCGCGATCAGAACGTAAAGCACTGCACCGATAAGCGTCCAGACGTACCGCTTGACGCGCTGGAATGGACGGCCAAACACCTGTATGGACAGACCAAGGCTATAGTCGTTCGGGATATTGTTCGCAATGACACTCAGAGCAAGCAACACCAGAATAAGCGTTCCGAAACCTCCCAACGGTTTGACGATCGCGGCAAGTAGATCACCGACAAGCCCATTCGCAAATGTAGTCGCCCATGGGGAGTAA
>WNGM01005966.1_pt1 | contig 10719 bp, 9 predicted proteins | sample 5400571 | NCBI WGS metagenome assembly WNGM01 (sample SAMN13153378, study PRJNA577476) | soil metagenome | isolation source: 100 cm soil or saprolite under Garry oak tree replicate 2 | place: USA:California | collected 2016-06-15 | reverse complement strand
TGTTCGGCTGGGGGGTGCTGGACGGGCAGGTGCTGCCGCGCTGGCTCGGCGCCGGCGGCGTGGTGGCCGGGGCCGTGGGGATGCTGCTCGCGCTCGTGTTCCGGGAAGACACGAAGGCCGACCAGGCGGCCTTCGTGCTACCCGTGGTGTGGCAGGTGGCGACCGCGGTAGTGATGCTCCGGGGCCGGCCGTAGGGGCACGGCATGCCGTGCCCCTGCACGGCATGCCGTGCCCCTACCGCGCCCGCAGCCGCACGACCGTCCCCGCCCAGCCGTCCGCGGTGTCGGGGGTGCGACGCAACACCTGGAGCGTCACGACCTCGCCGGGCTTCACCTTGCGCAGCGCTTCCCGGAGCGCGGCGCGCGTCCGCGTGGGCGCGCCGTTCACCGCGACGATGATGTCCGGACCCGCGTGGGCGCGCCGTTCACCGCGACGATGATGTCCGGACCGCCGTCGTCGGCCGCCAGCAGGCGCTGGTACGCGGGGCCGTCGGGCGAGACGTCCGTCACGATCAGCCCGCCGCCGCGCTGCACCACCGGCCGGAGCCGGGGGTCGCGCGCGTCGTCCTGCGTGAGCGGCTCGACCGAGATGCCAAGCATCTCTTCCTTGCTCGACGCGGCCTCACCTTTCGTCTTGGAGCTGGCGGCGGCGACCTCGCTGTCGGCCTCGCTCGGCGCCCGCGCGAGGCGCACCGTGACGGTCCGCTTCTCGCCGCCCTGGCGGAGCACGGTGATCTCCACCGTCTCGCCCGGCTTCTTGAAGGCCACCTTTTGCTGCAGCTGCGGCGTGTTGTCGATGGACTCGCCGTCGAGCGCCACGATCACGTCACCCAGCTGGATGCCGGCCTTCTTGGCCGGCGAGTTGTCGTCGGTGTAGCTCTTCACCACCACCCCGGTGATCTGCTTGAGCCCCACCGCCGCGGCGTCGTTCTCGTCCGCGTCGACGATCCCGATGCCCATCACCGCGCGCTCCACGTGACCGGACTTCACCAGCTGGTCCATCACGGTGCGCGCGAGGTTGATGGGGATCGCGAAGCCGTAGCCCGCGTAGAAGCCGGTCTCGCTCGCGATCGCCGAGTTAATGCCGATCACCTGGCCGCGGATGTTGACGAGCGGCCCGCCCGAGTTGCCCGGGTTTATGGCGGCGTCGGTCTGGATGAAGTCCTGAATCGCGTAGCGGGACTGCTGGAGGCCCTGCAGCAGACGTCCCTTGGCGCTCACGATCCCGGCCGTCACCGTGAAGGCGAACGCCTCGCCCAGCGGATTCCCGATCGCCAGGGCCCATTCCCCCACGCGGGTCGAGTCGGAGTTGCCGAACTGAGCGGTCGGCAGACCGCGGGTCTCGATCTTGATCACCGCCACGTCGGTGTTGGGATCGGTGCCCACGACCTTGGCCGTGAACTCGCGCTTGTCGTACAGTTTCACGGTGACCTTGTCGGCCCCCGCGACGACGTGGTTGTTGGTCAGGATGTAGCCGTCGGCCGAAACGATGAACCCCGAGCCCGAGCCCTGCTCGACCTGCGGCCGTCGCCGGAACTGGGGGAAGAAGTCCTCGAAGCCCGGAGGCAGGCGCTGGTTGTTGGCCCGCTCGACGTGCTGCGACTTGATGAACACCACCGCTGGTTTCACGTGCTCGGCGATGGACACGAAGGCGTCGCCCAGGTCGGCGACCGCTTTCGGCACCACGACCGGCGTGCGGGGTGCGCTCCCCTGGGCGCCTAGCTCGGACGGGGTGGGGGCGGGGGCGGCGGCCACCGACTCCGGCAGGCCGCCCGCCTTGGGCAGACCGAGCGTGGAGGCAAACGCCAGGCCGAAAATGAAGGCGATTGCCACCAGCGCCCCGAACTTGAGCCAGTCCCGCGTGCGTACCGACATCGTCGTCTCTTCCGTTAAGAGGGTTTACTTCTTCTTGTCGTCGTCCACGATCTCGTAGTCGGCGTCGACCACGTTCTCTTTCTTTTCACCGGCCGGCTCCGCGCCGCTCGGCTGCTCCGCGCCTGGGGCCGGACCGCCGCCGGCGCCGCGCTGCGCCGCGTAGAGCGACGCCCCCGCGGCCGAATAGGCCTGCTGCAGCTCGTCCAGCGCCCGGGAGATCTCGTCCGCCTGCCCCGAGCGGAGGGCCTGCTTCGCGCCCTCGACCGCCTTGTCGAGTCGGGACTTGAGGGAGGCGTCGAGCTTGTCGACCCACTCCTTCGAGTTCTTCTCCACCTCATACACCATCGTGTCGAGCCGGTTGCGGCGCTCGATCTCCTCGCGACGCCGCTTGTCTTCGGACGCATGCGACTCGGCTTCCTTCACCATCTTGTCGATGTCCTTGTCGCTCAAACCCGACGAGGCCTCGATCCGGATCTTCTGCTCCTTGCCGGTGGCCTTGTCGCGCGCCGACACGTGCAGGATGCCGTTCGCGTCGATGTCGAACGTCACTTCGATCTGGGGCACCCCGCGCGGGGCGGGCGGAATCCCGGTCAGCTGGAACTTACCGATGGTCCGGTTGTCGAGCGCCATCTGCCGCTCGCCCTGCAGCACGTGAATCTCGACCGTGGTCTGGTTGTCCTCCGCCGTCGAGAAGATCTCCGACTTCTTGGTCGGGATCGTCGTGTTGCGCTGGATGAGCACCGTCGTCACGCCGCCCAGCGTCTCGATGCCGAGCGACAGCGGCGTCACGTCGAGCAGCAGCACGTCTTTCACTTCGCCCGCGAGCACGCCGCCCTGGATCGCGGCGCCGATCGCCACGACCTCGTCCGGGTTGACTCCCTTGTGGGGCTCCTTGCCGAAGAAGGTCTTCACGATCTCCTGCACCTTCGGCATCCGGGTCTGGCCGCCCACCAGGATCACCTCGTCGATGTCCGTCGGCTTGAGCCCGGCGTCCTTCAACGCCTGCTCCATCGGCGGGATCGTGCGCTTGACCAGGTCGTCCACCAGCTGCTCGAGCTTCGCCCGGGTGAGCGTGAGGTTCAGGTGCTTGGGCCCCGACTGGTCCGCCGTGATGAACGGGAGGTTGATCTCCGTCTGCATCACGGTCGACAGCTCCATCTTGGCCTTTTCGGCGGCTTCCTTGAGCCGCTGCAGCGCCATCGGATCTTTGGACAGGTCGATCCCCTGGTCGCGCTTGAACTCCCCGACGAGCCAGTCGATGATGCGGGCGTCGAAGTCGTCGCCGCCCAGGTGCGTGTCGCCGTTGGTCGACTTCACCTCGAACACGCCCTCGGCGAGCTCCAGCACCGAGATGTCGTACGTGCCGCCGCCCAGATCGTACACGGCGACCTTCTCTTCCTTCTTCTTGTCCAGCCCGTACGCCAGCGCCGACGCCGTCGGCTCGTTGATGATGCGGACCACGTCGAGCCCGGCGATCTTGCCGGCGTCCTTCGTGGCCTGACGCTGCGAGTCGTTGAAGTACGCGGGGACCGTGATCACCGCCTTCTCGACCTTGTGGCCGAGGTAGTCCTCCGCCGTCTGCCGCATCTTCTGGAGGATCATCGCGGAGATCTCGGGCGGCGTGTAGCGCTTACCCTGGATCTCCACCGACGCGAGATCGTTCTGTCCCGCCAGGACCTTGTAGGGAACGCGCTGCGCTTCCTGGGTCACTTCGTTCAGCCGCCGGCCCATGAAGCGCTTGATTGAGAACACCGTGTTCTGGGGGTTGGTGACGGCCTGCCGCTTGGCGACCTGGCCGACGAGCCGTTCGCCATCCTTCGTGAACGCGACCACGGACGGCGTGACCCGGCCGCCTTCGGCATTGGGGATGACGACGGGATCGCCGCCCTCCATCACCGCGACTACCGAGTTGGTCGTCCCGAGGTCGATCCCGATGATTTTCTCAGCCATGACGAGAATTCCTTATCCTGAGGTTGATGCGGTTGCGTCGCCGCTCGTCGCACAAGCAAAGGCCGTGCCTCCGAAAGATGCCAGAATGACAGGGGCGCGGCGAGGGCGGGAACCGCCTAGATTCCCCCTCCTCACATGTTTCCCTATAAGGACGAGAACCCCACCATCCTGACGCCGGTGGTCACGGTCGGCATCATCGCGGCGAACTTGGCAGCGTGGCTGTTCGTCCAGGGTGCCGGGACGGGCGAGGCGGTGCTCCGCTCGGTGTGCCAGCTGGGGCTCATCCCGGGTGAGGTGCTGGGCCGGGTACCGGTCGGCACGGCGATCCCGCTGGGGCGGGATGCCTTGGGCCGCCTGCTCGCCTGTCCCAACCCGATCGGGCCCCCTCATGTCGCCACCGTCCTGACGTCGATGTTCATGCACAGCGGGTGGCTCCACATCCTCGGCAACATGTGGTTCCTGTGGGTATTCGGCAACAACATCGAAGATTCCATGGGGCACGCGCGGTTCGTCGTGTTCTATCTGTTGTGCGGGATCGCGGCGGCGGCCGCCCAAACCTTCGCGAACCCCGGCTCCGTGGTCCCGATGGTCGGCGCCTCGGGCGCCATCAGCGGGGTGATGGGGGCCTACGTGCTGCTGTACCCGCGCGTGCGCGTGCACACGCTCATCGTGCTCGGCTTGTTCATCACGACCGTCGCGCTCCCCGCCTACGTGATGCTCGGCTACTGGTTCCTGGTGCAGCTGGCCGCGGGCGCGTTGTCGCACGGGGAAGGTGGGGTGGCGTTCTGGGCGCACGTGGGCGGCTTCGTGGCGGGGATGGTGCTGATCCGGCTGTTCACGAACCCGGACTACCTGGAGCGGCGGCGCGGCGGGATCGTCATCCTTCCGCGTGATGCTTGATCGTCTTCCCCTCCACCACGAACACGACGTCTTCCGCGATGTTGGTCGCGAGGTCGGCGACGCGCTCGAGGTTGCGGCTCACGAGGAACAGCTCCATCGCCGCGCCGATGATGTGCGGATCCTCCGTCATGTGCGTGAGCAGGATGCGGAACACGGAACGGTGCAGCGCATCCACCGAGTCGTCGCGGCGGCAGATCTCCCGGCCCAGCGCCGCATCACCCCGCACGAACGCGTCGAGGGCGCCCGAGAGCATGCCTCGCGCCTGCCGCGCCATGTCGAGCAGCTCCGGCTCCGGCGCGACCAGGCGGGCCGGGAGCAGCCGCTCGGCCGACTGCGCGATGTTGACGGCGTGGTCGCCCACGCGCTCCAGGTCGTTGGCGATCTTCGTGGCGGACACGAGCAGCCGGAGGTCGCGCGCCATGGGCTGTTGGGTGGCGAGGAGATCGAGCACCCTCTCCTCGATCTCGAGCTCCAGCGCGTCGATCGCGTGGTCGCCGGCGATCACCTGGGCGGCGAGCTGGCCGTCGCGGCGCAGCAGGGCGTCGAGGGACCGGCCCAGCGCGTCCTGCGCCTCGCCCGACATGGTGAGCAGCTTCGCTTTGAGCTGCGCGAGCTCGTCGTGGAAATGGCGGTGTGCCGCGGTGGCGTTCATCCGAACCGTCCCGTAATGTAGGCCTCGGTCCGCTCGTCGCGCGGCCGGGTGAAGAGTTGCTTGGTGTCGCCGAACTCGACGAGCCGGCCCAGATAGAAGAACCCCGTGAAGTCCGAGACGCGCGACGCCTGCTGCATGTTGTGCGTCACGATCACGATGGCGTAGCGCTCCTTCAGCTCCACCATCAGCTCCTCGATCCGTTGGGTCGCGGCGGGGTCGAGGGCCGAGCACGGCTCGTCCATGAGCAGCACCTCGGGCTCGTTGGCGAGCGCCCGCGCGATGCACAGGCGTTGCTGCTGGCCGCCCGAGAGGCTCGTGCCCGGCGCCTGGAGCCGGTCCTTCACCTCGTCCCACAGCGCCGCCTGGCGCAGCGCGTGCTCGACGCGCTCCGGCACGTCGCGCTCGGGCGCGAGCCCGTTGAGGCGCGGCCCGTACGCCACGTTGTCGAAGATGGTCTTGGGGAACGGGTTCGGCTGCTGGAACACCATCCCCACGCGGCGCCGCAAGTCCACGGCGTCCGTCCCGCGGGAGAAGACCGAGATGCCCTCCAGCAGGATGTCCCCCGCGTGACGCGTGCGGGGGATCAGCTCGTTGAGGCGGTTGATCGAGCGCAGGAACGTGCTCTTGCCGCATCCCGACGGTCCGATGAGCGCCGTCACGGCGCGGCGCGGGACCGTGAACGTGAGGTCGAACAGCGCCTGCGTGTCGCCGTACCAGAAGTTGTACTTGCGCACGTCAATGATCGGCGTCGGACGGTCGGACGGTCGGACAGATGGGCGAGCGCGGTCCGGCTGTCCGACGGTCCGACCGTCCGACAGGGTGGTCGTCATCCGAACCTCCCGGTGATGTACGCCTCGGTCTGCTCCTTCGCGGGGCTGGTGAACAGCTCTTCGGTACGCCCCAGCTCGATCAGCTCACCCAGGTAGAAGAACGCCGTATAGTCGGACACGCGGGCGGCCTGCTGCAGGTTGTGCGTCACGATCACGATGGTGTAGCGGCGCTTCAGCTCGTGACACAACTCCTCGATGCGCTGCGTGCCGGCGGGGTCGAGCGACGCGGTCGGCTCGTCGAGCAGCAGCACCTCGGGCTCGGGCGCGAGCGCCCGCGCGACGCACAGCCGCTGCTGCTGGCCGCCGGACAGGGCGAGGGCGCTCGCGCGCAGGCGATCCTTCACCTCGTCCCACAGGGCGGCCCGCTGCAGCGCGCGCTCGACCGCGGCCTCGAGCTCTTGCCGGGAGCGGCGCCCGTTCACGCGCAGCCCCGCCGCCACGTTGTCGAAGATCGACATGGTGGGGAACGGCGTAGGCCGCTGGAACACCATGCCGATGCGGCGCCGCAGCTGGACCGCGTCGACGCTCGGGTCGTAGATGTCCTGCCCGTCGAGCAGGACCTTTCCCGTCACCCACCCGCCCTCCGACAGCTCGTGCATGCGATTGAGGCAGCGCAGGAACGTGCTCTTGCCGCACCCCGACGGGCCGATCACGGCGGTCACGGTGTGCGTCGGGAAGGGGATCGAGACGTCCTTCACGACCGCGCGCCGCCCGTACAGCGCCGTGAGGCGCTCGGCTTCCAACTGCAGGCGGGCGTCAGCGGGCGGCGCCATGACGTTGCCGGATGGCCCAGCGGGCGCCGAGCGCCAGCACGAGCACGAGCCCCATGAGCACGAGGGCCGCCGCCCAGGCGAGGCGGTGCCACTCGTCGAACGGGCCCGTCGCGTAGACGTAGATCTGCAGCGACAGGGTCTGCATCGGCTGCAGCACGCTGGTCGTGAAGTTCAAGTTCCCGAGAGCGGTGAACAGCAGCGGCGCGGTCTCGCCCGCGATCCGCGCGACGCCCACCAGGCACCCCGTGACGATCCCGGCGAGCGCAGTGCGGGCGACGATGCGGAGCGAGGTGCGCCAGCGCGGGTAGCCGAGGGCGAGCGCCGCTTCGCGCAGCGAGTGCGGCACCAGGCGCACCATTTCTTCGGTGGTGCGCGCGATCATCGGGATCATGAGCACGGCGAGCGCGACGCTCCCCGCCAGCGCGGAAAAGTGGCCCATCGGCTTGACGAGCCACCGCCACGCGAAGATGCCGATCACGATCGATGGCGTGCCGTTGAGCACGTCGGCGACGAACCGCACGGACCAGCCGAGCCGGCCGTTACCGTACTCCGCCAGGTAGAGTCCCGTCCCCACGCCGACCGGGAGGCCGATCAGCGCGGCCAGCCCTACGATCACGACGGTGCCCACGATCGCATTGGCCACGCCGCCGCCGGACTGACCGGCGGGGACCGGATTCCGAACGAAGAAGCTCCAGTCGAGCGACGACGCTCCCTTCGCAACCAGGTTGCCGAGGATCAGGACGAGGGCCAGGACGGCGAGGAATGACAGGGCGCCCACGGCCACGGTCATCACGCCGCTGCCGATCCGACGGCGCAGGCGGCTCACAGGGCGCGACTCCCGACCGCGGTGCCGCGCGCCACGCGCCAGATCATCAGGCGGGCGAAGGCGTTCACGATCACGGTGATCACGAAGAGGACGAGGCCGACCTCGAACAACGCCGAGAGGTAGAGGTCGGTCGTCGCCTCGCTGAACTCGTTGGCGAGCGCGGCCGCCATGGTGTAGGCGGGCTGCAGCACCGACAGGCCGATGTCGTGGCGGTTTCCGATCACCATCGTGACCGCCATGGTCTCGCCGAGCGCCCGGCCGAGCCCCAGGATGACGGCGCCCATCAGACCGGCGCGGCCGTACGGCACGACGGCCGTCCACACCGCCTCCCAGCGCGTCGCCCCCATGCCGAGCGCGGCCTCGCGCTGGCTCGCGGGCACCGCGAGCAGCACCTCGCGCGACACGGCCGCGATGTAGGGCACGATCATGATCGCGAGGATGACCCCGCCGGCGAGGAGCGAGTTGCCATAGAACACCCCGCTCAGGAACGGCGTCCACCCGAACACGGCGCGCAGCGGCGGCACGGCGTAGCTGCGCAGGAACGGGATCAGCACGAAGATGCCCCACAGGCCGTACACCACGCTCGGGATGGCCGCGAGCAGCTCGACGAGGAACGCCACCGGCTGCCGCAGCCACTTGGGGGCGAACTCGGTCAGGTAGATCGCCACGCCGAGCGCCAGGGGCACCGCGAAGAGCAGGGCGAGCAGCGACGAGGCGATGGTCCCGAAGATCATCGGCGCCGCCCCGAACACGCCCGCGACCGGATCCCACACGTCACTCCAGACGAAATGGAACCCGAAGCGCCGCAGCGACGGCCAGGCACTCACCACCAGCTGCCCCACGAGGGTGACGAGCAGCAGTGGCAGGACGGCCGCCAGGACGGTGAGCGTCGCCCGGTACACACGGTCGCCGGGGTTGACGCCCCCCTTCAGGCCCCGCCACTGAGGCTCGGCCTGGGGAAGGGGTTCGCTGGGGAGCGTCGTCATCGCGGCGGAAAACGTATCCGCCGTGTGTCACGGGGATGTAACGGCGTGTCGGCGAAAAAACCCCCCCGCAGGCGTATACCGCCGTGCGGGGGTGAACGACAGCCGGAAGGAGGGGTTACCGGGCTGCCGTCGTCCAAACCGCCTTGCCGCCGGCGGTGATGCTCTTCAGCCGGGCCTCGATCCAGGGGCGGAGCTGCGGCGGCAGCGGCGCGTACCCCAGCGAGGCGGCGCGCGCCTGGCCCTCGGTCTCCGCCCACCACACGAATTTCACGAGCGCGCCCGCCTTCGCCGCATCGTCGTACTGCTTGCGGAGCAGGAACCAAGTGAAGCTCGCGATCGGGTAGGCCGCGTCGCCGTCGGGGTTCGTGATGGAAACGCGGAAGTCGGTGCCCGGTCCCATCGCCTTCATCGCGCCGGCCGCGGCGGCGGTGATGCTCGCGAGCGACGGGGCGATGAACTTTCCGGCCTTGTTGCGGACACTGCCTGCCGGGAGCTGGTTGGCCATGGCATAGCCCAGCTCGACGTAGCCGAAAGCGCCGGGCGTCTGCTTCACGGTGGCGGTGACGCCTTCGTTCCCTTTCCCGCCCAGGCCCACCGGCCAGTTCACCGAGGTGCCCCGGCCCACCTTCTGCTCCCACTCGGCGCTCACCTTCGACAGATAGTCCGTCCAGATGAACGTCGTTCCCGAGCCATCGGAGCGGTGCACGACGACGATGTCCTGGTCCGGCAGTTTGACCCCGGGGTTCACGGCGGTGATGCGCGCGTCACTCCACTTGGTGACCTTGCCGAGGAAGATGTCCGCCAGCACGTCCGGGGTGAACCGCAGGGTCTCCTTGAGGTCGGGGAGGTTGTACGTGGGCACGTCGCCCCCCAGCACGGTAGGGATGTGGGTGGCGTCGGAGAACTGCCGGATGCCGCCGCCCGACCCGATCGACTGGTAGTTGAGCTGGACGTCGGGGTGGGCCTTGTTGTACGTCAGCATCCAATCTTGATAGATGATGTTCGGGAACGTCGCGCCGGCGCCGGTGAGCTTCACCTGCGCGGCGGCAGGGGCGGCAGGGGCGGCAGGGGCGGCAGCGGCGGCAAGGGCGGCAAGTACGAGCCAGCGTGTTTGCGTCATAACGGGGGTCTTATCCGGGTTAGAAGGTGAATTGCGTCTGGAACAGGGCCTGCGACCGCGTCAAATCGGGCGTGGCCGGGGCGTTCTTGTAGTTCAGGTAGTCCCAGTCGGCGAGCACCCGGAGCTGCGGGTTGATCTGATAGGACACGCCGCCGATGAACCGCGTGAGGCGGTTCCCCCCCACGGTGGGGGTGACGGCGTCGACGCGCGCGATCACGGCCGCGCTCGAGCGGGGCACGTGGTACACCCCGAACGCGCTATAGACGTGGCCGTCCTTTACTGCGGCGCCCGTCAGGCTGTCCCGCGTGGCGGCGGCTTCAGCCGCGAGCGTGTACTGCTTGGAGCGGTAGGACACCATGCCGAGGAAGCGGTTGCGGGTCCCTCCGCCGTTCGGCTTGCCAACGCCGGCGTAGACCGTCACCCGCAGCCCGCCGACCCGGCTCGAGTCGTCCGTATCCATCACCCGCACTGAGAGCCGGCCCTGGACGTCCTTGTGACCATCGCTCGTCGCATGGTAGCCTTGCCCGTTCACGACATCGGCCGCGAAGTTCACCTTGTCGCTGTTCCATTTGCCGTCGACCGCAAAGCCCAAGTCTGAAGCGGTCATGTAGCCGTTACGATCCATGGCCATCGTGCCCTGCATGCGGTAGTCCCACAGCGCCTCCTCCCAATCGAGCCACGGCGTCTGGGTCATGCCGAAGCGGTAGGTCAGCGGGCTGTGCTCGGGGGTCCAGGCGGCGAAGGCGTACTTGAGGCGGTAGCCGTAGGAGCCCGGGATGTTGCTAGTGACGCCCGCGCCCGTCACCGT
>WNGM01005066.1_pt1 | contig 10724 bp, 11 predicted proteins | sample 5400571 | NCBI WGS metagenome assembly WNGM01 (sample SAMN13153378, study PRJNA577476) | soil metagenome | isolation source: 100 cm soil or saprolite under Garry oak tree replicate 2 | place: USA:California | collected 2016-06-15 | reverse complement strand
TATTGTGCATGAATGATAGCAACATCCGGCGCGAGTGCGGGTACAAGCACCAGGGGCAGGCCTGTGAATGGACAGGTCATGGTTTTATATTCCGGGTGCAGGCGCAGAAAATCTGTGCCCTGCACGCTTCGCACTGGCAAAAATGGTACACCGAACTCTGCTGCTCGCAACTGCTGGATGATCGTATGACAGCACGTATCGTGGATCTGCACTTGCCCGCTTTCGCAGGCATGACGAAAGTTTGGCGCCATCCCGAAATCCTGCTCGAAACCAACATAAGATTCCTCTACTACGTTGATGATGCCTGCACCACATAGGAGGTCCACATCTACGCCGTGGGCCGTCCCTACCACATGCAGGTTACGCCGTCCCTGGCGCACAAGTTCTCGTAGCAAGGCCATCGGCTCACGCCAGGACAGGCCGCCGCCAACGGCAATGGTCATACCATCCTGTACGATGGATGCGGCCTCGGCCAGCGACATTCTCTTATCTTCTGAAGTAAAGACAGGCATTATTGGGCTCCTAATTGATTGTCCAACCGCCATCTATAACCAGCATGTGTCCTGTGACGAAATCGGCTTCGTCCGAAGCAAGATAGACTGCAGCGGCTGCGATATCTTCCGGTTGGCCAATACGTCCCCAGGGAGTCATATCAATAACCTGCTGGCGTAGTTCAGGAATGTCTAACCGCCAACGTGTCATCGAAGTTTCAACCATACCAGGACAGATAGCATTGACCCGAATATGGTTAGGCGCGTAGTCCAACGCCAGCGCACGTGTAAACGAGACGACTGCCCCTTTGGAGGCATTATAAGCGGCCCGTGCCGGAAAAGGTACAAATCCGGCGGCTGATGCAATGTTGATGATAGTGCCATTACCTTGCTCCAGCATCCGTCGAATGGCGGCGCTGGCAACCCGGAAGACGCCATTCACATTGACCTCCATCACGCGCTCCCATTCCTCATCTGGAGTTGTGTGCGCGAGAGTAGCCTGGCGCGAGCCAGTGATACCGGCATTGTTCACAACTATGTCCAGTCGCCCCCAGCGAGTGATCGCAGCTTCGACCATACGCTCTGCATCTGCCCGCACGGACACGTCGCCCACTACAAAACTGCCCCAGGGCGAACGCAAAGCACCATCCGTAGTTTGAAATGCATTACGCGACGTCTCGGCCAGGCCTCCCTTGTCGCTAATGGAAGGAGGTGTTAGGGCGCTTCCCTCTTGTCGCTCAGCAGTGAGCGCCTCATCAATCAATGCCGCTGTTTCACGCAATCCTTCCTCAGCGATATCACTGAGTACCAGTAAAGCGCCTTCGACAGCAAAGCGGCACGCTATTCCGCGCCCTATGCCTGAGCCAGCGCCTGTAACCAGAGCGATTTTATTTGCAAGACGCATAATCAAAAACCTCTTTACGCCACGCAGCAGATCCTTCGCTGCACTCAGGATGACGATATCGGCCCTAAACGCTGGTTAATCCGCCATCAATGACCAGGCACATGCCTGTCGCATACGAGCTATCATCCGAAGCTAAGAATAGTACAGAACGCGCGATTTCTTCAGGCTGTCCAAAACGACCAAGGGGATAGCGGCTCAGCCTTTGAGCCAGCTTTTCTGGAGTATCGTTCTCAATCAATCGCTGACCCAACGGAGTCATCGATGTGCCTGGAGCGATGCAATTAACGCGGATGCCATGCTGCGCAAAGTCGGCAGCCATGGCGCGAGTCAGACTGATAATAGCTCCCTTGGCCGCGGAGTAGGCAGACATGTGCTGCAATCCAACCAGACCGGCCACCGACGAAACATTAATGACCACACCTCCGCGTCCACGGTCGATCATAGCCGGAAGAGCGTACTTCGAGCACAGGAAAGCGCCGCGCACATGAACGGCGAATGTGCGATCCCAGGTTGCTTCATCGGACTCGATGACCGTACCGAAGGATTCAATACCCGCGTTGTTAAAAAGAATATCGACTCGCTCGAAGTTACTCAGGGTCGCTTGAACCATTGCCTCGACACTTGAAGCGGAGCTTACATCAGTCTCTGCCCAGCTGGCACGACCGCCTTCATTGTTGATCGATTCGGCAACCGCTGCCGCCGCGGGACCGTTGATATCCGCGAGCATCACCGCCGCGCCTTCGCTGGCGAATAAGCGTGCTGTGACTTCGCCGAAACCGGAGCCCCCACCAGTAATAATTGCTACTTTTTCTGCTAACCGCATGATGTATCCTCAGTTGCAACACGGGCAGAGACCAACACCGTGTACTCCTTCCCAGGGATGTGGAACAGGTTCTTTATCGGGCACAATTTCTGCCTTCCTACTGCCGCATTTGGAACAGACCCATTCCTCAGGAGGACGTGTTCCCACCAGGACTAATCCCTGGAACCTGTGCCCGCATTCTGGGCATTCTAACGTTAAAACAGGCATCATACACCTCCGCAACACTCCTGTCATGCTGAGCGCAGCGGAGCATCCACGCTCAGATTCTTCGCTGCGCTCAGGATGACAACTGGCCGCCACGGCTAAACGTTTAAACTACGTTTGTTAGGTTACTCCAGCTGGAGTTCGCGCCAGTTCGCTACGGACAAGCTGTGCGCCAGCAGCCAGGGCATGTAGTTTATCAATAGCAATGTAGCGTTGGAGTAGGATCAGGCCACAGTCGGTGGTAAGACCCAGTTGATCGGCAGGTACGTACTGCAGGATTTGCCGGGTACGATCGGCTACCTCTTCAGCTGTTTCAGTAATCGTACTCTTCACGTCGATCACTCCTGCCCAGAACTGCAGGTGTTTGGGTAAGGGGTGTTGTGCAAGTACACTACCAAGGCCACTCAGGTCGCGTCGTCGACCGCTCGTCTCGAGGTTCAGCACGTCCATCTTAGCGTCATAGGCTGTTGGGATGACATAGGTACTGTCACCAGGAGTTGGTCCCTTACGCTGTGTAAGGTCAAAAATCTCGCCTGCCTGCGCTGTCTGATCAGGCATGTAGGCAGGTGTGCCACCCCAGTTGCCCCAACAGATGTGGCAGACAATCTTGGCGTGCTTGACCCCTTCCACCGCTCGATTGAATGCCTCGATAGCCCAATCTTCAAAGCCATAGGGCCAGGTAAACTCGTCGAGCTGAATGAAATCTACACCGAGGGCATCAACTTCTAAAATGTCCTCGTTGATCGCTTTGGCAATGTCCATTGCTCGATCACGGCTGGACTTGTAGTACAGGTCGTTAGTGGCCTGGGCAAACACCTGAATACCGGTGTACTGCACCTTTGTCGGCTTGTTGGTAGCTTTCTTGAGGGCTTTGGCCTGCTCTACCATGATCGCTCCTCGCCGCTTGACCTCCTGGGTCAACGTAGCGGCGTGTAAGCGGCTGTAAATAGGAAAGCCCAGGTAACCGCCTTTAAGGTCGTAGCCCATGCGCTTGTAGTAGTAATAGACGGCCTGGTCGGCATAGTTATCGCCCTGCACACGCCCATCCGTGATGATGTCCAGCCCTGCCGCTTCCTGATCGTGTGCTAAGGCCGCGATAACGTCTTCCAGAGCTTCTCGCTCAAGAGAATCCGGGGGGTGTTGATCTCCGGTAAAGAACCTGGCAAAGTTAGCATCCCACCAACGGGGATTAGGGTAGTTTCCAACCATGCTTGTGGGAAGCATGATCTCCTGGTCGCGAATTAACATAGTTGCCTCCAAATGTTCAAGGGTAGCCCTTGTAACTTACAGAAATGTCTTTGTTTTATCACTAAAGAACGCAACTAAACCGACCTACAACAATGAGGTAAATACGAGAGTTTATACTTAAGTAAGTTTTCACCTCCTTTCAGCTCTACTCAATCAAGCTTGCAAGCCATAAAACCCGGCTACACGGCCGCTCGATACGTGTACTGATGGATGGGTCAGTAGTGCATCAAGCACGCTTGGACCGTCAAAGCGCTTCAGGTCATATTGACAGACAATGGTCACTCCCGGATACTTGTCCACTATTGGATTGAGCAGTGCTTCGTAATGCATCATGCCTTCAGCACCCGGCGCATTTTGTAGTGACCAGGTCATCTCTCCTGTTAGAAACACACGATCGTAGCCTGCCGCCAATGCCCCTAGAATTGCTGATTCCATAAAGGCCAGCATACGCTGGGCGTCAAAACGACCCGTCAACAGGTAGGCCTCTTCGGGCGGTAAAATCCGCAATAACCCACGTGCGATCAGATCGTCCACAGGAAACCCCTCCGCGTGCAGTAGCTCCCTGAGGCGTCCTGCTGGTGTGCTATCCTGAATGTAGAGTACTGGCACACCGGCGCCAAGATGCTCTACAAGGTACGGGCGCATCATTTGCCATTGCTCATCCCGGTTGACAAAGAACAGGCAAATATGCCGTTCTTCAGAACGTGTATCAGAATTAATTTCGGTCTCGGCCATCTGCGGCTCGGGCTGTAGATTCATGGTTTGCATGAACGCCAGTAAATCTTCTTTCAAAAAGCGCCGCTCGCTTCGTCCACCCACACGAAAACAGCGCAGTTTGCCACTATTGGTCCAACGACGCAACGAGGTCTCACTTACTTGTAAGAACTCAGATGCTTCTGTAATCGTCAAGAATCTTTGTTTTTCAGGCATAAAATATGTACTTAGCTGTTCAATGATAGTCTTTGTTAACCTTTACTAAGTATAAAGTCCGTCTGCTTGAAAGTCAAGGTTTTGGGAGATGAAAACGTATTTTCACTGTCAGGCTCATTGGGATCCGATGGCTCCTGCGGTAGCACTGTGATACAATAATGACACGATTCATCGAACAAACAACGAGGAACACTACCCTACAATAACGTTACATAAAGGTAAAAACCTGGCCGTGCCGGTTAGGAGCGTATCTATGCTCGATAGCTTTGAGCAAACTCAGATCGATACCAGTGGGGCAACTATTCGCCTGATCAAAAAGGGAGATCGTTTCCCTCTGTTGCTGCTGCATGGCTATCCTCAGACCCACGTGATGTGGCATAAAATTGCTCCTCGTCTTGCTGAGGATTTCACCGTGGTGGCACCCGACTTGCGCGGTTATGGTGACAGCTCGAAACCGGAAGATGGGCCAGATCACTACAACTATTCGAAAAGAGCGATGGCTCAGGATCTGGTCGAAGTAATGGACAAATTGGGCTATCAGGAGTTCTTCGTGGCCGGTCACGATCGAGGTGGCCGCGTGGCACATCGCATGGCCCTCGATCATCCTCAGCGTGTGAAGAAGTTGGCGGTCCTTGATATCGCCCCAACCTACAAAATGTACATGAGCACCGATAAGGCGTTTGCGACTGCCTACTACCACTGGTTCTTTCTGATTCAGCCCTATGACTTGCCAGAGCGCTTGATCGGCTCTCAGCCCGAGTACTACCTGCGCAGATGTTTGGCAAGCTGGAGCGCAGACCCCTCGGCTTTCGCTCCCGAAGCAGTAGCAGAATATATCCGTTGCTTCAGCAATCCGGCAACCATTCATGCAAGTTGTGAAGATTACCGGGCTGCTTCCACAGTCGATCTCCAGCATGATGAAGCCGACCTGGATCAGAAGGTGGCCTGTCCCTTGCTTGCCCTCTGGAGTGAGCGGGGGGTTGTCGGACGCAGGTATAATGTCCTGGAGACGTGGCGTGAACGAGCCAACGATGTGCGTGGTAAAGCCCTTCCAGGTGGCCATTTTCTTCCTGAAGAAGCTCCTGAGGAAACATATGAGGCCTTGCGGGAGTTTCTGGTCACATGAGCAATGTCACAAGGCAAACAAGACAGGGGTTAAAAACTATGAACGCTTCCGCTACTCCTATACGTGTCGGGTTGATCGTACCGAGTTCCAATGTGACCATCGAGACCGAGTTGCCAGCAGTGCTTGCCCGGCACGAGTCGGCAACGTTCACCTTCCATGGTAGCCGGATGAAAATGCAGGAGGTTTCGGAGGAAGGGCTTCGGGCAATGAACGCCCAGAGGGAACGCTGTGTGGCCGAACTGGCTGATGCCTCCTGCGCTTCACTGGTTTATGGGTGCCTTGTAGCTATTATGGCCCAGGGACCTGGAGAGGACCGCCGGGTGACGGCGGCTATCAGAGAGCAGTTAGTCGATTCCGCTGCGATGCCCGCACTCGTTACCAGTGCTGATGCTTTGATCGAGGCTATCCGAGCACTTGGGGCGGGGCGTGTGGTGCTGGTCACTCCCTACATGAAGCCCATCGCCCAGAAGGTGGTGGATTACATCGAAGCGGAACATATCGAGGTCACAGACTGGGTTGCGCTGGAAGAGCCGGATAACGCCGCGGTTGCCCGCATTCCCGGTGAGCGTATTCTCGCTGCCGCACGCACGCTGGATCTGACGAAGGCTGATGCCCTGATCCTCTCTGCCTGTGTGCAGATGCCGTCGCTACCGTTGATTCAGCCGGCAGAGGCTGAGTTCGGTTTGCCAGTTCTCTCGGCTGCGACCGCAACGGCTTTTACACTGCTCCGCCGTTTGGAGCTCCCAACTGTGCTGCCCGGTGCCGGACGTCTTCTACAAAAAGACAGGCGAGAATCAGATTTAGGAGGTTGACAAAAATGTCAGGAACATTCAAAGCATTCATTGTCGATAAAAAGGAAGAAGGTTTTACCGCTACCTTCAAGGATTTAACTGAGGCTGACCTGCCCCCTGGCGAAGTGCTGGTCAAGGTCGCCTACTCGAGCGTGAACTACAAGGATGGCCTGGCCTCGATTCCAGAAGGCAAAATTGTCCGCAGCTATCCTTTCGTGCCCGGCGTTGACCTGGCGGGAGTAGTGGTCGAATCCAGTGATCCGCGCTTCAAACCGGGCGACGAAGTGATTGCCACCAGCTATGAACTGGGCGTCTCCCATTATGGAGGGTTCAGCGAATATGCCCGCGTCAAAGCCGATTGGGTGGTGCCTTTGCCTGCTGACCTGACCCTCAAAGAGGCAATGGCTCTGGGTACGGCTGGCTTCACCGCTGGCCTGGCGGTATATAAGCTGGAGTACAACGGTCTCAAGCCGCAGAACGGACCGGTGCTGGTCACGGGCGCAACTGGAGGACTGGGGAGCATCGCGATCAGTATCCTCAAAAATCTGGGATATACAGTGGCAGCCAGTACGGGCAAGGAGTCGGAGCATGCCTACCTCAAAGAACTGGGGGCCGACGATATCTTGACTCGTGAGGAGACAACAGCCGAGAGCAATCGCCCCCTGGAGAAAGAGCGCTGGGCCGGGAGTGTAGATGCCGTTGGGGGCACCACGCTGGCCTATCTCCTGCGTACGACCAGGTATGGTGGCTCCATCGCCGCATGTGGCAACACCGGGGGGGCGAATTTCAGCACGACGGTCTTCCCTTTCATCCTGCGCAGCGTTAACCTGCTGGGTATTGAGTCCGTAAACTGCCCGATGGAGTTGCGCCGCCAGGTCTGGGAACACCTGGCCAGCGATTACAAGCCGGAGCACCTTCTCGATCTCATTGGACACGAAGCTTCGCTTGAGGAACTTCCCCAGGCTTTGGCTACAGTTCTCAAAGGTGGAGTCAGAGGGCGTACTGTCATTAAGGTGAGTAAGGATCTGCGGGATGGCGACTTGTAAGTGTAGCATTTAATGCGTTCCTCGATCAGCAATGGAGAAAGGCGTACAGGCAGCACTATGTTATATGGAGGTATCGAAGCAGGAGGCACCAAGATCGTCTGTGCGGTCGGGACCGGCCCGGCAGATCTGCAGGCCCAGATAAGCTTTCCCACCACGACGTCCGGAGAGACCCTCGCGCGGATCATCGCTTTCTTCCAGCAGCAGCAGCTCGTTGCACCACTCGCGGCTATCGGCATCGGGTCGTTCGGACCGATATCACCCGATCGGTTTGCGCCGGACTATGGCTACATCACCACAACACCCAAACCGGGCTGGGCGCAAACCGACATCGTCGGGACCATCGAGCGGGCACTAGGGGTGCCCGCCGGCTTCGATACCGACGTCAACGCCGCGGCACTTGGCGAGAAGCGCTGGGGTTCCGCGCAGGGCATGGACACGTTTATCTACCTGACCATTGGGACCGGAATCGGTGGCGGTGGTCTCAGCAATGATCGGCTGATGCATGGCCTGCTGCATCCCGAGATGGGCCATATTCGTCTGCCGCATGACCGGCAAGCAGACCCCTTCCTGGGTATCTGCCCCTACCATGGAGACTGCCTGGAAGGGCTGGCAAGCGGACCTGCACTGAATGCACGCTGGGGCGTGCCGGCCGAGACCTTACCCCTCGATCACCCGGCCTGGGCTCTGGAAGCGCACTACCTGGCACTGGCCTGCGTCAACTTCATCTGCACGCTGTCTCCTCAACGCATCATCCTGGGTGGCGGGGTCATGAGTCAGAGCCACCTGTTCTCACTGATCCGGCAAGAAGTGCAAGCACTCCTCAATGGGTACATCCAGGCTCCGGCCATTCTCCAGCAGATTGACGCCTACATCGTGCCGCCGGGCCTGGGCAGCCAGGTGGGGGTGCTGGGAGCGCTGGCCCTTGCCGAGCAAGCCGCGGGCGAGAGTCCGGTGGTCGAGAGATGATCGTGCTTCAGCCAGGCCAATGCTTTCACTGGACTGCACTGCATGCCTCCAGCCACACGCACTCGTATGGTTCCAGCCGCAACGACCGCTCTGCTGTGAGCATCTGGCCGGTGATCTGGTCGGTGAAGTGATAGCCCGCCCCGTACGCCCGCAGATGGTTGGCGTCCATCTCCTGCGGATGATCGGAGAAATTCGCCACGACGAAGAGTCGCTGGCCGCCGCCGTGCCGGACATAGCCGAAGAGATGCCCGTTGCCGGTCTCGACGAACTCAGTGTCGCTATCGTATATCGCCGGCTGCTGCTTCCGCAGAGCGATCAGCCGCACCAACTCCGCGAAGATGCGGCCGTGCGGCGAGCTGGGGTCATTCTGTACCCTCTCCTGCCAGGCCCAATCAGTCTTAGGACGGTGGACCCAACGACTGTCGTCGGCCTTGTAGAGGTCATTGGCGAAAGAGTAGTCGTTCAGTGTGCCGAGCTCGTCGCCCAGGTAGATCAGTGGGATACCGCCGATGCTCAAGATGATGCTGTACAGCATCAGGATGCGCCGCACAGCCAGCTCAATCTGTTGCTCGTCGGCGTAGTACTGGGCCGCCCGCTCCAACCCTGCCAGCGAGGCCAACATGCCCGAGACGCGGGCGTCGCCGGTGGCGGGGTTCTCCTGGAAGGGCATGCCGCGTGCAAAAGAGCCTGGGAAGCGCCCCATGTAGAACTGGTTCAGGAACGTCCGGTGGCCACTCGGATCGATCCATTCCCAACGGGCGTCGTTGTCGTCGAACGTCCACCCGATATCATCGTGCGAACGGAGGTAGTTCACCCAGGCCGTACCTTGCGGCAGGTGGAAACGACTACGCATCGAGTGATCAAGCAGCTTGATCTCACGAGTCGCAAGCGACTCCCACAGCAGCGACATGAGCAGCGGGTTGTAGCTTATCTGGCACTCCTGCGGGCTGATGTAGCTCACCACGTCGTCGGGGTGGACGATTGCCTCGGACTTGAACAGCATCACGGGGGCGGCTATTCTCACCAGGGAGTGAAATGCCCGGATGATCTGGTGAGCTTCTGGTTGGTTCTCGCAGCTGGTCCCCATGCGCTTCCAGATGAAGGCGACCGCGTCGAGCCTGAGGATCTCCACGCCGATGTTGGCGATGAAGAGCATCTCCTCGGCCATCGCGCGGAAGACTGCGGGGTTGGCGTAGTTCAGATCCCATTGGAAGCTGTTGAAGGTCGTCCAGACCCACCGGTGTATGTCTTCACGCCAGGTAAAGCTACCTCGGCGCACTGTGGGGAAGATCTCTCGCAGCGTGCGCTCGTAGGCGTCGGGGACCGTTCGGTCGGGGAAGAGGAAGTAGAAGCGCTCGTACTCGTGGTCGCCTGTCTGGGCGCGACGTGCCCACTCGTGCTCGTCGGAGGTATGGTTGAAGACGAAGTCGAGTACCAGGCTAATGCCATGCTCCTCGAACTCGCGAGCCAGCTCAGCTAGCGCCAACCATCTGCGGCGATTGAAACCAGGCGGGATCGGCTTCGCGCCGCGCATCCAACTGCTTGAGCCAGGTCGGACGTGCGAACCAGCTGCGTGCTGCCGTGCCCAGGAGTTCCTCAAGGTGGTAGAAAAAGTCGTACTGTCCGCCATAAAGGCCCAACAGCAGCCCGAAGAGCCGTTCCCACTCTTGGCGTAGCCGCATCTCGAACGCACGCCAGTCAGCGGGGACGGCGTTGGCTTCGTCCCGAAAGGTGATCTCCAGGCGCGGCCACAGTCGCTCGAGTGACAGGGCCGCTTGCTGCTGAACCTGCCTCGCATCAGTCATATTCTGACCCTCTGTTGCAACCTGCGCTCATCTCAGCAACGAGATAAAGCTTTCGGTTAATCAGACTTTCCCCCATACACGTCGCCGATGTGCCTACAGCCCCCTACATAATATAGCGATATAGCTGCCCAGATCGTCACGCAAGACTTGAGAAGCATAAAAGTAGCCTCAGACAATCCGCTGTCTCCAGGGCACCGTAGGGGGCGCCTTCGTAAGTTGGCTTTATGCTCATCCACGAGTTAATGGGAGTCTACCCGAGGTGTCCAAAGCAGCGCTTTTCTTCACAGCATTCACAACCGCCTGTATCTGCTCAGCTGTAAGCTCGGGATACATTGGTAACGAGACGAGACGCTCTGCTACAGCCTCCGTTACAGGCAACATTCCTCGTTT
>WNGM01017920.1_pt1 | contig 10725 bp, 9 predicted proteins | sample 5400571 | NCBI WGS metagenome assembly WNGM01 (sample SAMN13153378, study PRJNA577476) | soil metagenome | isolation source: 100 cm soil or saprolite under Garry oak tree replicate 2 | place: USA:California | collected 2016-06-15 | reverse complement strand
TACTCGACAAGAATAATGAAAGCATTCACCGTTGCCGCAACCGCACTCGCGGCGCTCCCTCGCACTGCCTGGGCGCATCACTTCATGGGCGGAGGGCTCCCGGAGACGTTCGCTCAGGGTCTGCTGTCGGGCCTCGGCCACCCCGTGATCGGACTGGATCACGCGGCGTTCATCCTCGCTGCTGGATTTTTTCTCGCCTTGGTCGAGGGTGGGATGTGGGGCGTCCCCGCCCTGATCGGCGGAAGTCTGATCGGCGCCACCCTGCACCTGACCGGGTTCGTGCTGCCAGGAAGCGAAGTCGGCGTGGCCCTGTCCGTGGTCCTGATCGGCGGCCTGGTGATGGTCGAGCACGAGGTCAAGCTCTCCTTGCTGGCAGGCGGCCTCGCGCTCGCCGGCATCCTGCACGGATACGCCTACGCGGAATCCATATTCGGCGCGGAGGCGACGCCGCTGGTCGCATACCTCGTTGGTTTCTCTGTCATTCAGCTGGGCATCGCCGCGGCGGCCTTTTTGATCCATCGGCGTCTGATCGCTACCCGCGAGGCCTGGGCGAGGCCGGTCTCCTCGGGGTTCGGGGCCGTGGTCGGAGCGATTGGCGCGGTGTTCCTCTTGACCAACATCGCGAGCTGAAGAGTCGTGAGCGATCATCATCATCATGACGACGACGATATGAGCGAGCACGAGCGCCCGCTCTCAGGCCCCGCGCTGCGCGCAAAAGCGCTGGAGTCGCTGCTCGTCGAGAAGGGCCTCGTCGATCCCAAGGCGCTCGACGAGCTGATCGACACCTACGAGACGAAGGTCGGCCCGCGCAACGGCGCCCGAATCGTCGCGCGCGCACCGTGATCGATCCGCGCGGGGTGCTGAGGGAGTTGGGGAGCGAAGTGCCGGAGGACGTCGAGGTGCGGGTGTGGGATTCGACCGCCGAGCTTCGCTACCTCGTGCTGCCCGAGCGTCCGGCGGGAACGGAAGGCTGGAGCGAGGACGAGCTCGCGGAGATCGTCACGCGCGACGCGATGATCGGCGTGGCGCAGGTGAAGGCGCCTGAGCGGAGCAAGCGATGAACGGCGTGCACGACATGGGCGGGATGCACGGCGTCGGGCGGGTCGAGATCGAGAAGAACGAGCCGGTCTTCCACTCCGAGTGGGAGGCGCGCGTGCACGCGCTCAATCTCGCCTGCGGCTTCCACCGCAGGTGGAACATCGACATGGGGCGCCACTCGCGCGAGCGGATTCCGCCCGCCGAATACCTCGCCGCGACCTATTACGAGAAATGGCTGCGCGGCCTGGAGATGCTGCTCGTAGAGCAGGGTCTGGTCACGGCGAAAGAGCTGCAGACGGGGCGGGCCGAGTCGAAAGCGAGCGGGGTGAGCGTGCTGCGGGTCCCCGAGGTGGCGACGTTCCTGCGCAACCGCCGCCACGCGCGGCTCGACGAGAACGTGCAGCCTAAATTCAAGCCCGGCGACCGAGTGCTCACGCACAACGACCATCCCACCGGCCACACGCGCCTGCCGCGCTACGCACGCGACAAGCGCGGCGTCATCGACCGCGACCACGGCGTCTTCATCTTCGCGGACACCCATGCCATGACGCGCGACAAGAAGCCCCAGCACTGTTACAGCGTGCGCTTCGCCGCGCGCGAGCTGTGGGGGGCCTCCGCTTCCGCGCGCGACAGCGTGTACGTCGATCTCTGGGATGACCACCTCGATCCCGCCTGAGGTCGACTTCAGCGCCCTTCCCGCCTTGCCGCGCGACGACGCGGGGCCGGTCTTCAAGGCGCCGTGGGAGGCGCAGGCCTTCGCAATGACGGTTTCCCTGCACGCGCGCGGCGTCCTCACCCGGCGCGAATGGGCGGACGCGCTCGCCGCCGAGCTCGCCGCCGCGACCGCGCGCGGCGAGCCGGACGACGGCACCCGCTACTACGAGCACTGGCTGGCGGCCCTGGAAAAACTCCTCGCAGGGAAGAAACTCATCCTGAGTCAGGAGCTCGAGCGGCGCGTGGACGAATGGGACGCCGCCGCGCGGGCAACACCGCACGGCAAGCCCATCGAGCTGCCGACCCGCCAGGGAAGCCCCAGGGGAACTATCCCGCCAAAATTCTCCTGACATCTCGCCCGGGGAAATTGTGGCATGATCCACGGTTGCGGTGGCCTGTGTCGGGAGGGATACATGCCGATCGAGCTTGCTGGCTCGCCAATGCGTGACAAAGTTTTGGCAATGGGCGTTCAGTCACGCGCGGCCTGTTCACGAGTACGTTCATGAGATACCGGTCGATCGCCGCTGCGGGGTTCGCGGTTCTCGCGACCCTAACTTCGTTGACGGTTCCTTCTCCGGCCAGTGCGCAGACGCCCGGGCTGGTCGCTGCCTACGCGTTCAACGAGGGCAGCCGCCCGGGCTGGTCGCTGCCTACGCGTTCAACGAGGGCAGCGGGACGACGGTGGCCGATATCTCGGGCAACGACAACAACGGCACGATCAGCGCGGCCACCTGGACCACCGCGGGCAGATTCGGCAACGCGCTGGTGTTCAACGGCACCAGCGCGCGGGTGACGGTACCGGACGCGGCCTCGCTGCAGCTCACCACCGGGATGACGCTCGAGGCGTGGGTGTTCCCGACGGCGACTCCGACCAACTGGCAGGCGATCGTCGACAAGAACGTGGACGGCTACTACCTGATGGCCTCCTCCGACCAGGGCGATCGGCCCTCTGCCGGGGGCACTTGGGTCGGGGGTAACCAGAACACCTATGGACCGTCGGTGGTGGAGGTGAACACCTGGACGCACCTGGCGGCGACCTTCGACGGGGAGACGGTGCGGCTGTTCGTGAACGGGGCTCAGGTGGCGAGCCAGGCGCAGACCACGCCGCTGGCGACCACCACCGGGACGCTGCAAATCGGCGGGGACAGTTACCCGAATGAGTTTTTTGCCGGCCGCATCGACGAGGTGCGCATCTACAACCGCGCCCTCACTGAGGCCGAGATCCAGGCCGACATGAGCAGCCCAATCGGCAATGCGGGCCCATTGCCCGCAGTAAGTCTGAGCAGCACCAACATTAGCTTCCCCGATCAAGTGACGGGTACGACGAGCAGCGCACGGACTGTGACCGTCACGAACACAGGAGGCTCGACACTGCTAATCAGTAGCATCGCGATTTCGGGTCCCCATAGTCTTGACTATGGCCATGTCAACGATTGCGGATCATCGCTCGCGCCGAGCGGTAGTTGCACGATCAGTGTAGTCTTCACGCCGAGTGCGACGGGCACACGCACCACAACGGTTATTATTTCGGATAACGCACCCGGCAGTCCTCACACGATCGCTTTAGCCGGGACAGGGGTCCCGCCCATCGGGCTTTCCGTCAGCCCGCGCGTGGTGGCGCTGACGTTCACCCGGACGCAACAGTTCACGACCAACGGCGGCAGCGTTACCTGGCTGGTCGATGGTGTCCCAGGCGGATCGGGAGCTTTGGGAACGATCACGCCGACGGGCCTCTACACACCGCCGAGCACGGCCGGCGCTCACACCGTGACGGCGACCGCGTCGGGGCAGTCGGCGAATGCGACGGTGTACGTGACCGATAACCCCGGAGTGTTCACGCATCACAACGACAACTTCCGGACCGGTCAGAATGTTAATGAAACCGTATTGGCTCCGGCCAACGTGACTCCGGCGACATTTGGCAAGCTGTTCTCGTGCGCCGTGGACGGCGAGGTCTATGCCCAGCCGCTCTATGTCGCGAACTTCGCGATAGCGGGCGGCACGCACAATGTTGTTTTCGTAGCCACCATGAACGACAGTGTCTTCGCTTTTGACGCCGATGCAAGCCCTTGCGTTCCATACTGGCAAAAGAGCTTCCTCGGGACGGGCGTCACGACCGTTCCTCCCGGCGACACCGGAGAAACCGGCGACATCAACACGATAATCGGAATCACGGGAACGCCCGTGATCGATCCCGCCACCGGCACGCTCTACGTCGTCGCCAAAACCAGGGAAACGGTCGGGACGGGGTGCTCAGACGACTCTCCGTGTTACTTCCAGCGCCTGCATGCGCTCGACCTCGCGACCGGCAGCGAAAAATTCGGCGGGCCGGCGGACATTTCTCCTGCGATCACGGTTCCGGGCAGCGGGGACACGGGCGACTCCACCTGCTCCGGCTCGGCGGGAAACGTTCCGTTCTGTCCGCTCCGGGAGAACCAGCGACCGGGCCTGTTGCTGCTGAATGGAAAAGTGTATGTCGCCTGGGCCTCGCACGGGGACATTACGCCGTACCACGGCTGGGTGATCGGCTACGACGCGGCAGATCTCACACAGGCGCCGGTTCTCTTCAATACGACACCGGACGGCGGTCTCGGCGGGATCTGGATGTCCGGCACGGGTCCGGCCGCCGATGCCGACGGAAATATCTACGTCATCACCGGCAACGGAACATTCGACACGGCGGCGCCGCGCACCAACTACGGCGACAGCTTCATCAGGTTGAGCCCAGCCAGCGGGCTGTCGGTCGCCGATTTCTTCACGCCGGCGAATCAATCCGATCTGAATGAGGGTGACTTGGATCTCGGGTCCGGGGGCGCGATCGTCCTGCCGGACTCCGCCGGATCGGAGGCTCACCCGCATTTGCTCATCGGGGGGGACAAGCAGGGGGTTCTTTACGTGATCGACCGCGACAACATGACCGGATTCAATGCGGACGGCGATCAGATCCTTCAGACGGTGCCGATCACCGCGGGCCCCGCCTGCATCACATGCCGCATCTTCTCGACGCCTGCTTTCTGGGAAGGAAAACTCTACGTCGCCGCGATCGGCGACGTCCTGAAGCAATACACGCTCGCCAATGCAGCCCTCTCCGCTTTGCCGGGGCGCCAGGCAGGCGATACGTTCGGCTTCCCCGGGGCGACGCCTGCGATTTCCTCCAACGGCGCGACGAACGGCATCGTCTGGGTATTGGATACGAGCAACAACGGCACTCCCAACGGCTCGGGCAGCAGCGGACCGGCGATTCTCTTCGCCTACGATGCAACGAGCCTGAACAAGCTGTACAGCAGTCCGGCGAGTGGGGCGGAGGCCGCGGGCGACGCCGTAAAATTCACCGTGCCGACGGTCGCCAACGCCAAGGTCTACGTGGGCACGCAGACCGAGCTGAGTGTGTTCGGCCTGCTGCCGAATTGACGATCCGGCTGCTGCCGTGACTGCGTCCTCAGCCAACCAGTCTGCAGCGAAATGACCGATTCTCCGGTAGTCGGAGAATTGGCCTAACAATCAAACCCGTTCGGCCCCGAATACTGCCGACTTAGTGCCTGGTAGGCCCGCTATCAAGGTGAAAGGCGTGTTTGCGAGGGCTTTTTCTCCGGCGGGCGCAGTCGATGTCCGACTTTCAGCCCCACGTGGTCTTGGGCTCGAGGTTCATCGGACTGACGGCGCTCAATGTCGGCTATCGACCAAAGCGGACACTCGCCTGTGGGTGGCGAATTACTAAAACCGGTGACAAAATGAGCAACGACAAGAATCGGTCAGATCAGGAACTGTGCTCCTGTGGGCGGCGAATCCACACCGATTTTAGTAAGCCAAATGTAAACCTCCAGTAAGGTGGTTGCAAGCATTCACGAAAACCTTTGGGGGAGTATGAGAAACCAGCCCGGTGTCAACAAAATCGGGGGAAGATCCCCAGGCCGCCGGTTATTCGCACGGTGGAGCCGTGGAATGACTAATGAATCTGGCAACAAGCCAAGCGCCGCGGCGCAGGTGGATTACAAGCGCTGTAGCCCGCCGGAAAAGGATGATCTCGAGCTTAGTGCCGCAGGTCAGGCGCTGCTAGCGTCAATCGAGGAGTCGGCACGACCCAAGGAGCTAGCCGTATTGTTTCCCAGGATCGTCAATCGCATGGCCAAACTGTGGAAAACGGTTCTGGTGGATAAAGATCGTGCGCCTGGCCGGCGAGCAATCCGCTAACCGGTAAAATCGAAATAAGCTTAGCGGGAGCGAACCATGATTGTCGTCGATAGTGCACGAAAGGCCCGAGAACGGGAAAGACCATTACCGTGTATTTGGTGCGAACAGCGAAGGCCATTTTATGCAAAGACAGGATTCTGTCCTTGCGCAAGCAGGGTGTCGGTTCTGCGGAGCTAAGCTGCAGCATTTGCTCGTGGATCTCGGCATGTCGCCGCTTTGCGAGAACTACGTAAGTCCCGAAAAAGCGAATCAGATGGAGGCGTTCTATCCCCTCCATGTGTACGTTTGTGACAATTGTTTTCTCGCTCAGTTGGAGCAATACGTTAGTCCCGAGGAGATCTTCGGCGAGTACGCCTATTTTTCGTCCTACTCCGATAGCTGGTTGGAGCATGCAAAACGGTACACTGACATGATCGTCAGCCGGTTGGATCTAGACCATCGGAGCACGGTCATGGAACTGGGGAGCAACGACGGTTATCTTCTTCAGTATTTCGTCCAGAAAAAGATCAAGGCCATAGGTGTTGAGCCCGCAGCCAACGTTGCGGCGGTCGCGGAGAAAAATGGGGTCCCGACAGTCGTCAAGTTCTTTGGTCGCAAGACGGCCAAGGAGCTTGCTGCGCAATATAGACAGGTTGATCTCCTGATTGGTAACAATGTGTTGGCACAGGTTCCTGACCTCAATGATTTTGTCGGGGGCATGAAAGCCATGCTCAAGCCGAACGGTGTGGTCACGATGGAGTTTCCGCACCTCATGCGGCTCATGAACGAAAATCAGTTCGATACGATTTATCACGAGCATTTCTCGTATTTTTCATTTATCGCCGCCGAGAAAATCTTTGCCCGCCATGGCCTCACCCTGTTCGACGTCGAGGAGCTGTCAACGCACGGCGGGTCTCTGAGAATCTACGGGCGACACGACGAGGACAACGCGAGGCCGATCGGCGATCGCGTTGTCGAAATGCGGCAAAGAGAACTTGAGGCCGGGTTTGGACGAATCGAAACATATCGCAATTTTGGAGAGCAGGTAAAGGAGACCAAGCGGAAGCTTCTGGAATTCTTGATTGGGGTCAGGCGAGAAGGCAAGTCGGTCGTCGGATACGGGGCGCCGGGCAAAGGTAACACGCTGCTGAATTACTGCGGCATCCGCACAGATTTCATCGATTACACGGTGGACCGCAATCCCTACAAGCAGGGCAAGTTTCTGCCGGGAACGCATATTCCCATCTTTCACCCCGACAGGATCAAGGAAACCAAACCCGACTATCTGATGATCTTGCCCTGGAATTTCAAGGATGAGATCATGGCCCAGATGTCCGGCATACGAGCATGGGGAGGCAAGTTTGTCGTGCCGATTCCAGAAGTCACAGTCTATCCAAAAGCCAACTGATTTCCTGGGTGGGAAGCGGTACGCTTGCGCCCAAGGTAAAATCACGATGAGAAAAATCGAGATGAGAAGAATGATTGTGAAGGTGCGTTGCTGATATGAAGATATTGATTACCGGTAACACCGGATACGTCGGCCCTTCCGTCCTTCAGCGGCTTCGGCAGTCCTATCCGTAAGCGACGCTGATCGATGCCGTCGTACACTTGGCAGCCATATCGAACGACCGGATGGGCTTGAAGTGGCTGTCATCTCCGAGCGAGACAAGGACTATCCCGACTTTCGCGTGCGAATATGACCGCGATTGCCGTATCCGATGTCAAGGCGGGTATTGATCCCACCGGAGTGGGCGAACCAATGTACGAGCTTGTGCGGGAACTGTATCCGATTTGCCGCAGCATTACCGGCAACGGCGTTCGGGAAACCTTGCGCCGCGTCAGCGAACATATTCCCTTGAAGATCCATGAAGTTCCTACCGGCACACGGGTGTTCGACTGGACAGTGCCGAAGGAATGGAATATCAGAGATGCCTACGTCAAGAATTCCGACAGAATCAAAGTCATCGATTTCAAGAAATCAAATTTGCATGTTCTGAACTACAGCACTCCCATCCGCAAACGGATGTCGCTGGCGGAATTGCGCGAGCACCTGTATACCCTGCCAGATCACCCCGACTGGATTCCGTACAAGACATCGTATTATCAGGAACGCTGGGGATTCTGTCTCAGCCAGAATCAACTCGATGATCTCAAGGAGGGCTTGTATGAAGTGGTTATCGATTCTTCTCTTGAAACGGGGAACTTGACCTATGCAGAGTGCTTCATTCCCGGGAAACGTTCCGATGAGGTGCTCATCTCCTGTCACATCTGTCATCCATCGCTTTGCAACGACAATCTCTCCGGGATCGCTCTCAGCACTTTCCTTGCGAGGTCCCTGCAGGACCCCGGGCTCCGGTATTCATACAGATTCATCTTTATTCCGGGAACGATCGGCGCAATTACCTGGCTAGCATTGAACGAAAATGCCACGGACCGGATAAAGCATGGGCTCGTGGTAGCCAACGTCGGGGATTCTGGAAAATTGCATTACAAGAAAAGCCGGCGTGGAAACGCCGAAATCGACAGAGCCGTCGAACATGTGCTCAAGCGCTCCGGCAGCCCTTACGAAATCATCGATTTTTCACCCTACGGCTACGACGAGCGACAGTTCTGCTCTCCCGGTTTTGATCTTGCCATGGGATCCCTGACGAGAACCCCGTGGGGCCGCTATCCCGAATATCATACGTCCGCGGACGACCTGAGTCTGGTGCAACCGAGATATCTCGCCGATTCATACAAGACGTACTTTTCTGTGTTCGACATACTTGAAAATAACAACTACTACTTGAACCAAAATCCAAAATGCGAGCCCCAGCTCGGCAAGAGGGGACTTTATCGAACGATGGGCGGTAATGTTGAAAGCGAGGAAGCCGAGCTTGCCATGCTCTGGGTCCTGAACCTCTCGGACGGGGACCACTCCCTCCTAGAAATCGCCGAACGGTCAGAGCTGGCGTTTCCCGCCGTGCGCGCCGCGGCGCGGGCCCTCGAGGCGGCCGGCCTCCTGCGGGCGACGGACAGATCTGCGAGGGCAAGTCCGTGACCTCGGCGCTCGCCGGTGTTGCCGTCGTTACTGGCGCATCGGGCGGCATCGGGCGGGCGACGGCCTGCGCGCTCGCCGCCGAAGGCATGAGCATCTGCCTGACCGGTCGCGACGTTGGTCGGTTGCAGGATACCGCGACAGAGATTGGGCAGCGCGCGCCGCAGGTCCTCGTGCACCCTGCCGACCTTTCGACCGACGAGGGGATTCGCGGCCTCGTCGCGCGCGTCGGCACCGACATCCGGCGGATCGACGTTCTGGTGAACGCCGCGGGAACGATGCGCCTTGGCGATGTCGAGTCCGTCGGCTGGGACGACCTTGACGAACAGTACCGGGTGAACCTGCGCGCCCCCTTCCTCCTGACCAAGGCCTTCCTGCCCATGCTCAAGGAAACGCGCGGCCAGGTGGTGTTCGTCAATTCGACGGCAGGACTCACCGCGGGCGCCGACAACGGCCTCTACGCGGCGAGCAAGCACGCGCTGCGCTCGATCGCCGGCAGCATCCGCGACCACGTAAATCCGTACGGGATCCGGGTTGTCAGCGTATTTCCGGGACGGACCGCCACGGCAATGCAGGAGGCGGTCCACCGGTTCGAGGGGCGGAGCTATGAAGCGGCGGAACTCGTGCAGGCGGGCGACGTCGCCGAACTGATCGTCGGCGCGTTGACTCTTTCGCGGACTGCCGAGGTGACCGACGTCATGCTGCGGCCCATGAAGAAGCCTGTTCACGGAAGGTGACGCGGAGGAAAGTTGTTCTATTCCGCGGCGGCCTCGGGACGGTATTGTCAAGTTAATGGGCGGGTGATTTACTGAGTGGATGAAACCCATCCACACCCGCTTATTACCGCCATCGTTTTCCTGCCGAGATCATCAGTTACTGCGCGTAAGTTGTATTTCTGATTATCCCTCAGCTTTCGCGATGTGGAGGAGATGGCGGCTGAACGCCGCCGTCGACCTGCTGTTTCACGACGCGCGATGACGAAGAAGTCTCCTGAAAATCAGTTGCAGAACCCCAGGATTCGCTCCTCCGCCGAGCATTTCCTTGTAAACGTTTTCTGCTTGGTCTTGGCGAGACAGGCGCGGATCTCTCTCGTCGTCGGCGGATAATAGGTCCAGCCCGGACCGAGAGTCGGCAAACTCAGGCTGACTTCGCGCCATTTGGGATGGCCCTGCGCCTGCAGGGTGGAAAAATTCTGACATAGCGATCGTGCGAACCGGATGAGGTGACCCACGGTGAAGTCCAGGTTGTAGTCGTAGGTAACCAGAAACGCTCCCACCGAGACCGTCGTGAAGTCTTCCTTCAAAATGTTGGGATAGCTGCTCGCAAGGACCGTAGAGTAGGAATAGACCGTCAGCGGAAGCTTGCTCGAGGGATGTGCGGGATCGAACTTCAGCAGCTTGATGAACTTCTGCGCCTCGGGCTTCATGTTGGCGATCAGCGGCGCGGGCTGCCCCGCGGCGACGACGACGACGTCGACCGACTTGTCGCCGATCAGCTTGACCAGCGCGTCCTGGTTCTCGAGGAAGCTGTCGTTCGCTTCCGGAATGGGCCCATTGAACATCATCCGGTACAGGGTATGCGTGATCAGGGCCGCCCCGCTGCCTAGGACGCCTCCGTTGATCTTTGCGTTCTTGATGTCGTGGATGTAGTTCAAGGGCGAGTCGGCCCTGACGATGTAGTGGATCTCGGTGTTGTAGAGCGGCAGGATCACGCGCAGCGGACGGATGATGACGCTTGCCTCCTTGCTGCCACCAGCCGCCCTGTCG
>WNGM01010089.1_pt1 | contig 10726 bp, 9 predicted proteins | sample 5400571 | NCBI WGS metagenome assembly WNGM01 (sample SAMN13153378, study PRJNA577476) | soil metagenome | isolation source: 100 cm soil or saprolite under Garry oak tree replicate 2 | place: USA:California | collected 2016-06-15 | reverse complement strand
CTACGGTGCTCTCCGACCCGATCTCGAGAGTCACAGTGCCTGGAGTGATGTTGCCCACTAGGACCGTGGCCGGCATTTCGACCGCCTTGAAGCCTGCGGCCTCGACGTGAATGATATAATCACCGGGAACGAGCGGTCCCGAGTTGTACGAGCCGGTCGAGGTAACTTCCGCTTGAAGCTTGGCACCAGTAGCTTTGCTCGTGATGATTACCTTGACTGTGGGAACAGTGGCCCCGTGCGGATCAAGAATTGAGCCCTGGATACTGCCCGTCGAGAGCCCAGCTTGGGCGTGAACTGCCGGCGCGAAGGCGATGCTCATCCCCATCGCGATTCCCAACGCCGCGACTAGCGCCGTCACCTTAAACGATTTGAGTATTTGACCCATTATCCCCCCAATCTTCCTTCGAGATAGGTATCTTGTATGAACCACGCGTCCCAATGAGCCCTGGAATCCTGGCGGATTCACCTCACGGAACTAGCGCCACCCGGCCCTGTGCGCAAAGAACTGCAAAGACACGCAAAACCGTACAAATGACGCTGACGTGCAATTCCAATCTGCAAGAAATGAGCCAAGATTGATGGCAATTAAACTCAAAGGAATCTACAAGTTAGGAAACTGCATGCGATCTGAAATGCGTTTTATTTCTAGTTTTGGAATTTCCATCCATAATTATGTATTCAGTTTGCTGGCGCGAATCTTGATCGTTCTTAGGTTCATTCGGAATTGGCGTAGGTTCTTTGCAGACAAACGCATGGGTACTTCGGAGGAAAAAGGAGTGAAGCCCTCACTCAGCTGAAGTCGCCCGTCAATTCAACTAGCCCTGACGGCGGATGCGGTCGGCGAGGGAGCGGGCGCGCTGGCGGGCGATGTCCACGAAGCGGGAATCGCCCGCGATCTGATCGAGCACGGGCAGGAGGCGCTGCGGTTCCGGCAAAAGGCTGCGGTTAAAATCGGACTCGAATTGCAGCAGGGCGTCGTTGATTCCCAGCCGGTCGTATCGCATGCGCCGCGAAATGAGGTCAACGTGCTCCTGTTGCCGCGCCAAGCCCTCAAAAATCTGCAAGAGCTGGGTGGCCGCCGAATTCAGCGTGTAGTTGAATTTCGTCTCATGGACTTCCGCGCCCGATTGCCAGCGAAAAGTCTTTTCGCCGAGATTGGCGATCTTGCGGTGCACATCCAAATCCTGTCCCTGGAAATGTTTCAGTTGTGCCGCCAGGTCGAACATCTTCGCGCGCAGTCCGGAACTCACCTGGAATGGAGACGAGCCCGCATCCTCTTCCAACTGCCGGATTTCATAAGCGGCGGTATCCGAATCGTCGCGCACGATGATCTCGATGAATTCCGGCGTGCTGCCTTTGAAGACTCGCCGAAAGGTCAGCTTGGCACCGGAAGGCGCGGGAGTGGAGAGCGCCGCGGATACTGCAAGGCAAGCCACGCCAATCAACAGAAAAAATCGCAGAAGGGAAGTCTTCATCGAGTCGGTACGATGCGCGGCAACCCGCCGCGCGTTGTGCCACTGGTTCGAATCCCGGTTGTTGCGCTTGCGGAGGCCGCGGGCGCGCCAACGGACCGCAGCTTCGTTCCGTCATTTTTGCGCGGCAGCCCGAACCGCCGCCGGACCTGGTCCGCCCGCAAATGGCACAATGCCACGGCTAGAGCGTCCGCGGCATCCGACGGTTCCGGAGTGACGGTCATCGAGAGCAGCGCGCGCACCATCGTCTGGATTTGCCTTTTGTCCGCGTGCCCGTGGCCCGCAATGGAAGCCTTTACTTGGCGAGGCGCATAGCTGTGCACCTCCAAACCATGCTGCGCGGCGGCCAGGAGCACCACCCCGCGAACTTCCGCCAAACGCAGCGCCGTGCGCATGTTCAGCGCGGTAAACACGCTCTCCACCGCCATCGCGTCCGGCGCAAACTCTTCAATCAACCCGTAGATTAGCGCATGAACGCCCTGCAAGGCCGCGCCCGACCAGCCCCTCTGTTGCTTGGAAGCTGATTTCAATGCTCCATAATGGAGTACTCGGCAGCACTGCCCGTCGCTCTCGACGATTCCGTAGCCCGTGGGTCCGGCAGCGGCAGGGTCCACACCTAAGACACGGATGCAACCGTTTCCTGCGGGCCTTTCCTTGATATTGTTCATTGCCCCAAGTCTACGGCGAAGGCGCGGCTCTCGCCACTTGTTTGTAAGCGATGGCGCTGACGGGCTGCGCCTTCTCATCCGTCGAAAAGCGCGGAGCAGTAAATGAAAAACGGCCACCAGGATTTCACAGTGGCCGCTCGAGTAATTCAAGAATTGCAGACGTTCTTCAGTTGGCTCCCACGGCCGCTTGAATCTCTGATTCGTCGATGTCGAAGTTGGCGTACACGTGCTGCACGTCGTCGTGCTCTTCAAGCGCTTCGATCAGCCGCACCATTTGCGTTGCTTGCGCGCCCGTCAGCTTGATGTAGTTCTGCGGCACCATGCCGATTTCTGCCGACGTTGGCCTGACTCCCGCCTTGGTCAGTGCTTCCTTCACCTTCTCCAGAGCATCCGGCGGCGTCACGATGTACCAAGCCGAGCCATCGTCCTTCAGGTCCTCCGCGCCAGCTTCCAGCACGAGCTCGAGCATCTTGTCTTCACCGGCCGCCTCCTTGGGCACGGAAATTTCGCCCTTGCGGTGGAACATCCAACCGACTGCGCCAGCTTCAGCCAGGTTGCCACCGTTCTTGGTCATCAGGTGGCGGAATTCGCCCACGACGCGGTTGCGGTTTGTGGTCACCACCTGGATTAGCATTCCCACGCCGCCGGGGCCGTAGCCCTCGAACATCACCTCTTCAAACTGCTCGCCTTCAAGCTGACCAGTGCCGCGCAGAATCGCGCGTTCGATGTTGTCGTTCGGCATGTTCTCGTTCTTTGCCGCGAGGATCGCAGTGCGCAGGCGCGGGTTGGAGTTGGGATCACCGCCGCCGATGCGCGCCGCAATCGTGATTTCCCGGATGATTCTCGTGAAAGCGCGGCCGCGCTTCGCGTCGGTGGCCGCCTTCTTGTGTTTAATCGTGGCCCATTTTGAATGCCCGGACATGATACATCCTCTTTTGTTTTGCGTGACCCAAGGTGGCCGGGTCAACGATGGATGAATTTTTGCGCCGCAGAGCGGATCGGAGAATGCCGGCCGTATTGCTGCCGGGCACTACGCTGACCGATTCACGGTCGCCAAGAAAACGACACCAGTGCGGAGACTTACGGTGAACCGCAAACCCCTGCGGAACCACGGTAGTTTAGCACAGGCACCAATCCCGCGAAACGGGTTATACTCGCGTCTAGGCATCTCCTTGGGTACGATAGACCACCGCATCGTTGCCGCGGCGCACCCTAAAACCTAGGTGGTCCGCTCATGCCTGAACCGCGTTTTCGCGTCCTTATCGTCGCCGCACACCCCGTTCAATACGCCTCAGCCAACTTTCGTCAAATGGCTCGTCATTCGCGATTCGATCTTCTTGTTGCTTATTGCAGTCTTCGCGGCGCCGAACCGGGGATCGATCCAGAATTCGGCAGGACCGTACAGTGGGATGTCCCCCTTCTCGACGGTTATACCTGGGTCCGCGTGCCTAATCGCGGCAGCGGCGGCGAGTCTTTCTGGGGTCTGTGGAACCCGGGCCTGTGGAAAATCGTGCGGAGCGGATATTTCGACGCGCTCATCTGCTTAACCAGTTACAAGCGCGCAAGCTTCTGGATCTCCTACATCGCGGCTCGTACCCGGGGCATCCCATTTATTTTTGGCACTGATGCTTCTACGGTTGAACCCCGGGAGCACCGCCCCTGGAAGCTGTTCGTCAAGCGATTTGCCTGGCCACTTTTATTTCGCCTCGCAAGCCAGGTCATCGTCGTTTCTACGCCTGGGCGTGACATGATGCAATCTCTTGGCATCTCTCCTGATCGCATCGCCCTTCTTCATAATACCGTCGATAATGATTGGTGGCATTCCGCTTCCGATGCGGTCGACCGTTTCGCGGTCCGCGCTTCCTGGGGAATCGCCGCGGATGAGAAAGTGATTGTTTTCTGTGCGAAACTCCAGCCCTGGAAACGTCCTACAGATTTGTTGCGGGCCTTTGCCAAAGCGGCGATCCCGCATTCCTCTCTGATGATTGTCGGCGAGGGTCCTCAGCGAGCACAGCTCGAGGCCGAAGCCACTTCTCTCGGTCTTGGTAACCTCGTTCGCTTCCTGGGTTTCGTCAACCAATCTCAACTGCCTGCCATTTACACCTCCGCCGATTTGATGGTGCTTCCCTCCGAATACGAGCCGTTCGCCATGGTCGTCAACGAAGCTATGCTCTGCGGATGCCCGGTGGTCGTCAGCGATCGAGTTGGAGCGGCCAGGGATCTCGTGGCTCCAGTGTCTCCCGATTTCATCTTTCCCCATCACGACGTTGAAGCTCTAGCGTCCACGCTGCGGCGGGCACTCTCCGACCGCACGCGGCTGGAGTCTCTCCGGCATCTTGCTCGCGCGCGCATGGAAACATGGTCGCCCCGGGAAAATGTCGCTGCAGCGCTCGCCGCGATTGAGCGTGCTCAAGCCTTCAAGCGTAACTCTCCTCGCGGTCCCCTCGTAGAGAGCTCGGTGAGAGGAGCTGCTTCCAATGGCGCTAGGCAGATTTCCGAATGAAGCTACTTCTTTGTTCGCACCGAGTGTCGGTGGGGTCGAGACCATCGTTCTTTCTCTAGCTCGTGGCCTCGCTGAACTCTCGAAAGGTTGTCGCACTTCACACCTATGCGGAGACTTACGGTGAACCGCAAACCCCTGCACTCTCCCGCAATGCCCTGGCATACCGAGCGGCAATGACGCTCCAAGAAAAATACCGTTGTTGCGCCTGTCTGCTTCGTTCCGCGAGGAACGCTCGATAGGATTCATCGCTTAGGACGCGAAGCAACGCTGGCCCAAAACCCTCTTTCGCTTCCCGGGACACCAGGACAACTCCGGCTTCGGTAATTGGTGCAACAGTTTCCCATCCTTCTTGCGCCACCACCGGCAAGCCGCAAGATATGCCCGCAATCGCGCTGCCCCGCCGGGTTGAGAGTGGTCCTTTCGCAAAGAGCATCGCGTCGCAACCCGCCAGGATGTGGACGATCTCCTCCGCGGATAATAGGCCGTAAACGGTTACTTCTACCGGTGCGTCCGCTAGATTTTCCTTCAGTTCCTCGCCCCCGACATCCGAGTTCCGCCCCAGAACCACGGCTCGCAGCTTTCCGATTTGCTTTGCCGCATGACTGAGAGCTTCTGCGACCAGTTTCCCTTCCCCGGACAAAGAGAAAATGGCCACTCTCGGCGGGCCGTTCGGATGCTCTTTTCCTTGCTTCCATGCTGTCTCCGGTGAGGGTAAGTTTGCGCCGACCGGAATGAAAACGATGTTTTGCGCGCTCGGTGGGACCCAGGGAATTATTTCAGCAGGTATAGTCAGCACCGCAAGGTCGGCCAGGTACAGAGCTTGCCGCATCGTATGGATTTGTACGGCGCGGCGCATCCGGTCCGCATACCTGCTGCCGGAATATGCTTCGGCGTCGTGAAACACTACGGCGCAACGTGCCCCACTGCTCTTCAGCGCGCGGATCACTCTCAGAGCGCGCATAGAAAATCCTCGCCGCGACCATGCCAGCGCCGTGTATTGCATGAGGAACCATGCCGCGTTTCTTGTTTTAGGCGTACCTTCGCGCAACTCCCGTAACGCCTTGCGCCAGCCTATCTCGGCCCAGGGCACGCGCATCAATTCCAGCGAGATCCCTTCCGCCACCAGTGCGCTGCTTAGGTACTGGCAATACTGTTCGACGGCATCAATCGGCTCATCCTGCCGCCCCAGCACCGCCACGCAACGCATACTCTCGGAAGAAATACTCTTCTCCATTGGTGTGAAGAATTGCAATACATCCCGCTGCCGCCGTAAGGTTAGCATGCTGTGCTTCATCCCAAAACCCATATGCTGGCGACGCAAGCAGGGTTCATGCACAGCATCTACCGTGGTGCATCTTGCTAGTCCCGATTGCTCCTTGAAGAAGGACGGTTCTGGCCTGCCACTATTCAGGACGCCACCTATGGCATTGCTTCTGTACAGCCATTTTTTCGCGCCGAGTGTCGGCGGTGTCGAAACTGTCGTTCTAGCGCTCGCCCGCGGGCTTGCGGAACTTCGCGATTCGAACGGCACATTACAGTTCGAAATCATCCTCGTCACTCAAACTCCGGTGGGGAAGTACGACGACCACGCACTTCCATTCCGTGTGATCCGCCGACCCGGTCTGGTTCATCTCTGCCGCCTAATTCGTAAGGCCGATGTCATCCATGTCGCCGGGCCTGCGCTCGCTCCGCTGGCGCTTGGCCTTCTTTCAAGAAAACCTGTCGTCGTCGAGCACCACGGGTTTCAGACGATTTGTCCCAACGGACAACTCCTGATCGCGACCACAGGCACTCCCTGTCCCGGGCACTTCATGGCCGGCCGTCACGCGGAATGTCTTCGCTGCAATTCTGCGCAAGGCTGGTTCGCCTCGTACAAGCTTTGGCTCTTTACGTTCGTCCGGCGTCTCCTGTGTGCCCGTGCCAAAGCCAACATCACGCCAACGCAGTGGCTTCGTGGCCTGTTGCACCTTCCGCGCACTACTGCCATTCCTCACGGGCTCGACTTCGAGGAAGCTATATCTCGACATCAACCGTCCTCCGGCACCCCAGTCATTGCATTCCTAGGGCGGCTCGTCACCACCAAAGGCGTGCGCCTCTTATTCGAGGCCGCGAAAATCCTGCGCGAGCAAAATCGTTCGTTCGAACTCCTGATCATCGGTGACGGCCCGGAGCGTGCCGCTCTGGAACAATTTGCGCGTGACTCGCAACTTACCGCAAAGGTTCGTTTCGGCGGCCGCCTCGATGGAACGCAGCTCGAAGCAGCGCTCGCGCAAGCCTCCGTTGTCGTCGTCCCGTCCCTCGGCGGAGAAGTCTTCGGTCTGGTTGTTGTTGAAAGTATGCAGCGAGCGCTGCCCGTGGTTGCATCGGACCTTGGCGCGTTTGCAGAAGTGCTCGGTGACGCCGGACTCTTGGCGGCTACGCTCTCACGTCTCCTCGACGATCCATCGTTCGCTGAAACTCTTGGCCACCGCGCCCGCAAGCGCGCGCTCGATTTTTACAACAACAGCCGTATGATAGAAGCTCACAAGCGCGTCTATCTTGAAGTTTGCGATTCGATTAAAGATTAATGTTTCGCACGACTACAAACAGCGGCTTCCACGGCTTCGCAGCCGATCTGGAGACAGCGTCGTGAGATTTCCGGCGCTGGCCGTGCACGGCAATTACCGCCGCAATCCGCTCGTTGTCTTGGGTTTCATTGCGTTGTTTGTCTTCGCGGCCGACAGAGCTGCAAACTACATCGTCGCTGGAGATATGATCGGGCTGGTTTATCTCGCTTTAGTTTTCGTCGGCTGCGCCTTTGTTGTCCGCATACTCAATGACTGGCGCAAAGGCCTCTATTTCTTCTTAGCCTGGCTCCTGTTCGAGGATTTGGCCCGGAAGTATCTCGGCAACAACATGGCGATCTATTTCGCCAAGGATGTTCTGGTTGCGGTTGTCTATCTCTCGTTTTTCCTCGCCTACCGGCGCAAGGAAGTCACCACATTCCGGCCTCCTTTCCTCGTGCCGCTCCTTCTTTTTGTCTGGTTTGGGGTCATGCAGGTCTTTAATCCCGCATCGACGCACATCATTTACGGGGTTCTGGGCGTGAAGCTGTTCTTCTACTACATGCCCCTGCTCTTAGTAGGCTATTCGTTCCTCAATTCCGAGAAGGAGTTGCGCCGGTTCTTTTTTGTGAACTTGATTCTTGCCACGATCATCGTTTCTTTGGGAGTTGTTCAGGCCATTCTTGGTCACACCTTCCTGAATCCCACAAACCCTGCAGCGGAGATTCGCGAGCTGAGCACGTTGTACCGCGTCGCGCCAATCTCTGGCGCCATCGTGTACCGCCCGACTTCGGTCTTTGTCAGCGACGGCCGCTACGGAAATTTCCTTCTTGTTTCTTGCCTCGTCATTTTCGGATTCAGCGGGTACCTTCTGCTTCGCCATAAGCGAGGCCGGGCGCTGGTTTTCCTCGTCTTTGGGCTCACGGTCGCGGCGATCTTGCTCTGTGCCTCACGCGGAATTGTTCTTTGGAGCATCGGATCGGTCCTTGTTGGCAGCCTGGCCTTCGTGTGGGGAGCCCCCTGGCGCCAGCGAGACGTGCTGCGTGTTTTGAGGAACGTTCAACGCGCGGCGATTGGTATGGGGCTTGCCGTCGTGATTCTGCTCGCCACCTTTCCGGAGGCGCTCCTTTCGCGTGTTGCATTCTATACGGAGACTCTTTCTCCGAGCAGCAGCGCCAGCGAACTTCAGATTCGCACCTGGGATTACCCGCTGCGCAATTTCCTCGGCGCGTTCAGCTATGAACGCTGGCCTTATGGGTACGGCATCGGCACAACCGCTCTCGGAACACAATACGTTTCCATGATCTTCCATTCGAAACCCACTGTCATCGGGGTCGAGAGCGGCTTCGGTACGCTCGTTGTTGAGATGGGCGTCGGAGGGCTCATCCTCTGGTTCGTCATGGGCTTCGCAATTCTGATCTCTGCCTGGCGAGTCGTTAAGAAGCTCAGAGGCTCGCCTTGGTTTCCACTGGCGTTCGTCATTTTCTGGTACGCAGGGCTTCTTCTGTTTCCAATGACGTTCAATGGAATGCAGCCGTATGAAGATTATGTTTTGAACGCTTACCTCTGGCTTCTCCTCGGAATCTTGTTCCGATTGCCCTCCATCGCTCTTTCCGCACAGTACGCCGCCGTCACTGGACTGCCTCAAACGTACAGCCCACGGATTGCATGAATTGCGCCTCGCCGTTGTCTCACCTTTCGTGGACCGCCGCCATGGCACGGAACGCACTCTTGCCGAATTGCTCGAACGTCTCGCCCGCAAAGAACATTGCGAAATCCATCTTTATGCCCAGCGCGTCGAAGGCCTGGCTCTCGGTTGGGCACCTGATGCCAGCGCTCAGGCAGCCGGCACGATCATCTGGCACAAGGTCCCTGCGTTCCCGGGGCCGCATGTGCTCCAATTTCTTTTGTGGCTCCTCCTGAATTCGTTGCGCCGCGCCTGGGATCGCCGGGTTCATGGACTTCGCTTCGACCTCGTCTTTTCGCCGGGGATTAACTGTCTCGACGCCAATGTCGTCATCGTTCACGTGTTGTTCCATCGTCTTCTGGAAATTGCCCGCGAAGAAGAACTCGAAGCCGCCGGGCCTGGGCTTTTTCGGCGTCTCCATCGCCGCGCTTACTACTCTCTTCTGGCAGGATTGGAGCGCCGCATCTACTCTGACCCGAACGTTTCCCTCGCCACCGTCTCCCAGCGCACCGCCACGCTGCTCGCCAATTATTTCCACCGGCAGGATGTCCGCGTCATTCCCAATGGTGTTGACGCGACAAGGTTTTCCTCCGCGGCGCGCCTCGCACGCCGCTCGCAGGCGCGCCTACGCCGCAGTTTCCAGGAAAGTGACTTCGTGCTCCTCCTGCTCGGCAACGATTGGCGCGTCAAGGGACTTCAAACGGTTCTCCGTGCCATGGGCGCTCTTCGCGCATTGCCGCTTCACATTCTCGTTGCTGGCAGCGATGATCCGAATGCCTTCATGGAAAGCGCAAAAAAGCTTGGTGTTTTGGAACGGTGCCATTTTGAACGGCCTTGCGATGATGTTCTCGATTTCTATGCAGCCGCAGATCTTTATGTAAGCCCAAGCCGCGAAGACTCTTTCGGCTTGCCCGTGGCCGAAGCCATGGCCTGCGGCCTGCCCGTAATCACGTCCGCTCTTGCGGGCGTGGCGGAGCTCATTCAGAACAGGGTCAACGGATTTGTGCTGGGCGATCCACGGGACGTGGAGGAGCTCATACTCCTCCTCCAGGAGCTGTACGGGAATCGTGAACAGAGGCAGCATGTCGGTCAAGCTGCATCGGAAATCGCTCTCGAATGGAACTGGGATCGCAACGCCTTGGCCATCTGGGAGTTGTTGAAGGACGTTGCCGGCAGAGATTGTCGTTCCGTCCTCTGAGTGAAACACTCAGCGAATAGGCTTAAATCAGCGAGCGGCGCGGTGCGCTTCCGCAGCCTTTCGCGTCGCTTCCAGCGTGAAAGTCAATGACTCCTTGGGGATGCCATTAACAAACGGCTCGATCATCCAGCCGATCACCGCCGGAATGTCCCTCGTCAACGAAACCGCCTCACTCTGTACGTAGACGCCGCCGTCGCGCTCCTCCATCCGCCACCAGGTTTCCATTCGCCACATGAATCCGCTATCGTCGCCAGGCGTTTTTTCTCGCTCGTCGCTCTTGCCGGCATTTTCCACTTCCGCAATGCGCACAGCCGAGCTCCGACTGTGCGCTCGCCCTGGCGCATCCTGGAAATATTGCACTTCGTGCTCCGTGTTCAGCACCACGGTAATCACTTTGTGCCTTCGAAAGCGCAGAAAAACCCGGAAATGATCGCCATCTCTCGATTCGAGCTTGGATCGTTCCACATCCGGGGCGTAATAAACCGAGTGCCTGTCGTAATCCTGAAGCACGCCCAGCACGTCGCCGAGCTTCGCGCCGGGAATGAATATAACGCCGGTCCAATGATGGATCATCCCGCTCGGACATCGGATGGGCTTTCCGTTGTCGCGCATTTCCAGTTTCTGCATCTTTATCTCGCCGCGTTTCAGCGCCGCG